>JAESFM010000027.1_pt1 | contig 107719 bp, 82 predicted proteins | sample 9266171 | NCBI WGS metagenome assembly JAESFM01 (sample SAMN14505069, study PRJNA617099) | algae metagenome | isolation source: Hassallia sp. WJT32-NPBG1 and co-occurring heterotrophs from well developed... | place: USA: Mojave Desert, Joshua Tree National Park, California | collected 2006-06-22 | reverse complement strand
TATCTGTGGGATATGGTTTTCGGCTCATTGTACCCGACTCAAATACGACGGCTTCCTCTTTTAAAATAAGTGTTGTGGGTGCAGGACTGCGGTGCTCTTTATTTTTTATTTATAAACACCCTCTAAGTACAGCGCGTTTTTAAACGCAGAGGAACGCTGAGTAATCGCAGAGTAACGCAGAGCTTTCTTCATTTTAATTTGTGATCAATTTGTGCTTGTACTAAGAACATCCCAACCTACTTTATTTACTCATGGGAAATTCTCAACACTTACAGTTATCTGAAGAAGATGCGATCGCTCTTCTTAATGCGTGGTCATTTCTAGAAATCTTAAAAGTTCAACCAACAAACCAAGGTACAGTCAACAAAACCTTTTTTGTCGAGACACGTGCCGGAAAATACGTTTTAAAATTATACAACGATTCTATAACTACTGCACAAATTGAGTAGGAACATTCATTGCTAGCGTACTTGGAATTATGCAATTTGTCGTTTGTAGTTCCAACTCCCATACCAACTTCCGCCGGCGAAACGCTGGTTATAGTTAAGCAGGATAACTCATTACTGCGCGTTGCTTTGCTTCCTTTTATTGCCGGTAACAGCAGCGATCGCAAAAATCTTGATCATACCCATGCTATCAGTCAGACGCTTGGAGAATTGCATCATGCCCTTGCTGGATTCGATTCCCAAGGAAAAATGGCTCAATTACCCGCATGGGGAGATTTGAATCATATTTATCCTTTAGTGACACCGCTTGAAGTTCCAAAGTTGCTTAAATTGACTTTAATGCAGCAAGAGCGCGTTGTGAAGACATTGACAGAAGTTATTGAAGCTGCACCTAATCTATATAAAGTCCTTCCAGTTCAAACAACTCATGCGGATTACTTGTCTCCTAACGTAATGCTTTTGGAGAATCGTGTAGTTGGAGTTTTAGACTTTGAGTTTGCTACTTCCGACTTGCGTTTAATGGATTACGTTGCAGCACTCGACCATTTAACCCGATTCTCTGGGGAAGCACCAAGCTGGGAATTTGTCAAAGCTTTCAGCGCTGGCTATGCTAAACACGTTTGCCTTTCACAATTGGAAGTGGAAGCGCTAACATTGGTTTGGCGCTTACAGCAGGCAAGCTGCATTGTCTATTGGACAGGATGGCTTTGTGACGGAAAAGTAACTCACCAAAGCGTAGTAGATGCGGTAGCGAGAATGCTGCTGTTGGAAGATTGGTTTGAAGAAAATACAGCTACTCTGATTAGTACAGCATTTCATTAATACGAGCGCGAATTAAACAAAGGCAATACCCTGCAATGCCAATGCAAAGCGATGTTATGTTAATGCAGAGCGACGTTATGTTAATGCAGAGCGACGTTATGTTAATGCAGAGCGATGTTATGTTAATGCAGAGCGACGTTATGTTAATGCAGAGCGATGTTATGTTAATGCAGAGCGATGTTATGTTAATGCAGAGCGATGTTATGTTAATGCAGAGCGATGTTATGTTAATGCAGAGCGATGTTATGTTAATGCAGAGCGATGTTATGTTAATGCAGAGCGATGTTATGTTAATGCGTCCCCCTGCATTTAAAAACGCAACGCTTTTACGCAAAACTTAGTTATAAGTCAGGTTAATTAAGTTTGATGCAAAAATGGCTGTCTGTAGTTGGGATTGCTGAAGATGGAATTTTGGCGTTAAATCCGGTTGCACGCAGCTTGGTGGAGCAAGCAGAGGTGTTAGTCGGAGGCGATCGCCATCTCTCTATGCTCCTAGAAAGCGACCATCGCAAAAAATTAGTTTGGGCTTCACCCTAAATGATACTGTAGAAGAAATTATCCGGCATCGCGGGCAAGCGAGATAATGCAATGACTGCTAGAGAAGAATTAATTCAAGAAATTGCCCAAGCACCAGACTTTTTGGTTGAAGAGGTTTTGGACTTTTTGTTATTTTCTAAGCAAAGACGAGAGCAAAACATTAGTGTCTCTGAACCTACTAGTCCACCTGAGCAAAAGAGTAAACCTATTTGGGAAATATTTGAGGAATTTACCAAAGACTTACCAGAGGAAGTAATTTCTCAGCTACCCGTAGATGGTTCAGCACAAGTTGATCATTATCTTTACGGAACACCAAAGCAAGAATAATGAGAACAATTTTTGCTGATACCTTTTATTGGGCTGCTTTACTCAATCCAAGGGATGAATGGCACATAAGGGTTATCAGTTTCAGCAAAAATCTTTCCTCAGTTAGTTTAGTTACAACTGATGAGGTGTTAACTGAGTTTCTTAATTTTTTCTCCGGCTATGATATGAAAATCCGGCAAAGCGTTATTGAGAGGATTCAAAATATCCTACAAAATGATTATGTGCAGGTTATCCCCCAAAGTCATGACACCTTCCTTGCTGGTCTGGAATACAGACAACGATTTGATAAACACTATAGTCTTACAGACTGTATTTCTATGCAAACGATGAAGCAGTTGGAAATTATTGAAGTGCTAATTCATGACAGACACTTTAAGCAGGAAGGCTTCACCATACTATTTGAATGAACAGGCGATAAAATGCAAAAATGGCTGTCTGTGGTCGGGATTGGTGAAGATGCAGTTTTGGGGTTAAATTTGCTTGCACGTAGCTTGGTGGAGCAAGCAGAGGTCTTAGTTGGAGGCGATCGCCATTTAAATATGCTCCCAGAAAGCGACCATCGGCAAAAGCTAGTTTGGGCTTCACCTATAAATGATACTGTAGAAGAAATTATCCGCCGTCGCGGGCAATCAATTTGTGTTCTCGCTAGTGGTGATCCGATGTGTTTTGGAATTGGGGTAACGCTACTACGCCGAATTTCGATTGCAGAGATGACGATTATTCCTAGTCCCTCAGCCTTCAGCCTTGCTTGCGCTCGTTTGGGATGGTCGCTAACAGGTGTAGAGACTTTAAGTTTAGCAGGGCGCGACCCTTCTTTATTACATCCGGTGATTTATCCAAAAGCGCGTCTCCTCATCCTGAGTGAAGGTAGAAAAACCCCCGCTATTGTCGCCGAAATCTTGGTAAAACGCGGCTTTGGTAATAGCCAAATTACAGTTTTAGAACGCATGGGGGGAACTCATGAACGCATCGTTAAGGGTATCGCTGCATCTTGGGATATCACTGAACTTGCCGATTTAAATACAATTGCCGTTGAATGTATTGTAGATTCATCAGTAGTGCTGCTTCCGCGCACTCCCGGATTACCGGATACAGCTTATCATCACGACGGACAACTTACCAAACATGAAGTTAGGGCAGTTACTTTAGCTGCACTTGCACCCATACCGGGACAATTATTATGGGATGTGGGTGCGGGTTGTGGTTCGATTGGCATTGAATGGATGCGGAGTCATTATCGTTGTCGAGCGATCGCCATCGAACAAAATCCATCACGATTGCGATACATTACCGATAATGCCGCAGCTCTGGGTACACCAAATTTGTGTATAATTCAAGGTGAGGCTCCTGCTGCCCTTCACAATTTAGAAGCACCCGATGCGATATTTATTGGTGGTGGTGCTACAGCAGAAGGAATATTTGATATTTGTTGGCGATCGCTAAAATCTGGTGGACGCTTCGTTGCTAACGCTGTAACCGTCGAAAGCGAACAAAAGCTGCTGCAATGGCACAATCAAGTAGGTGGGACATTAACTCGCATTGCGATTCAACGAGCGGAACCCGTCGGTAAATTTTTAGGTTGGAAAGCGATGGCGCCTGTAACGCAGTGGGTGGTGGTGAAGTAACTCTATTACTATAGACACAAGCAAACATCCCCGCCGACTTAATGAACTACCAGGACATCATCACAATTGAACCGGGCAAACGCAGTGGTAAACCCTGCATTCGAGGAATGCGAATAACTGTCTACGATATTTTAGAATATCTTGCAAGCGGCATGAGCGAAGAAGAGATTTTGGCAGACTTTTCTGAACTTACCTCAGAAGATATCAAAGCTTGTCTTGCTTTTGCATCTCGTTGCTGAAGAAGTCAAATTTTACCAAGCCTTCTAAAAACTTGTTAACAATTTTTCGTTTTGACATTGGATGCGATCGCACAACAACTACAATTGTTAGTGAGGAAGCAGAATTTCAGAGCGATCGCCAGGAGAATCCTCAAAGATTGCTCCTTTTTGAATTAAGTCATGTTTTATGGCTTCAGAAATTCCTGGATTATCTCCGAATCGAGCATTTTCTACATTCGCACCACTCAGGTTGGCACCACTCAGGTTGGCACCACTCAGGTTGACACCACTCAGGTTGACACCACTCAGGTTGACACCACTCAGGAAGGCACGTTTCAGGGAGGGACGACTCAGGATGGCATCACCCAGGTTGATACCACTCAAAATGGCATCACTCAGGTTGACACCACTCAAGTTGGCATCACTCAGGTTGGCATCACTCAGGAAGGCACCACTCAGGAAGGCACCACTCAGGTTGGCACGACTCAGCTTGGCAAAAATCAGGTCGGCGTCACTCAGGTTGGCACCACTCAGGTTGGCACCACTCAGGTTGGCACCAATCAGGTTGGCACCACTCAGGTTGGCACCAATCAGGTTGGCACCACTCAGGTTGGCACCTCTCAGGTTGGCACCACTCAGGTGAGCATCACTCAGGAAGGCACCACTCAGGTTGGCACCTCTCAGGTAGGCACCACTCAGGTCGGCACCACTCAGGTCGGCACCACTCAGGTCGGCACCACTCAGGTGGGCACGACTCAGGTCGGCACCACTCAGGTCGGCACCACTCAGGTGGGCACGACTCAGGTCGGCACCACTCAGGTGGGCACGACTCAGGTCGGCACCACTCAGGTCGGCACCACTCAGGTGGGCACGACTCAGGTCGGCATCACTCAGGTCGGCATCACTCAGGTCGGCATCTCTCAGATTTCGACCCCCAACTGCCTGATTGACAATCTTCTGCACTAGATGCCATTTATCATTCAGTTCATCACTTTCTTCATCATCTGAACTATCGTTCAAAACTTGAATATCTTCAACAGGAAAACCGCTTAATTCTTTTAGTTCTCCTGATTGAATGCGAGATACAAGCCGTTCGATATCCTCTTGAGAACCCTCTACAATTAACCGAATGCTGCCTGCTTTAATATCTGTAATTTTTATAGTGTCTCCTGGATATGTTAGTAAAGCTAATTCCAGGGATACTTTCAAATCACTATTAACTGAATTTATATCGCCTTCTAATACAATAACCGCTTTAATTTTTTTACTTTGTTTATCTATTACAGTTACTTGACGCTGAACTGCTTGCTCTTGTACGACCTCATCAGTATCAGGGCTACTGTAATTATTTCTTTCTAAACTTTCTGATTGTCCTTCTTCTATTCTCTCCGCAACTTCTGCCCAATTCAATTTCAGTGCCTTACATATTCTTTTAAAAGAATCAAGCTGAATTGGCTGACATTGAAAAAATTTTGTAACTGTACTGCGAGATAAAAGCTGAGATTCTGCAAAGTTACTTTTTGACTCAAACCCTAGCCTTCTCAAGGCATCTTCTGCCCTCTCTATGCCTTGTGTAGAGGCTGTGTAAGTTACTTTCTTTTTTTTCTTGGCAAGGCTAGAGTCTGTCATGGTTTAGCTAATTTTTTATCAGCGAGTATTTACGCGATCAAAACTAAAGCCGTTTCTGTATGAAGATGGACTTAATTAGCCCACGCAGGTGGGCTTTGTTCGTATAGCCCCAGGCTTCCAGCCTGAGGGGGAATAAAGCGCAACATCACAACTAAGGCATACGACAATCATAGAGAAGGCACAAGTCATTTACAACACAATCATTGCCTAGTCAGTATTTCCAGGATTTGGCTCGATATTAGAAGTATGAAATTTAAATCCGCGAGCAAAATCCATGAATAACAAGCTAACCCCGAATCACTCCACAATCGAATTGAGCATTGCCCAGGAACGCTTGCGCCAAGGACGTTACAGTTTTAACCTTGCCTTGATTGCAACCTCAGTATCTTTCTTTATTGGACTTGTAGGTGCTGGGCTAATTTTGTCCAATAAAGTTCCAGAAGGAACAGTTGCTGCTGCTTCCGGTTTGGCTTCAAGTGTATGTTGCATATCTCTCGCTAAGGACGCAAACGATAGACTTGACAAGGTTTTAGCAGAAATAAACGAGGAAAATTAACTATTAAAATGACGGACTTGAGCCAAAGCGATAAGCAGAGAGAGAGGGGAGGAGGGGGGGATGGGGGGAAAGAAGAATTATTCTTGTCTCCCACTCCCCTACTCTTCCACTCCTCCACTCCCCCTCATTCTTCCAACGCCAGCCGAAACAGACTTGGAAATGCCTGAAACTGAAAGTTACACTAGATTAAGAAAACAGTGATTTCAATTCTTGCTAAAAGAACAGACATAAAACTAGCGCTCAAGTATGTAGTTGTCGCGACTGCCGCGCAGAGTCGCAAAGAAAAGACCTAAAATTATGTGACTTTACCCATAAGCTTGCCGTTGTGGCAAAGTTATGGGTAAAGTCACACAAATAATTAGTCATTATACAAAAGCAATAATGAACGTAACTGGATTCGAACCAGTGACCTCTACGATGTCAACGTAGCGCTCTAACCAACTGAGCTATACGTTCGCAATTTATCTATTTTAGCATACATTTTTAAAGATTGCAAATATTTACAGCACGCGATCGCCTTTCTAAATTGGCGCTCTTAACCTGCTGTAACTGGTTATTTGAGTTTTTTGTATGCTGCGGTGAGCAACTGTTGTGCTTCAGGGTAAGCGGTTGTTCCAGATTTAATAGTTCTTAGTTGATTGATGATTCCTTGTATTTAGCCTTTAAATTGATTGCGATCGCTTGGGGGTGAAGCAATTAAATTTTGAATTTGCCGATTTGCAGCTTTAAGAATTTCTTGTGATTCTTGTTCTGCTGAAAATCGAGTTTGGACAATTCCAACATTGCTTTCATATGTCGCAAGTAGTTTTTGCGCTTCTAGATAACCGGGTTCATAATCCCGGATTTTTTCTAGCTGCTCAATCGCCTTTTTCCACTTGCGGCTGCTAACTTACACAGAATACTGAGTGCTACATTCACCGTTTTGAGAATATAACTCTGGACGGTTAAAACTAAAGCGTGAGTATCGTTAGTATTTATAAAAGGTTAGAAAAACGTAGAAATTATTATGTCAACTGCTTTAATTACTGGTGCTTCTGGTGGTATTGGGAAAGCTTTTGCCGAAGAACTCGCTAAACGCAACACAAACCTTGTTTTAGTCGCTCGTTCTGAACAAAAACTGAAGGAATTAGCCTCACAATTGCAAGAACAACACAAAATTCAAGTAGATATTATTGCCCTAGACCTCACAGAAACTGGCGCTACAGATGCTGTATTTAATGTTACGAAAGAAAAGGAATTAACAATTGATTTGTTAATCAATAACGCTGGCTTTGCAGAGTACGGCGATTTTGCCGAAACAGATGGAGAACGGCAAGTCAAAATAGTGCAATTAAACATTTTGGCATTAGTAGATTTAACTCATAAATTTTTGCCCCTGATGCGGCAACGTGGTTCTGGAAGCATTATTAATGTATCTTCCCTCACCGCATTTCAACCGATGCCTTACCTTTCTGTTTATGCTGCTAGCAAAGCGTTTATTGTCAGTTTTAGTCAGGCATTGTGGGCAGAAAATCGTCAATATGGCGTGCGCGTGCTAGTCACTTGTCCAGGACCAGTTGAGACAAACTTTTTCACAGAAGCGAAATTTCCCCCAGCCCTTGCCGCTAGAACAAATAAAATATCTACTTCAGAAGCAGTAGTGCGCGAATCTCTAAAAGCTTTGGAAAAGAAAGATTCTATCGCTGTTATTGGCGGTATTACTACTCACTTAATCACTAAATTAGCTCCGTTCGTTCCGCGCAAAACTCTGCTAAATATTTTGGAAAAACAGTTTAAGGCAAAAACACTTTAAAAAGTAGGGATTGGAACGTTGTTAGTTGTGAAAAAGGTCTACTTAGCACTATTTTACATATACCTTGTCAACTGCACGCGATATCTATCTTTTTTGGTGACGGCAATTTCGCCAATTTCTAAGCGTCCTTTACCGCGAATGGCGATTAAGTCGCCTGATTTAACTTGAGAACTTGCTTGGGTGATATCCTTCCAGTTGACGCGAACATCACCGGAGTCGATTAAATCAACCATTTTGCTGCGAGACATGCCAAAACCAGCGGAAGCGATCGCATCTAATCGCAAAGAAGCTTCGACGGTGGTTAATTCTTTTTTCTTCGGTTCGCGAATCTTTAACTCACTGACATCAATCGGCTGAGTTTTTACGGTAACCGATCGCACTTGTTGGAGATTCATTGCTAAAAATTCTACCAACTCTGGCACAACAATTGCCTGTGCTCCTCGTTCGCCGAGTACAATTACATCGCCAGTCTTTTCGCGGACAATGCCAGTACCTAGCATAGCGCCTAAAAAGTCGCGGTGAGAAGCAGTATCAAACAAGAAATTTCCAGCAATTTCTAAGACAGCGATCGCAACTTGAGATTGATCTAAAGGCATTTCCGAACGAGCGATCGCTATTCTTTGGCGTTCCGCTTGCGGATATCCACCCCACGCGACCAATTGTACCTCTGTTAAACGGCTAAACCCCCGCTTAATTTCCGCCAACTCAGGAGGAGACAAAAAATCCGTCAAAACAACTTCCCAAGTTTTGATTGCTTGATCTGCCTGGTCGATTACACGCGCTACAGTATCTCGATTTTCAACACCCTTTAAAATTTCTTCTCTTGGCAACATTCTTAAAAATTGTTAATTGTTAGTTGTTAATTGTTGGTTCTTGGTGAACCACTGCGCTATCGCGGTGCCGACTTGTTCGCGCAGCGTCTCCCCTTCTCCCTCATAGAGAGGCTAACGCCAAGGGAGAAGCAAGTGGTGTTAGCGCAGCGGTAGCGATAGCGAAGCGTTAGCGATAGCGAAGCGTTAGCGATAGCGAAGCGTTAGCGAGGAACGAGCGTCGGAACGAGCGTCAGAACCAGCCAAGCCGAAGGGTTGTTGGATAATATTTCTTAACCACGCTCCCACTAACCCCTGTACAGACGCGAGGAACCGGAGCGTCTCTACCACTATCCACTACCTAACTGTTGTGTCAGCGTAACCCTGAAGATTTTCTGGATCAAACTTACGTAAAATGCGGGTTGCTTGACGGGTAACATTTTCAGAATCCTGAACCACAATTAAGTATTTGCCAGCATCCAAACGGTTGCGGTAGGGTAAAGCATCACCACCACCGATAATTAAACCGACTCCACCACCAGAAACGACACTACCCAAACCACCACTAACAGCACCTAGCAATCCGCCAATAATATGATTGCCAATTTCACCTGCCCAAGCAAAGGTTTCTAAACCGGTGATGAAGCTGAAGGTAAAACCAGCAAAAAAGCCGAATGGCACAAGCCAAACAGCCATTAACCGCACTTGCTTTTTAGCTTCTTCGTTGGGGTCAATCAAGCCAAACTCGTCGGCAGTTTTGTATCCTCTACCTAGGATAGTACTTTTTATGCCTTCTTTTTCTAACGCTAAGTAAGCAGCTTCGGCTTGGATGCGATCGGGTAATACGGCAACAAGGTAATTCATTGATCTAAAGACTATTTTAGTAATAGAAGTTTCGCTTTTACTAACAGCCTACCAGTGCCGGTCGAATCAATGCCTGTGCCTGAGGAAAGGGGAACGAGAAAAGGGGGAAAGGGGAAGGGTAAAGGGAAGAATTATTACCAATGACACCAGTTGCCTCTCCTGTCAAAGACGCTGCGCGAACAACGGAGGACACCTCCGCACGGCACTGGCTCCCCAATGCCCGCTCTTTTACTTCAACAAATCCAGAGGCTCACAAAAGTCGTTCACGCCTTGTTTGAGGACATAAATTAAAACTGGTGTTGCTAAAATCTGAGGAAACGCGGGCATTGTTTTGAGATGTTCCATCATCTGCTTAACTGAGCCATCAAGCAAGTTGTCTCGAAATTCTTGTTGGCAAATGACAGCACGCCATTTTCTCGCTAAAGCGTCTAACCATTCTGAATTTGCTCTTTCTGGTTCTTGTCCCGCCTTAATGGCTAGCGTCATTGCTGCATCTTCTAAATCTCCCTCACAGTCCTCAATTAAGTCAAGTGCTTCCATCGCTTTCGGATTATCTGCCAATTGAGAACGGAACTGTGCAATTTCTTGGGATGTAACTGTAGTCATGAGATTATTTTTTACTAGCCGAGCGGTTGACCACTCAGCTATGTTATTCCAATTTGACTACCAGAATCAAAAAATCTGCTGTAAGACAGAGGAGGGGGGGATGGGGGGACAACGATACAATGCCCAATGCCCACCATCCATCCACCATCCACCATCCACGTTCCTAGCGCAATGCTCTAGAGGTAACAGAGCGCTGTAAATTAGCTAAAGCACGGTTGTAATCCAAAATAGCTTGGACTCGGTTTCCTTCGGCTCTAGTGAGGGCGGTTTCAGCGTCAATTACTTCCGTTTGAGTACCTACACCAGCTTGAAATCGCAAACGCGCTAACCGCAGAGACTCTCTAGCTTGTTCTAGAGCGCCTGTAGCGGTGCTGACGTTCTGCAAATTAGATTGTAGGTTAGAAAAGGCTTGTTCTACCTCAAAACGGGTTTGATCGCGCTGTTGAGCAAATTGAGTTTCGGCGATCGCAATATTACTTCTTTGTTGATTCGCTCTTGCTCTTGCTGCTCCTCCATCAAACAACCTCCAGTTTGCTTGCACTCCCACCGAATAACCATCGGTAACGCTAGCATTATCATCAAACTGATCTAGCAAATTGTAGCTGGCAACTAAACTAACTTGTGGACCTATTTGTGCAAGCGCTCCGCGTCGCTGTTGCTCAAAAATGTTACGTTGTGCCAACTGCTGTTGCAATTCCGGACGGTTTTGAAAAGCTAAAATAATGCTTTGTTCAAGCGTTTGGTTCCAAAGACCTGCTAATCTCACCGGATCTGCTGCAACCACATTCACCGACTGACTCAAATTCAACCGATTTACTAACTGGCGACGGGCGATTTGCTGCTGCGAGATAGAATTAGTCAGGTCTTGTTGTGCGTTTGCTAAATTCACCTGTGATTGCAGTACAGAGAACCGCGTACCCACTCCAGCTTGTTCTAAAGCTTGTGCATCTCGTAAACTAGCTTGGGCATTAGTCACAGCCGCAGTGTTAATTCGCACGCTTTCATCTGCTTGTTGCAAGTTGTAGTAATCAGTGGAGACATTCAGCCGGATTACCTCAGACTGACGCTCAACATCCAACTCTTGAAACCGTACTTGTTCTTCAGCCTGTCTAATGGCAGCTTGCCGGCTCCCAGAGGTATATAAATCGTACGAGAGTTGCGCTTGACCATTGAAACTCGTAGTAGGTTCGTCTTGATTTGCGGAAATCCCTGTTTGTTGTTCCTGTCGTTCTGCCCCAAGCTGACTGCCAGCAGACTGCTGACGAGTTACACTACCATTAACATCAAAATTGGGGAACAAAGCAGCTTGAGCCTCACGTACAGCAAATTGACTGCGTTGTAGCTGCAATAATGACACCTGTAGTTCGCGATTATTTCGCCGCGCTAGTTCTAGCGCTTGTGCTAAAGTAATCGGCTGAGTTCCCTGTAGCCTCACTTCCTCTGGTTTGGTGGGAAACTGTAGCGGGTTTGGGTTTTGATTAAGGTAATCGGGAATTTGCACTTCCCCTGTAGATGGGGGGGTTACTGGTGTTGGTGTTGGTGTTTGCACTCCTCCTCCGGGTGCGGGGGTAGGAACGGGTGTTATTGGTGCTGTTGTGGGCGTTTGTGCCTGATTTACCAAATTACCAGTAGAATTATTTTGTTGGCAGGCTTTTAAGTCAATCACCCCATCTGTTAAAGAAAAGTTTTGGCTGTTTTGCGGTTTCTGAGGGCAAAACTGCATTTTATCTAACAAACTTGCTGCTTTTGAATCAGAAGCTTGAACTTCTGATACTGTCTGCAACTGAGGAGCCGGATTTTTCTTATCTGGTGCTAGTTTTTGTGCTATAATTAGCGCCGTTTCTGACACGGTTGCTTTCTGGAAAGCACCAAGAGGTGTATTTTCTGCTAATTTGGATGCAATCGCCGTTTGTTTTTGAGGAGCGATCGCAGAACGAATTTTATCTCCTAACTCAGAATAATTTTCAGTCGGCACCCAGCTGGATACTATACCTTTTTGTCCGACTAACACACCAGTCTTGCCCGTCACTATTCCTGGGATACTGTTACTAATTAAAGGTTTAACTGTAACTGTAGTCCAGGCAGATGTAATTACATCTGGTATACTATCCTTGGCAGTATTAGGCAGTTCTCGATTGATGATGTCTGTAAGGAATGTTTCACCAAAGGTGGAACTTGAGACATTATCAGAAGCAGCCAGTTGTACCCCATTTACTTTTACAGTTTCAGCCCAAGCAGGCTGGATTGCTAATATTACTATCACACCAGGCAAGAAGCTATGGAATAATTGCTGTCCTTTCACCGCATCCCCTCACACGAAATCAGGCGGCAGAAATCTTTTACTCACCACAGAATATAGCACGATGCCAAGTTTAGGAATCGGAACTCTGTTTGTCTTCAAAACGTTTGACGATGCGAGAAAGTTCCGCCTTTTCATCGATACTAACGCGGGTTGGCGCACCGCTGACAATTCTTTCGTAGTTCCTGAAAGAATCTTTAATTTCTGGACCGTCGGCGGTAATATTGTACTCCCGGATACCTTTATCATGCCAAGAACCGCGCATTTTGAATACGTTAATGGCTCGTGACATTTCGCCGCGAATTTCTACATACTGCAACATGAGAATTGTGTCAGTAATCGTGGAAATATGAGAATCTGTAATTGAATGGGAACCCATGAATTGGTCAGTTGTATTTGTAAAAAAGCCAGTAATTTCTTCTTGTTTAGCATAACCCGTGACACCAATTACAAATTGCCTAAATGCATTATTGCTTACTCCTCTTGCTAATGCTGAAAGCGAATCAATAGCAATCCGAGCCGGTTTAAATTCAGCAATCTCTGACTTGATAATTTGTAAGTGGTCTTCTAAACCCGTAGATTCCGGATAAGTACAAATGATTTTCAGCAAACCAAGACGTTCTAATTCTTCAAAATCAATTCCCCAAGAGTTAGCATTACGAGACAATTGAGCGCGTGATTCTTCATAAGCAAATAATATTGAGCGTTCGTTTTTCAGGCAGGCTTCCTGGATGAACTGGCTAACTAATAAAGTCTTACCAGTGCCAGTAGCTCCTGTTGCCAAAATAATAGAATCTTTAAAGAAACCACCACCGCACATGTCATCTAAAGTTTTCACTCCAGAAGATACGCGGATATTAGAAGACCTTTGCGTCAAGCGCATTGCTCCTAATGGGAAAATGTTAACTCCCGCATTGGTTATAGTGAAGGGATACTCACCTTTCATATGAGTTGTACCGCGCAATTTGAGAATTTCAATTGTGCGGCGACGGCGTTCTCCTTCTAAAACGTTACGGACAATTGCTACATTATCAGAAACAAATTCTTCTACCCCGAAAGAGGCTACAGGACCATATTCTTGACCACGTTCGGTAGTAATTATTGTGGTAACATTTAGTTGTTTGAGACGTGCTACAAGGCGAAAAATTTCCCGTCGCACGACTCCGACAGCTTCATACTGTTGAAACACCGCTGTGATAGAATCTATTGAAACTCGTTTTGCTTTATATTTACGAATTGCATATTGGAGTCGTTCAATAAGTGCTGAAAGGTCAAAATTTCCAACTATATCTTGACCTTCCGGATCGGGAGAAGCATCAAGAATAAATAATTTACCGTCAGCGATTAGCCGGGGTAAATTCCAACCAAAAATACCAGCATTTTTTATGATGTCACTGGGTGATTCTTCAAAGGTGACAAATACTCCCGCTTCATCAAAGTAGGTGATACCGCTATAGAGAAACTGAAGAGATAATAAAGTTTTGCCAGTTCCGGAGGTGCCGCTGACTAAAGTAGTTCTACCAACAGGTAAACCACCATGACTTATGTCATCAAACCCCTCGATCATTGTGCGAATTTTTTCTACACCCCCACTTGGTGAGGTATTGCTTTGCTCTGTTTGCTCGTTTTGACTCATTGCCAGTTAAATTAACAAATCGGAATAAAACCCATCTCTATGACTAAAATTTCTGATTTTTAATTAATAATTTATTCGCCAAAATAGTCTTCTTCAGTTAGTTCTTCATAAAGTAAATCCAATCCTATCAACACTTTTTCTCTGTCTGAAAGGTCGCCGATTATTTTGCGAACTGGTGGAGGCAAAATTTTCGATAATGTCGGTGTGGCTAATATCTTGTCTTCTTCTGCTAGTTGCGGGTTTTTCAGTACGTCGATTACTTTCAAAGCATAAATACCTTGAAATTCTTGATCTAATATGTTTTTGAGTATTTTTAACGCCCGTACTGAGTTGGCGGTGTTCCCTGCTACATAAAGTTTGAGAACATAGGTCTTTCTGACTTTATTCATAAGGGTACAGGCTATAGTGAGAAATGAAACTACGCACAAGTGGGATGTAGTAGCAATAAGTCGATCTTGGTCTACGCACTGTCGGTTCAGGCATTGAGCGCGATCATATGTTTAAAAGAACGTTTTCGACTATCAGTAACTTCCGTCCTGGTCTTCGCTCTTGTTCAATTCATTTAGAAATCGAACTTCTATATGCTTCGCACAGGTGAGCCAAAACATCAATCAGTGTCAGCCGATAATCAAGTAACGATTCATTGCTCCTTCCTTCTAATTTTAGCTGTTTGGAAAACTCTTCAATTAAATCCATGTGAATCTCTATAATTTGGGGCACAGGAATATTAGCACAAAATACTGCATTGATGAATTTATCAATTTTTTCCTTGAGTGTTTTGTCTGTGGTAAAGTAATTTATAAGAATTTGTCGGTAATCTGATTTAAGTTGTTGCAACAATGCCTGCTGGTCGGCTCTCGTCATCTGCTAAAAAAACTGCTGGGGTTTTGGGCAATGTAAATAAATCATAATGTTTGTCAATAAGTTTTTCATATAGCTTTTTTTTATTTATATACTTTTTATATGGAAAACTTGGCTAATTATGTATAAAATCACCTCAGATATAATGAGTGCTGAAACTTTGCTCAATGGCTATTTGCTCTGATTATTACGGGGAATCATCTCAATCCAATTGTGGCTATTTACTTTGCCGACGAAAAATTATCAATGGATAACAAGTGGCGAAGTCTGTAAACAAGACTCAGCATCAAGTCAACTTCTACCCCAGCTAAATGTAAACTTTTATATCAAGACATTATGTTAAATACTTAACAAATGGCAGGTACTAAACTCTAAGATTTAGGTAGTTGTTGAGTGAGCATTGCCGGAGAAGGCAGTCTTTAATTTATTGTTGGCATCTCATATCTATCTATCTAAATATATATTTTGGTAATTTACTCCTTGATAAGATATTTAAACGAAGTTAAAGGATTGTGGCATTCTAAATCATTATAATTCCTCAAGGTTCAAAAGCGAATCTTTAGAGCCATAATTGTTCTAGCTACTGCTATTGCTTTCTCGATTTAAACACTAGGAGGATACACTTAAGGATGCTTGACCGAACTGACGCTCGGCTTAGTTTGACACCGCCGTAATAATTGTTAACTTTTCTGCTAAGTGCAGAACAGACACTATTGATTTGTTCGCCCATTGAAACAATGGGTTGAAATTGTAACCACAATAGCGCTCTTTGAGTCTTCATCGGATATTGCTTTAGCCGGAAACGCTATCGGCTACTTACGAACGCAGGTGGTGATGCTGGAGCTTCCACAGGAAGAATGACAACTAAAGTTTTATGCCAATGTTACAGTACCCGCTTTATGATTTTGTGGCAACCGTACCCAGTTGTACAGAAGCAACAACTCTGGCAGTTTTGCTAGAGATATTTGCCCAACAACAGTGCGATCGCGCCGTAGTGGTGAATGAGCAACAATACCCAATAGGGTTGCTGTACTCATCCCGTTTAATACCACAATTTTTGGCAGCAAAACAACGCCAAGGAAGTTTTAAGTTTTTAGATTTACAACAGCCAATCTCTATTCTAGATAAAGCTTTAATTGAACCAATACAAATTTTGTCCGCATCTGATAATCTGGATCAATTTGGTTTATTTTTGGCTTCTGAAAGTTGCGAAAGCAATAATTTAAATTGGGCGCTAATTGACGCAGAAAAAAAATATTTGGGGTTAGTAGATACAGTTAGCCTGTTACGATTGTTAGCGCAAGTGGAAATTGACGCAACTTCTAGTAAAAAATCTCAGTCTCCTCTAGAGGAGAAAAATGCTACTAGCACCCCAATTCCAAAGCGTAGACCCGGAGCGGCTTTTCGTCAGACATCGCCTAAACAAAAAGAATATCAGCCACAGGGGCACAAACCACTCGTACAGTTATTGGAACGGTTGCCTTGGCCCTTAATGTTGCAAACTAGTAGTGGGGAAATAGTCACCCAAAATCCAGCATGGTGGCAACAATTGGGTGGGTTGAAAGATCCAGAAGGGGTAAGGCAACAAGTAGGAGAAATATTAAATTCCGAAACACAAAATTCACAACATACTACAGCCACGATTGGTAATATCATTAATACATGCAACGACCTTGACGACGAAGTAGATTCTACAGATATTAAATTTAATTGTAGAGAAAATACTTCCTCGGCGCTTAATGAAGTAATTAATAAAAAAACCTTGTCGCCACGGCGAAAATCTATACCAATAAAAAATGTACCAGAGCCACTATTTGCCGAAAGTAATGCAGTAAATCGATGTTTTTATGATAAAAATTTAGGAATATGTACCTGTGTTTTAGAAGTGCAAAATGGTCAAGAGCGAGTTTGGCAATTTGCAAAAATTCCCTTAGATAGCATTGAGCTGAAAATCCTGAGTCCTGAGTTAGAGATACCCCACACAGAGGAATCAGAAGGCAATGAATTGTGGTTAGTCTTAGCTACTGATGTAACCGAACAGCAGCAAATTTGCAAAGAACTGGCAGCAAAAAATGCCGACTTAGTTCAATTAAATCGCTTAAAAGATGAATTTTTAGCTTGTATTAGTCACGAATTAAAAACACCTTTGACTGCCGTTTTAGGATTATCAAGGTTGCTTGTAGATCGACAATTGGGAGAATTAAACGAGCGTCAAGCACGTTATGCCGGATTGATTCATCAAAGCGGACGACATTTAATGAGCGTGGTCAATGACATTTTAGATTTGACCCGGATGGAAACCGGACAGATGGAGTTGACTTTAACACCGGCAAAAATTCGTGCAGTATGCGATCGCGCTGCATCAGAAGCAAAAGCCATCCATACCCAAAACAGTAAAACTCCAGTTAACGTCCAACCTCAAGCCCCACGTTCACCCGACCATCAATTTACTCTCTCCATCGAACCAGGCTTAGACCAAATCATCGCCGATGAATTACGCTTGCGGCAAATGTTGGTACATTTGCTTTCCAATGCCTTCAAATTCACCGAAACAGGTGGAGAAATTGGGCTACGGGTAAGTCGTTGGGAAGGCTGGATTGCTTTTACAGTCTGGGACACAGGTATAGGTATTCCCGAACACCAACAACACTTAATATTTCAAAAATTTCAACAACTAGAAAATCCCCTTACCCGCCAATTTGAAGGTACAGGTTTGGGGCTAGTATTAACTAGAGCTTTGGCTCGTCTCCACGGTGGTGATGTGAGCTTTCTGTCTCGTGAAGGCAAAGGTAGCCAATTTACTTTACTATTACCCCCTAGTCCTCCGAAAAGTAACTTCGGCGATCAAGATATGGGGGAAATAGAAGGCACCGTAGCGCACAGAATCGAAGACGCGGATAGCTTCCCGGTGTTGCCTCGTTCTCGTGTCAGCGTCTCTTCAACTCCCACCAATCTTCCCGGTAGCGAACAACGTTTAGTGATAGTAGTTGAGGCAGTAGCTCGATATATTGAAGATTTAAGCGAGCATTTGACAGGTTTAGGTTATCGGGTAGTGATTGCGCGATCGGGATGTGAAGCAGTTGAAAAAGCCCGTCGCTTGCAACCCAAAGCTGTATTTTTGAATCCACTCTTACCCCTTTTATCCGGTTGGGATGTACTGACCTTAATTAAATCGGATGCTGCAACTCGTCACATCCCAGTGATTGTGACAGCCACAGCAGCGGAAAAAGAGCAAGCATTTGCTAATAATGCCGATGGTTTTATCAGCTTACCAGTGCAGCATCAGGTTTTGGCACCACTTTTAGAAAAGTTGTGTGCTGCACCAGAAGCGCAGCAACCAAGTAAAGATGGTGGAAAAATCAATATTCACACTCCACTGCGAATTCTTCGATTAGTCAATTCCGAATTAGAATGTGTCAATCCTCATCCATCACTGCGAGAACATCGGGTAATCGAAGTTGACGACTTAGATCAAGCAGAACTTTTGGCGCGAGTTTGGCACTTCGATGTAATTTTGCTGGATAAAGAAATTTCAAAAGCAAAAGCTTATTTGCAACAACTCAGTCAACACCCTCGTTTGGCAGCTTTACCATTAGTTACGTGCGATGTAGCAACGACATTAGAAGCTTCACAAGTGGATGGACTTTCTGTATTTCCTTGCTTGTCGTCATTTACTAACGATAACAATAGTCAAACAGGGAAAACAGACGCTTTATTGTCAGTGCTGCAAATTGCCTCTGGTATGTGCTGTCCACCCAGCTTGTTAGTAGTAGATTTGACTATGCTGCCCGATCTGCCACAGTTAACGCGCAAGCAGATTAGCCATTATGGATCGTCCAATAATTCTGCACTCAACAATTTAACAGCCGAGCGCGGTTCGGAGTGGTTTCAAGCTTTAATTCAGTATTTGCAAACAGCAGGTTTGAAAGCCGCAATGGGTCGTTCTTGGGCAGAAATGCTACAACAAATTCGCCACCACAGCGTTGACTTATTGCTGATTTGCTATAGTGAATCTTCTAATGAAAAACAAGCGCGAGCCGCACTGAAAACATTGGGACAATTGCCTTTCGATTTGCCACCGATTTTGGTACTTGACCAGCGATTAAATTCCAATGAGGTTAGCTCACAATCTCACCTTAGTTCTAAGAAGAACCAGAAAAAAACTCAGAATAAATTGGAGTCAATAGAAACTGTTGTGGATGCGATCGCTACCCAGATTTTGCCCCGCTCAATTTCAATGGAAGATTTGTTAAACCAGATTAATCAAGCTTTGAAGAGTAGTTAGTTGTTAGTGGGCATTGGGCATTGGGCATTGGGCATTGGGCATTGGGCATTGGCTTTTCCCTTTTCCATGAGTTTCTTTTTACCTCTGAAAATTCCCACTATCCACTAACCACTATCGACTATCCACTAACTCTTCAAAGGCACTCTAATTAATTGATAAGCACCACTGATGCCTAAATTTTCGTAATCGGCTGGTTGCAAACCCATTTGCATCAGCTTTTTCGGCTGAGAGAGAACCAGCACTGAGCCAGGCTGTACTTTGTTCGCTGCTTGGTTTTGGATATGCTCTTGAGCCTGCTCAGTAAATTTGAAGAAAGTCACATTTTCATGACTGTAAAATACCACAGTTGGCTTTTTGAACCCAACCATAATTAATTGTTCATTTGGTTGTTTTGCTTGTACTGCGATCGCGGATAATTGTCTTAAGGGCAACTGACGCTCGTGATCTACCAAAAACAAAGCAGGCATCAACACAACAATTAAAAACGCGGTTAATCCCAGTAAATTTACACCAATAATCGGCAGCCAAAGGCGACGCAATAATAAAACTGCAATAATTCCCGCAGAAACTAACCAAATTATACCGGACAACATCGGTAAATTTAACTGTTGAAGTTGTTGGGGAAAGTTAGGTGCAGCTGGATCTTTACCTAATAATTGGGGTAAGTGAAATAATGCCACTCCTACCGCTGATAAAAATGCTACATTTGCCCAGCCACTCCAGAGGGGGAAAGTGGGGGAGTGGAGGAGTGGGGGAGTGGGGGAAGATAAGCCAGACAAAGAAGAAATTTTTTCTTGTCCTCCTTGTCCCCTTGTCTGTTTGTCTAAGAAAAAGTCGCTCCATAACAGCGTTACTAAAATTGCTGCTGCTGGCATTAAAGGTAAAACATAACTGGGGAGTTTGGTGACAGCAATGGTGAAAAAGCTAAAGATGCCAACAAACCAGACAAAGGCAAATAAACCAAGTTGTTGAGAGCGTTCTTGAGAGCGCCAGTATTTTATTTGCCAAAACTTCAGCCTTGCGATCGCAACCGGCAAGTAAACTGAGTATGGCGCAAAGCCTAGCAATACGACTAGAAAGTAAAAATACCAAGGCCCTCTGTGACCATTAACGACTTCTGTAAAGCGTTCTAGGTTGTGATAGCCAAAAAACGAGTTAATATAATTCCAACCATTGCGCCAAATTACCAACACATACCAGGGTGCTGATAAACCAAAGACAATCAGCATCCCCATGAAAAAGCGCATTTCTTGCAACACTTCTCGCAACGAACCCACGTAAAGCAGAAACGCCGCGATAATCAACCCCGGTAAGACAATTCCCACCGGTCCTTTAGTCAAAATGGCCCCAGCAATTAGCACATAAAAAGCTAAGTACCATTTATTCGGCAATAGGGATTGTGATGAGAGATTGGAAATAACCTTTTTCCCTTCTCCCTTGCTTGCGTAGCCTAGAAAAAAGCATAACAAAGCTGTTGCTATGCATCCAGTTAGCAGCATATCTGAGACACCCGTTCTTCCCCAGGCAATCATTTCTGGAGTCAGTGCCATGATAGCGGCTCCTAAAGCAGCTGTTAACCAGCGTCGAGTCGGGCGAGAAATATGCTCTAACTCGTCTTGTCTTGCCAGATACCATTGCAAAGTGTAAAATGACAGACTAATCACAGCGAGCGCAGCGATCGCACTTGGCAGACGTACTGCCCATTCATTCACCCCAATAATTGCATAAGCGATCGCCTGACACCAGTAAATCAAAGCAGGCTTATCAAAACGAGTTTGACCATTGAAAAACGGCGTGATCCAATCACCCGTAACGAACATTTGGCGCGAAGCTTCGGCAAACAGCGGCTCTGTCTCATCAATCAAGCCAATGCTGCCTAAATTCCATCCATAACCCACCCAACCAATCAAAATCAGCCACAAAATCGATAGAGTCACAGCCAGGGCTGGACGCTTTCCTAAATTGTTGAACCATCGGTCAACAGCGCTATTAGTCATTGGTCATCAGTCATTAGTCATTAATTACTAGTCGGCGATCGCTCTTATAACAATCAATAGTTACTAGTCAGCGACAACTAGTCAATAGTCGTTAATTAGTTATGTTTTGTTCTTTGTCATTGGGCATTGGGCATTGGTCAACAAAGAGGGGGAAAGGGGAAGGGGGAAAGGGGAAACGAATAAAAAAACTTTCTTTTCTTCCCTTTCCCCTTTCCCCTCTTCAAATCCCCTTGTCTCCAAGAGTCTCCCCATCTCTCTCAGCATCCCTTATTTACTCAGAATTAATTGCCATTCTTTGCTTTGAGCATTCCAAACAGGTATGGAAGTTTCGCCGACAACATATGGACCCCAGTAACGGCGAGAACCATCCTGGGCAAAAGCGACTAAAATATCTCCCTTCTCTAGCTTTAAGCTCCCCTGAGGCAAAGAAAGAATCAGCCCCTTTTCATTACCTTCTCTGGGATCAAAATCCCAATGCGCTGGGACATCATAGTTAGTTTGAGTTTTCTCGCCTTTTACAGGCGATCGCGCAAGCATTGCCAGCCGCACTGGTTGATCTGTTTGATTGCTCATTCGCAAGCTGCCTTGATCCCCCGCTTTGAGAGCCGAGTTATTATTACTATATGTTAAGACTGAATTACCAGTCTCTTTACTGCTGTGTCCTCCCTTATTAGTTTCAAAAACAGCTGGAGAATCTGTAGTCTGGTTTTGGGGCTTTTGTGTGGGCGGGATAAAAGACTTTTCTGGCTCTTCTGACTCAAAAGACACACTTACTTGAAAGTATGTCGCCAGTAGTCCGAGTAGCCCCAAAGCACAAGCTACGACAGTAGCGTTACGATACACTGACGATTTCATATTGATAATTATTAGAAATAAGTATTTTGTTTAGGCTTGCCCAAATAGTAGCCTATTATGCAAAAAAGCAACTCAAAAAAATTGCCTATTATGGGCTATTCTTGGAATTCGCAAATAAAATGTATCAAAAATATCATTTTGAGCAAAACTATACCCGTTGGGAAGTCTTCCCAACAAAGCTTTTCGCCTTGGCTCAGGATGACAAAATGTATAATTTTTTATTTACGTAAAAAAACCAAGAGACATCTACAATACTATTCAAACAAACCTGTGCTCAAATCGATATTCTTAATATAGAAGTATTTCATAATATTTTGGCTTTTGCATAAAAGTCTAAGGAAATGCAAAATACTCGTCTCAATAACCTGTCGAATGCCATTGCTACCCGCTTAAGCGAATGGTTTTTCAATCCTTGGCGGCGACTATCGCTGCTGTTAATTAGTTTTTTGTTGGGTTTCTTTTTGGGATCGGCTGTTGCTACCACAGCCGGACAAACTGCTTCATGGGATATTGTGATAGCCGGAACTTTAGTGGTAGTGACAGAGGTTAGTAGTAGAATAGTCTACCGTAGCAGCATTTTAGCAAGGCGATCGCTCTGGATAGAATCACTAAACTTCCTAAAAGTTGGTTTTATCTACAGCCTATTTCTCGAAGCCTTCAAGCTGGGATCGTGAGGGAGATGGGGGAGATGGAGAAGATGCGGAAATAAAATAATATTTTCCCCATTTCTGTATGGGCGCTTGGATTAAGCGCCCCATGCCCCATGCCCCATGCCCCATGCCCCATGCCCCATTCCCCATGCCCCATGACCAATGACCAATTACGTCTGTTGCAATCTGTCTACCCAGCTTTTAGCCAGTTTTGCGAAACTACGCTACATCGTCAAGCCGACGCGATGTTAGATGTGTTGTGGGATTTGTGGCTACCTTTGGCAATGCAATTAGCATTACGTCGCCAAAAGTTGGGGCATCCATTTATACAGGGAATTTTAGGAGGACAGGGAACCGGTAAAACGACAATGTGCGCGGTTCTTACCTTGATTCTCAAAGAGTTGGGATATCGTACTCTGAGTTTATCATTAGATGACTTATACAAAACTTATAGCGATCGCCTGAAATTAACACAGCAAGACCCCCGCTTAATTTGGCGCGGTCCCCCAGGAACCCACGATATAGACTTAGGCTTAACTGTGTTAGATCAAATTCGCCTATTACAAAATCCAGTAGCAGTCCCCCGCTTTGATAAATCTGCTTACGGCGGCGTGGGTGATAGAATGACTCCAGAAATTGTAGAAGGTATAGATATAGTCCTATTTGAAGGTTGGTTTGTTGGCGTACAACCCATCGATCCCGCAGCATTTGATACTGCACCGCCACCAATTATTACAGATGAAGACCGGGCATTTGCTCGTGACATGAATCGTCAATTAAACGATTATCTACCACTATGGCAACGATTGGACAGTTTAATCGTGCTGTATCCCAATGATTACCGATGCTCTTTAGAGTGGCGTCTCCAAGCAGAACAGCAGATGATTGCTGCTGGTAAATCAGGAATGAACGAAAAAGAAATAGAGCAATTTGTTTATTATTTTTGGCGTTCTCTCCATCCCGAATTATTCATCAAACCGTTAGTAACAAACCCGACATTGGTTGATTTGGTTATCGAGATTAATACCGACCATAATTTTGGTGCAGTTTATCAACCAAAAGATGTTTGTTAGTTATGGGAGCATCGCTGCGGAGCGTAGCAATACCCTATAAGGGTATCGCTAAATGGACAAAGCCTGCGGAGGCAAACTTAAAGACTCATAGCCTACGAACGCTCCTTGCGTGTCGTAGACAAGGTAGGCTTTGTTTGTATAGCCCCAGGCTTCTAGCCTGAGGGCACTTTAGCGCAACATTACAAAGAAATAGTATGAGAATTTGCAACGGGAAACTACTACTCGTACATTGGGTAGAACCCGTTCTAGTTATAGCTATTAGGTCATTTAGCTCTAATTTAAAATAGAAGTATGTCAGAAAATAAACACTCTTCTAAATGAAAATACAGTCATCAGTGCTAGTCCATCTGGGATTCGGAAAATACGTGCGCTCAGATCAGGTAACAGCAGTGGTACCAATTGAGGAAGAGCGCGGACCAGGGCGACGAACTTTTGTTCATTTGCAGGGGCAAAACGACCCACTTATCGCTTCGCGGGCTGAAGATACTATCGTGCGTGACTTAGTGCAGGAGCCGCGAGAAGTCACCCAAGCACGTCAACAGCAAGAAATTCTCCAAGATTTATTGGTAGATTTAGGCAATGTTAACTCAACTGTGCGGCGTATCAGTCGTGATGAAGGCGGTCTGGATCTTGAACGGTTGGAACGGCGCATCCGCCAAGTTTTAGAGAATTAGTCAAATAATGGGCGTTTCCCGAACCACGGAGCCGCCCTTTTGTCGGAAGTGATTTTTAGCGCCAATAAATACGGAGAATCTGATAGTATGCAGGCAATTGCAGATAATCAAGTTGCGCGTCAGCCTCGTTTGTGGATGCCTGAGCGCGTTGTATTTACACCCGCAGCCTTAGAAGAATCTTATGGTCAGCAGATATTACAGCACGTACAGTCTCTTCATTTACCAATAGAAGAGTTGCCGCGAAATCGCCTGACTGGTTTGCGAGGTGAGAGCGATCGCGAGACTTATGATATTGCCAAGCGTACTCTCGCAGTCGTCACCGCGCCCCCCAGTTCTTTCAAACTTAGTCCCATCCCTCCATCAGCCGACTGGCAATTTCACATCGCCGAAGGTTGTCCGGCACATTGCCAATACTGCTATCTGGCAGGTAGTTTGCAAGGTCCGCCAGTTATCCGCGTCTTTGCCAACTTGCCGCAAATCTTGCAAAATCTCGCAGCATACGAGCAACCGAATAAAGCCACGAGTTTTGAAGTCAGCTGCTATACTGACCCCTTGGGCATTGAACATTTGACAGGCAGCCTCGCTGAATGCATCCGCTACTTTGGCACGCGCGAGAACGGATATCTGCGTACTGTTTCCAAGTTTGACGGAGTAGATAATTTACTCAACTTGCCTCACAACGGTCATACGCGCATGAGGATGAGTGTCAATGCTGCGCCTGTTTCCGGTCGCTTCGAGGGCGGTACCGCATCAGTAATTTCCCGGCTTGATGCTTTGCGGCGCTTGGCGTTACCTCAGTCAAGGGGTGGTGGCGGCTATCCGGTGGGGTTGGTAATTGCCCCAATTATGCCTATAGATGATTGGGAAGCACATTATACTCGCCTATTTGATTCTATTAGTGAAGCATTAGATTTTGATTGTGACTTGACTTTTGAGTTAATTTCCCATCGCTTCACACCTGGGTCAAAAGAGGTATTACAAACCTGGTATCCTCAATCAAAGTTAGATATGGACGAAGCTACACGCAGCGTTAAACGTAACAAGTTTGGCGGTACGAAGTATGTATACGATGGCGATACAATGAAAATGCTGCGCCGCTTTTTTGAAAGCGAGATTCAACGACGCTTTCCCCAAGGTCGCATTCTTTACTGGACTTAGTTATTTGGGGAAAGGGGGAAAGGGATAAGAAGAACTGTTCATAGCTCGTTCCTTGCCTGAGGCAAGGAATGTATTTCTAGGAGGCAGAGCCTCTAGAATTGCGTTCCCAGGCGCTTTGCCTGGGAACGATAAAAAATTGTCTGAATTATTCAACTGAGCGAATTTTCTCAAGTAGCTCATAAAAAGGTTGCCAATTATCTTCCTGAGCAATTGCTTCCCAAACCGATTCAATTACAGGTCTTAATAACGGCGTTTGGGGGTTATAACGAGTTAAGCACTGACCAATCTTTTCTACCTCTTCAGAAGTTAAATTACTCAAAATTCGATGATATATACCAGACCAATTGACAAATAAGTCTGTTGCCCCTAAAGATTGCCCAATCTCAGAATCTCTCAGGATATCACTGGCATTGTCTCGCCACTTGGTAGAAAAGCTGCTAGCCATTTCCGCAAAAAAGTGATGATAACTAACTGGATACATCTTTAAAAATTCAATAGTTGCCTTTAAAAGTTCTTCCGCTTCTGATTTGGGCAACTGCTCAAAACCCAATTTTTTTAACATTAAAGAGCGATATTCATTATGATAATGCTCATCAAAAGTTAAGAGTCCAAACTCCATGTCATCTTGAGCAAAAACACTTTTTAAAGGTTCTTGAAGCATTTCTAAATTTAACTTGCAAATATCTGGTTGCTGGCTGTAGCTGTAGCGCCCAGAATAATCGAAATACGCAGCGACAAAGTACGGATCGTAACTAGGAATAAATGCATAAGGTCCATAGTCAAAACTCTCACCTGTAATTGACATATTGTCAGTATTTAACACAGCATGACAAAAGCCCGCCGCCATCCATTGCGCTGCTAGTTCTGCTACTCGCTTAACTAATTCTGCATAAAATAAAGCGTATTTATCTTGTGTGCCGATTAAATGGGAGTAATACTGCTCAATTACGTGGTCTAAAAGCTTTTTAGTTAAATCTGGACGTTTCAGATAGTGCAGTCGCTCAAAAGTGCCAAAGCGAATATGAGATTTGCTCATCCTTATCATTACTGATGAGCGAGTCGGAGAAGGTTCATCACCACGCCACAAAGATAAACCTGTTTCAATCAAGCTCAAACAGCGCGAAGTTCGCACACCCATATGATGCAGCGCTTCTGCCGCGAGAACTTCTCGTATACCGCCTTTGAGTGTAAGCATTCCATCCCCACCACGGGAGTAAGGCGTTCTCCCAGAACCTTTTGTGCCAAAGTCGTACAATTCGCCATCTGTGCCGCGTACTTGCCCGTAGAGGAAGCCTCTGCCGTCACCCAAGGCGGGATTGTATTGACCGAATTGATAGCCGTGGTAACGCAGCGCTAACAATGGTTTCCGCCCTTCAAATTTGCCAAACGCGACGATAAAATCTTCGTCTGAGACTGCTTGGGGATCAAGTCCCAACCGGGGCAGAAGTGCGTCGTTACGCCAGCGCAGGATGTGTTGGGGAAATTCTGCTGCTGCAACTTCGTCGTAGTAGTCATCGCCCAGAGATTCTAAAGCTGGTTCGTAGTTGAGAGCAACAAAGGGATTGTTAGAAGCGTCGTTTTGAGTTTCAGTCAAAGTCATTACGAGCCAAACTTGATATATTCTTTCTTTAATACTACCTCTGGTGGCAAATGACAGCGCTTTTGTTAGCTTTAATTGAACAAGGCTGGCTAAAATTTGTCTATGGCACAAACCCGCGAAATAAATACCCAGCCCTCCGGGTTCATCAGTTCGACGGGACGGAAACCGACCCGCCGACTGATTCACCGTCAAACCTAGATCCGCGATACCAACGTTCGCGTAGCGTCTCCCCTTAGGAGAAGAATTTCAATACACGGATAAGTGAAATTGCCGCAAGAAATAGGGCAGGCTTCATGGCTTGTCGTAAAGTATTGAACGTTAGTCGTGGGGATAAAAAAGCCTGCCCTATTTCTCAGGTCTGGCGAGAATGGGTATTTATTTTTATGGTTCTCCCTATGGCAGCGCCACCTTTAAAATCTGGAGCGCAGAATGGATAAACTTTGGCAAATAACAAACAAGTTGACTCAATTAGCAATTTTAGATACAACATTTCAGGTTTTTGGCTCAGAATCACACCAGTATCAATTCAACCCTTGCTTGCAGGAAGGACAAATTCAAGCTTTTGAAGTTAAATACAATATTCGGCTTCCCTGTGAATATCGAAACTTTTTGCTAGAAGTTGGTAATGGTGGTACTGGACCTGGATATGGTTTATACAGACTTCCCGGATTGGAAAATGAAAGTGAAATAACAGCAATACCCAGCAAAAAAAACGAAGGTTTACTGTGCAAACCATTTCCTTTGAAAGAAGCGTGGAATGATTTGACTTTGATGATGAAAGACAAAGCTGATTCGGAAAATAATCCTTATTTTGATAGCAAATTTGTTCAAGGGGCTATCACCATTGCACATTATGGTTGTGGTATTTACGCTATGTTAGTTATTACTGGAGAACAAAAAGGAAAAATTTGGATAGATGACCGCACTAATGATGGTGGAATCTATCCTGCTACTCCGAATTTTTGTTATTATTTCCATGCGGACGATCCAGATGACTTTCAATCATGTGAAGAGGAACAGGAGCCTTTGAGTTTTTATGATTGGTATGAAGACTGGCTTGACCAAAGTCTACTGCAAGTTCTTTAGTTTAAGCCAAATTTAGACGAATGGGTGCATCTTAATACCATATATTATTTTAGATTTGGGATTTTCTATTCTCAGAAGGATACTTTGTTTTAAATTGATATTGCATTTGAGATCAGTTATTGATTTTAGTTTTTTGTTTTCTACCCTTGCCAATTAGGATTTGTAAGACTCGTGAGAATGTGGTCTTGCCATTGCCCATTAATTAATAAATAATCTCTAGCATACCCTTCAACAATAAATCCTAGCCTTTTTAGCAAATTCCCGCTACGCTGATTGTGAGGCATATAGTTTGCCATTATTCGGTGTAAATTTAATTCTTGAAATACATATTGAATTGCTGCATTTAGTGCTTCTGTCATATAACCTTTACTTTGTTCAGTTTCAGCAAGGCTATATCCTACAGAGCAAAATTGAGCGGCTCCCCGGATAATGTTACGAAAGTTGATATTGCCTATAATTGTTGTTGGTTCTGATTGAACAAAAATAAATAATTTTAATGCTAGATAGTTGATATATTCTTGCAAATCTATCTCTACTTGTATCTGCCAGTATTCTTATGTAAAAAAGTTTTCGCTCCATTGAGGATAGAATGGTGTTAAATAAGTTTTGTTGTCTGTAAAGTAGTTGAGAATTTGCGGTATATCTTCTTTGGTAGCTAATCGTAATAATAGGCGATCGCTTGTGATCAATGGTGGTTCAAATTGCATAAAAATACGATACAGACTCGTTGTAGTAAATCTATCACCTGTTCTTTGTAATCTGCAAAGCGATAGGTATTGAATTTGTGGACAATAGTTGGATCTTTTGGCTTCTTTTCTTTATATTGATCCAAAATCCACATCAGAGCGCAACGATTGCCGAGGTGATATACCCAAGCGAGTTTGGGGACATCTTTTAGGGTTGTGACATCATCTAAAATGATGCTTCCGTTAATTTTATCGGCTTTTAGTTTCGCTTTGGGTGTAGAGACGCGAAATTTCGATTCGCGTCTTTACATTCACCCAGAGGTAAATCAATTCGTTTTAAAAATTTATTCAGTGATTATATTGAAGAGGATAGAGTTGGGGGGATGATAATTATGCAAAAACGAGGACGCGATTCATTGCGTCACTAGGATGGTGCGTTACTTCGTTAACGCACCCTACGAATTATCTGACTATTGGTCAATTTCACCGACGCGACGGATGTTGAGAATATCGCTCATTTTCTTGATTTGGATAAATACTTGCTCAAGCTGAAAGCGATCGCTTATATCTATTCCTAAATCCATTAATGCGGGTTGTCCAAAAGCGGTTTTTACTTGAGCATGACGGACGTTGATTCCTTGGTCGCTCAAGCGTGATAAAATGTCTTTTAATACTCCCACTCGATCAAGCGCTTCAATTTGAATACTTACTGGGTAAGTTTGAGGACGATTACGATTTTCCTTGGCTGGATTCCATTTAACTGGTACTAGGCGATCGCACTCTACAGGCTCCAAATTATGACATCCTTGCCGATGGATGGAAATTCCTCTGCCTCGTGTCACTACACCAATAATCGACTCTCCGGGAATTGGCGTACAACACCCAGATAAATGATACACTAATCCTTCTACGCCGACAATTGGCGAATCGCTGGCGCGTCCGCTAGTTACAGATACGTCTCGTAAAGCTTTTAATGAAGTTGGTAGGGACGGAAGTTCTATGACGTTTGTTGCAGGTTGTTCCGCCTTGACTATTTCTCGCCAACGATTTAATACTAAGTTCAAGGTGATTTCACCGTAACCTAAAGCCGCTAATAAATCGTCAACACTATGATAATTACACTTTTCGGCTACAGCTTCCATTGCATCTGATTTGAGCAAACTTTCAAAACCTGTTCTACCGAGTTCTTTTTCTAACAACTCTCGTCCACGGGCAAGATTTTCTTCGCGGCGCGATCGCTTGTACCATTGTTTTATCCGATTTTTCGCAGCAGAAGTCCGAACAAAGTTCAACCAATCTAAACTGGGATGGCTGTTCTTTTGTGTCAAAATCTCGACAATATCGCCATTTTGCAAGCGCGTTGACAGTGGAATCATTCTGCCATTTACCCGCGCACCCGCACAATGATTTCCTACTTCGGTGTGAATTCGATAAGCAAAATCTACTGTTGTCGAGCCTGGACTTAAGGAAACTAAATCCCCCTTAGGGGTGAAGACATAAACATCATCTTCAAATAAATTGTCCTTGATGCTTTCTAGATATTCTTGAGCATCTTTCAGGTCACTTTGCCACTCCAACAACTGTCGCAACCAAGTGAACTTCTCATCTTGTGCTGTTGTGTGGATGTTAGAACCACCTGTTTCTTTGTACTTCCAATGAGCAGCAATTCCATACTCGGCGATACGATGCATTTCCTGCGTTCGGATTTGCACTTCCAAGGGACGACCTGTAAAACCGATCACACCAGTATGCAACGATTGGTAACGATTTGCTTTGGGCAGCCCGATGTAATCTTTAAATCTACCAGGAATTGGGCGAAAGGCATCGTGAACCACAGCCAAAGCGCGATAACATTCTTCATTGGTTTTAACAATTATTCGCAATGCAGCCAAATCGTAAATTTCGTGAAATTCTTTTTGCTGCCGACTCATTTTTTGGTAAATACTATAAAGATGCTTCGGGCGCCCGCTGACATCGATGACTTCAATACCGGCTTGCTGCAAGCGATCGCGCAAAGTTTTGGTAATTTTCTCCAGTCTTTCTTCTCGCGCTGCTCGTTTTTCGGCTACATATGTTTGAATTTGGCGAAAAGATTCTGGTTCGAGATACTTAAATGCCAAATCCTCCAATTCCCACTTAATCTGCCAGATTCCCAGCCGATTGGCTAAAGGAGCAAAAATATCTCGCGTTTCTTGAGCATTGCTGCGACGACTTTCTTCTGACATAAACTGCAAAGTTCGCATATTATGCAGCCGATCTGCCAACTTCACCACAATTACTCGAATATCTTGTGCCATCGCCAAAAACATTCGTCGGAAGTTTTCGGCTTGGCTTTCGGTTTTGCTTTTAAAGTTAAATTTAGAAAGCTTGGTAACACCTTCTACCAATAGTCGGACTTCGGCTCCAAAATGCTCTTCTATTTGCTCAATTGTAATATCTGTGTCTTCGACTACATCATGGAGAAATCCAGCTGCTATCATGGCAGAACTCCCCCCCAAGTCGCGTAACAATCCTGCCACAGCTACGGGATGACAAATGTACGGTTCTCCCGATTTGCGGTATTGACCTTGATGCAACTCGTAAGCAAATTTAAATGCTCGACAAATCAAAGCTGTATCATAAGGCTTTCGGTCATCTTCTTGGGCGGAAAGTGCGGATGACTCTTGTAAACATTTTTTTAGCCAATCCGGAAGGGTGATTTCAATTGTGGAATTTATAAGTATACCGCTCATAAAATCGAGATTAAGGTGATCTGTGGTTAAGTGGATGTAGAAAAACAATGCCATTGCCGCCATAAGTTGCCATAATTAGGCGGTAAAAGCAGTGTTAGAAAGATTTGTTCGCAAGAAGAATTGCGATCTTATCCGGTTTGAGTGTCAACAATCATAGCTGGGAAAATGGAATTATGGCAGCGTGCAGCCCCCTAGCATCATTTGAGGCGAGTAATTATAATAAAAGTTTAAAAAGTCTGTTTTACAAGAGAAAAATCTTGACATTAATAGTATCTCAAGAAGCACTTAATGTCTCTAAATAGCCAGAAGTATCACGCATTTGCAACATTGATCCTGCAATTACGTGACTATACCACGACTACTGAACTAAATGCGCCCGGACTGCGGCTGCGTGTGGCATCTTTGCAGCAAATGTTTCAGCAGCAGATTGTGCCTTTGGCTGATGAAGATACTCAGATACCTCATAATTCAAGGGAACAGTCTTATCAAACCGAGATGAGCAAGCAACTGCGCTTATTGGAATTGGATGTAATGTTTTTCCAAGGAGCGAGGCAACCAGCTACTGCTCAAGCGAGACTCCAGACAATTAGCGATCGCTTAACAACTCTGGCGCAATACTGCGAAGCAATACTGCAACAAGCCGAGTAAGCATAAAAAGATAAAAATTACAAGAAGTTTTTTTCTCTCGTTTTTACCTTCTATGTTTATATTGTAAAGAAACATTACCCAAAAAACTAATATATTTCATCTGCTAAAGTGTGGAAATTTTAACATTTGTCAGCACTTAGCTTTCATAGCGGTATATTTTTGCTTGGCGGTTGGGAAGTTCAGGACTTACCCAAAGTTATGAGAAAATATACTGCGCTTGTACGCATAGAGAGGAAGTGGCTTCCCCAAGGCTAGAACACAGACTAGAGGATTGACCAGGGATAGAGAGGCGATCGCGGATAATCAAATTGCTGTTGATAATAGTAATTGTTCCTGGGTTTTGGGCAGAGGCACGACTGACAAACTAAAAGCTACAAACACTTAGGGTATTCTACTTCATTTGGAACGATTGATTTTTATATTTTCGTAGTAATTTATTTGACATTGATATTTCCAGGTCAAGATATAAGAACAGCTAATTTTACTAATCTGATAGACTATCTTAAATTTGAAATTTATAGAAGCGATTGTAGCGATCGCCTAGATCATAAAATATGAATGAAGATTTATTCAAAATCGAAAATCTCCGCGTTGCCTATCCTCACCGTGGCAACGAAGAACTTAAATGGGCGGTTGATGATGTTTCTTTCACTCTACAACCGGGTGAAAGAATGGGATTGGTGGGAGAATCGGGTTGTGGAAAATCAACTTTGGGACGAGCAGCGATGCGCTTATTACCCTCATCCAGCCGTATCGAAGGACGGGTGATGTTTCAGGGGCAATCGGTGTTTGATTTAAATCCCAATCAGTTGCGAAAATTTCGCGGAGAAGCGGTAGGGCTGATTTTTCAAGATCCGATGACACGGCTCGATCCGTTGATGACAATCGGTAAGCATTGTTTAGAAACTTTGAAGGCGCACTCACCCAGTTTATCAACTAAACAAGCGAAAGAAACAGCGATCGCCACTTTGGAAAAGGTGAAAATTCCTGCGACTCGTTGGAATCAGTATCCTCATGAGTTTAGCGGGGGAATGCGCCAAAGAGTAGCGATCGCTTTAGCTTTACTTCTCAACCCCAAGTTAATTGTTGCGGATGAACCGACAACGAGCTTAGATGTCACTGTTTCTGCACAAATTTTACAAGAGTTAACACGCTTGTGCGGTGAAGAGAATATGGGATTGTTGCTAATTTCTCACGATTTGGCAATGGTGGCGGAATATTGCGATCGCATTGGCGTGATGTATGACGGTAAAATGGTAGAGAAGGGTGCTACCGAATCAGTATTTAGACAACCTCAACACGAATACACGCGATCGCTTTTGCAAGCAGCTTTACACATTCAATCTGTGGATGAGATAGAGACTGAATTAAATTCGCAGCTTACACCAATTCCTAATACGAAATCCGCAACCCCAATTTTGCGGGTAACAGAATTACAGCAACACTATAATATAGAACCTAGCTTTATTGAACGACTATTTAAAGCGCAGAGTCAGACAATTAAAGCAGTTGATGGTATTAACTTAGAACTGTATCAAGGGGAAATTCTTGGATTAGTTGGCGAATCAGGTTGCGGTAAGAGTACACTGTCGCGGACAATCTTGCAATTAATTCGTCCCACTGGTGGTAAAATCGAGTTTTTCGGAAAAGATTTAACTAACCTATCGAGTCAAGAAATTCGCTCTTCCAGAAAAGAAATGCAGATGGTGTTTCAAGACCCTCATGCTTGTCTGAATCCAGCGATGACTGTAGGACAAAGTATAGCTGACCCTTTGCTAATTCATCATATCGCCGATGCAGGCAAAGCAAAAGAACAAGTGCTGTGGATGTTGGAGAAAGTCGGTTTGAACCCAGCAGAAGTTTATTATCAGCGTTATCCATCCGATTTATCTGGGGGACAACAACAAAGAGTAGCGATCGCGCGTGCTTTAATTACTCGTCCCAAACTGCTGATTTGCGACGAACCGGTGAGTATGCTAGACGCTAGCGTGCAATCGCAAGTGCTGGATCTGATGCTGCAACTAAAGGATGAGTTTGATTTAACTTATTTGTTTATCACTCATGATTTGTGGTTAGCAAGATTTTTATGCGATCGTATCGCCGTAATGAATGGTGGTAAAATCGTCGAACTAGGTGCAACAAAACAGATTTTTGCCAATCCTCAACACCCTTACACCAAAACTTTACTAGCTGCTGCTCCCTTACTAGCGCGAGCGTAATTAAAAGTAGGGAATAGGGAATTGGGCAATGGGCAATGGGCAATGGGCAATGGGCTTTTTGAAGAGGGGAAAAGGGAAAAGGGGAAAGGGAAAGAATTATTACCAATGCCCAATGCCCCATGCCCAATGCCCAATGCCCAATGCCCAATGCCCTATGCCCCATGCCCTATTCCCAATTCCCTACTCCCCTGCCTTAATCAATTTTGTGGTTTCTCCCCTCGAACCATATAACTCAACGAATCTTTTAAACAGCCACATAGTTTCGTGACTTGCAGATTTATTTGGATTGAATAAACGCTCTACATTTTTATCAGCTAAAGCGCGTAAATAAGGCAAATCTTCAAATAACGTCAAGCACGCGGCAAAATGCAATATTACTTGCAAGATTGGTTTATACCATTCTAAATCGCTGTAAATATCTATAAAGAATTGATGCTCTGTATCTGTTAAAGGAACGACGTTAAAGATAATAATTATTCTCTTGTTATTGTAAACCGGAATACTTAGTTCCACAGTATAAGGATTGTGCAGTATTAAATCTACCTCAACAATCGGTTGTCTCCAAATCTTCAGAGCATTGACTGGAGAATCTAAAATTGTTTCAAATTTGATTATTCCCCCAATATCTGTAGCTTCTACATGACTGACATTAATAACTTTCAAGTTATTTAAGCTAAACTTATGAACTGTTTCTAAATGCTTTAAGCTCAATAGATGATAAATTTGGCAAAGATAAGGAAAAGGTAAAAGGTATTCCTGGCTTATCATATGTCGCTTCTTCAAGTCAAAGTTCCTAGCTTGATTCGGACATAGATATCCTTCAATGCCATCACCATTTAAGTCTGTCTCAGGTCGCAAATACAGCCAGCTAAAAAACAAGAAAGATGCTGCCACTAACTGGAGGACTTCTATAGGAGAGAAATAACCATCAGCCAATGCAGCAAGGCTTCTATCGCTGATTGCAAAAACCCAAGACGGAATACCGACAACCCAAATACTATTTTTTATTTTGCCAGTTAAAATAGCAAATTCTACTTCTAATGGCAGATTATTTTTCGGCTCCTTGTTATCAGTCTGAATAAGATTATTAGGCATAAAATTTTCCTTAAATCAATTTTCGTAAATAAAATTAACTTTGGCTGTTACTAACATATATGACAAAAATATCCTTTCACTAACCTCTACCTGTAGTTGTAGTTAGTTACCTCATGAATAAAGACAAAGTAAATAATAGCTATTGGTTATAAAAGATGTTCTAAAGGAAGAACTATTCTGATAATTTATAAAGAAAACTATGACTTAAGGCTGAGGATTGAAGTGTTAATTAATTAGCGTATTAGAGGCTACAGAATCAATAAATAATATTAGGTAGTGGGATCATGCATAAGATTTCACAATAGACAGCACAAGCCTCACAGAAACACGCTCTTGCTCCACAAAAGCATAGGAAATCGGTTTAAGAGGTGGGTAAGACTTTACAAAAGGGTGAGGATGCGGATCTAGAACTTGGGAGACACTTGAATCTGACACACTGGTGATAATTACGGTGAAAGTCGTAGAATTACTAGCGCTAACGCTGTATTATTCTTAAATAATTTCTCAATGTTTTTTCACACACGGCTGCAATGACTATCCGCCATGCCACTGAAACTGACTTGCCTGCAATTGTAGCGATTTACAATGCGGCAATTCCTAGCCGCATGGCAACTGCTGATTTAGAGCCGGTGTCTGTAGCGAGTCGGTTGGCTTGGTTTGGTGGGCGATCGCCCTCAAAACGCCCAATTTGGGTAATAGAAGTAGAAGGTGTAGTTGCTGGCTGGCTCAGTTTCCAATCGTTCTATGGGCGACCCGCTTACCATAGCACTGCGGAAATTAGTATTTATATTGCTTCTGCACATCATCAGCGTGGCTTGGGAGGGCAACTCCTAGCACAAGCAATTCACCAAAGTCCAAGTCTGGGTTTAAACACTTTATTAGGTTTCATTTTTGCCCACAATCAACCTAGTTTAAAACTGTTTGAAAAATTCAGCTTTCAATCCTGGGGCTACTTACCTAAAGTCGCAGAAATTGACGGTATTGAACGCGATTTAGTAATTATGGGATTGCGAATTCAATAATGAATATAACCCTGTTTGTGTTCATGCGATCGCTTGTGCAACGCTAGATGTCTAGAGGTGTAATTGAACGCCATTTTTGTATATTAAACTTAGAAAAAGACAACTAAACGATAAATTCTATGTCTACATATAACGAAGTACGCCGTCTAGCCGAAAGCCTCACCCCTGATGAACAAATGCGGCTGATTGAGGATTTATCAAAGTCAATTCGTCAGAGAGTTACATTAACACCTAAGCCAAAGCGTAGCATTCTTGAATTGCGCGGGTTGGGTAAAGAAATCTGGAATGGCATTGATGCTCAAGAATATGTCAATCAGGAACGCGACTCATGGAATGGATAGTTCAGTTACAAGGGGCAATTGTAGGCTTGGATACTGCGCCACTAATTTACTTTATTGAAGAAAACCCTACTTATTTAGAGATAACTGACGCTTTCTTTGAGGCAATGTTTCGCGGTGAATTTATGGTTGTAACATCCGTAATCACTATCCCAGAAGTGTTAGTTTATCCTTTGCGACAAGGAAATATAACACTGGCTCAACAATATCGCGACATCCTGTTTAATTCCCAAGTGACTACTATTGAAGTTGTTTCAAATATTGCTGAAACCGCTGCACAACTACGAGCAAATTACAACTTGAAAACGCCCGATGCTATTCAAATGGCTACTGCTATCAATGAAGGTGCTTCGTTTTTCTTAACAAATGATGGGCGGCTGCCGTCTTTACCAGGGCTATCAGTGTTAGTGTTGGATCAACTGATAGTTTGAGTATTTTTGTTAAATGTTCTTGTTGTGATAAATGGAGAGCGATCGCACAACTTTTTAAATCCATTAAGCAAACATAACACTATCATCTCTAAGTAAAGGTATGATTACCAAATCGCTTCCAGATTCAACACAAACCCAGGTAAAATATCTTCCCCTGATAAAGTAATAGGAGATTCCAACACCTCAACATCTTGCCCAATCCGATAAATCTCCACTTGGCGAGACTTGCGATTAATTAACCAACCCAAACGCGCACCATTATCTCGGTATTCTTGCATCTTTTGTTGAGTGTCTTTCAAACTATCAGTCGGTGAAAGTAACTCAACTACAAAATCAGGACAAAGTGGTAAAAATCTGGTTTGTTGTTTTTCAGTCAGCGCATTCCATCTTTCTAATTTTATCCAAGAAGCATCAGGAGAACGATTTGCACCATTAGGAAGTTTGAATCCAGTAGAGGAGTCAAAAACTTTACCTAATTTATTTTGCTCATTCCAAATCCAAACTTGAGCAGTTAATCCAGCGTTGCGGTTTCCTGTTTCTCCTCCTGTTGGTGGCATAATAATTAATTCTCCGGTTGCAGTTCGTTCAAACCTGAGATTTTCGTTTACCTGACATAACTGGAAAAATTGCTCATCTGTCAGTTCAATAACAGGGTTGAGGTTGACTGTTAAAGCATTCATAAGAAGATTTTAGATGAGGATTAAGGCAAGGATATTGCCTGCCCTACAAGAACTATTGTATTGCTTTCAAGCAGGCATTAACCGCTGTCTCGGTTTAGTAATTGTACGCCCTAATACGTTCGCAGTTTCTACCCATTGCATTACTAAGCTATTGCGCCTACAAGTTGCACCATTTTTATTAGATATCTTGCACTCATTCCCTAACACCCCACCCCGATCAGCCCCTCCCCTTAGTAAGGTGCGGGGAGACAAAGCGTAGCTTTGGCGGGGTGGGGTTCAAATTTTGTGATTTATGCAAGAGGTCTATTATAAATAAAACCTACCTGCAAACCCTCTCCCCTGCTTTTCTGCTGTCTCAATGTGCAAATTAAATGCTTAACACCTTACTTCTGTATTTTGCAGCAACACCTGATTTAGCTATCAAGTCATTTGAAATTTTGCCCTAAAGAAAATAATAGTTAATAAAAGAGCGATCGCTTATTGTCAAAGACTGAGTGCGATCGCCTTACAGAAAACCTCAAAAACAAAGCGGAGTGTCTCCGACAGGAGAAGGGCTTGTCGTCAGACATCGCTCAAGATGCCTTTGCCGTTAGTTGCAGTTTGGGTAGGTTGAGTGGCTGTAACCGTTACAACTGAAGGAACTTGTGAAGTAGATTTTTTACTTCGCTTGCGATTAGAGCCACCTGCTTTTGAATACTCCATGCTGTTTCTGCCGTAGATAGTCGCGACTCCAGTAAGCATCCTCTCAGACAGTTGCGAGAGTGCTTTGTCCATCTGAGTTATGGTTTTACGAGATTCCTCAAGATTAGACAGAAGCGTATTATGAGCTTCTAGGGTGGCACGGGTGTTAGCGATGAGGCTGGTGTAAGCTTCAATGGTTAATCCGTGCCCTAAATCCAGATTCTCATGAATGGATTTAAGCAGGGCGAGACGGCGTTGAGCTTTGTCTATAGCAGCAGAACCGCGAGTTTTTAGAGACATGGGAGATATTTGTTGAATAGTTCTATTTCAAGATAGTGGGATGCCCTTCTACGTGATAAGAGTAATTTTGTGGATTTAATTAATAGCTAAAATTGAAACCTTGTCTGTATTTTTACTCAAGTATTTATATCTGTCCGTTGTTTCGGGATAAATGCAATTAGTAACAGTGATCGCCGAAATAACAAATGCGAGCGCCGAAATAACAAATGCGGTCGCCAAAATAGCAAATGCGAGCGCCGAAATAACAAATGCGAGCGCCGAAATAACAAATGCGAGCGCCGAAATAGCAAATGCGGTCGCCAAAATAGCAAATGCGATCGCCGAAATAACAAATGTGGTCGCCGAAATAGCAAATGCGAGCGCCGAAATAACAAATGCGAGCGCCTGTTCTGAAAGAATGGTGCAATCGCCGTTACAACTTATCGATCAACTTGTTATATCCTGCGTGTGTACCGATCCAAAACCACGAAATTCCGCCTTCTACCTCGACACCTAAAGCTCGGTAATTTAGCCCTGCTCGAACCGACCAATACTTGTTACCAATCTTTTTGAAGTGCAGCGATGGATGGGACGGATCTACTTTCAGTAACTCATAGCATTGATCAGCAGTTTGTTGCACATTTTCAGGCAGAGCGTTGTAGTATTGCCAGAAACGTCGTGTCGTATAATGCATCAGATTTCCTGACAGTGACCCGCTTTGAATTCAGCGATCGCCTCCTGTGCTAAAGCTTCCAATTTTCCATCAGCAATGTCTTTCTCTAATTGCTCATCCCAGCGTTGATAGTCCAAATCAGCAAACCACTCTATGAGCTTTTTATACTCATCAGGTGATAGTTGAAGAATGGCAGACTCAATTTGCTCAAGGGTTAACATCAAGGTACATCACCTTTACTCTGAACAAATTATAGCTTGCCTACCGATTATCTTTGTGTTGTAACTGATGTAGCGGACGTACTTTTGTAGCGACTATTTTAAAAGTCAAGCGATCGCCTGTTGTAGAAGATTCGGGCGATCGCTTTGCAGAAAACCTCAAAAATAAATGCTATTATTTGTTGTGGAAGAGTGAGCGATCGCTTTATTCAGGCATTCAATTCTCAATTTTGCGAAGCTGCCAATACTATCACAAGCCCAACCAACCCCGCAAAGATTGCTCTAACACTTCAGCATCAGCATCAGCTAACTTGCTGATCGCTTTTACAACTAAGCTTTTATGCACTGTGTATAAACCTCTCTTGACTGCTGTAGGCACGTTTAGCCCTGCTTCTGCCCATTCAGATAAGACAAACTCACCTTCTAGCAATGATCCAGTTTTGCTCGTCAAGGGTGTAATTAGGATGTCTTGAGAAACGTGTGGCGCACTTACAACAATAGCAGGTCTAACTTTTGAACTGGACAAATCTGAAAAGGGATACTGAACCAAAATGATGTCATTTTTAGAGTAGTTCGGCATAAACATCATCCTCAGCGTTATCCCAAACTGATGAGAGTGATGTTTGACTGGCTTGAAGCCAAAATTCAGTTTCATCATCAGGAAGGAGCGTCACTAGCACTCTTGTTCCTTCTGGTAATTCCGCTGATTCGAGCAATTCGATTTTTCCTTGCCGAACAGTAGCCCAAAGCGTTTTTAGCATATCTGTTTTATGAATAGTCATGCTTTAATTTTATGCTTCGATAGTTTATGATGAGCGATCGCTTTGCAGAAAACCTCAAAGACAAAGCGATCGCTTTTGGGAATGCATTCATCAGTTACGCGGACATCAACCGCTGTCTCGCTTCAGGAATTTGACGCCCTAATACGTTCGCAGTTTCAATCCACTCCTGCATAATAATTTCTACATTTTGCAGTGCTTCTTCATAAGTTTTGCCATCAGCAGCACATCCAGGTAATTCTGGTACTTCGGCGATAAATGCTTGGTCTTCTTCGCTCCAATAGAGAATTATTTCATAGCGAAGTGTCATTTTGTCCTCCTAACTATTATTTATAAGTTGCTAAAAATATCTTACATATCTGTAGAGATGCGAAATTATGCGTTTCTACATTCTTTTTCATTACTAACTTCTTATCGAAATTATTTATCACTTTCAAGTGAAGTTCTCTTCTTGTCAGGTATCCATTTATTGCATACCTGACCTTTTCAAATAAGAAGGCTAACGCCTAAATAATAAGTGACGTGAACTGTTGTTTAAGACTTTTGTACTTATTCAACGCACTCACATGAAGCTAACGCTTTAGAAAATAATGATGTTTGTGGACTTAATCATGCCCTTAATTCAGAATCTAGGATATATTCGTCGTGATTTGAGTATTCTTCGTACTTGGTGGAAAGCTCAATTAGGTATGGACCGAATGCACAATAGTCGTTACGCTTTTAACAGAACTCATAAATGGTTTAAACATACTGTCATCTTAAATCAAATTCCGACTATTAAACCAGGATATTGGGATGAGAGGGTGTTTAGGCTTGGCGATCTCATTTACCCTGAATGGAACTGCGCCCTGCTCTGTCATTATGGTCTTGGCGGCTCTATGAAACCGCATACTGACCACGTGGTCTTTCACCCTTTCAGTGTCTTGGTTAATATTGGATACTGTACTTTCGGCATTGGAAATGAAGAACATTTGCTTGACGATGGACAGGTGATTGGGTTTAACTCAAACATTACTCATCAACTTCTTCCTGTTTCTTCTGAGCGAGCCTCATTCACTTTCCGCCGAATTCATAGTACCTACATCCGTAATTAGTGTATAATCTTGTCGTAGTCTGCATTTGATGTCTTTGGTAGTGTCGCTGATACACCTCTAAATTTTAATAATATTTCTTTTGCTTGCTTCCCCACCTGAAAAGCAGACTTCCTGTATCAACCTCATTCATCTCTTCACTCTCGCCAATGAGGTCTTGGTTTTTCTCCTGTAATTCCCGCATATAATGCCTAAGTATACCTCCAACCGCGATCGCTCTGGTTTTGTGCAGTTGGCGGGTTAACTCCAAAAACCATTCTCTATCGGCTACTAAATCAGACACCTTGATCTGGTACTTAAGAATTTCTGGAATTAGTAATTTGGGATCATGATGTTTAGCGATCGCACTTATATGAATTACTGGCTGATAATCAACTCGCAAGCATTGCTGCCATAATTCTACCCACTTGGCTTGGGAAATATAGCCATGACTAAAATAAGAAGGCTGCACCATTGACAAAATATGCAAATGCGGATGTGCTGAAATCCCGTCTCTACCTTTGGTAACTTCTATTGATTTTACCCAACCTTTGATAGACCATGCTTTTAACTCAGTCAAACGCTTAAAAGCTTTGTTTATGCAATCCAAAGTTTGTCGTAATTCTTTGATATTACAATTTTTGACTGTCAATGTGATGAATAGCCAGCGATATTTGGGATAATCTGCAACAACCTGTGGGAGAATTTTATAAGCCTTTGCTTTCCACTTGAGACTTCTACGCCACTGACAAACCGGACAATGACGAACCCGACAAAATTGGGCATTTAATAACTTTAAGTTGAGGATATGTTCCGATTGAGCGGGCAAAAATTCAAACTCTAGCCATTCGGAACACCTTCTAACTCGTAATGCGTAGTTTTCAAAGGAAGCTTCACTTGCGCTAGCGTAATAATTGGAAATTTTCTCAGCATTTGCTCGGTGCTTATCCCAAGTTTTGCCTATCTTGGAAACTTCGGATAAATTCAGTTGATTTTTATCTTTTTTGTCTTTGTGTGATAAATTGACAGTAGTAAAACTGCCGTCTGATGCTTGAAAGGACACCATAAACCCTGATGTGTTTTGTTTGGTATGAACAACCAAAACTAACACTTGTTTTACAGCAAAGTCTCAGGATTTATACTGAAGTAAAAAATTTGTTAATTATCATCAATGTAGCCCTCAACCTCTTGGTACAACTCGCGCAGACGATCTAAATTATCCTCGCTAGTCTCCCAATAACCTCTGCGTGAGATTTAAAAATTTGGTTCATGACCTCAAAATTGCTGTAAATTTCAATGATTCAAAAATTATTCACAATTTCTTCTAAACCAAAGTCATGACTTGCTCATATTCTTCTTTATGACTTTGCAAAGCATCCCAAAGATCAACTTTTTGCTGAAGATTAAGCCAAAGTTTAGAGCCATTTCCTAAAGCTTTACCGTTACCAAATCGCTTCAATATTTAAAATAAACCCCTGTAATACATCTTCTCCTGATAAAGTAATAGGTGATTCCAATACCTCAACCTCTTGATATTGCCGATAAATTTCTACTTGCCGCGATTTACGATTAATTAACCAACCCAAACGCACACCATTATCTATGTATTCCCTCATCTTTTCCTGAGTAACTTTCAAACTATCACTTGGCGAAAGTAACTCAACAACAAAATCAGGACAAATGGGGGGAAACTTTTGTTTTTCTTCTTCAGTTAAAGCATCCCATCGTTTTAACTTTATCCAAGAAGCATCAGGTGAACGATCTGCACCATTAGGCAATTTAAAACAAGTAGAAGAATCAAAAGCGATGCCAGTACCATCGGTATCTGACCAATTAAATAATTGTTGATTTAGTCTACCATTACGATTTCCGGTTTCTCCCCCGGTTGGTAGCATGATAATTAATTCTCCCGTAGCAGTGCGTTCAAACCTCAAGTCATGGTTTGCCTGACATAGATTAAAAAACTGCTCATCTGTCAGTTCCAATACTGATTGAAGGTTGACGGTTAAAGCATTCATGATGATATTCCAGATTGAAAGATTAAGGCAGGCATAAAGCCTGCCCATGAATCCTATTCTACGCCTTCAATTCGATCCTCAACCTCTTGGTACAACTCGCGCAACTTATTCAAGTTCTCTTCGCTAGTTTCCCAATAACCGCGACCATTTACTTCCAATAAAGTTGATACAACCTTGCGGAAAGAATGGGGATTGAGGTTCATCAATCGCTGACGCATTTCTTCATCTTTGATGAATGTTTCGTTAGTATCCTCGTAAATCCAGTTATCAACCGCGCCGGCTGTGGCACTCCAACCCATCGTATTTACCAATCGCTTGGAAAGTTCGCGCACACCTTCGTAACCGTGAGACAACATCCCCTCATACCACTTCGGATTTAACAACTTAGTACGAGCATCAAGACGCACGGTTTCTGATAATGTCCGAACTTGAGCGTTTGCTGTAGTGGTGTCGGCGATGTATGATGCTGGTGCCTTGCCATCATCGCGCAGACTTGCTACAAGCTTGGTGGGGTCAGAGTCGAAGTAGTGCGAAACGTCGGTCAAGCTAATTTCGGAAGAGTCAAGATTTTGGAAAGTCGCTTCCGCAGTTTTCAGAGTGCTTTCAAAAATGTTCCGGGATTCGTCCATCATACCGGGGTTATCGGAATTGAAGGCGAAGGATTTCCGCTTCAGGTACATTTCCTGCAACTCGGCTTCGCTGTCCCAGGTGCTGTTTTCTACCGCCAAGTTGATGTTTGACGAGTAGGAACCAGAAGCATTGGAGAAGACGCGAGTCGCTGCTTGACGCAAGTTGATTCCCATGTCCTGAGCTTGCTGCAAAGCATGTTTGCGAACAAAGTTCATCGATGGAGGTTCATCCGCTTCAGCCGCCATTTTTACGCCTTGGTCTAACAGATTCATCTGGTTGATGAACAAGTCGCGGAACACTCCCGAACAGTTGATGACAACATCAATTCTCGGTCTTCCCAACTCTTCTAAGGGAATCAATTCCAGCTTGTTCACTCTTCCCAAAGCATCGGGAACCGGACGCACACCAATCATCCACATGATTTGTGCTAACGATTCACCGTAAGTTTTGATGTTATCGGTTCCCCAAAGGACACAGGCAATGGTTTCGGGATACTTTCCATCGTTTTCAGATTTGTTACGCGCCAGAAGCCTGTCTACAACGACTTTGGCTGATTGGACTGCCGCAGCTGTCGGGATGGATTGCGGGTCAAGGGCGTGTATATTTTTACCTGTCGGTAATACATCCGGGTTGCGGATGGGGTCGCCACCGGGACCGGGGAGGATGTATTCGCCTTCTAAACCTTTGAGTAATGCGCCTAATTCGTTATCTGCACAAACTTGCTGCAAACAGAATTCTAAGTACTCAAACAACGGTTTAAGTGGTGTTGGATCAACTTTGGGATATCCTGCTTGATGCAATGCTTCTACCCAAGGTTCCTTTTTGCCCATGTTGAAGAAATTCAACTTGGAAACGAGGGAAACTCGCCCTTCTGCGTCGGTTTGCTCTTTTACAAGGGCGCTAACTGCTTCACGGGTTGCTATAGTGATGTCTTGCAGCAATTGGACATCTTCTAAAATACCCCGATCGCTATTTTGATAAATTTCGTCCAAGTCGCGTCCGATGCTATTAGCAATAATTCGGGGAAGACCGACGATTTCTTCCTCTTGACGATCTAAACTAGCGATGTTGACTAAAGTAGCGATCGCCTCTTCTGCTGATGGTGGTTTACCAATTACGTGCAATCCACAAGGCAATAACCTGGATTCAATTTCCATCAACTTGCGATACACGCTGCCAACTATATTATCCCGCTCCTCGGCGGTCATATCTTTGGCATCGGTTTCGGCAAAAATGATGTCTTTATCCAAGTTTACCAACCGACACTTGTCGATAATGCTGTTGACAATCGGAACACCCCGTCCGGTATCTTTCAAGGTTTGGTAAGAAGCAATTAACTCGCTTAATTCTTTCAAACCTTTGTATAAACCAGCATTTTCCGCCGGTGGCGTTAGGTAGGAAATTGTTGATGCATAACTGCGGCGTTTGGCGATCGTCGCCTCACTGGGGTTATTGGCTGCGTAATAATACAGATTGGGAATCATCCCAATCAGGTTATCTGGATAACATTCTCCAGACATCCCCATTTGTTTTCCTGGCATGAATTCCAAGGAACCATGAGTACCGAAGTGGAGTACAGCATCAGCGCCCCATACTTGCTCTAAGTATGTGTAGTATGCAGCGAAACCATGATGCGGGCTTGCCGAACGCGAAAATAATAACCGCATCGGGTCACCTTCGTAACCAAAGGTAGGCTGCACACCGATAAAGACGTTACCAAATTGCTTTCCGTAAATCAGCAGATTTTGTCCATCGCTGTTGAGATGTCCGGGAGGTGGTCCCCAATTCTCTTCTAAGCGGTGGGAGTAAGGTGTCAGTGCTTCGTATTCTGGCACCGACATTTTATAGGCGACGTTAAGTTCCGGGCTGCTATACTGCGCTTGAGCATCGTGGATGACTTCTTGCATCAACGCTGCGGCTGATTCTGGCAATTCTGGCAAGTCATAGCCGTTATTTTTCAGCGCTTTCATCACTTCAAAGATGGAACCGAATACATCCAAGTATGCAGCGGTTCCCACGTTTCCTTTATCTGGGGGAAAGCTGAAAACGGTGATGGCGACTTTTTTGTGTAGCTTTGGTTTGCGGCGCAGATTTGCCCATTTTAAAGCACGTTGGGCGATCGCTTCAATCCGATCTTGGAGTGCGATCGCTTTTCCTGTAGTTCCATCTCTGCCTGATAAAATTATCGGCTCAATTGCCCCATCTAACTCAGGAATCGCAATTTGCAACGCTACTTGAATCGGATGTAAACCCAAATCGCTATCTTGCCATTCTTCGGTTGTTTGAAACACCAAAGGCAGCGCTACCATGTAAGGACGATTCAAGCGCTTCAACGTCTCAATCGCTTTCGGATGGTCTTGTCTTGCTGGTCCACCCACCAAAGCGAAACCAGTCAGCGATACTACAGCATCCACCAGCGATGTTTTGGAATTGGGTTCTAAAAAGTAGGCTTCTACAGGTTTAGAAAAGTCCAAACCACCCGCAAATACCGGAACTACTTTTGCGCCGAGTGATTCCAATTCCTGCACCATTGCCACATAATGGGCATCATCTCCCGTTACTAGGTGCGTGCGTTGCAGTACCAGTCCCACACAAGGTGCCAACGGATCTTTCAAATCTGGGGAAATATCCTTGCGACCCGTATACCAATTGAGGTATTCTTTTACATCCTCAAACATCGTCGGTGCTAAAGGATGCCAAATCCCCATATCGGGATAAACAACTGGCGCTTGATATGTAACAGATGCAAAATTTTGTTTATCTACATCTTTTAATACATATTTATCAGCTAGCATTAGCAAGAAGTTTTCCAAGTTTTCAGCGCTACCACCTAGCCAATACTGAAAACTAAGCATGAAATTTCGGGCATCCTGTGCTTTTTCCATTGGCAGGAATTTTAGCACTTGCGGCAGCGTTCGCAACAGCTTCAGCATTCCATCTTGGAATCCTGCACCTGATTTTTCCTTGCGTTTTCGCATGAATTGTGCAATAACGCTTTTCGACTGTCCCAACTGTGCCAATGAGAAACTGCCCATTTTACTTAGGCGCATTACTTCCGGCATAGATGGGAAAACCACTGAAACGTCGAGCTTTGACCGATGTGGTTCTACAGCTGCTACTACTTTCTGCGCTAAGTCTTCTATAAAAATTAGTGAGGCGATAAAAATATTCGCAGTCTCGATTTCCCGCTTGAACTCTTCGTAGTTTTCTGGATCTCGAAGTTCTTCAATTAAGTACCCGCTGATTTCAATTGCCACGTTGGGATGTTGCGCGTTAATCGTGCGAACCGCTTGTGACAATGCGCTTTGGTACTGGGACTCAAGCACGACATAGACCACCTTGATTAAATTACGTCCGCGTAAATTATCTGGCGCAATATGTCGAATGGTGGACTTGACGTGGGTGAACATGCTTATGAAGCTCCTAGTTATGCGTGTTCTGTAACGGAAGTTTTCCACAGCAAATTATGCTCTTGGTAAACTTCCTCTCTAAAAGGGATATGAGTTGTTTTTATCAGAAAATGCTTACCAGGTGGGAGTTTTGTGGCTTATCTGACACAAATCGATATATAAAACGAAAGATTTTTTAAAAAATATTGACAAAATGCAAAAGTATTTACTCATTTTTTGTAACAAAAACTTAATATATCGAAATAGGGCATTGGGGAGCCAGTGCATTGGGCATGGTGTAAGGAACTAACAACTAGCAACCAACAACTAACAACTAACAACCAGCAACCAACAACTAACCATGCAATCAGTTGATATTCTCATCCTCTCAAATGGTCCTGGGGAGGTAACGACCTGGGTGCGTCCTGTGGTGCAAGCTCTGCGGCAACAACTGGGTGATGATCGTTCTCTGGTAAGGATTTCAGTGATTTTGTCGCCTTGCCCAAATGCTACTGGTAAAGAAGCAGCGATCGCTCGTTCTTATCCAGAAGTAGATAGAGTGCAGTCAGCAGAACATTTTTGGCAGTTTTTGCTTTGGGGAAAAACCTTTGAGAATTGGGATTGGAGAAGTCGCGGTGTAGTAGTTTTCCTAGGTGGCGATCAATTTTTCCCGGTGGTAATTGGCAAAAAGCTGAATTATCGCACTGTTGTTTACGCGGAATGGGAAGCTAGATGGCATAGTTTAATTGACCGATTCGCGCTAATGAAACCTGAAGTTGCAGCCCGTGTACCCCAGAAATATGCTGATAAATTTAGCGTTGTCGGCGATTTGATGGTAGAAGCTGCGGGGGAAGTGGGGGAACCAGGGAAAGACAAATTAATTACCTCATCTGCCAGAGCCGAAATAATTGGACTTTTGCCGGGATCGAAAGCGGCAAAATTGTCACAGGGACTGCCTTTGATGTTGGCGATCGCTGAATACATTCACAGCAAAAGACCGGAAACTAAGTTTGTCATTCCTGTCGCTCCAACTTTGGATTTACCAACTTTAGCTAGTTTTGCCGATCCCGAAAAAAACCCCTTTGTGAAAACCTTCGGCTTTAGCGATGCTTCTCTTATTACTTCTGACTCTCATACAGACGCGATTAATTGCGTCTCTACAACTCCTGACTTTCGTACAGACGCGATTAATAATGTCTCTACAACACTTTTAACCGCCAAAGGTTTAAATGTAGAACTTTACACCCAAACGCCTGCTTATGATTTATTATCTCAATGCAGTATCTGCTTAACTACAGTCGGGGCAAACACCGCTGAACTCGGTTCTTTAGGCGTGCCGATGATTGTTTTGCTACCAACTCAACAACTTGATGCCATGCGTTCTTGGGATGGTTTACCCGGACTTTTGGCAAATATGCCTTTGCTTGGTTCTAGCTTTGCTAAGTTAATTAACTGGCTGGTACTAAGCCGAAAGGGTTTATTAGCATGGCCCAATATTTGGGCAAAGGAAATGATAGTCCCGGAATTGGTGGGAAAACTTCAGCCGCAAGAGGTGGGGGAAATGGTTTTAGATTATTTGACTCATCCAGAAAAATTAGCAGCGATTCGAGGCAAATTGCGGAGTGTTAGAGGTGAAGCGGGAGCAGCGCAAAAATTAGCCCAAATCGTTTCAGAAGTTATGAGTTAGGAGTGAGGAGTTAGAAGTTAGGAGTTATGAATTTTTAACTTTTAACTCGTGAGTGCAAACTCCGCTCCTCCCGTACAGACGTGAGGAACCAGAGCGTCTCTACAACTCCTGACTCCTAATTATTCGGATGACTTCCCATCTCTGCGCCCTAGTTCATAAACGCCGCAACTCATACAAGCGAGTATACCCATGCTAATTGACCAGCTGCGACCTAAGCCCAGTTCTACGCCCCAGTTGCATAATCCGCCAAAGGCTAGAAACGGGACTATGCTAAATAGCGAGGCGTAAAAGGCGTTTTGCGATTCTCTTGCTTGACGGGTCTTTTCAAATTCTGATTTGCTCATGTAGAGCGATCGCTCGGCAAAGTTAAACCAGCGATTTAATTGCAGAATTACCCATTCACTGACTGGGGAAAAAGCTAAATATAGCGCCAAAGACCACAAACTTGTGCCGGCGATCGCGATCGTGTCTAACTCAATTCTGAAAGGCAATATATCAGTCAGCATGGGTTTTAGAAGTTCTGCAAAGCTAAATCAACCTTTAAAGCAATTTTTGACCTAAAGTCAACTGCATTTGGGCTGATTCGCTAGTCTATCCCTGGTAAGATTTAATAAAATTAATTTCTCACTTCAGTTGCAAGTTCCATATCATAGCATTTTGTGACATTGATTGATTAATATTGATTTGGCAATTTATTTGCACAAATTCGTAACGAATTAAATTCAGAAAAGTTACTTAAATATATTTTAAATACTTACTTTTATCTAAGTTTTAATTAAAAAAATTAATTTACATCAGAAATATTTGCATACCTAAAAGATTCGATTGTATGTTTAATCACTTGACAGAGCAATGTTCTGAAATAGAATAGTGCGAGATAAATGAATAATATAAAAAAAATAATACTATATTGCCTGAAAAAATAAAAAATCAGTAGAGACGTTCCGCGCCTTACGTCTCTAGAATATACAGCTAATTTCAAGTTAATGAAGTACACCCCGATTATCTCAAAGCAAAGTATAAAGCCTGTTTTCCTTCTGAATTCTGGCTCCTGAATTCGGAATTATGCTGTATATATTATTTGCCGGACATCATATTAAAGCCTCTGCCCAACAAGAAAAGAGGTCTTATTTAAAAATAAAATTCTTCTAAAAATGGGTACAATTTATTTGCCAAAAATTCAAACTTTTCTCCAATAAAATCAGGAGAAGTTATTTCATATCCTTTCCCGTTTAGCCAATTATAATCATTACCTGGAATATAAATTAAGTGAGCCATTCCTTCGCTGTAGTACCCCGATAAAGTCAGAGTTCTTATTTTGGGAAAAAACCTCAACTTAAAATTTTCGGAAAAGTGTTTTGCTTTAAAAGTTATACATAAATTCTCACTGCCAATTTTTTCAGATAACAATTGAAACTGAGCTTTTGGGAGAACTAAAGCCGCATGACCACTTCCAATTGTTTGATATAACAATTGAAATTTAGTTTCTGGAAAAACCAAAGCCGCAATTTTAGCAACCTCTGCCCCAAAATCTGGTTCTCGTGTCTGTAAAAGTTTTCCTACACCTTTAATTGACATGATTTTTTCCTTTGCTATGGATTTAAAAGTAGCTCCGCTAGGACTTTGGACATTGCAATAAAATTACATCCCTGAAGTAATTGACAGAAGTTAAATTATTACTACTTACGCCTTGACATAAATTTTATGGTGTGCATAAAGCCTGACTTTATTTGCTCAACAGAAGTTAAGCACTCATTTAGCTTTCCTTCTATATTCTTAATAGGTGTAACAAAAATCAACTTATGCAGTTTTGGGATTATGTGGAAAAAATTGCCAGTATTCTGGTCAGTTCAACCAAGAAGACTGAGTTCAGTCCTGTTGATAGACGTAACTGTCTCAAAGTAAAGTGGGTAAGTCCTAATTATGTAAATTATAACTGAGCGATCTGCTAAACGTTAGTCAAGCTATTCTGCTTTGTTTGTATATTTCTCTATCTATGATAGTAAAATTTATATCTCTAAAGTATGAAATTTAAGTAAATTTCCCTGATTTAGGTATATAAACGATTATCAATTTAAACAATTCAAAAGCAAAATACCGCTAGCTTATAGCTTCCACAAGCAAACGAGCGGTTAAATTTAAAATAATTTAATTTTCGCAAGCGGAGTAATATTATGTCCGCGCTGATTAATAACAACCGTCGTAGAGACGTTCCACAGTGACCGTCTTTACAAACAATATGTCTGATTTTCCGTACATGATATAAAACAATACAACAAATCAGGGCGAGAAAATCCCGCCCCAAATATCTATTGAGACACAACTAATGTTGGCTCAGGCAGCTGGGTATATTCCCCAACAATTTTTCGGAATAAATCTCCCTCAATTGTCTCTTGGTCTGACAACAAGTCTACGAGTCGCTCCATTGCTGTGCGGTTTTCTTGCAACAGTTCTTTTGACTTAATGTAGCAATGGGTGATAATTTCGCGGACTTGGGAATCAATCTTGGCGGCAATTTCTTCAGAATAATCTGATTTGTTCATCCAGTCACGTCCTAAGAAAACCTCTCCGCTGCTTTGATTTTCTAGGGAAAGTGGACCTAAGTCAGACATGCCGAAACGTGTCACCATTTGCCGTGCCATCCCAGAAACTTTTTGCAGGTCATCTCCTGCACCGGTGGTTACTTCTGGTTTGCCGAAAACAATTTCTTCAGCGGCGCGACCTGCTAAAGTTGAGGTAATTCTGGCTAGTAGTTGAGAACGAGAAATTAAACCTTGTTCTTCGTTGGGAGTAAACCAAGTCAAACCTTGTGCTTGTCCGCGTGGGATGAGGGTGACTTTTTGCACTGGGTCATGGTCTTTAAGTAATGTCCCGACTAAAGCGTGTCCGACTTCATGGTAAGCAATTAAGCGCTTACTTTTGCTGTCTACTAAGGGAGTACCTTCCATACCAGCGACAACGCGGTCAACCGCATCATCAATTTCTAAAAGGGTGATAGATTCTTTACGGCGTCTTGCGGTGAGAATTGCCGCTTCGTTGAGTAAGTTGGCTAAATCAGCGCCGGTGAATCCAGGAGTACGGCGAGCGATCGTTTCCAATGATACACTCTTGTCAACTTTCTTATTCCGCGAGTGGACTTGCAATATTTCCAAGCGTCCTTTCAAATCCGGTGCATCAACTATTACTTGCCTATCAAAGCGTCCGGGACGCAATAATGCTGCATCTAGTACATCTGGGCGGTTTGTTGCAGCAATAATAATGATGCCCGTGTTACCTTCAAAACCATCCATCTCCGTAAGCAGCTGGTTCAGGGTTTGTTCTCTCTCATCGTTACCACCACCGATACCCGCACCTCTTTGTCTGCCTACAGCGTCGATTTCATCAATAAATATTAAGCAAGGGGCATTTTCTTTAGCTTTTTTGAACAAATCGCGCACGCGAGATGCACCGACACCGACAAACATTTCCACAAATTCTGAACCGGAAATGCTGAAGAATGGTACACCAGCTTCCCCGGCGATCGCTTTTGCTAGTAAAGTTTTACCAGTTCCCGGAGGTCCCACTAACAACACTCCTTTGGGAATGCGCGCACCGACTGCGGTAAATTTTTCCGGTTGTTTGAGGAAGGTAACGACTTCTTGCAGTTCTTCTTTTGCTTCTTCGATGCCTGCTACATCGTTAAATGTTACTCCTGTTTTTGCCTCCATTTGAAAACGCGCTTTAGATTTGCCGAAGTTCATCGCTTGGCTAGAGGCATTAGTCGAGCGACGCAAAAACAATAACATTAACGCCACCAATGGCAAAATCCACATTAAGTTAATCAAAAGCCCAACAGCTGCTCTACTATTGGCAGAAGAAACCTCGGCAAAATCAACTTTATTCTCTTTGAGCTGATTAATTAACTCTGTATTTTGCTCTAAAAGCCTTACTCTTTGTGGTGTATCTTTTTTACCTTTTAGATAAACCGTGGCAATTTGTTCACTTTCATCAAGTTCTACTTTATCAACTTGGTTTTTTTTAGTCGCTGTCAGCAAGTCACCATACTCTAGAGTTTCGCGCTGTACTTTTTGAGCCAATGCGGGAGTACTCCCGGAAATTCCCGGCAACATGATTAAACTGGCTGCTAGCGCTCCTGTCAATGCTAGACGCTTTGATGAGTGATGTTTCACTAATGCTTTTTTGTGAAAATTTGTCATAATAATTACCCTTTGTCTGCTGCTACATACTTGAGCGCTAGTTTTATGTCTGTTCTTTTAGCAAGAATTGAAATCACTGTTTTCTTAATCTAGTGTAACTTTCAGTTTCAGCCATTTCCAATTCTCTTTCGGCTAGGGTTGGAAGAATGAGGGGGAGTGGAGGAGGTGGGAAGAGGGTGCGATCGCTCCTCAAACCAGTACCAAAATACTCTGTTGCTGTGTGTTCCCAAACTGACTGATGATGGCGTAATTATCACACGAACAAAGAGATTTGAGGGCGACGGCTCAAACTCTAGTACAGTAAGTATCTTCGGCTTAACTATTGAGCGTATTGTGGCGGAAAAACCCACGGAAGCCGATATGGGGAGTAAATCGTTGGGTTTTTTTGGGCGACTTGTTTGTAGATATAAATATCCTAGAACAAGTCAGCAGTAGCCGCAAATTATCTCAATTGCATGACCTGTGGCAAGACTTGGCAGATGAACTCGTCCTAGCTTGAGCGCAAGCAGCGTTGGTTAGGTGAGAATAAAACAAGTGACGACCTTTAGGGACAAAAATTGACGATGACAGAAGCTAAAAACGTAATCGACGGACAACTTGAGCTTTGTTGCACTTCTCCGGTAACTGGATATTACCGCGACGGATTTTGTCGCACTGGTGGTCAAGATTTTGGGGTACACGTTATTTGCGCTCAGGTAACAGCCGAATTTCTAGAGTTTACCAAGTCGCGGGGCAACGACCTTAGCACCCCACATCCAGAATATGAATTTCCTGGTTTGAAAGCAGGCGATCGCTGGTGTTTATGTGCTTCTCGTTGGCAAGAAGCTCTCGATGCTGGTGTTGCTCCACCAGTCGTGCTTTCAGCAACTCATGCTAGAGCTTTAGAAGTCGTTTCTCTAGACGATTTGAAAAAAAACGCCCATCAGTAGTAACGCAATAAATTGCGTTAATAAATGCTAAAAATTTGCCCAGTATAAAAAGCGATTACGTGTGGTTGAGCGATCGCTTTATTGGTATATTCTGAAAGCTGAAAGCTCATGGCTAAACTATGTCCACAGAATTCGCCATTGGTAGTAAAGTCCGCGTTGTCGCACTACCACCCTACGTGAAAACCGCTGACCCCATGCCCATGCTTCGCCCCCCCGATGTTATTCACATAGGCGAAGAAGGGACAGTCATTGACCGACGTCCCGGAGGATATTGGGGTGTCAGCTTTGCTAAGGGAACCTTTCTCTTAGATAGCCAATATATCGAAAGCACAGATACACCTTTGGAATCGCACAAAGACTGAGAATACAGAGACCAAGAATTGTAAACTTATGTAAAGTTATGATTTTGGTCTACACAATGATTTCTCGTCGCACTTTTTTGAGTATATTCTTTGCCAGCTGCTTGGCTCTCATCAGTTGGTTAAATTTTCCTTCTGCTGCTAATGCTTTAGGAGGCAAACTCCCTGCAATTAATCAACCCGCGCCAGATTTTACCTTGCCAACTAACACTGGCAATGGCAAAATTTCCCTCTCTGACTTGCGCGGTAAGTGGACAGTCCTTTACTTTTATCCTAAAGACTTCACCTCTGGTTGCACCATAGAAGCGCGTCGTTTTCAGCAAGACTTGCCCAAATATCTAGAAAAAAACGCGCAAATTATTGGTGTCAGTGCTGATGATGTTGATTCCCACGCCGAATTTTGTGATTCAGAAGGGCTAAAATTCCCGTTATTAGCTGATACCACTGGATCGGTCAGTAAAGCTTACGGTTCTTGGATTGGCTTTGTCTCCATGCGCCACAGTTTTATCATCGATCCAAAGGGCATCCTCCGCGAGACTTTTGTCAAAGTCAACCCAAGTATACATAGTACAGAAGTTTTGGCAAAACTCGAACAGCTGCAATTGTCTTAGGGCATTGAGCAATTTTCAGAGGGGTAAAGGGTAAAGGTGAACAAGTAATTTGAAATATTTTTATTAATTTTAAATAACTCCGTCCCTTTCCCCCTGCTCGCTCATCTCCGGCTTGCCTCCTTGTCCCCCACTTTGCCACTAATTCCCTAGGCTATTGATAGGGAGCATCCCAAATGTGTAAAAACATAATTTGTCATTGCCTTCGCCCTTGGCGTTCCCGTAGGCTATGTAACGTAGTGAAGCGTAAAGCCTTCTCCCCAAGGGAGACGCTGCGCGAACGGCATAGCTTCATTCGCAATGACGACTCATTATCTTAGTAGATTTGCATTCATTGGGATGCTCCCTATTCATATCTTGATTTTTTGAAAATCTGCTATGGATTTTCAAGGCAAAACTACGGGCTAAACTGCGACAAATAATGTAGAATTTGCTCAAGCAACTACTCGTAAGCCGCTGGAATTGCTGCGGGATACTGAAGCTTTGCTACGTCATGTTTGGTTTGTCAACTTGGGCGTAGTGGGGATGTTTATGCTCGGTTGAGAAGTAGCAGTCAAAATAGTATCTAAGCATTATCAATTTTAAATTTCTTACTTATGAATCATGACGCTTTTATAGTTCCACCTAAAGCAAAGATTTCTTTGCTAAAAGACTACAACCCAGCTTATAAAGATGATTACCACGAAAAAGCTGAAGCGCAAATAAAATTGCAGACAGATATTGAACAATTGGCAAAATACCAAAATATTCTTTATGCTCAAAACACCTATGCGTTGCTGATTATCTTTCAAGCAATGGATGCGGCTGGTAAAGATAGCACTATTAAACATGTGATGTCCGGTGTTAATCCCCAAGGATGTCAAGTATTCAGTTTCAAACAACCGAGTGCGGAAGAACTTGACCACGACTATCTTTGGCGTAGTATGAAAGCTTTACCAGAGCGGGGTCGAGTGGGGATATTCAACCGCTCATATTATGAGGAAACTTTAGTGGTTCGCGTGCATCCAGAATTGCTGAAAAAACAACAACTTCCTCAAATTCCTGAAGATAATCGAATTTGGCAACAGCGCTTTGAAGAAATCAATAATTTTGAAAAGTATTTGGTAAACAATGGAATAATCATCCTCAAGTTTTTTCTCAATATTTCTAAATCTGAACAGAAAAAACGCTTTCTAGCCCGCATCGAAACGCCTGAAAAAAATTGGAAATTTTCTGCCAGCGATGCCATTGAAAGAGCGTTTTGGGATGATTACATGCAAGCTTATGAAGACGTTTTTAATCATACCAGCACTGAATCAGCACCTTGGTATATTATTCCTGCCGATCGCAAATGGTTTACACGTTTAGTAGTTGCGGACATCATCTGTAGTAAATTAAAAGAATTAAATCTAAGATATCCAACCGTAACTGAGGAACATCAGCGGCAACTTCTCAAGGCAAAGGAATTATTGGAAAATCAGGATTGAGTGGGAATGAGGAATTTTCAAAAGGGGAAAGCGGGAAGGGAGAAAGCGACGGAGTTAGTTAAAATTACTTCTTCACCTTTACCCTTTACCCCTCTGAAAAAATGTCGATTGCCCCTAACTTAGGGCTTCATAGACTCCAGCCAAGAGCATTGGCGATTTCTCGTGCTAATTCAAGAGGATTGAAGGGTTTGGCGATCGCTGTAGTCATACCCATTTGAGCATAGCGAAGCCGATCAGAAGCTTGAACTTTTGCTGTTAAAAAAATTACCGGAATAGCTTGAGTGGCTGGATTCGCCTGTAGTTTGCTTAAGGTAGTCATACCATCCATTTCTGGCATCATTATATCTAAAAGAATTACATCCGGTTGGTCAATTTCGGCTTTCTTTATACCTTCTAAGCCAGAACTTGCTGTCAGTACTTCCCAGCCCGCTACCGTTTCTAAGGAAATCTTAGCAACTTCTTGGATGTACTCCTCATTATCAACTACTAGAATACGCTTTGTTGCCATTAATACTTTTACCTTAAACCGCACTAAAGTTAAGAAAACAGTAATTCAGAATCTTGGGACTGAATTACAGGCAAAAGTAAGTAAAAATTACTACCTTCACCCAGTACACTTTCCGCCCAAATACATCCGCCATGTTGTTGCACAATGCTTTTGCAAATTGCCAAACCCAAACCAGTGCCATCATAGTTGCGAGAATCTGAAGAGTCTACCTGTTGAAACCGCTCAAATATACTTTCAAGTTTATCAGGAGGAATGCCGCGTCCAGTGTCTTTTACTTGGATGAGGAGATGGGAGGGGCAGAGGGGGAAAGATGTTTCCCATGTTCCTGTCTCTCCTTGTCTCCTTGTCTCCTTGTCTCCTTGTCCCCTTGTCACGCCACTTTGCTCAACGCTCGTGACCTCCGCACCTTTCATGTGGCTCCCCTTGTCTCCAAGAAATCCATTTCTCAACTCAGCGCTTAACCAGATAGTTGCGCCGACGTTGGAAAATTTAATGGCGTTACTTAATAGGTTAGTTAGGGTTTGGACGATGCGATCGCTATCTGCCCAAAGAAGAAGCGATATGCTGGAAACAGATAAAGTAACACTGGCGGACTCGGCAAGCGGCTGAATTATATTTACTGCTTGTGTGATCAAGTCAGCAATGTTGCAAGTTTGTTTTTCCATCTTCACTTTGCCCGACTCGATGCGCTCGATGTCAAGAATGTCGTTGACTAAGCGCACCAAACGTTCGCTACTATTTACAGCAATTTGTAGGAGACGTTTTCCTTGTTGAGAATCTGACTTAATTAAATCACTTGCCAGCATTTTCAAAGAGCCGTGAATTGAAGTTAGGGGAGTGCGAAGTTCGTGGCTGGTGACGGAGACAAACTCATCTTTCATACGTTCAACTTGCTTGCGATCGCTAATATCTTGCAAGTAAACGGTATATACTGTTTCTTCCCCTAGCTTTAACTTAGAAATCGAAGCTTCCGCCGGAAATTCACTACCATCTTTGCGACAACCATAAATCTCACGACGTTCTCCCATGCGACGAGCGACTTTTGTTGAGTTGCCAAATTCACTCACATGCTGACGATGTGCTTGAATATATCGCAACGGTAATAATAAATCTAAAGGCTGTCCCAACACTTGTGTTGCGGTGTAGCCAAAAATTTTTTCTGCTCCTTGGTTAAACAAGGTAATGCGTTGGCTACTATCAATCGAAATAATTGCATCATCAGCGATTTCTACAATTCCCGCAAATCGACTTTGAGAGTTTCGCAATGCTTCTTGTGTGCGTTGACGCTCATTAAGTTCTAACTGAAGCTGTTGATTAATTTTAATTAGCTGTGCTGTTCGTTCTGCTACACTTAATTCCAATTTATCCTTACATTTACGTAAACCTTGCTCAGTTTGCTGCCGCTCAAATGCTGCTGACAAGACATTTGCGATCGCTTGGACAAAATTTATATCATCTAAACTGAAAGTCTGTTTTTTGCGTGTATGAGCAGACATAACGCCATAAACGCGATTATGTGTAAAAATTGGCACACTTAAGCCGCTCTTAACTTGATGTTGCCGCAAAAAGGAATTACTCAACTCAGATGTTTGTAAATCTTCAATAATTACAGGTTGATTAACAACCGCGTTGAAATTTATTATTTCTTGTCCAATTAATTCCGAATCCCAACCCACTGCGCTTTGCAGCACCCAGGTATTTTCTTTTGGCAAAAGTTCTGATATATTACAGTATTCAACTTCCAGATTTTCTGCTACGAGTACGACAGCTTCATTCATCAAGCTAGAAAAATCTTTGCCAGAGAGCGCTGACTGAGCCAACTGAGCAACTGTTGTTTGTTGCCGAATGCGGATTATGTCATTTTTGTTAGCATCAGCTTCAGCTTGCTGGGTTTGGACAAGACGCTGCCGTAATTTAATCCTTTCCAGACGATTGATAATGCGAGTGACAAGTTCTGGTCCAATGATCGGCTTGCTTACAAAGTCATCTGCACCGACTGCAAACACCTGATTAATAATATTAGCATCGCTATGAACTGTCAAAAATAAAATCGGCACTTCACTCCAACGCGGATCGTTGCGTACTACCTGGCAAATTTCCATACCATTGACATCCGGCATTTCCACATCCAAAATCAAAAACTCTGGCTTTACAGATTCCAGAGTTTCCCAAAAATGTTGCGGATCGTTGAGGGTTGTCACCTTGATTCCCCAAGGAGTCAGCAATACTTGCAACAGCGCACCTATTTTCGGATCGTCGTCTACAGCTAATACATGAGCTTCTGCATTAGGTGCATGTTGCAATACTTCTGTCACTGCCTGTAGTATCTGTGCAATGGGTAAGGGTTTTTGTAGAAATGTCTGTCCACCGTGCCGAGCAACTTGCAATCGATGGCTAAAATCGCTTTGCTCGGTAATTACTATGACTGGAACTGGGGGTTTGCGGTCTTTCAACTCGGAAAGTAAGCGCAACCTGTCTTCATCAAGTGGAGAAACGCTTGGATCTAATAGTACTACGCTGGGATGTTCTTGGTACAACTTATGGATAGCGGTTTCAATATTGGTAGCGATCGCCACTTTTAAATTTGAGTTTGCATCCTGTGCAAGTTCTTCGGCAAGCGAGCGATCGCGATCAACTACCAAAAGCATTGGGTATTCATCTTTTGGGGATGACGGTGAGACAGTTAGCGGTGTTACTTTCTCTTTGGTCAAACTGTCGAACCCGGAGGGTGAATCAGTATCATCCTGATTTTGCTCAATTTCCTGACGCAATAGCTCTACCCAACTTTTAAACTGCGTCGTTTCCGCTTTAGTCAAAGTTTTACCAGTTTTCAGCAGATGCTCAATTTTTCTTGCCAATTTTGAGCCGAAAGGAAAGCCAAAAGTACCTAACGAACCTGCTAAAGAATGAGCTTCTTGAAATGCTTGTTTGCGGAGTTCTTGATTCAAAGTATTGTCATTAGATGCAACAGCAGCTTCCTCCAACAAAGTCACCTGTTCACCCACCCGTCCTTTAAATCGGTTCCAAACTCCAGCGATCGCTAATAATGTCTGCTTTGGAGTCGGTTCAATAATTGGTGAAGATGATGAAGAGGAATTTTCTTTTTCTTCGTCTTGTCTGGCTGCCTGGTTGTATTTTTGTCCGCTTGTCTCCAAGGAGTCCTCAATTTCCTCGTCTTTCCGTAGCTTCAGACGATAGCCAATCCCATAAACTGTTTCAACTAGATTTCCTGGTGCTCCCACACTTCTAAGCTTCATTCGCAATCCTTTAATATGAGTGCGAACAGCTTCTTCACCTGGAGCGTCATTATAAGACCAAAGATGTTCTAAAATCATGCCGCAGCTAAATACGCGGTGACTATTTCGCAAAAAAAGTTCTAGCAACGCATATTCTTTAGGAGTTAATGATAGCGGTTGTTCGCCATAAGTAACTTCACAACTTGTCGGATCGAGCCGTAAATTACCCCATTCCAACACAGGTTGTGAAGGAATAATACCGCGACGCAACAGCGCTCGCACCCGTGCAATTAATTCTTCTTGATCAAATGGTTTAACCAGATAGTCATCTGCACCTGCATCTAATCCTGTAGCCTTCTCGTGACTACTATCGCACCCAGTCAACAACATGATCGGCATTTGCAAACCACTAAGTCTTATTTTACGGCAAAGACTAATACCATCTAACTTCGGGAGGATGACATCCAGGAGTATTAAGTCGTAATCATATATTTCTATTAAATCCCAAGCTGTTTCACCATCAGGGGCAATTTCTACTACATAGTTTTGGTTATTAAGAACGGCGACGAGAGCTTCAGCTACAAATTCGTCATCCTCTACAAGTAATATTTTCATAGAATAAATTTGATTGATGGTTAATTAAGCTCACAATTCTTGACAAAAATAATTAAAATGCAATGTTTCCAAAATTACTATTAATATTCATCTTAGAAGAGATACTATATTTTAATAAATATTGTTTTACAAATGTCACAACTGTGTTTACAAATATTTAAACAATTATTTGGAAATAAAATCAGTTGTCATGGAAAATCCTGAACAAGGTAAAATCCCGTCAATCAGGATTGTCCCTAGTCCAGGCAGGAAAACTAGGTATATATAGCGACAATCGTCTTGGGTCTTGGGACTTGAAAAATTGAAGCAGACTTGATATTTTAATAAGATAATCTAATAAAAAGATTCGCAGAAATCTAAATGGACTGGATTACCCTACTGCGATCGCTACAGTCTGATTTTATCAAAAGGTTGCCATCCGGTTGTTTACTGCATTGTGAAACCGAAGGTCAATATAGTGAATTGACTATAATCTCTGGACAAAGATTAAAAGCGCTACGAGATTTTTGCTGGTTGATGGCAGAAAAATATAAACGCACTTCACCAGTTAGAGATGTTTTTATTAACAATCTGAAAGGAAAACTAGGTGAAGAAGTTGTCAAAGAACGTTTAGCGGATTTTATCACGGAAGTAGACTATGAAAAACGATTCGGCGGTGATGGTAAGATTGATTTTACACTGACTTGCGATCAGGCGATCGGTATCGAAGTAAAATCGCGTCACGGCAGTATTGATAGAGTTAGATGGTCAGTTAGTTCCGAAGAAGTTGAAAAAAATGCAGTTGTCGTCTGCATTTTGATTCAAGAAGAAGTCAACGAAGCGCAACCCGAATATCACCTTTTTGTAGCTGGGTTTTTACCCACTCAAATGATTAAGCTGAAAACTGGTAGAATTTCATTTGGGATAGAGCAATTGTTATATGGTGGTGGTTTATTTAGCTATTTAGAACAGTTGCAATCTGCTGAAAATCATCATTTACCTAAACAATATCAATATCACCCCAAACAGCAAAACAAAAATCAGTTTCGGCAAACTTATATATATGCTGAAGAAGATTTAAGTCAGCTTCACGTAAAACAGGGTGATGAATGCTTTCAAAAAAGAGAATACGAAGCGGCTATTAATCATTATAACGCCGCCTTGCAACTTAATCCTTATGATGCCGAAGTTTATTATAAACGTGGTTTAGCTCGTTATTATTTAGTCGATGACGAGAAAGCGATCGCCGATTACAATCAAGCAATAAAAATTAACCCTAAATATGCCAAAGCGTACAATCAACTTGGTTTGGCTCGTTATGAATTAGCAGATTACGAACAAGCAATTGAGGATTACACTCAAGCAATTAGAATTAATCCTTATGATGCAGTTGCTTATAGAAATCGTGCCGATGCTCGTTTTCACATAGGAGATAATCAGGGAGCGATTGAGGATTATAATCAAGCAATGAAGATTAATCCTAATTATGTTGATAGTAATGCTCGTTCTCACGTAAGAAACTATAAGAAAGTAGTTGACTTTTTCACTCCGTCAATTGAAATTAGTTTTCATGATGAAGTTGCTGATAAAAAGCCTGGTAATGCTCGTTCTGACTTAGAAGATTATGAGAAAGCAACTGAAGATTATACTGAAACAATTAAAATTAATCCTAATGATGCGGATGCTTATTATAACCGGGGTAATGCTCGTTTTGATTTAGGCGATCGCGCAGGAGCAATTGAAGATTATACGCAAGCGATAAAGATTAATTACAATTATGGCGATGCTTATTACAACCGGGGTAATGCTCGTTCTTGTGTAGGAGATAAGCTCTTAGCAATTGAGGATTTTCAGAAAGCAACAGATTTATATTGGAAAGAAGGAAAGTTAGCAGAACATAAAGATGCGCGGGAGAGGATTTTAGAGTTAGAAATAGAGGAATCGTTAGATATTTTAAACTTTTAGGAGTTCCTTGACTGGGACTAGTACAGATGATATCAAAAGCTGTACCAAATACGCACCAGTTTTCCTGGTACAGCCACAATAAGCTTTTTCTCGGTTCTTTGGTCAATTAATAGAGCGATCGCTCTAATTTTTCAGCTAGTTTCAGACGATTTGTTTAGGGAAGATAACTTCATCCTGCGACTCTCACGCGACAGTGGTACTAAAGCTGGGACTTGGCTTTGAGGATCGATGAGTTTAAAGCTTTCCAGCACCTGAGATAATTCTGCAATTGTCGATGCCTCAAATACGCTACGTAAAGGCAACTCCAACCCAAAGCTGTCGCGCACTCTAGAGACAAGCTGAGTTGCCAATAACGAATGACCACCCAATTCAAAGAAATTGTCATGAATTCCTACGTGCTTGAGTTCCAGAACTTCAGCAAAGATTTTCACCAACACTTGTTCAACCAAAGTCCGAGGTGCGATATAACATGCAGCTAATTCTGACTTAATCAGATCAGCTACTCTTAAAGCGCGGCGATCAACTTTGCCATTAGCCGTTATCAGTACTACATAAAATTTGTCTACGTATTTAATCCAGTGGTATACAATTTATCAATATGTTTTTTAAGTAAAGATACCAGGAAAGTCTAGACGTCCTCTGAACATCGTGTAAAAATAGTCTTACTAGGGAACTTCTGCGGGCTTACGAGCTTAGTTAAGTAAGTAATTTCCACGCTAAAGGTTGCATTTAAAAAAATGTATCTACCAGATTGAGCTTCAGCGGTGCTGGCAAGCGAGCGTGCTCTGCGTTCAAACAGCCAAATACGCAAACAAAAAACTGGTGCTTACCAATACAAATTCAGAAGCTTAGAAATTCATGATTTCTAAGTAATTTCCCTCAAAGCTTTGATAAAAAACATGTATCTACCAGATTCAGTTTCAGTGGTGCTGGCAAGCGAATGTGCTGGCGAATGCGCTAAGGCTACTGATGCTTACTAATGCAGGCACAGAAGCTTAGAAAACTACTTTTCTAAGTAATCTTCCCGTTAAAGGTTGCATGTTTTAAAAAAAATGTATCTACCAGATTCAGCTTGAGTGGTGCTGGCAAGAGAACATGCTGTGCCTTCAAACTGCCAAATGCGTCAAAAAGACTGATGCAAACTTAAGCAGACACAGGGACTTAGGAGATTACTTTTCTTACGTAATCTTCTGGTAAAAGTTTGCATTTTTTAAAACAGATATCCATCTTACTCAACTTCAGCGGTGCTGGCAAGCGAACGTACTGTGCGTTCAAACTGCCAAATGCGCCAAAAAGACTGATGCAAACCCAAGCCGACTTGGAACAATTTTTACTGTCAATTTTTTCTTAGAGGAGATTAAAGAAAATGGCAAATGACGACTTATTTTCCTTGTTATCAGCTGCAATATATAACCCTGGTAGTGACGTTGCCTCAGGCCAGAGGCCAAATCAAGTTATCTTGGGTCGCACTGGAAACGACTTATTGATTGGTAATCAACCTGTTCCAGCTTTTCCTAATCCTAATCCTCCTCAACCACAAATTGATATTTTGGTTGGCGATTTGACAATAGACGACCCTGCTTTGCGTCAATGGAACGACACCTTTAGTCTTGGCGATTGGGAAGCGCCTTATTATGCCAACAATGGGTTGAACGACCTTGGTGTAATTCTTGACTTCAACCCCGCACAAGATGCCATTCAGCTATATGGCAGTGCAAACAACTACCAAGTGGCAAATGTTGGACTTGGATCGGCGATACTTTTTCAAAAAGAAACTGGGGCTGATGTCGTCGGCTTTGTGCTTGGGGTTTCTGATTTGAGCCTAGATGCTAACTACTTTGAATTCAGAGGTACCACCCCACCACCGGGACCAGTATTACCGCAGGTTAAGCAATTGGGGACTTTGGGTTTTGATGCCGCTCGTGCTGTGACTACAGATCGTTCTGGCAATGTGTATACAGCGGGAGGAACCACTGGCTCTATAGGGGCATCCAATACTGGGGGTTTTGATGGCTTTGTGGCTAAGTATGATAGCCAGGGCAACCAGTTGTTCACTAAACAGCTTGGCACTTCAGGTTATGAAGAGATATTTGGCATCCGTACCGACAATCAAGGTAACTTCTACGTGTCGGGACTTACCGATAGCCCTTTGTTCGGTCCGATGCAAGCAGAACAGTATGATGCCTTTGTCGCCAAGTATGACAGCAATGGCGATCAGTTGTGGGCTCAACAGGTTGGGCAAAATATCCAGTTTCCGACCTTTGACCTTGCTGTTGATGCCAACACTGGCGATGTCTTCATATCGGGACCTGATGTCACAGGCTCTTTAGAGAATCCAGACGATGCTTATGTAATCAAGTTTGACACCAATGGCAACAAGCAGTGGATCACCGAGATTGGAACTTCCGGCGGGTTTACGAATTTTGATGAATCTTATGGCGTTACTGTCGGCAATGATGGCAGCGTTTATGCTACAGGATGGACAGGTGGCGATCTGGGAGGAGCCAATCAAGGGCTTTATGATAACTGGCTAGCAAAGTACGACAACGCCACGGGCGACGTGGAGTGGATTCGTCAGTACGGGACTCCGGATTATGAATGGTCATGGGGTGTTGCCACTGACAGCCAGAACAATGTTTACACTACAGGATGGACACTGGGTAATTTGGACGGACAAAATGCCGGGTCTTATGATGCCTACTTAACCAAGTTTGACAGTCAAGGAAACCTTCAGTGGATTCAACAATTTGGCGCTGCCGGCGATGATGAAGCTCGTAGCCTATACATCGACACAAATGACAATATCTTCCTGACAGGATATACCACCAGCAACTTAGGAGCGACTAATGCCGGGTCTTTTGATGCCTGGGTAACTAGGTTTGACACCAGTGGGAATCAGCAGTGGATTACACAGTTTGGAACCCCGGATCGGGATGATGCCGTAAGTATTACCGCTGACAACCTTGGTAATCTCTACGTTGTAGGCGATACTCAAGGCTCTCTTGGGGGTATCAATGCTGGGTCTTTTGATGGTTGGACAGCCAAGCTCGACGCAGCATCGGGAAGCCTGCAAAACTTTAGTGGTACTCCAGAAAATTCCTTGCCCCAAGAACCTCAAACCTTTTTTGGTGATGCTAGCGATGATGTAGTTTCTACTGGCTCTGGTAACGACACAATCTACGCCGGCGAAGGCAATAACACAGTCTTTGCAGGTGCTGGTAATAACGCAATCTATGGTGGTTCCGGAAATGATCAGTTTGATGCAGGTGCTGGCGATGACCTAATCTACGCAGGTGAGGGTAACAATATCATCAAGGCTGGTAATGGCAATGATGAAATTTACGCTGGCGCTGGTGATGATGAAATCACGGCTGGTGCAGGTAATAAGCGAATCTACGCAGCTGACGGTAAGAATACTATCAAAGTTGGTAATGGCAATGGCACAATCTATGCTGGCTCCGGTGATGATATTATCAGCACAGGTGCTGGCGATTACGTAATCAACGCAGGTGATGGTAAGAATACTATCAAAGTTGGTAATGGCAATGGCACAATCTATGCTGGCTCCGGCGATGATATTATCAGCACAAGCGCTGGCGATTACGTAATCAACGCAGGTGAGGGTAAGAATACTATCAAAGTTGGTAATGGCAATGGTACAATCTATGCTGGCTCCGGTGATGATATTATCAGCACAGGTGCTGGCGATGATCTGATCAATGCAGGTGAAGGCAACAACACCATCTCTACGGGAACTGGCAACGATACAGTCTATGTAGGTAGTGGTGTCAACCACTTCACCCTAGATGGAGGAATTGGCTCGGTTAGTATCTATGGCTTCACATCCAATGACTTGTTCAGTCTAGGCAGTGGTATTTCTGACAACACGAATTTGACTTTCAGCATCAGTGGCAATGATACTCTGATCAGTGCAGGTGATGACCTACTGGGAACCTTAAAGTCGACGCAACTAAACACTGTAAATGTTGTCTAACCCTCTCAAGAAACAATACAGTTCAGTTAAGGCTAATTCAGAGCTTACGCATGTGTCACAACTAGAACAAACTGCGGAGGGGATTTAAAGTGGCTGTAGCTGTCGAATAACAAATAACTTGTTATTCGACAGCTATAAACGAGCTATTTTTGAGGCTAACAGTATCCGTTGCTACTTACGCACCTTCAACTACTAAGCATTGAGCGATTGGCAACAACTAGTAGCTGGGGGAAAGGAACACCGCCTTTGAAGATAAAGTCGCCTATAAGTTGCCACCCCCTGCGAGTGAAATATTGTTCGCGAACTGATGGTCTTGCTGCCGGATAGAGCCGCCTCCAAGTGAGAAGATCAGAACGAGACATAGAGTAATCATCGCAACAGTATTGAGTCCGGGAGAACCCTGCGTTTTCAAGCAGGTCAAATATCTCCTCCTGGCTAAATGCATGAAGGTGGTAGCGATCCAAGTGTCGAGTTTCACCTAACGGCACTGATAAGAAAAAGTTACCTTTATCGACTAGATGGCTACGGATACAGTCAAGGAACTTGGCAGGATGATGAAGGTGTTCTATTGTCTCGAACGAAACAATAACATCAAACTGCTCTGACCACTCGAACTGCTCGGCATCAGCGCAGATAAACTGTACACCAGGTATCTGGTAGTGCTTCTTGGCGTATTCAACGGTATGTGGACATACATCAACCCCCACTACGGTAGTTGCGCCAGCAAGACTAAGCATCTGGCTGCCGTATCCAGCACCGCACGCAATGTCCAGAACCCTTTTGCCTCGTACATGGCGTGCCGCAGTCTCGTAACGTCGGAGGTGTAACTCAAAAATTCTTTCACTTGCTGGCTCCTCCGCTATCTGTTTGGGGATGAGGCGTTCCCATGTAAAGGCAAGTTCCTCTGAACCTTCAATCAACGCAGCAGTAGAGTTACTTGTGTCTAATTGGTCGGAAGCAGTGTTGTGTTTGCGTTTCATTGTTTGCACCCTAACTTCTTAACGAAAGACTTTGGCTCTAGTTTAGTTTCAATACTGTCTTTATTTATTCTTTACAAGTTCCTTTTAGGACTGTACTGTCTGTCAGCGTTGAGGTATTCCACTCTGTAATCACACTGGCGGCTTTAATACTACGCCAACTCAAGATGAAGCAAAATTATCTAAAAACTTAGATTTTAAAGGGCAGTCAATCATAACTATTTCCTCACTTATGCTCTTAATTGTGAGGGTTCAAAAATTCTGTCCAAAATATCAACAACTTCAAACACGGCTTTATTGTTGATAGATGCGGCATTAGCCCGGTAGCGAGCCAAGTTTTCAGGCTGGATTAGCTCTGCAACAGCCTTGTCAATGTTCCGTAAATTACGCAGTACAATACCAACCTCATTCTTCACGAGCCACTCAGCGTTGTATCGTTCCTGTACTAAGGTTGAGGCATTGCACTCTGTAATGACAGGCAGTTTCATTGTCAAAGCCTCGCTGATACTTCCAGGACCGGGTTTGCCAATGAAGAAATCGGACAGATGCATGTAGTAGGGAATTTCACTCGTAAACGTTTCAACGAACCTCGGCAAACGACTCTGACTTCGGCGCAGCGTTGTTGCAAGTTTTTCGTTGCGTCCGCAGATGAAAATGAGTTGTAGGTTTAGTGGCGATCGCTCTAGACACTTAGCAATCTCCAGCATCACTGTTGACCCATAGCCACCAAACATGACTAAGCCAGTAGGCAAATGTGGATCTAGACCCAAGCGTTGTCTTTCGATTCGGCGATCAACAGTAATGGGTTCGTAAAAGCGAGGATTAATGACTACTCCTGAGATAGGGAAGATACACTCTTTTGGTATTCCTTGCGATCGCGCTTGTTCAACTGCCCGTTCGGTGGGGCAGAGTAAGAATTGCTCCTGTGGTTCTATCCAGTAGTGATAGTGAGGAGGGCAATCAGCAAAATCTATAAAAAGAGTGATAAAGGGTGTCCCAGGCTTTGCTTTCTGTAAACTTTCCCACAGCATTCGGTTAAGCAGCGGAACGGTAGAAACTACTAAGTCAGGCTGATGTTCGCGCCAGTAGCTTTCTAGAAAACGTACCCCAGCAGAATGATTACGACGGACGTTGAACTGTGACAGAAAAAGATATAGCGGATCGAGGATTGTCCAGCCTCTTTTTAGCATGAAGTTGTAGAAGTCAATTCCATGCCTGAAGAACACATCCATCACCTTGAGCAAACCCGTTTCATAGATGTTAACCAGTCGGGGATGTAATGAATGCTGCTTTTCGATCACTTGATACAAAGCATTCGCAGTACTGCGGTGTCCCCCACCTGCATTAAAGTAAATTAAATCTACTTTTTTCACTCGATCACCTCTTCAAATTAAAGGATGGTGTGGTGTTAGACAAGTAGTACTCAGGAGTTTTATTAGTTTCACTTAGAAAACGTCCCAAGTATCTATTTCAAGCTACTTTCATATATGACTTTTGGTGCATCCACAAAACCACTACGAATAAAGTACGAGAAATAGGTATCTAGCAATTTATTGTCTAAGGGAGGACAGACAATGGAAGTCTCAGCAAGTGCAGCAAGGGTTTCCTCACAGTGAATTAGCGGTCTTCTACCTTGCTCATTTAGCTCGATATAAGTCAGTTGCTCTTCAGACCACTTATGGCTGAAGAAAGGCAAAAGAGGATATAGCACATTTTCCCTATCTTTACTTAGCCTTACTTGCCATTCTTCATAACAAACCCGCTCCATTGGATAGCCCATAGAGCAGATAAAATCAACAAGTTCGCTCCAGTGAAGGAGGTGGGGATTTTGGAGGTGAAAAACCTTTCCTAATGACTCTTTTTGCTTTGATAAATAGACGATCGCTCGGCTGTTATAATCCACAGGAGACAGATCCAACATTAGGTCTAAATCTACCATAATACTCCCCAACTGGATACAGCCTTTAATCATTCGGCAGAGAAAGCCATCTGTATTCCAAAGCCCTGTTTGACTGTGACCAGACACTAATGGTGGTCTATGGATAGTAATTGGAAGTCCGCGATCGCCTGCAATCTGAACCAGCTTTTCTGACACCCATTTACTCTGCGAGTAACCAAGATAAATTCCCTCACTGCGATCAATTGGATCTGATTCTGTTACCCGCTTTCCGTAATAAGCAGATGACTCAAAAACAGCAACGCTAGATATGTGATGAACAGGTTTAACCTTGGTTTGACAGGCTAATCTCAAAACTTCTTGAGTTCCCAGAACATTGATAGGCTTGAATTTAGAGTAAGGATAAACATAATTCAGGAAAGCCCCATTATGATAGATGGTATCAATAAGGCTTGCCATCCTTTCAAACTGTTCTGTTGAAAGACCCAATTTTGGTTGAGCTAAATCGCCTAAAACTGGGATAATTCTGCAATTGTATTGCTCATTCCACAGGTCATAAAATTCCAAGTTCTTTCGCAGCCTCATCTTTCCTGACTCAGCATCCGGAGAACGTACCAGACAATAGATGTCCGCTTGAGTCTGGTCGAGGAGTTCTTGAAGTAAAAAGGCTCCTAAAAAACCAGTTGCACCAGTCAACAGAATCGAAGTTGGTTCGGTAATCAATTCGATATGTGCGTTGTCAGGGCAGATTGCCGGATCGAGGAGGGCTTCGGCGTTTAGATCCAGAACATTCGCTACAATATCTGATTTGGAATTTCCTGGGATCAGTTGGTCAATCAACAAAGCTGTAAGGTTGGCAATACTAGGCTCCTCTATAAACGCTCTAATCGGCACCTCTACCTGTAGTTCAGTCCGAATTAAGCTCGTCAAATCGACAGCCATTAACGAGTCAAATCCCAGGTCTTGAAGAGACTGCTGTATATCCAAGTCAAAAGTAGAAAGCCCCAGCACCTTGGCGACCTTACCTTGAAGATAAGCAGCCAAAATCTCCTGCCGCTTATCTACTGAAACCTCCTTCAATTGCTGTAAAAGCTCATCTCGCTGCGCCGACACCTGCTGGACTTCTTCCTGTGGGCTTGCCTCCGGAAGTAATTCCAAGAGCAACGGCAGTTGCTTACCTGAGCTTAATTGCTGCTTAAACACCGACAACTCGAATGGTAGAACACCAACCTGTGCCATAGCTTGCCCCAACACTTGCTCTAGCACCTGTAATCCTTGCTCTGGAGCAATAGTATTCACTCCTTGGGCAGCTAAACGAGCCTGTTGAAGGCTACTCAGGCTGACTGCCATCCCGGCATCGCTCCAGGGACCCCAGTTGATGCTCAATCCTGGCAGCCCTAGTGAGAAGCGATAATGGGCTAGAGCGTCCATGAAGGCATTGGCTGCTGCGTAATTCCCTTGACCTGGTGACCCCAGCAACGAGGCGGCTGAGGAGAATACCACAAAGAAATCTAGCGGCAGCTTCTGGGTTAATATATGCAGATTCCAAGCCCCTTTTACCTTCGGGTCCATCACCCGTGTGAACTGCTCCGAGTTTTGTTGCAGCAGTATTCCATCGTCAAGAATACCAGCAGCATGAATAATCCCTCTTAGGGGTGGCATTGATGCCTCAACCGCCTCAAGCACCCTGACGACATCTTCTTCATTAGACACATCTGCTTGAGCAACTAGAATTTTGGCTCCTAGCTGTTCCAATTGGCTCAAGCTTTCCTGCACCTGACTTGAAGCTTTGCGACGCCCAGTTAGCACCAATTGCCGCGCCCCCTGTTCCACCATCCACCGGGCAACCTTCAGCCCCAAGGCTCCTAGACCCCCACTAATCATGTAGGTGCTATCTGACTGGAACGTCAATTTTTGGGATTCTGGCAATTGCTTGGACACCAAGCGGGCGACATAACGGTCTCCATCTCGAAAGGCTAAATGGTCTTCGCCTTGTGAATCTTCAATCTCAGTTAACAGGTTTGTCGCTTCCTTCTCACTTGCTTCTGGAGCTAAATCAAGCATTCCTCCCCACAATTCGGGATGTTCCAGAGCAACTACTTTGCCCAATCCCCACAGGGGAGCTTGAGCCACACTAGAAAGCGATCGCCCAACTGGCACTGCACTCCGCGTTACTAACCACAATCGGGGTGAGGTTGACTTATTGTGCTTGACTAGCGCTTGCAGCAAATGTAGTATGCTACCAACACCTAAAGTCTGAGCTTTTTCTAGAGAGGGTACTGTTAACTTTGAAGTTAAAGGTGCTTCTAAACTCCACAGATGGATGACTCCCTGTAAAGGGCGATCGAGAGTTTCTAAAGCTTCTTGGAATAGGCAATCAAAGTCTGCCCGACTAGAAGGATTAATGCTCCAAGTTCCGGTTTCTTTGCTTTGATAGCTGTCCCCAGCATAAACTAAAATACAACTATTACCGCGATCGCGCAAAAGTTTGGCTAAGGTTTGTCCTACACCCCCGATGTCAGCAAAAATCAGCCAACTACCAGGTTTATGGAAACCATTTTTCTCTTGGGTCGTTAACTGACGCGGCTTTAGTTGCCACTCTACCTCATAAAGCCAATCTTTGATCAACGCTTTTGTTAGCTGCTGTTGATTTTGCTGAACTAATACTGACAGCAGCTTAGGCAGTAATTTCAACTCATCTTCTTGAAGCTTCACTGCCGTTTTTATCTGCTCGATTAGCTGTTGAGTATCTCCTTGGTTCAGAAGGTTAACGATCGCTGTCTGAGCTTTTTGTTGGGATAAGTCCTCTGCTTTTGAATGCCCATTTTCAGCGAACCCCAGGCTGTACCGCTGTCGTTGAAACGGATACGTCGGCAGTTGCAGACGGTGACGGGGATAATCCCGCTCAAAGCTAGACCAGTCCACTGATACCCCACGCACGTATAAAGCGCCTAAACTCTGGAGGATCTGTTGCCAATCGTTACGCCCTTGATACAAACTGGGGAGCCAAACTCCTACTTTTTCTGGCAAACAGTAGCGACCCATGCCCAACAAAGTTGGCTTCGAGCCGCTTTCCACAAACACTTCATAACCCTGCTGATGAAGGGTTTCCATGCCCGCAGCAAATCTTACTGGCAGCCGCACATGATTACACCAATACTCAGGGGTCGCTATCTCAGCCGTGGCAAGTTCCCCAGTGACATTGGAAATTAACTTTATTCGCGGGGATGAGTATACCACATCTGCGGCAACCCGCTCAAAAGCAGTCAGCATCGGTTCCATCAAGAAAGAGTGGAAGGCATGGGAGACTGTTAACTTCTTGGTCTTGATACCTTCAGCTTTGAGGCTAGCGATCGCACTTTGAATGCATTCACGCTTTCCGGAAATAACGATACTTTCTAATCCGTTAATGGCAGCAATTGATGCCTCTTGGGCGTAGGGCTGAATAACTGCTTGCACTTTGCTCTGGTTGGCAAACACCGCCACCATCTCACCATCTTGAGGCAGAGCTTGCATCAGCCGCGCCCGTTCGGCAATCAACTTCAGACCATCTTCGAGGCTGAATACTCCTGCCACGCAGGCAGCGACATATTCCCCCACGCTATGACCCATGACAACTGCGGGTTCTATGCCCCAGGATTTCCATAACTCGAAAAGCGCATATTCCAGGGCAAATAAAGCCGGCTGGGTATAGGCGGTCTCATCTAAGGGGGAACTCATCCCCAAAGCGGGATAGAGAACTTTAAGCAGGGGCTGTTCTAGATAAGAACGCAGAATTTTATCGCAGCGATCAAGGGCTTGGCGAAAGATAGGTTCGGTTTCGTAGAGTTGGTGTCCCATGCCGACATACTGCGAACCCTGACCCGTGAAGAGAAAGGCTATTTTTTGACGCTTCTTGCTCTGTACTTTGCCACTCACCAGTCCGGCAGTCTCCTTGTCAGCGGCGAAAGCTTCTAGCTGCTGCCGCAACTGGCAGGGAGATTCAGCGACCAAAGCAAGGCGCTGGTCAAAATGCGATCGCCCCGTATTGGCAGTAAAGCAAACATCTGCCACGGATACCTCAGGATGAGTAGCGAAGAAATCTGCATAACGTTGTGCCAATTCCCTTAGAGCGTTTTCATTTTTTGCTGAAAGGGTTAGAAGGTGATGTGAGCGATCGCTTTTGATCGATTGTTGAGGTGTTAAGGCTTTGTTTGATGAGGTGATAGAGTCTTGGGGTAATGGCAAGATTTTATTTGGAACTTTGCTCATCTCGCTAGAGGGTGCTTCTTCCAGAATTACATGGCAATTTGTGCCACCAAAGCCAAACGCGCTTATCCCGGCTAAACGGCGTTTGTCTTGTGCAGACCAAGGCTGGCACTCGCTTGGAATGGAAAAGGTCGTTCCTTCCAAAGAAATTAAAGGATTCAACTGCTTCAAGTGCAGGTGCGCTGGAATTTCCTGATGTTGTAGCGAAAGTACCACCTTAATCAAACTAGCTAGCCCAGAAGCTGCTTCCAAATGACCAATATTCGTCTTGACTGACCCAAGCCAACAGGGCTGGTCTTTTTCGCGACCCTGCATCAGCACAGCTTTGAGGGATTTAACTTCGATTGGGTCTCCGAGAGAAGTACCAGTACCATGAGCCTCAACGTAACTAATCTGCGCGGGTGTGACTCCAGCATTTTCCAAGGCTTGACGGATGACTGCCTGTTGGGAAGGACCATTGGGTGCGGTGAGTCCATTGCTCAGACCATCTTGGTTAACTGCTGTGCCTTTAATCACTGCCAGAATATTGTCCTCATCCCTCTTAGCATCCGAGAGGCGCTTGAGGACAACCACACCACATCCTTCCCCCCGAACATAGCCATCCGCACTGGCGTCAAAAGTCTTACAGCGACCGTCAGCCGCCATCATCCGAGCATGAGAGTAAGTGATAAACGGCTCTGGAGACAACATCAGGCTGGCTCCACCGACCAAGCACAGATTGGACTCCCCACTCTGCAAACTCCGGCAGGCAAAATGCAATGCCACCAGGGAAGAAGAACAGGCAGTGTCCGTCACTACACTTGGTCCACGCAGATTCAATATGTACGATAGGCGATTGGCTACAATACTGAGGGCGTTGCCTGTGCCGTTGTAGGCGTTTATGTCAGCTAAACCCTCTTTGGATAGCAACATACTATAGTCGTAGTTACCGATGCCCATGAAAACCCCTGTCTGGCTGCCAGCCAGCTTGTCTGGTGCTAATCCAGCATTTTCCAGGGCTTCCCAGGCTACCTCCAACACCAGTCTTTGCTGGGGGTCCATTCGCTCTACCTCGCGAGGAGAAATCCCAAAGAAACTAGGCTCGAATTGATCCACCTGCTCTAAGAAGCCACCCCAACGGGTACTCATTTTTCCGGGTGTACCAGGTTTTGGGTTATAGAAGGCGTCGATATCCCACCGCTCTTTTGGCACTTCAGAAATGGCATCTACACTGTTACGCAAGAGTTGCCAGAACGATTCTGGATCGTTAGCTCTCGGAAAACGACAACCAATGCCGATAATTGCTATGGGTTCCATCGCAAAGCCTCTAACTATAATAAATAACTACAAGTATTTCTGCGCTCTATGCCAGCCAACCACCGAAGAGGATGATTTATCTGTTAATGATTTTCTTTCCTCAACTTGAGAAGAAGAAAGGTTAAAGGTTTTCTTTTTCCTTTAAACCGCTGACCTGGAGAACTGCTCAAAAGCCTTGATGTTACTTTGAATGGCATTGTTAATCGAGCCTCCTGTAGCCATTATTTGCATTTCGCGGTTTACAGACCACAGGTAATCGATCTCCTCAAAAAACCGACGCAAATCCGACAAAAGGCGTTGGTGGTACTTGAGATTCACATGGAAACCTTCGTGTTCTTGACACAAGCACTTATCCAGCCATTGAAGGGCTTCTTGGGCAGACATATTAAATACAGGAGACTGTAGCAGCCTGTAAAACGAGGATATGAAAGAGGCATCAGTTCGGAATATGCCAGGTAGCCCACCTGAAAGACCACTTAGACCGACACTTTGCGCTCTGTAGATTGTCACATTAGCTATAAATTTCTCATATGCTGTTGGTTTGGAGAAATCCTTATACAAATCTTGAGCGATTAACTCAGAAGTTGTGGTATGGAAAGACTCATCCATGAGATGGTTAAACGAGACCGCTGTTGGGGTCGGGATAAACTCGCCTTGTTTCTCTAAGTCCCTGTAATATTGGACGTAGCGGTATTCAAAATTCTTGAGCAGCATATTGGCTAGAAAACGTGTCACGTAAAACACGCAAGCCAAAAAGGGCGAACTGCCACAATTTAAGGTGAAGAACTGTAGCAGAGGTCTTGGTGCTATTTGCCCCAACAAGCCGGTAGTTTGCGCTGGGATAAACTCGCCTTTTTGATCCAATTCCCTCAAATACTGAGAATAGTACTGTGCTTGGTTTTTGAGCATCACCTTATTGGTGATGAGGCGAAAAGCGCAGTCCTGAAACGCCGACATAGGCGAACTTTGCAAGTTAAAGGAGAAGAACTGCGGTCGATTTTTATTCAATTTGTTCAACTTGCCTTGCATGGGAGCGCTAAATGCTGCCTTGCCTAGCAGGGCTTTTTTGGTTTTATAACCAATTGTGTGAAAGGCATGAATGTGGTGACGTTCTTGATCTGTTTCCAAATCTAGCTCTTGGCAGAGTGTTCCATACCCACCAACCTGGGAAAAAACACCAGCCGTCACCTGATTGTAAAGTACGGCATTAGCTTCGGTAGCCGCAGTTTGATTATATTGTGTTGCCCAATAAAGGTGATTGAGAGCTTTCTTTTGTGAGGGGGAGGCTTCATCGTAGAGCGGGGTGCCGTAAAAAAGTGAAAGCTCAGGATCACTCCAATAATAATTGCTGTTATTGCTGTAGTTAAAGTTCTTGTCCAGCTCCTCTATTTTCTCGGTGAAGTCGGACTCAGTGTTGCGCCGATAGTTGATTTCGGTTATTTTGATATGCTTCTTTACCTTTTCTTCTGATAAAGTCGCAGGTTGGTTTTTTGCAGCTGATGCTTTGGTTGTATCTACCATGAACTTCTCCTGATAACGTAAGAGTACAGTTGATTTCTCTTTGACTATGGGTGCTTACGCTTTTACTTGAAATTCCTCAGCTAAATGCCGGGACAAAGCCTCAACGGTGGGGTAATCATACAGTAGAGTCGGATCGAGTTTTTTTTCCATCCAATCCTCCAGATCGCCTGTCAGACCGACTGCGGCTGAGGAATCAAGACCGTAGCGGTCGAAGGGAATGGTGGGATTAACTTCATCCGGTTCGATTTCCAGGAGTTCAGCCAGATAAGAGACTATCCACGCTTGAATCTCTACTGCCGACGTTGGATCTTTGCAAATATCGGCTTTGATACTTTCTGGCGCAATTGTAGACAGATTTGTGTCTTGAAAATTCTGGATTTCCATTGTTTAAATGTTGATAGTTTTAATTTGCGGTCTTTTATGACTCTCGCCTGTACTCGTGGCTAAGAAAGATATGTCATAAATTAGGGCGATTTATTAGATTGCTAACATTTTCTGTGCCTTTTAGTCAGAACGTATGAACGCCATTTAAGTATTTAACCAATGACCGAGCTTGTAGAGGTTAAGTTTGTTTCATCCGTTCGACTTTGCATTAGTCCGAAGGCATATTAAATCGGTAGTTTGTTAAGTATTTTCCTTCGACTGCAAATATATCTTGTTACCAATAATAAAACACCTCCTAAGACTTTATCAGATATCAGGCATGGTTGCAATGAACAATCTTTTGATGGGGTTAACAATTCTTTCGCTCTTGTTGTGTTGAACTAGCTGCGATAGGTGCTTCCCAAGACTTGGGGAGTTCTTCTGTAGTTGAGCGAACGCAAGAGCGATCGCGCGAATTTAGTGCTGACCGAAGAGGCGGAGGGGTAGGGGGCGATCTTGCAGGGGGAGCAATAGAAAGCCCCGAAGCCGTGAAGCGGAGCGGAACATGGGTATCAAGCCCCGTCCTTCTAGGACGTTCTGGATTGGTCGGAGTACAAGCTCCGTCCAATCCTCTCCCCAGCTAAGAGCTCCCCGCTCCCCTGCCTCTTTTGACACCTTAGCCAATGCTTGAAAAAGTGTTTGGATACGATGATTTTCGTTCACATATGTTTGCCAGTTGATAGTTTCTGTAATACGAATTCAACATCAGCCTGTAGATGCAGAAACTTAGCTTTACCCTGAGGATTCTCGCTCCAATCCTCTACGACATTCAAACTTCCAGTTAGAAACCCAGAGCGACAGGCATGGCGCTGAATCTTACCACTCGAAGTCTTGGGAATACTCCCAGTCTTAACCAGTACTGTGGCATAAGCCTGTAGAGCGTGCTGCGCTGCTACAGAGGCACGAATATTCCCTGCTATCTCACTCACATCCAACTTCCGCAGGTAACTCCGCTCCACCTCTTGAACAACTACCAGTCGCTCTTCGCCCTTTACCTCCACTGTAAATGCTGCTCCACAACCAGGTCGCAGAGCCGGATGACTCTTCTCTACAGTGAGTTCAATGTCTTGGGGATAATGGTTTTGTCCGCGGATGATCATCAGATCTTTGATGCGTCCGGTCACGAACAACTCGCCATCCTGCAAAAATCCCAAGTCCCCCGTGCGTAGAAATGGTCCGCGATTTCTTGCTGCTAGTTCCTCCAAGGCTACTTCACTGTTTTCATGCGCTTTGCCCTGTACGCTAACAGCTGTATCTGCCAGATAGGCATGGAAAGTCTGCTGTGTCTCCTCTGGTAGATTCCAATAGCCACCAGCCACGCTTGGACCTGATACCCAAATCTCTCCCACTTGGTTAGCTGGACAAGAAGTTAAGGATTCAGGGTCAACGATTAGAATTTTCTGGTCTAACCAGGTCTGACCACAGCCTACAATTGCCCGTGTACCTTCCTGCTCATGGGCAACTGTCACGACTTGGTTTCGCTCAAGTGCTGCCGCATCAACTTGGCGAACAATGGGTAGAGCTGCTTTCAAACCCCCGGTAACAATCAGGGTTGTTTCAGCCATTCCGTAGCAAGGAAGAAATGCCTCCTTTCGGAAGCCACAAGGAGCGAAAGTGCGAGCAAACCGCTCCAGTGTCTCGGCACGGACAGGCTCTGCTCCGGTGAAAGCTACTTCCCAGCTACTCAAGTCAAGACTCGCGAGTTGTTCTGGCTTAATCTTGTTAACGCACAGGTCATAAGCAAAATTGGGTCCGCCACTGGTAGTAGCTTTGTAACGGGAAATCGCCTGTAGCCAGCGGAAAGGCTTTTGGAGAAAGTCCACTGGCGACATCAAAATCATTGGGGCATCGATATACAGTGGTTGCAGCACCCCGCCAATCAATCCCATATCGTGGTAAGGTGGCAGCCAGCTTACACCCTGACTGTTGGGGGTATCAGCTAAACACTTATGAATCAAGGATGAATTGTGCAAAAGGTTGCCGTGGCTCACCATGACGCCCTTGGATGTACCCGTAGAGCCTGAGGTGTACTGGAGAAAAGCTAGGGTGTCGCTGCTCAGTGTTGGTTCTTGCCATTCTTTTGCTAAATCGCTGTCAATGTTATCTGTGGCTAGCCAGTGCAACTTGGTGAATTCTGGATTCAGGTCATTGCGATTCTCTATTTTGCTATGGAGGGATGCAGTGGTGAGGGCGATCGTTGCTTGGGAAGAAGCTATAATCGCCTGCAACCTAGACATATTTTGATTATTCCGGGGTGGATAAGCGGGGACAGCCACAACTCCAGCATACAAACACCCAAAGAAGGCAGCAATGAACTCCAGACCTGGTGGATAAAGCAGCAAAGCACCCGAACCGATGGCATCCAAGCTCTGAAGTTTAGCCGCGATCGCCCGTGCCTGTCTATCCAACTCTTTATAAGTCAGCTTAATGCTAGCTGTTTCCCCGTCTTGCAAAAAGCTATAAGCCGTATCAGACTGATTTTGCGCTCTGAGCCTCAACAGCTCTACTAATGTCGAAACTTCATATTTGGTACTAGCCGAATAAGTGAAACAACTGGTCATCCTACGCTCCTTGCTCGATGTATCCCAATGCGGTTCATTTAAGCGGTACAGTTGAGATTATTAATAGTCAGGGCAGTTATTTGCGCTTTCTTTTCTTTACCTGCATTTAAAGAATTCACTGCCAATTGATATTTCTGTATAGTCCTCTTTGAGGATTACAAAGCAGTATTAATAACCCAAACCGCTGTCCTGCCTAGCTTTTAGCTATCGCTAGCTATAGCTCACGCACTTAGAAAATGTTTGAAAAGTACGGAAAGAAATTTATATAACTTACGCATTGACAAAAAGATGATCGTGCGTACACATGTCTACCAGTTTGCCAAAACGAAGATAAGCTTGGAAAGCTTACCCTCTGTATTCTTAACAGGTTTAGCATTGATTACTTATGCAATGCCTGGGATATAAATGGGAAAAAATGCGCTTGGCGATCGCCCACAGACTAGACGGCTAGACTGGACAAACAGCGTGCAGAAGTGCCCACTACTGCACTGCAAGTGTATCGTGTTGTTAATTTAATACCTGCATATTTGTAAAATGTGTAAGTCCTAATTGTGCTGCACTGCTTTGACTTGGCTCAAATTGATGCCCAAGCCTTTACTCCAGGCAGACAAACGGATCGAGCTAAAAGCTTGAAGTACACTGTGAAAAAATCGGCACTTTTTTTGAAAAAGTTTTTGTGCAGATAGAAAATCCATATTAATGCACCTGAATTTTAAAAATGGTATTGATGATTACAAAACCTTGACTAAGTGTGAGCGAAGTTACGGTAAGTAACTGTTTAGATAAATACTTAGTTACGGATACATTAACTTATCTTTATCTTACGGTCTATACATCTTCAGAGGTAGGTATTTGTAATAATAAAAAGTTAGATATCATACATAAAATTGTTACAATCAATTTAATCGTAGTTGGATAGACTTAGTGGGGGCGTGCAAATTCGTTCAATTTGCAAGTTTTTCTGGAGTTTTATCCTGATTTGAACTGGAGAAATTGCACCGCGCCAACTGTAATAAAACTAACTAAGGCGGTAGAATGAAACCAAATATCCTTCTTGATGACTTTTGGCTTTTGAGTATATAAATGTTATGTATGTAACCGTTTACTTTTCCTAAAGGGAGTAGCTTTTTATCCAAGAGCAGAGGTAGATATATATCTTTGCTACCAGTAGCGATCGCAGGAATAATGTACGTTTACGGGTTTACCCATCCCAGGATTTTCACAAAAAACTTGAGAAAAGTATAGAAAAACTATCAAGTTGCAAGCTTCCTTCTCTTGAGATCTCAACATCAGACTAAGGAGGACCGGTGCTTTCCGGTAAATCATTTTTGAAGCCTTCAAGACAATGGACTATTATTGCTGTAGTTGTCACAGCTCTAGCCCTTAGCGGAGCTGCTTTTCAATATATCTTTCAGTTCAAACGTAGTTTTTCAGCCTCATCAAATGTTGCAACCATCACTCCCACAATTAAAGCCGTTTCTGCTTTAGGACATTTAAGACCAGAAGGAGAAGTAGTTTACTTATCTGCACCTGCCGATCCTAATGGCTTGGGAGTAAGTCCAGTTGCCAAACTTCTAGTCAAGGAGAGCGATAAAGTCAAAAGAGGGCAAGTGATTGCTATCCTGCGTAACAGTGAAAATCTGCAAGCAGCTTTACAACTGGCTTCAGAACAGGTTAAAGTTGCCCAAGCTAATCTTGCCAAGGCAAAGGCTGGAGCAAGAGAAGAATTTGAAGCTCAAAAAGCAACTATTGCGCGTTCCAAAGCAGAATTGCATGGGCAACTTACTGCTCAGAACAAAATTATTGCCCGCTTAGAAGCAATGTTGAATAACGGTCAAATCGAGTATGAACGTTATAATAACTTATTTAAAAATGGTGCCATTGCTGCTTCTCAATTAGATAGTAAGCAACTGACAATGAAAACTGCTCAAGAAGAGCTAAATGAAGCCAAAATTAATCGAACCCGGATTGAAGCAACTTTTCAACAGCAAATCAAGGCAGAGCAAGCAACTCTGAGTAAAATTGTTGATATCCATCCTACCGATGTGCGGGTAGCTCAAGCTGAGATTGATAGGGCAAGCGCCAATGTTGCTAAAGCTAAAGCAGATTTAAATCTAGCCTATATCAAAGCTCCTAAAGACGGACAAATTTTAAAAATTTATACTAGACCCGGAGAAACAATCGGTAATAAAGGGGTTGTTGCTTTAGGGCAAACAAATCAGATGAATGTAGTTGCAGAGGTTTATGAATTAGATGTTAGTAAATTAAAAATTGGACAAAAAGCTACTATTGCTAGCAATGCATTTTTAGGCGAACTATACGGTACAGTTACTGAAATCGGTCTACAGATTAATCCGCAAGATGTTTTAAGCACCAATCCAGCAGCAGATGTGAATCGAAGAATTGTTGAAGTAAAAATTCGTCTAAACCCAGCAGATAGTCAGAGGGTTTCGGCTTTAACTAACTTACAGGTTAATGTAGTAATTCATTTAAGTTCTGTATAAATAGTTTTAATTAATTCACAAACATTACCAGTTCAAACTAAAGTAATATGGTATTTAGTATACCTTTAGCATGGCTACAGTTAACTCGAGAAAAAACCCGCTTAGTTATTGCTTTAGCGGGTATTGCTTTTGCAGTTATTCTCATGTTTATGCAATTAGGGTTTGAAGCAGCGCTCTATGATAGCGCTGCACGGCTACATCAGAATTTACAAGGAGACTTAGTTTTAGTCAGCGCTCGCTCTAAGTCTCTGGGTTATATGAGAACTTTTTCTTGGCGACGTTTATATCAAACTTTAAGTTTTGATGGCGTTGAATCTATTAGCCCTATATATGTTGGCTTTCAAGACTGGAGAAATCCTGATAATGGAAATTTTAGAGCAATATATGTTTATGGGTTTGAGCTAGTAAATTCAGTTTTTAAATTACCTGGAGTTTCTGAAAGTCTAGATAAACTTAAACTCAATGAAACTATTTTGTTTGACGGAGCTTCTCGTTTAGAGTATGGACTTATTGCTGAAAAATTTCAGCAAGGAAAAGCTATTCTTACTGAGTTAGGCGGTAAAAGAGTGAACGTTGTTGGTCTGTTTACACTAGGACCTTCTTTTGGGGCTGACGGGAATATAATCACGAGTGACTCAAATTTTCTTCGTCTATTTCCTGATCGTAAATTAGGAGAAATCGATATCGGACTTATTCACCTTAAAAAAAATGTTAATGCTCAAGATATTCTCAAAAATATAGAAGTTAGCTTGCCTAAAGATATTAATGTCTTTACCCATCAAGGTTTTATAGAATTTGAAAAAAGCTACTGGAAAACGAGTACAGCTATTGGTTTTATCTTTAAATTAGGTATAGGAATGGGATTCATTGTTGGTACAGTGATTGTTTATCAAATTCTTTATGCAGATGTTTCCAAACACTTAGCAGAATATGCAACTTTAAAGGCTATGGGATACAAAGACCTATATTTTTTATTAGTTGTCTTTCAAGAAGCAATAATGCTGGCAGTTTTAGGTTATATTCCTGGCTTTGCTCTTTCACTAGGACTATATGATTTAAGTAAAAAAGCTACATTTTTGCCTATTGAGATGACACTCGACCGAGCTTTATTACTACTAATATTGACAGTATTAATGTGTTCCATTTCTGGTTTAGTTGCTATGCGAAAACTGCGAACAGTAGATCCGGCAGATATTTTTTAAAAGTTTAAACCTACAAATATAGGGGTTTGTCAATAAATAGCTGGAGTTGAGAAAAAAATTTAGCGATCGCTCTCTAATTTTTCAGGTAGTTTCAGACGATTTGTTTAGGGAAGATAACTTTATCCTGCGACTCTCACGCGACAGTGGTACTAAAGCTGGGACTTGGCTTTGAGGATCGATGAGTTTAAAGCTTTCCAGCACCTGAGATAATTCTGCAATTGTCGATGCCTCAAATACGCTACGTAAAGGCAACTCCAACCCAAAGCTGTCGCGCACTCTAGAGACAAGCTGAGTTGCCAATAACGAATGACCACCCAATTCAAAGAAATTGTCATGAATTCCTACGTGCTTGAGTCCCAGAACTTCAGCAAAGATTTTCACCAACACTTGTTCAACCAAAGTCCGAGGTGCGATATAACATCCAGCTAATTCTGACTTAATCAGCTCAGGTACTCTTAAAACGCGGCGATCAACTTTACCATTAGCCGTCAGAGGTAAAGACTCCAGCACTACAAAACTAGATGGTATCATATACTCAGGCAGCTTTTGTGCTAAATAACTTTGTAACTGCGGTACTAACTTACGTGCTGAAGAAGATTGTAAAGGATTATTAGCGTAACTTTGCCACGGACGCAAGGAAGTGCTGGGTGAAAAAATAATTCTTTTATTTATTGCTTGTTGCTGTACAAAAACTACATCGTAGCGTCCTTCACTACTCGAATCTGACCAGCTAATATTGACGCTGTAAGGTACATCCAGCGCATACAAATCTTCTGGATCTACTCCTAAATTTTCGAGTTCTTGCAAAGCTTTACGCATTACTCCCGCTGTTTTAAAATTTTCTACACCTGATAGCCATTCTGCTGTTTTAACTGCTGCCATCACTCGCGCATTAGGTACATTGGTAATAGCTAAAATATCTGGTTGGTTTTCAATTAATAGCTGATGTACTGCTGAGACTGTTAGATTATCTTCAGACCAGTCTAATACTGAATAATCCTTAGTGTTATTAACGGTTTCGCTGCCAATATGCAGAATTGCATTGTAACGAAACTGAGTTAATTCATTGCGATCGCGTCCTCGGTTCAATTGAATTTCTACATGGCTAATTTGGGGAAAACGCTGCTTTAATGCATTAAAAAAAGCTGGATCGATGACTAACTCTGTTTCTTGGAAAATTTGCATTTTTACCCGTTGCTGCAACTGTTCACGGGTGAGCGAAGGTTCTGCTTGATACAGTTGCACAGATGCATGAAAAGCTTGCAAAAGTTGCAGATTACGCACATCTCCTATAAAGATAAAGCCACCAGGTGCAGTTGCCTGCACAGCACCTTCTAATACGTGAATAAAATAATCAATACTAGGAAAATATTGGACAACAGAGTTGAGAATTACCACATCAAAAGCAGCTTCTATTCCCTCAAAGTCAGTAGCCATCTTTTGGTGCAACTTTACTTGCGGCATTTCTTGCTTTGTCAACTGCTGTTGAATGTAGTTAAGTGAAATAGGGGAAAAGTCCGTCGCATAATACTTACTACAGTGAGGGGCAATTCTGAAGAGTAGTAAACCTGTTCCACAACCAATTTCTAGAACTTGCTTAGGTTGTAAAGCCAGAATTTGCGTCACTTGGTTATTCACCCATTCGCGCATCTCTTCTGCTGGAATAGGCAGATTTGTGTAACTACTATTCCAACCGATAAAATTGAATGTTGGATCGCGATCGCTAGCAGTTTGATTATAAGTTTCGTTGTAAAGCATTTGCCATTGCGAAACCTGTTCATCCTGCAATTGCATTAATTGTATATTTTCCTGCTGGTTGCTATATTCAGTATTTAGCACAACATAAGCTACTAAACGTTTCTCACCTGCATCCTCAGAAGTCATCACAACAGTTTGCTGCACTGCTGGATGTTGACTCAGGACCGCTTCAATTTCTCCTAACTCAATGCGATAGCCGCGAATTTTTATCTGTTCGTCAAGGCGATTTAAAAATTCAATCTTACCATCTAATCGATAGCGAACTAAATCACCTGTTTTATAAATTGTAGAAACCCGACATATCGCGTCTATAGAGGGAATGAAAGGATTAGGAATAAAGCGTTCAACAGTTAAATCAGAAAGGTTTAAATAGCCTCGCGCTAACCCATCACCACTTATGTACAACTCACCTGGTACACCAATAGGTACAGGTTGTAAATATTTATCAAGTATATAAACTTGTGTGTTGTCAATGGGACGACCAATTGCAGGTGTTATATTGTCTTTATTCTTAACAATAACCTGACCCGAAGTTGTAACAACTGTATTTTCAGTAGGTCCATAGTTATTAACTACTTGGAAAACATGGTCAGCTAAAGGATATTGATGTAGTTTGTCACCACCTGTAAGCAATATTCGTAAAGCTGCGTTATTCGGAAAATTTAATGTTAAAACTTTTTCTGCCAAAGGTGTTGGTAAAAAGGAAATTGTTATCGCTTTCGATATTAGCCAATCTCGTAGATGCTCAGGATTTAACCTAATTTCATCATCTACAAAATATATGCTTGCTCCAGCACTAAGATACGGCAAAATTTCCCAAACACAAGCGTCAAACGCAACTCCGGCTATCTGCGTTGCTCGGTCAAGGTGTGAAACTGCAAATGCTTTTTGATGCCAAAATACTAGATTTAATAATCCCCTATGTTCAATTTGTACTCCTTTAGGCTTTCCAGTTGAGCCAGAGGTATAAATGACATAAGCGAGGTTGTCTACTGCAACTTTAGTACTAAGATTATCTTCAATTCCTTGGGCAATAATATCCCAATCTTTATCTAAACAGATTACCTGGCAATTCTGGGTTTCAAGCTGTTGAATCCATCGCTCGTGAGTTAATAAAACTGGAAATTGAGCATCTTCAAACATAAAGCTGAAACGCTCAGGGGGATAACTTGGATCTAAAGGCACATAAGCTCCACCCGCTTTCAAAATGCCCAACATTCCGATTATCATATCAAAAGAGCGTTCTACACAAAGCCCTACTAAAACTTCGACTCCAACACCTAATTTTTTTAGATAATGTGCAAGTTTATTGCTGCGTAGATTTAATTCTTTATAGCTGAGTTGCTTATCTCCAAATACCAATGCTATGGCATCAGGAGTTTGCTCTGCCATACTCTCAAATAATTGATGAATGCATTTATCTTGAGGATAATCTACTTGAGTATTATTCCATTCAATTAACAACTGATGTTGCTCAATTTGACTTAAAAGTGGTAAATTTGCAATTCGCTCTTCGGGATTTGCAACTATACCTTCCAGCAATGTTTGGAAATGTCCTAGCATTCGGGTAATAGTAGCTTCATCAAATAAATCAGTTCTGTAAATTACAAAACCGCTGATTCCTTTCGAGCTATCTACCCATAATTGATTGTTTGGTTCTTGCTGCCACAAATGAAATTCTAAATCAAAGCGGGTTGTAGCAGTATCAAATTCCAGGGGACTAAGTATTAAGCCAGGTAACTCTAACGCAGACATAGGTGCATTTTGAAGCGCAAATACCACTTGAAACAGCGGATTTTGATTTAAGTTCCGCTCTGGATGCAGTTCTTCTACCAACTTTTCAAAAGGCAAATCTTGATGAGCATAAGCACCCAAAGCTACTTCTTTGACTCGACTTAATAATTCTCGAAAAGTTGGGTTTCCACTTAAGTCGGTACGCAGCACTAAACTATTGACAAAAAAACCAATTAATTGTTCAATTTCACTACGGTTGCGGTTGGCGATCGCTGAACCCACAGCAATATCTTCTTGCTGGGTGTAACGGTAAAGTAAAATTTTGAATGCTGCCAGCAGGGTCATGAACAAAGTTACTTCTTCTTGCTGCGATAGAGTTTCTAGCGCTTCGCTCAGGCTTTTTGGTAGTTGCAGAAGTTGCCTTGCACCCTGGTAAGTTTGAACTGCTGGTCTTCTGTCAGTAGGCAGATTTAGCATGGAAATGCCATTTAATTGCTTCTGCCAGTAAGCTAACTGAGTTTCCAATACTTCCCCTTGCAGTAATTGCCGCTGCCATTGAGCAAAGTCTGCATATTGGATTGCTAGTTTCGGTAAAAAAGAAGGCTGACCGCTGCTAAAGGCTGTGTAGAGTGCTGCTATTTCACCAATCAGCACCCCGATAGACCAACCATCCGAGACAATGTGGTGCATATTCAGCAGCAGAATATGTTCTGTTTCATCCAACCGCAAAAGTGTTACTCGTAGCAACGAATCAGTTGATAAATTGAAAGGACGTTGAGCTTCTTGGGTAGTAAGTTGTTGTGCTTGTATTTCACATTCTGCTTCTGGCAGCTGCCGCAAATCTATTATTGGTAAGGATATTTTTAATGTAGGATTAATTACTTGAACTGGTTGCCCTTGCACCATGACAAAATTGGTACGTAAAGCTTCGTGACGCTGCACAATTTCGTTAAATGTTTGCTCTAATGCGATTGAATTGAGCGAACCTTTTAAATGCAGTGCTGCCGGAACGTTATAGAAAGGATTGTTAGGTATTAATTGGTCAAGAAACCACAATCGTTGTTGAGCAAAGGAGAGGGGAAGATTTCCTTCGCGCAAAATAGGTACGAGCGGTGTAGAAGTATAGTTGTTAGTACGATTAGCTGCTTTTAAAAATTCAATAATTTCTACTTTGCGGTGTTGAATTTCCGCACGCAATTCTGCTGTTAGAGTTTTTTCAGGTGCGTTACAGCGCAATTTTTCCTCATCAAGAAAAACCTGAATATCCAAGCTGCGAAGATAAGATAAAAATTCAACTATTTTCAAAATTATACCCCTTGGCAAGAGTTGTTAGTTACTATTTTATGATTTACGCTTTTATGACTAAAAAACGAACCGCGAAGTACGCTCCTGTTCGCCAAGGATAAGAGTTTAAGAGAGAGAAGTCTGAGCGTAGGCTTCCTCCGATCATAACTTCGGTGGTTTTTGCGCTCATTTTTGTACTTATTTATTAACTCAGTATTTGTACCACACTTAGAACACTATAAAAATCATTCCCTAGATTGAAAATATAGAAAATTTGAGAAATTGCGTAATTTAGATTTGTTTTAAGTATAACGTACGTCTGCGTAGAAGTATCTGGATTTAGGGGTACAGAAACACGCGGTCAGCTAAATTTTGCTGGTTTCTTATCAGCATTGGGTTCTCCTGGTGTTTTGGCTCGCGGCACATTGGCAATGTTAAAATATGATGAAACGATGACTTTGCCGATGGTTAATGTTCGGGTGTTGGTTGTCTGCGGTGTTTCATATATAGCGACTAAACTGGTTGCGAGCGATCGCATGAAAGCTGAATTACCTTCTTCTGAATTAGTCAGCATCAAACGCGGTGGACATATGGCATTGATGGAGCAGAATCAGCGTTTTTCCGAAGCTGTTAGCGCGTTTTGTCTTAGAAGCTCGAACTCAAGCGTTTTTCCCTAAAATTCAACTTCTTCTCGCTCCTGACTTATACTACCAGCTTTATCTAAACATGAAGCTGCCCAAGATGTAGTTTCAATGTACTTAGCAAGTTGTTCAACAGTCGGTGTTTCAAACAAATTGCGTACAGGTAAATCTATTTTAAAGGTGTCCCGGATTCGAGAAACTAACTGAGTTGCTAATAAAGAATGACCACCCAATTCAAAGAAATTATCGTGGATACCTACTTGTTCTTTTCCTAAAATTTTAGCCCAAATTCCCACAAGTAAATCTTCAACCTGTGTCCGTGGTGCGACAAAATCTGGTTTATCAAAAGTAATATTAGGTGCTTTTAAGGCACGACGATCTACTTTGCCATTGGGTGTTAGTGGTAGAGATTCCAATATGACATAGGCTTTTGGCACCATATATTCTGGTAAGTTTTCTTTCAAAAATTGACGAAGTAAAGACACAACTTTTTGCGCTGATTGCGTCGGTATCTGTTCTTGGTTGGGAACAATATAAGCCACAAGCTGCTTCTCACCAGGTATCTCCTCATAGGCAATAACTACTGTTTCTCTCACCCCTGGATGCTGAGTCAGTACCGCTTCTATTTCTCCTAACTCAATCCGGAAACCGCGAATTTTAACTTGATTGTCAATACGACCTAAAAATTGAATATTGCCATCTGCTAAATAGCAAGCTAAATCACCCGTTTTGTAAAGTCTTATTCCTGGAAAAAAACCAGTTTCGGAAACTCTAACAAAGCGTTCAGCAGTTAACTCAGGGCAATTGAGATATTCTCCCGCAAGTCCATCACCTCCAATGTACAATTCACCAACAACTCCAATAGGCACAGGTTGTAAATTAGCATCTAATAAATAAATTTGTGTGTTTTTAATCGGGCAACCAATGGGAATAGATGTAGCTGATTCTGGTACATTTTCCACCCTGTAATAAGAAGAAAATGTTGTACTTTCTGTAGGACCATAAACATGAATCAAATTTTTTGGCGAACCATTCTTTAGAATCTTTTTAACCCATCTAATATCAACAATTTCGCCCCCAAATAGTAAACATCGCAAAGGTGCGAAAGCTTGCGGAGCATCTCTGGCAATTTGTTGAAATAAAGCAGTAGTCAAAAACAGAACGCTGATGTTTTTTTGTTCTAATTGTAATGCAAATTTGTGAGGTGAAAGGATGACATCTTTGCTAATTCCCACAAGTTGAGCGCCATTAAGTAGCGCTCCCCAAATCTCGAATGTAGCTGCATCAAAGGAAGTATTCGACGCTTGGGCGATTTTATCGTCAGCTGATAATTTTATATAGTTTGTATTGCACACCAATCGATTTACAGCTTTGTGAGTTACAGCTACTCCTTTAGGTTTTCCTGTAGAGCCGGAAGTATAGATTACATAAGCTAAATTGTTTGCTGTTACGCTGTTTTTCGGGTTTTCTTCACTTTCTTGGGCAATAATTTCCCAGTCTTTATCTATGCAAATAATTGGATTTGAGAAGCTTTGAAAATGCTTGAGCAACTTTTCTTGTGTCAGCAATACTGAAATTTGTGCATCCTCCAGCATGAAATTTAAACGTTCTTGAGGATAGCTAGGATCTAAAGGAACATATGTTCCCCCCGCTTTCAGAATCCCCAACAACCCAACTATCATTTCTACAGACTGTGGAATGCAAATACCTACTAAAACTTCAGATTTTACCCCAATTTTTTGGAAATGCTGTGCTAGTTGATTACTGCGAATATTCAACTCTCCATATGTTAGAGACGCGATAGATCGCGTCTGTACATTTTCAAAGATTATTGCTATCGAATCAGCATGCTGCTTAACCTGATTTTCAAACAACTGATGGATACACTTATCTTGAGGATAATCTGCTTGAGTATTATTCCATTCCACTAATACCTGATAAAGCTTTTCTTCGTTTAATAGCGGTAAATTGCCGATGCGTTGATTCGGATTAGCTACAATACCTGATAGCAGCGTTTTAAAAGATTCCAGCATTCGAGTAATAGTGGGTTTCTCAAACAAATCTGTGCTGTAAACCATTACGCCTCTAATACCCTCAGAATGCTCCCATTCTGCACCCCATAAGCTTCTAAAATCCTCGGAACACTTCCACAGATGCAACTCCAAATCAAAGCGTGTTTTCTTCAACTCAATATTCATAAAGCTAGGCACTAACCCAGGCATTTCTAGCGCTGACATTGGCGCATTTTGAAAACCAAACACTACTTGAAATAACGGGTGCTGGCTCAAGTTTCGCTCTGGATGCAGTTCTTCTACTAACTTTTCAAAGGGCAAATCTTGATGACTGTATGCTCCTAGTGTGACTTCGCGTACTCTAGATAGTAGTTCTCGAAAAGTCGGGTTTCCGCTTAAGTCGGTACGTAGCACCAAACTATTGACAAAAAAGCCAATTAGTCCTTCGATTTCGCTACGGTTACGGTTAGCAATTGGCGAACCAACGGCAATATCTTCTTGATGTGTGTAGCGGTAAAGCAATGTTTGAAATGCTGCCAGCAGCGTCATAAATAAGGTGACATCTTCTTGCTGCGATAGTGCTTGGAGTGCATCAGTTAGGTTTTTCGGTAACTCTATAAATTGCGTTGCTCCTTGATAGCTTTGTATAGGCGATTTTAATTTGTCGGTAGGCAGATGTAACATCGAAATGCCGTTTAATTGCTGACGCCAATAAGTTAACTGATTTTCCAACACTTCTCCTTGCAACCATTCCCGTTGCCAGTGGGCAAAATCGGCGTATTGAAGAGGCAGTTGTAACATTGAAGGCTGGTTTTGTGCAAAAGCTGCATACAGCGTTCCCAATTCGCGAATCAACACCCCAATAGACCAATCGTCGCAGATAATGTGGTGCATATTCAGTAACAGAATATGTTCTGTTTCCGAAAGCTGTAGCAGCGTCACTCGTAGCAACGGACCTTGAGACAAATCGAAAGGACGTTCTATCTCTGCGTTGACAATGCGGTTTACTTCAGGCTCCCGTTCATCAGGTGGCAATTGCCCCAAATCTAATACACAAAGCGGTATAGTTAAGCCGTTAGCGCAGCTTTCCGCAGAAATTGCCTGTAGGGGTTGCCCATCTAACACCTTAAATGTAGTACGTAAAACTTCGTGGCGACGCACGATTTCGTTAAACGTCTGCTCTAGTGCCGAAGTGTTAAGCCTCCCTGTCAAGCGAATTACAGTCGGCACATTATAAATAGCATTACCGGGGATCAACTGGTCGATGAACCACAGTCGCTGTTGGGCAAAAGATGCAGGAAAGATAAAGACCTCTTCAGAAGACATAATGAACCTTCGGTTTAGTATTTGCATCCACCTGCAATGTTAATGCATCGCTCTGTTATGTTTTGGTGAGATTGCTTTTTTCTGCTTTGCTCCAGTCGCAATGACAGAATACTATTTTTGACCGAACTTGGTATATAAGAATTAGTTGCATGGTTTATAGTATTTATGTACTAAAGAAGCCCATAAGTACTAAAGCGATCGCTTCATAACTCTCTTATTTCGTCGTTTTTTAAACCATTAATGTGACAATTTGTCCAGTAATGATTGGTTCTTCAAGCTATTTTTGCTACAAATATTTACATTAAAGAGGGCAAGAGCGAATAGCAACTGACCGAGCGCGAAGAGAGTGAAAGAATGGGGCAGGTGATCGCCAATTTCCGCCAACAAGAGCGATCGTAGATCAAAATAGAAAATTCCCCACACCGCATATCGCTTTTGATTAGCGTGTGGAGAACCTCACAGCCAAAGTTGATTTACTTTTCGGTCAGGATGGGACCCACAAGTGCTAGCACTTCGTCTTCTGTAGCAAAGCCATCAAAAGCTTCATTACTGAATGGAATTGGGGAATTAGATCCAGACCGATTCTTGTTGAAGAGGACTTCACTAACATCTCTTATCCAAGGTCGCACATCTGCACCATAATAAGTTTGCCGTAGATAGCGAACACCAGCAGCATGTCGAGCTTCTATAGTGTGGATTTCCAAAGCTCCAGCTAAGACAACTTTACCAGCCTCACCGGCAGCGAGCAAGTTCTGCACCTGTCCTTTATAAGCTGCTACCCCCGTGTCTTCGACATACTGTAACGCGAGGAGAAAATCTTCAGGATTATTAAATGGGTCGCGATTGAGTATGGCATCGTAGTTGGGGTTCTTTGGGATAGCGATCGCATCTGGATTGCCTCCCAGAGATCTCAATACAGCCGATAGATCCGTAACGTGCATACCTTCATCCTGTCCATAGGACTTGATTGCCTTTTTAGCCGGCTCTGGGAGACTCATCAATCCCCCGCTCTTGATTGCAGTAAACGCACGGCTATACATATCAGCTTCCAGTTTTTCTAAGGTCAAAGCGTATTCAACAACTTGCTTAGGTGTTAGCGTAGCTTCCTGAGCATAAGCTGGTGTTGCGGGGATTGTGAGCAACGATAGAAGGAGTAAAGAGAGGATCAGCATTCTACCCCAAGTTGCTGCCAAACCGAGGCTGGCAACTAATTGCCCTGCTAGCGAGAAAAGGGTTTTCATATTCTTTGTAACTCTTGGGGTTAAGCGACAAGTGCGCCGTTGATTGGGTTTTTCAATATATTTAAAGAGCCAACAATTGCTATAATCTGTTTGGGCGTGTATAGCTCATCGTAGGCACGTCCCTTAAATGGATTGAGTTCAGGAACTAGGTCAGCATCGTTCACTGCGCGATCGCTATCTGGCTCTGTAGCAGGTCGCTTCAGAAGCGCACGTACTCCAGCAGTGTGGCGTGCTTCAATAGATACGATGGAGCCAGCTGCCAGCAAGTATGTGGGGTCTTTCAAGCTTGTTCCCGCTCCATTGTAAGCGTGAACACCAGTATCCTCTAAGGCTACAGCTGTATTCAAGATGGTATCGCGGTCTGTGAGGACAGCATCTAACCCAGCTTTGTTAAATTCGAGGTTTTTCGTCTTAAAAGTAGCATTTTGACCTAGTACTTCCCGAAGAAATTTCACATGAGTAGCTTCATGACTAGCTATGGCTCTGATATAGTCATACTCTTTAGAATCTGTAATCTTGCCAGACTTAAGAACAAGTAAATAAAATGCTGCTTCTAGTTCCTCTAATAACAAAGCGAAGTTAAGGATACCGATGTCATCAGCATTAAATGTCAGAGTTTTGCCATACTCATTAATCTGTGCAGTCACTCTCTCAGGTAGAGTGGTTAAAGCTGCCGCACCAAAGCTTAGAAGACCCCATTTCAACAAGCTACGTCGCGAGGTGAAATATAAATTATTTTTCATTTTCATATCTCCTAAAAAAAGTAAGCGCTTATTGCTAGTAGTTAAGAACTAATTGCCCGCGTCAAAATCAATTACTGCGCTTATACGTAGCCGATAAAAGTTGCATCCCCAGAAGAATGAAACTTTCTGCCAGCTAATCAAAACCTCTCCCCAACTCAAGTTAGGAAATACCGTTTATAGTTCTACCCCGTTGTCTTCTACGCGAGGCAATAGCACCTGTACTCAAAACACCAAAAGCTAATAAACCTAGTCCAGAAGATGCTTCAGGGATTGCTTTAGCACTTTGAACACCGGTGAGGGTGATAGTATAACTCCCACTGTCCAATATCAAGCCATCAAACTCCTCAAGTTGAAATCCATCAGCAATACCAGATGGTTTCAAAACTGTTTGAAAAGGAACATCGGGGAAATCTGAGAAAATTTTACCTTTAGTACCAACAGGATCGTAGTCAAAGCCAGAGATCCCTAAGTAATAGATACCAGCGTTAGTGGGAGAAAATTCACCCTTCGGCAGGGTAGCTTGTTTTGTATTAACACTCTCGTCGTCGTTTGCGTAAATACCTTTGCCGTTTGAATCGAATAAAAACAACTGTGGGTCGGCAAGACTACCTGGATTAATTTTAGTCGTAGCTGAGAATGTCTTTCCGCCAGTTAGGTAGATTTGAAATAAGTTAGCAGGATTGGTTTGCGAGATTGTCCCAGAGATAGACTCCAACGATAGCGGTCCCGATGGAATAACTTGAGCTGTAGTAAGAGTCTCACCAACTTCTTTAGTTTGCGTAAAACTAACAGCTTTTACCTGAGTTGGTATCAGCACAGCGATAAGTGCAAATATGACTGTTTTCCATGCAAAGTTTTTCATTAGCTAAATCCATCTCCATATCCAGCCAGCTATGTCTGGAAAAGCACTTATAACGAACACTTATTAGAGTGCCACTCCTTTAGCTCAGGTTCCAGTCCAAAAAGTGTTCATTTTTTGCTCATTTCTTGCTCATTTTTTTTCTAATGATGAAACAAATTTTAGATTCATGTTTAGAGCTATTTGTCAATAGAATTATTTTCTTTAGTCGAATAAATTAAACACCTAACTAACCAATACCTTCGCCAAATAAAAAGGGCTTTCCGTAGTAGAGTTATTATTTACACAACTACAACTCAATATTTACAGAAAGCCCATGCCAGATATATTAACTTTGTTGGTGTGCGTCAGCTATGGCAATTAATTTTATGTAAAATTTATAAATTTTGTCAAAGTAAATTTTAGAAATCAAAAACATACTTATACTTTAAAATAGTAATCCTACGTAAAATTTGAGGAAGGGATGCCAATGACATCTCTATTACAGAGACTAAGTGCAGAACGAAATCGCAGATTTGTAGGACGTGGGCGGGAACTGGAGCTATTTCATCATGCGATCGCATCTCCAGAATTACCTTTTCACATTTTGCACGTCTTTGGCCCCGGTGGTGTGGGCAAGACAACTCTCATGCATCAGTTTTTGCGGTTTTGTGAACAGTCAAAAATATCAACTATCTACGTAGAAGGACGTAATATAGAAGCTGCGCCAGAATGTTTTGTTAGCACGTTGCGTTCGTTGATGGGATTGAATGAATCAGATTCTCCTTTGCATGTGCTAGCCCAAAGACAAGAACGTAATGTAATTTTAATTGATACCTATGAAGCTATTACCCAGCTAGATGAATGGTTGCGGGAAGGATTCTTACCCCATTTGTCTGCTGATACCTTAATTGTGATTGCTGGACGCAATCCCCCCTCATCTGGTTGGTGTAGCGATCCAGGTTGGCAAGCTTTGATGCACACTTTGCCCCTACGCAACCTTACCCCAGAAGAAAGTCACACTTATCTCACCACACGAGATATTCCCACCACACAACACCAGGCGATTCTAGATTTTACCCACGGACATCCTCTAGCATTATCTTTGGTTGCTGAGGTGTTTGCTCAGGAAAAAGAAATCTCTTTTCAAGCAGAATCTGCTCCCAATGTTGTTAAAACACTGTTGGAAAGATTCATAAAAGAAGTACCAACGCCCGCACACCGTATGGCTTTAGAAGCTTGTGCGGTGATCCGGCTGACTACCGAAGCCGCACTAAATCAAATATTGGCTGCGCCTCAAAATACTTTGGCTGGTGAGGCTCAGTCTTTAGGGGAAATACTTGATGTTCACGATTTATTTGAGTGGTTGCGCGGACTGTCGTTTATCGAATCAGGGCAATTGGGTTTATTTCCCCACGATTTAGCACGCGAAGTTTTAATTGCTGACTTACGTTGGCGTAATTCGGAATTTTACACTCAATTACACCACCGAGCGCGTCAATACTATACTAAACGACTAGGACAAACCCAAGGACAAGAAAAGCATCGAGTGCTACTTGATTATATTTTTTTGCATCGGGATAACTCGGCTATTCGATCCTGTTTCACCTGGGGTGAGCAAAGTAGTTTATTGACGGACTCATTACGGGAAACTGACAAAACCGTACTGCTGGGGATGGTGGCACAATACGAAGGTGAAGACTCAGCAAAAATAGCAGCTCACTGGTTGAAGCGTCAACCGCAGAATGTAGTAGTATTTCGTGACTTGCACTCCGAACCTGCGGGGTTCGCAATGATGGTGACATTGCACACAGCAAGTGTTGAAGATTTGAGTGCAGATCCTGCGGCACTTGCATCTTGGCAATATCTCCAAACCCATGCACCATTACGCCCTAGCGAAGGCGCAACTATTTTCCGCTTCTGGATGGCGCGGGACACCTATCAAGCTGTTTCCCCCACCCAAAGTCTAATTTTCATTAATTTTGTGCAGTATTTTCAGAATACACCGGGGTTAGCATACACCTTTCTACCTTGTGCCCAAGCAGATAGTTGGACAGCAATGTTAAACTACTTCGACTTAACACGAGTTTCTGAAACTGATTTTACAGTTGGGGGAAAACACTATGGTGTTTATGGGCATGACTGGCGAATTGTGTCACCTGCCGTATGGAAGGAAATTTTGGCACGAAAAGAGGTTACAACTGCCGGAGAATCTGTAGATAATACTCCAGTCGGTGAACCTCTGTTGGTTCTTAGTCAGCGAGAATTTGTGGAGGCAGTGCAGAATGCGTTACGTAACTTTAGTTGTCCTAATGCATTACAGAATAATCCATTAATGCGATCGCGAAGCGTACAGGAAGTGTTATGGCGCTTAGTGGAAGAGCAAGTTGACACAAAAGCAAGTATTAGCGAGAGTCCTTTGGACACGCAACTCTCCGAGAAACCGGACTCTGGTCACTTACGCGATGCGTGCGGTGGGCAAAGCCAACGCGTTAACGTTTTACAAAATCTGGTGAAACAAGCAGTTGAATCCTTACAATCATCCCCGCGTGATGAAAAACTCTACCGCGCTGTTTATCGAACTTATTTAAATCCTGCCCCGACGCAAGAACAAGCAGCTGAGTTACTAGATTTGCCTTTCAGTACCTATCGCCGTCATCTGAAAGCTGGGATGACGAGAGTTACAGATATTTTATGGCAAAGAGAAATTAGCTAAAGTGCGAAAATTACGAGTGCGGAGTGCGATAACCCACATCTTGCGTTTCGCTCAATTATCTGCTTTTTGAATACAGGCTCTTAGCTGTGCAGCGATAACCTGGATATGGGGTTTTCTCAACATGGTTAGGTGATTACCGGGAATAGAATAAACTTCTGTTTTTTCAATAGCCAACTTATCCCAACCCATACTCGAATCTTCCTCAGCAATACCTGAATTCACACTTGTTTTAAAAAGAGTAATTTGCTTAGGGTAGACCTGCGGAACGTAGTTGATAACTGCTTGGCTATTAGCATAAAAAACACGAAGCATCGGGCGAATTGTTAACTCGCTTAAAATTCGTGACCTTGACTCTTCTGGTATAGAGTTGACTTTAGCAGCTTCTCCCAAGATAAAGTGTGAAAACAGATTTACTTCGAGCCATTGAATCAACTTATTAAAAATAGAAAAACTATTGGTTTGATTTTTGGTATGAGTGATAATTAAACGAAAATAATCGAAGAAAAATGACCATATGTATCGCGCTACTGTCGTGAAAAGAAACTTTAACCCATTGCCAAAGTCAGGTATATTGCTTTGAATTGGTGCTAAAGTATCAAGCATAGCAAGTAACGCCACTTCATCCCCAGATTTTTCGAGTTGTTGAGCCATCTCAAAAGCAACCAAACCGCCAAAAGACCAACCTCCTAAATAATAAGGTCCTTTTGGCTGTACTTTACGCAATGCTTCAATATAGTGGGCAGCCATTTCCTCAATGCGAGTTAGTGGAGTTTGTCCGTCAATACCAATCGGTTGTAGCCCGTAAAATGGTTGATTCGTCCCTAACTGATGAGCTAATTCATAATAAGGAAAGACAACACCAAAGATTGGATGAACGCAAAAGAAAGGCGGATTTGAACCAGCCGGCTGAATCGCAACCAAGGGAGACCAAGACAGAGAATCTGTTTCTTGGCAGAGAGAATTTGCTAAACTTTCAATTGTCGGATTTAAAAATATGGTAGATAGCGGTAAGTCGCGCTCAAATTGCTTGTGTATTTGCTCTATAAGGCGTACAGTTAACAGTGAATTCCCTCCCAAGTCAAAGAAGTTATCGTAAATACCCACACGCTCAATGTTAAGGACTTCAGCCCAGATTTTTGCTAATGTTAACTCGGTTGGGGTACGAGGAGCGATAAAAATTTTATCTATTGAGCGACTAGTTGCAGTGTCGAGTGCTGTGAGTGCAAGGCGATCTAGTTTGCCATTAGGCGTTAGCGGCAGAGAATCCAGCACTGCAAAAGCTGCTGGTATCATGTATTCTGGCAATTTTTCTTTTAAGAATTCACGTAGTTTACTAGTTGTTGCAGGCTGCTTCGTGGGAATAATATAAGCCACCAAGTAGCGATCGCCTGACACGTTCTCTTTAGCAATTAATACTGCTTTTTCTACGCTTTGATGCTGACTCAGCACTGTTTCAATCTCTGATAACTCAATGCGAAAGCCACGAATTTTAACTTGATTATCGATGCGACCCAAAAATTCAATATTACCATCTGGTCGATAACAAGCTAAATCACCGCTCTTGTAAAGTCGCGTTCCTTTATTCTCGCTAAAAAAATTGGGAATAAACTTTTCAGCAGTTAATTGAGGACGATTGAGGTAGCCTTCAGCCACACCATCACCACCGATGTATAATTCACCAGGAATTCCGATTGGTACAGGTTGTAAATACTTATCTAATATATAAATTTGAGTGTTAGCAATAGGACGACCTATAGAGGGTTTTTCATCAACAGTGTTAATTTCTCCAACGGTTGACCAAACAGTTGCTTCAGTCGGTCCGTAAGCATTAAAAAACCGACGATTAGAACTCCACCAGCGTTTTATAATATCCTGCGAACAGAATTCACCTGCACAAATTATATTTTGCAATGCCGGTAGCGATTCTGTAGGTAGAACTGCCAACACCGCAGGAGGAAGGGTAACGTGAGTAATAGCTTTTTCCCCCAATATTTGCAGCAAAACTTTTCCGGGTAGAAGCGAATCTTTCTTTGCTAAATAAAGAGTTGCTCCTGTTCGCAGTGCCATAACAATCTCAAAAATTGAGGCATCAAAACTCAATGATGCAAATTGCAAAATGCGGTTACTCGGTTGCAAATTGAAAACTTCAGTTTGAGCTTTTGCCAAGTTGGAAAGTCCTCGGTGTTTGATTAAAACGCCTTTAGGCTGTCCTGTTGAGCCAGAGGTGTAAATAACATAAGCTAGATTATCAGATGTTACGCCGCTATTTGGGTTTTCCCGGTTTTGAGAAGCGATATTCGCTTTTTTATCGTTATTATCTAAGGAAACTATAGGTATCGAAATTTCCCCCAAACGCTCAAGCGATCGCTCCTGAGTTAGCAAAATTGAGACTTTAGCATCTTTGAGCATGAAGTGAAAACGCTCAACCGGATAGCAGGGATCTAAAGGCAGATATGCTCCACCTGCTTTGAGAATAGCCAACAGCCCAATTATCATTTCTGGCGATCGCTCTAGGCAAATGCCAACTAAAACATCAGGAACTACCCCTAATTGTTGCAGCTGATGTGCAAGTTGGTTAGCTCGGTTGTTCAGTTCGCGGTAGGTTAATTGCTGGTGTTCAAAAACTAGTGCGATCGCATTGGGAGTTTCTGCTACAACTGCTTCAAATAACTGATGAAAGCAATGCTCAATGTTAGATTTTATCTTTTTGATTTGGGATTGATTTTGATTAAACTCTATTAATAATTGATGTCGTTCTACTTTTGTTAAGATTGACAAGTCGCAAAGGCGTTGTTTTGGATTAACAACAATGCTTTCTAGCAGCGTTTGGAAATGTCCCAAGATTCGGGTAATAGTGCTGTCATCAAATAAATCGGTGCTATACACCACTTGTCCTTTAAGGCTTTCCAAATCTTGCCACAGGTGAAACTCCAAATCGAGCTTTGCAGTTTTGCTGTCAAACTCCAATTGCGAAAGCGTTAACCCAGGTAACTCTAGCGCTTCAATGGGAGTATTTTGCAGGCTAAATACGACCTGAAACAACGGATGACGGCTCAAATCTCGTTCTTGGTGTAGTTCGTCCACCAGCTTTTCAAAGGGCAAGTCCTGATGGGCATAAGCGCTTAAAGTTACCTTTCGCACTCGATCCAAGAGTTCTTGAAACGTTGGATTTCCTGATAAATCGGTACGCAGTACTAAAGTATTGACAAAAAAGCCAATTAACCCTTCTAGCTCACTGCGGTTGCGATTGGCAATGGGCGATCCGATTGCAATGTCTTCTTGCTGCGTGTAGCGATAAAGCAACGTTTGAAACGCTGCCAGCAGAGTCATGAACAAGGTAACGCCTTCTTGGTGGCTAAGTGTCTCTAGCGCCTGAGTTAAATAGGGCGGTAATTGTATAAATTGTTTCGCACCCCTGTAAGTTGGAACTGCTGGTCTTAATCGGTCAGTAGGAAGATTCAGTACTGAGATTTTATCTAAGTGATGACGCCAGTAAGCTAACTGGGTTTCTAGCACTTCTCCCACAAGCCAGTCCCGCTGCCATTCGGCGAAATCTGCATACTGAATAGGTAGTTCCGGCAGGGGCGATTGTTTATCCTCTAAAAAGGCTTTATATAATGTTCCCAGTTCTTTAATCAGCACTCCAATAGACCAGCCATCGGCAACAATGTGATGTAGGTTCAGCAGTAGCACGTATTCTGCTTCATGGAGTTGTAGCAGCGTCAATCGCAGCAATGGTCCGGTGGTGAGATTGAAACAACGTTGAGCCTCTTGGCTTGCCAGTTGCCGTGCTTGTGTTTCACGTTCTTGGTTTTCAAATTCATTCCGTAGATCTATTACCCTAATAGGTATAATTAAGCTAGTATCTATTATCTGTAACGTTTGCCCTTCCACCATGACAAACGTGGTGCGTAAAATTTCGTGGCGGCGTACCAGCTCGTTGAATGTCTGCGTTAAAGCGCTGAAGTTCAGTTTCCCTGTCAGCCGAAGTGCTGTTAACACATTGTAGGATGGATTACCTGGTGCTAGAGAGTCGAGAAACCACAGCCGTTGTTGGGCGAAGGAAGTGGCAAAAACGAAAACCTCTGCTTCTTCAGGAACAGTGTAATTACTGAGAATATCCTGGCTCATAAGTGAAGGGCACAGTTGTGCTGCAAAAATTGGTGGCAGAGAAAACAACCGGATAAAATCAAAATCAATAGCTGTATTTAGCAGTAAATTTTTACATTTTCACCTTTAATAATTCTGCTTATGATTCAATAATCCAAACAGATGATTAGCAAAGCATAATTATACCAGGGAATGAATAAAGTGTGGTCGTTGAAAAATGGGGACGCATGAAGGACGCGATCTGCCGAGCAACCTTCTCCCTCATAGAGACGCTGCGCGATCGCCTAAACGAGTGGGATAAAAGTATCAATGGTATACTAAAATCTCTCGCTGCCGCTTCAAAGTCAGAGATATCCGCGACTTTAGTGATCGCTCGTTTTTTGCCCGATCTCACAAAATCGCATTCTTTGACAGGGGGAGGTTAATGTTGGGATGTGCGGATGCAGCGAATGCGGACATTGTTCGCGTCTAAGCAGTTTAGTAGTGATAGCTTCTACAGTTGTGTTGCAAAAACTTATTGAGGACAAAAGCTCCGCTTGGTTAGGATTTATTTATGCAACACAACCCCTTTTTGTAGCTCTCCTCCCGCACACTGTCCAGGCGGATAGCTTAGTGGATAATTCTATCTCCCCCATAGGACACTATCTGCATCTGGCGCATCGTAGCCATCAGATAGTGTTTCCATCGCTGTTTCAGGGAGAAACTATACTAAGACTTACAAATAAAGTCTTATGTCACCAAAGCATAAGTCTGGAGATAGATTCAGGCGATCGCCCCTATATGCGCCCTATGCCCCAAGATGCTTCCGGCATATTGCCCTAAGGTTTCCTCAGGGAGAGGGTTTTCCTCCAGAAAAGCCTCTGGGCATATACGGGCGATCACGCATTACTAAAAGAGCATTGAACCTTACGATACTACTTGGCACGAACGCGCCACTAGACCTTTAATTGCTGTAATTAACTAGCAAATTATGAGAATATTAGTCACAGGTGGTGCTGGATTTATTGGCTCTCATCTCATCGAGCGACTGATGGCACAGGGACACGAAGTTATTTGCTTGGATAACTTCTACACTGGTCACAAGCGTAACATCCTGAAGTGGTTAGAAAATCCATATTTTGAACTAATCCGCCATGACATCACCGAACCAATTCGGTTAGAAGTAGATCAAATTTATCACCTGGCTTGTCCCGCTTCTCCAGTACATTACCAGTACAACCCAGTCAAAACCGTTAAAACAAATGTGATGGGAACGCTGAATATGTTGGGGCTGGCTAAACGGCTAAAAGCGCGTTTCCTTTTAGCCTCAACATCGGAAGTGTACGGCGACCCAGAGGTTCATCCCCAGACGGAAGAGTACCGGGGTAATGTCAATCCAATTGGAATTCGCTCATGCTACGACGAAGGCAAGCGGATCGCTGAAACTCTGGCATTTGACTATCATCGGCAAAACGATGTGGACATTCGCGTTGCCCGCATCTTCAATACCTATGGTCCTAGAATGTTGGAAAACGATGGTCGGGTGGTTAGCAACTTAGTCACTCAAGCTCTGCGTAATATTCCTTTAACAGTGTATGGCGACGGTTCACAAACTCGCAGTTTCTGCTATGTTTCGGATTTAGTGGAAGGGCTAATGCGGCTGATGAATGGCGACTTCATTGGTCCTGTTAATTTAGGAAATCCGGAAGAATACACAATATTACAGTTGGCTAGTACTATCCAAGAGTTAGTCAATCCCAACGCAGAAATTCAGTTTAAACCATTGCCTCAAGACGATCCGCGCCGCCGTCGCCCAGATATTACACGAGCGAAAACTCATCTAAACTGGGAGCCAACCGTTCCTGTAAAAGAAGGTTTAAAACTGACAGTCAAAGATTTCCGGACTCGGAGCAAAGACGAGGAATCGTCAGTGGTCATTGAACTCGCAAAGTGAAGATTACTACCAAAGTAAAAATTAAGAGGATTAAAAAAATATGCGCGTTTGTGTCATTGGTACTGGATACGTCGGCTTGGTAACAGGTGCTTGTTTAGCACATATCGGACATCAAGTCATCTGCGTGGACAACAACGAAGAAAAAGTGAAGTTAATGAAGGCTGGGCGATCGCCTATTTTCGAGCCGGGACTTTCGGAAATTATGCAATCCGCTATTGAATCTGGCAACATTGAGTTTACCACGGATCTCGGTGCAGGAGTTACCCACGGGGAAATTCTGTTCATTGCTGTCGGGACACCTCCTTTACCCACAGGTGAAAGTGATACACGTTACGTAGAAGCCGTGGCTCGTGGAATTGGCACCCACTTGAACGGAGGTTACAAGGTGATCGTGAATAAATCTACAGTGCCCATAGGCTCAGGTGACTGGGTGCGGATGATTGTAGTGGATGGAGTTGCGGAACGTCAAAAAGTACTAGTCAGTGCTGGTGGTAGTAGTAGTGGCGAAGCGGTTTTGGAAAAGCTACCTGCGTTTGATGTAGTCAGTAATCCGGAGTTCTTGCGCGAAGGTTCGGCAGTGTACGACACTTTTAACCCAGATCGAATTGTGTTGGGCAGCAATAATCCCAAAGCGATCGCCATGATGAAAGAACTGTATGCCCCAATTGTAGAGCGCAAGTTTGCTGCTGACCAATCTTTACCACCAGTGCCCATAGTTGTAACTGACATTAATTCAGCGGAGATGATCAAATACGCCGCCAACGCATTTTTGGCAACCAAAATCAGCTTTATTAATGAAGTTGCTAATATATGCGATCGCGTCGGTGCTGATGTCACTCAGGTTGCTAAAGGGATTGGTTTGGACTCCCGCATTGGTAACAAATTCTTGCAAGCTGGTATCGGCTGGGGTGGTTCCTGCTTCCCCAAGGATGTCTCTGCTCTGGTTCACACCGCTGATGACTATGGCTACGAGGCTCAGTTGCTCAAATCTGCTGTAAGTGTCAACGAGCGCCAGCGCCTGATTGCCGTTGAAAAACTCCAACAGGTACTCAAAATCCTTAAAGGCAAAACCGTAGGACTACTGGGTCTCACCTTCAAGCCCGATACAGACGATATGCGCGACGCTCCAGCACTCAACTTGATCGAGAATCTCAACCGATTGGGAGCTAAGGTTAAGGCATACGACCCACTTGTTTCCCAAAGCGGGCTGCGTGATGGTCTATCAGGTGTGGTAGTAGAAACCGATCCAGAGCGTTTAGCCGACGGCTGCGATGCGTTGGTACTTGTGACAGACTGGCAGCAATTCCAGAATTTAGACTACCGTAAGATGGCGACTTTAATGAACAATCCCGTCATGATCGATGGTCGCAACTTCCTCGACCCGAAAGAACTGCAACTGGCTGGTTTCTATTATGTAGGAATTGGGCGATAACCAAGAAACTGTGTTGGTCTTGAAGATGTGCTAGCATAGTAGTAATATAAAATGCGTGTAATAACTTTACTATTCAGTAGTAAAGCTAGTATGTGCTTTAAATTTATGGCAGACTGAGGCTGTAACGATTGATATGATAGAGCTTTCACCTCTCAAATTCTCACCGAGCCAATTTTGAGTGGAGAGTGAACAAAATGTTGTCTCAGAGCTATAGATAGTAAGCAAAATGAAAGCTATACTCGCTCAAAATGAAATAGCGAGGCTGGAAGCCCTTCGGCAATATCGTATACTCGACACTGCCTGTGAAGCTGCCTTTGATGACCTCACCCTTTTAGCAGCACAAATTTGTGGCACTCCCATAGCTTTAATCAGCCTGATTGATGATTACCGTCAGTGGTTCAAATCGAAAGTCGGATTAGATGTTGAGTCAACGTCACGGGATGTGGCATTCTGTGCCCACGCCATTTTGCAGCCCAATGACATTTTGATTGTTCCCGATACACTACTCGACGAGCGATTCGCCACCAGCCCACTGGTAAGTTCTGACCCGTATATTCGGTTTTATGCCGGTGCTCCTCTGATTACACCCGAAGGATATGTACTGGGAACACTTTGTGTCATTGACCGTGTTCCACGACAGCTTAGCTTAGAGCAAGTGCAGGCATTGCATACTTTAAGCCGTCAAGTTATTACCCAAATGGAGTTAAGGCGTAATTTACACAAGCTAGAACATATAACTACGACTGAACGCCAACACATTGAAGATCTCATTTCTGCCCTTTCCCACGATATGCGTACTCCGTTGCTAGCAACTCGCGCCACTCTGCGTGCTATACTCGGTGGTGCTTTTGGTTCCATAACCGAGACTGGGGCATACGTGCTTGAAGATTGCCGTCAGGCTAACGAAAACCTCCTTAAGATTGTCGAAGCTCTCGTAGATATTTCTCGCCATAAAATAGAAGTTCGTAAGAATCTGAACTGCGAGACCCTTGATTGGAAGAATATCTTTGTCCAAGCTATTATCCGCACCGATATCAGTTGGAAGCGAAACTGTGCAATTAGCTATAAAATTCCTCCGTCACTGCCGACTGTCTACGGTGATGAGCTTGAGATTCAACGGGTTGTCCAGAACCTGCTTGATAATGCTGTACGAGTGAGTCAGCAGGAGCAGGAAGTTATCCTTGAGGTGGCATCACTTGGAGTTGACAAAGTTAAGGTATCAGTGCGCGACTATGGACCAGGGATTGCTCCCCAACACAAGCAAAGGCTTTTCCATCGCTTTAGTCACAGACGAGCAGAACATGGCGGTTCTGGAATGGGTCTCTACTTATGCCGCCAAATTATAGAGGCTCACGGAGGAACCATCAACGTCGAAACTACTCTCGGTGAGGGTAGCACGTTCTGGTTTACTTTACCTGTTGCGCCAGATATGGCTAAATTCCACTCTTGATCAACAAGAGGTATAGAAAGTCATGGGTGACAAGTTTAGCTTGCATCCCATTTGTTCATGTTGCAGAATCTAGTTAATTAGTATGAGCGATCGCCCTTTCTCGGCTCTGTTAGGCAAAACAACCTGCATTGCAATGATTGCGCTGGCTACTGCTATAGCACTTGCACCCCTTAAGCCTACTTGCAGCACGACCTCGGGATATCAATGGACTAATGGGCGTTGCATAATCGCGGTATGAATCATTCCGGAACTGGAACATCCCAGAATTTTAGATAGTGGAGTAATAATCGAATTGAGTATTTCAGCATTTCTACTGATTTGGAATAACATAGCGTCT
>JAESFM010000026.1_pt1 | contig 112923 bp, 108 predicted proteins | sample 9266171 | NCBI WGS metagenome assembly JAESFM01 (sample SAMN14505069, study PRJNA617099) | algae metagenome | isolation source: Hassallia sp. WJT32-NPBG1 and co-occurring heterotrophs from well developed... | place: USA: Mojave Desert, Joshua Tree National Park, California | collected 2006-06-22 | reverse complement strand
TTGCCCGTCGGCTGAAGACCCTGCGCGGCCTCACCCCTTACAAAGCCATCTGCAAAAGCTGGACGGAAGAGCCGTTTAGATGCATCCAGAACCCGCACCACAAAATCCCGGGACCAAACAGCTAGCCGGGAAGGAGGTGGATCGCCGCGTCACCGGCGAAGCGCTCCGCCAGGCGCCGGTCCGCGGTGGCCAGCCGGGCGCCCTCCTGCATGGCGAGTGCTACGTAGGAGCAGGCATAGGCAGGGTGGTCGCGGCGGAGGGCGAGGTCGAGGGCAAGCTCGGCCAGCTCCTCCATCCCGACCAGGCGCTGGAAAAGGCTCGGCACGGTCGGCAGGATCAGCCTCGCATCGGCGGCCGAGAGGCGCCGCATGCGGCAGGCGCGCCAGAAGCCGTTCGTCACTTCGCCGAGGACGAACTCCGGCGCGATGACGGCCTCTGCTCCCAGCAGGGCACGGGCCTCGGGTGCTGCCGGCTCGCCCAGGTAAAGCGCCAGCAGCAGCGAGGCATCGGCGACCAGTGTCACCGCGTGTCGCGGTCCTCGCGGATCATCTCGGCTGCCGTCGGCTCGCCCGGCCTCAAGGGCCGGGTGCGGGCACGGAGCTCATCGGCGAGCGCCAGGGCCTCCTCCTTGGTCGGCCGCGCTGCTCGGCGCAGGATCTCCCGCATCTCCGCCTCAAGGCTCCGCCCGTGCGCGGCGGCCATGGCCTTCAGCCGCGCGATGGTCTCCTCTTCCAGGCTGCGCACCAGGACCTGTGGCATGGCACCACCCATCTTGCTATCACGGTGATAGCATAGGCAGCCGCCCCCGAAGGAACAAGCACCATGCCGCCGCTCCGGCTCACCGACACCGACATGCTCGGCCTCATCGACGTGCAGCCGACCTTCATGCCAGGCGGCGCGCTGGCCGTGGCCGGGGGCGACCAGGTCGTCCCGGTCATCAACCGCCTCCTCACCGGCCCATTCGCCCAGGCCTTCGCCACGCAGGACTGGCACCCGCCCGGCCATTCCTCGTTCGCCTCCAGCCATCCCGGACACGCCGCCTTCGACAGCGTCGCCATGCCCTATGGCCCGCAGACCCTCTGGCCCGACCACGCCATCCAGGGCAGCGCGGAAGCGATGCTGCACCCCGTCCTCGACCAGCGCCGCATCGAGCTGATCCTGCGGAAGGGCTTCCGCCCCGCCATCGACAGCTATTCCGCCTTCTTCGAGAATGACCGCGCCACCGCCACTGGCCTCGATGGCTGGCTCCGCGCCCGCGGCATCCGGCGCCTCTTTCTCGCCGGCCTCGCCACCGACTACTGCGTCGCCTTCTCGGCCGAGGATGCCGCCCGCCTCGGCTACGAGGTCTGCATCATCGAGGATGCCTGTCGCGGCATAGGCTTGCCCCTGGCCGAGGGCGGGGACACCATCGCCGCAGCAAAGGCAAGGCTTGCCGCGGCCGGCGTCCGCTTCATCACCACGGCCGACCTCGCCCCCTGAAAGGCCCATCGGCATGAGCGAGGTGAGGCTGCTGCTGGAGCTGGCGGGCGAGGCGGCCCTGCTGCTCTGGGGCCTCCACATGGTCCAGAGCGGCGTGCAGCGCGCCTTCGGCAGCCGCCTGCGCCAGGCCCTTGGCATCGCCCTTGGTGGCTCGGGGCGGGCCTTCCTCGCCGGGCTCGGGGTGACGGCGACGCTCCAGAGCAGCACGGCGACGGCGCTGATGGTCGGCTCCTTCGCCGCCTCGGGCGCGGTGGCGCTGGCCCCGGCGCTCGCGGCGATGCTCGGCGCCAATCTCGGCACCGCGCTGATCGTCCAGCTCCTCTCCTTCGACGCCACTGCCGCCTTTCCCGCGCTGGTGCTGACCGGCGTCCTCGCCTTCCGCCGCGGAAGGCGGGCGCGGACGCGCGACCTCGGCCGGGTGGCGATCGGCCTCGGGCTGATGCTGCTGGCGCTGCACGAGCTGGTCGGCACCATGGCCCCGGTCGAGGCCTCGCCGACGCTTCGCGCCCTGCTCACCGCCATCGCCGGCCAGCCCCTGCCCAACCTGCTGCTCGCCGCCGCCATCGCCTGGGCGGCGCATTCGAGCATTGCCGGCTTGCTCTTCGTCGCCGGCCTTGCCGGGAGCGGGGCGGTCGGCCCGGCGGCGGCCCTGACGATGGTGCTCGGCGCCAATCTCGGCAGCGCGCTCAACCCGTTGCTAGAAGCGGGCGGCGACCGCGAGGACAGGGCCCGGCTCCGCGTCCCCGCCGGCAACCTGCTGAACCGGCTGGTCGGCTGCGCGATCGGCCTCCTGCTCCTGCCGCAGGCGACGGCCTGGCTCCAGGCGCTGGACCCCGCGCCGGCACGGCTGGTCGCCAATGCGCATCTCGCCTTCAACCTGGCGACCGGCCTGCTCGCCCTGCCGCTGGTCCCGGCGCTCGCCGCCCTGCTCCGCCGCTGGCTGCCGCAACGGGCCGCCGCCACGGAGGCCGGTGCCCCGCGCTACCTGGACGAGGCCGCGCTCAACACACCCTCCGTCGCCCTCGCCAATGCGACGCGCGAGGTGCTCCGCATCGCCGACCAGTTGGAGGCGATGCTGCGCGGCTCCGCCGCCGCCTTCCGTGGCCAGGACCGGGAGGCAGCCCGCGCCATCAACCGCATGGACGATGTCGTCGACCGGCTGCACCGCGCCGTGCATGCCTATCTGGCCCGAATCCCGCGCGAGACGCTGGGCGACGAGGAGAGCCGCCGCCTCGCCGAGATCCAGGCCTTCGCCATCGCCCTCGAGCACGCCGCCGATGTGGTGGAGCGGGATCTGGTGCGCCATGCCGCCAAGCGCCTACGCCGCGGCCTTGCCCTCGGCCCCGGGCCGGCACGGGAGATCGAATCGCTGCATGCGGCGCTGCTGGAGCAGCTCCGCCTGGCGATCGCCGTCTTCATGATGGAGGATGCCGAGGCCGCCCGCCGCTTGGTCCGCGGCAAGGAGGGCCTGCGCGCCGCCGAGCGGGATGCCGCCCGACGCATGGCCGAGGCGGGTGCGCTGGACGCCGCCGAGGATGGCGGCGCCGCGGGCCTGCTGCTGGACGCCGTGCGCGACCTGCGCCGCGTCGGCGGCCACCTCGCCGTCGTCGCCCACCCGCTGCTGGAGCGGCGCGGCGAGCTGCTGCCGAGCCGCCTCGCGCGGGAGAGTGCCGTCGAGGAGGACTGAGGCGGGCCACGTCCACCCTGGCGCAGGGAACCCGCTCCGGCGCGTCGATCTGGCAGGCCGGCATCTCCGGTCAAGCGAAACCGCTGGACCGGAGCGTGCCTCAGTCCTCCCCGCCGACGCGCCAGGTCTGGGTCCGGCTGCCCGGCTTCGCACCGCCGCCGTCGCGGAAATCGCCATCCCGCCAGCGCCGGTCGCTCCGGGTCTGCTCGCTGACCGCGGCCGGCATCGCCCGCCGCCGGGTCTGGTTGGCGGCGCCGCTGCCGGCCGGCCGCTGCTGCCCGCCCGGCTGGCCCTGCGGCCGCGGCGCCCCGCTGCGCCCACGCCCCTGGCCGCCGCCCCGGTGCCCGTCGCGTTTCCCCTGGGGCCGCCCGGCCGGGCGGCCCGTCTGCACCGGCCGCGCCACCGGGCTCGACTGGTCCTGCCGGTGGTCCTCCGCCGGGATCGCCGTGCGGATCAGCTTCTCGACGGCCCAGAGCTTGTCCAGCTCCTCCGCCGCGACCAGCGCCACCGCCTCGCCCGAGGCGCCGGCCCGCGCCGTACGGCCGATGCGGTGGACATAGCTCTCCGGCACGTCCGGCAGGTCGTACTGCACCACATGGGTCACGTTATCGACGTCGATGCCGCGCGCCGCGATATCGGTTGCCACCAGGATCGGCGCCGAGCCCTCGCGGAACTCCTGCAGGGCCCGCTCGCGCTGCCCCTGGCTCTTGTTGCCATGGATGGCATTGGCCGAGAGCCCGTCCTGCGCCAGCTGCTTCACGACGCGATCCGCGCCATGCTTGGTGCGGGCGAAGACCAGCGTGCGGCCGACGCTCTCGCCCTTCAGCAGCCGCGCCAGCAGCAGGCGCTTCCGTGCCGTCTCGACATGGAGGATGCGCTGCGCCACGCGCTCGGCGGTGGTGGCGACCGGCGCCACCTCGACCCGCGCCGGGTCGCGCAGCAGCTCGCCGGCCAGCCGGCCGATCTCGGTCGGCATGGTGGCGGAGAAGAACAGGGTCTGCCGCGCCTTCGGCAGGGTGGGGATCAGCTTGCGTATGGCGGGCAGGAAGCCCTTGTCCAGCATCTGGTCCGCCTCATCCAGCACCAGCACCTCGACGCGGTCGAGCCGCGCCGTGCCGGCCGCCATGTGGTCGAGCAGCCGGCCGGGCGTCGCCACCAGCACGTCGATGCCCGCCGCCAGCGCCCGGCGCTGCCCGCCATGCGGCACGCCGCCGAAGACGGTCGTCACGCTGAAGCCGAGATGCGCGCCGTAGCTCTTGAAGCTGTCGGCGATCTGGGTGGCGAGCTCGCGCGTCGGCGAGAGCACCAGCACCCGGCTGCCGCCGCGCGGCGGCCGGCCGCCCTTGGCCGCGAGCTGGTGCAGGATCGGCAGCGCGAAGGCCGCCGTCTTGCCCGTCCCCGTCTGGGCGATGCCCAGGATGTCGCGCCCCTGGAGCACGAGCGGGATCGCCTGCTCCTGAATCGGCGTCGGCGTCGTATAGCCGGCCTCGTCGAGCGCGCGCAGGAGCGGCGTGGCGAGGCCGAGTTCGGTGAAGCTTGTCACGATATGGATAATCCCAGACACGCGGCGCCTGACGCGGACCCGGTCATGGGTCGCCGCGGGGTTTCAGGTGGAGACCCCGCGTGGCTGGGTCGATCCGGAAGATGGCTTCCTGTGCGCCGGCAGTTCGACCGGGTCCCGCTTCGCCCAGCAAAGGCAGCCCATGGAGCCGCGCGCGGACTGAAACCGGACAGGGTGGCCGCTCACGCGGCCGGGCACCACCGGGGCATGGTGCCGCCGGTGACGTCTACATGCGCCTTCGCAGCTGCGAAGGCAAGGGGATACGTCAGGCCGCCCGCATATGCTCCTTCAGCCGCGGCATCAGCTCCACCAGGTTGCAGGGCCGGTGCCGGGCATCGAGCTGGAACAGCAGGATGTCGTCCCAGGCATCCTTGCAGGCCCCCGTCGAGCCCGGCAGGGCGAAGAGATAGGTCCCCTCCGCCACCCCGCCGATCGCCCGGCTCTGCATCGTGCTGGTGCCGATCTTGCGGTAGCTGAGCATGCGGAACAGCTCGCCGAAGCCCTCGATCTCCTTCTCCAGCACCCGCTTGAAGGCCTCCGGCGTCACGTCGCGGCCGGTGATGCCCGTCCCACCCGTGGTGATCCCGCAATCGATGGCGGGGTCCGCGATCCAGCGCCTGAGCACCGCCTCGATCGCATCCGCCTCGTCGCGGACGATCTCCCGCGCGACGCAGCGATGCCCCGCGGCCTCGATTCTCTCCTGCAGGGTCTGGCCGGAGCGGTCGGACGCCAGGTCCCGCGTGTCGGAGACGGTGAGGACGGCGATGTTCACCGGGATGAAGGGCAGGCTCTCGTCGATCGGCATGGCTGGCGCTCCGTGATCTCGTCGGGCGCTACCGTAGCGCAGGCGGCCGCCGGCGCAGCATGGCGGCGACCTCCTCAGGCTGGGCGAATCTCGGCGCGCTGCCGGCCGCGAGCTGGTCCAGGCTCGGCGCCGGCAGGCCGAGCCGGCTGGCATAGATCCAGGAATAGGCCATCACCCGCTGCACGAAGGCCCGGGTCTCGTCGATCGGGATGGCCTCGATGAAGAGGAAGGGGTCGTCCCGGTGCCCGTTTGCCGGCAGCCACTTCTGCAGGTTGCCCGGCCCTGCGTTGTAGGCCGCGAGCAGCCGGATGAGGTTGCCCTCCACCCCGTCGTGACGCGCCAGGTAATGCACGTAGCGCTGCCCGAGATCGAGCGAGAAGCCCGGATCATGCAGCCGGTCCCGGTTCTCGGCCGAGAGCGAAGGGTCCCCCGCCACATAGCTCGCCGTCGCCGGCATCAGCTGCATCAGCCCCCGCGCCCCCGCCGGCGAGACCGCGGCGGCGTCGAAGCGGCTCTCCTGCAAAGCCAGCGCGTACAGCAGCGAAGGATCGACGCGGAACCCGCCCTGCGGCTGCAGCCGCGGCAACGGGAAGCGCGCGAAGTCGCGCGGCCGGCCATCCGCCCCCTGGCTCGCCGCGGCGAGTTGGGACGCAAGCCCGTTCATCCCCGCCGCCGAGGCGACGGCGAGCATCGCCCGGACCAGCGCGGGGTTGTTCCGCGCCTGCCCCCAGAGCTGCCGCAACTCCGCCTCGGCCCGTGCGCCCTGGCCGATCTGCAGCAGCGCCAGCGCCCGCCAGCCGCCGGCGGTCTCGGCCAGCGCCGCGGTCTCCGCCTCGCCGGCCAGCTCGCCCTCCCAGGCGAATTTGTTGGGCAGCCCGAGCGCCCGCCGCGCCACCTGGCCGTAGAAGGTCCGCGGCTCCTGCGCCGCCTGGGTCATCCAGGAGACGTAGAGCTGCGGCTGCCGCGCCCTGACCGCCGCCCGCCCGGTCCAGAACGCGGCCGCCGACCGCAGGGCCGGCGCCGCCGCCTCGGTCCGCGCCGCGCGCTCGAAATAGGGCAGCGCGAGGTCGTAGCGCGCCATCCCCCAGGCCGCGAGCCCGGCGGCGAAGGCGGCCACGCCATTCTCGCCGTTGCCCGGCGCCTGCCGCAGCGTCTCCGAGGCAATGCGGAAGGCCTCCTCATCCCGCCCGGCGCGGAACAGGCCGATGGCGAGATCCGCCCGCAGCAGCGCCGCATAGGCTGGAGTAATCCCCCGGGTCCTGGCGATCAGCCCGAGCGCCGCCGCCGCATTCCCCTCCCGCGCCCGGTCCCGCACCGCCCGGTCGAGCGCCGGGTTGCGGGTCACGGCTGCGCCGTCCCGCTCCTCCGGCGCCAGCGACTGGTCGGGCGGCAGCGCTCCGGCCGCATCGGGCGGGGCCGGCAGCGCCGTGCCCCGCGGCAGCAACTCGGCGAGGCGCTGATGGATCCGCAACGCGTCCGGATGATCGGGGTAATGCGCCAGCCAGGATTGCAGCGCCGCCGGGCTCGGGCGCGCCGCCGGCCGCAGCCAGCGGTCGGCGAGCACGGCGCCGAGCAGCCGCCGGTCCTCCAGCCGCTCCGTCTCGCGCTCCGCTAGGGCGAGGTCGCCCGCGGCCTGCGCCTCGAACACCCGCCTGAGCCGCGCCGCCTCGGAGGGGGCAAGCACCTGCGGCAGGCCGGCCACCCCGCCGGGCATGGCAGGGCGCGGCAGGATCATCGCGGTCTGGCCGGACGGGGCCGGAATGGCGGTCGAGGCTGCGGCCCTCTGCGCCTGGGCCGAGGCCGTGGCCCCCGCCGTCAGCGCCGCCCCCAGCAGGACCCCGCAAAGCAGGGGGCGAAGGGAGCCACGGGCCATGGGTCTGATCGCGCGCATGGCCCGTTCCCGTTAGCGGTCGCGAGCAGTGGAGCGCAACCCCTCAATTACGGGACAAGGATGAGACAGGTTCCACCGCGGCGTGAATTGCCGGGCATCCCAGAGCCACAGGCATGTATAACAATGCCGTTGGCATCTAATCGGTGCCGTCGATCCTCCGCCGCAGCATCAGCAGGTCGCTCCAGGCCTCGCGCTTGGCCGAGGGCGTCCGCAGCAAATAGGCCGGATGCAAGGTGGCGAGCGCCGGCAAGGCTTGCGCATCGCTGATCGTTACTTGATGCCAACGTCCGCGGAGTCTGGTGATCCCCTCCCGCGAGCGCAGCAAGGCCTTGGCCGAGACGCCGCCGAGCAGCACCAGCAGCCGCGGCCGCGCCAGCTCGACATGGCGCAGGATGAAGGGCAGGAAGAGCGCGATCTCCGCATCCGTCGGCGTCCGGTTGCCGGGCGGGCGGAAGGGCAGGATGTTGGTGATGTAGAAGTCCCGCTCCCGGCTGAGCCCGACCGAGGCCAGCATCCGGTCGAGCAGCTGGCCGGAGACGCCGACGAAGGGCCGCCCCAGCCGGTCCTCATCGGCCCCCGGCGCCTCGCCGATGAACATCAGCCCGCTCTCCGGCACGCCATCGGCGAAGACAAGGTTCATCGCCGTCTCCTTGAGCGGGCTGCCCTCGAACCGCGCCATGGCCTCGCGCAACGCGGCGAGGCTGTCGGCCCCGGCCGCCAGCTCCTGCGCCCGTGTGCCCGCCGCGCTCGCTGGCAAAAGCGACGGCTGGGCGCGCAGGGAAGCCGGGGCCGGGCTGAGGGGCGCCGCCGCCGGCGCCTCCGTCCGCTCGGGCAGCCGCGCCACCCGGTCCTGCGGCTCCCCCTCGAGCGCCTCGTCCACGCCCCAGTCGAGCTGCAGCCGGAGCGCCGCGATCAGCGCGTCCTGTGTCTCCGCCTCCATCCGTGCCCCCGTTCACGGCCTATATTCCTGCCCCCGGGGTTCCGTGCAACCCGAAGCGACGCTACATGCGGGGTGAACCAGGAGGAGCCAGGCATGTCCGGTGCCGAAGAGCGCGAAGCAATGGAATTCGATGTGCTGATCGTAGGGGGCGGGCCCGCCGGCCTCGCCGCTGCGATCCGCCTCAAGCAGGTCGCGCCCGATGCCACGGTCTGCCTTGTCGAGAAGGGCAGCGAGATCGGCGCCCATACCCTTTCGGGCGCCGTGCTCGAGCCCCGCGCCCTCGACGAGCTGCTGCCCGACTGGCGCGAGGACCCGCCGGCGCTGGCGACGCCGGCGACCGATGACCGCTTCATGCTGCTGACGGCGACGCGCGCGATCAGGATGCCGACGCCGCGGCAGATGAACAATCACGGCAACTACATCGTCTCGCTCGGCAATGTCTGCCGCTGGCTCGGCGCTAAGGCCGAGGCGCTCGGCGTCGAGATCTATCCGGGCTTCTCCGCCTCCGAGACGATCATCGAGGACGGGCAGGTGAAGGGCGTCGTCGCCGGCGTGGCGGGGATCCAGAAGGACGGCACCAAAGGTCCGGCCTATGAGCCGGGGATGGAGCTGCGCGCCAGCTACACCCTCTTCGCCGAGGGCTGCCGCGGCTCGCTCACCAAGCAGCTCGTCGAGCGCTACGACCTGCGCAAGGGCGTCGCGCCGCAGACCTATGCGCTCGGGGTCAAGGAGCTCTGGGAAATCCCGAAGGAGAAGCATAAGCCCGGCCTCGTCTGGCACTCGACGGGCTGGCCGCTGACCTCGGACACCTATGGCGGCTCCTGGCTCTACATGCTGGGCGAGAACCTGGTCTCGATCGGCTTCGTCGTCGGGCTCGACTATTCCAACCCCTGGCTCTCGCCTTTCGACGAGTTCCAGCGCTTCAAGACGCACCCGACGGTCCGGGCGATGCTGGAGGGCGGCAAGCGCGTCGCCTACGGCGCCCGGGCGCTGAACGAGGGCGGCTTCCAGGCGATCCCGAAGCTGGTCTTCCCCGGCGGCGCGCTGATCGGCGACTGCGCCGGCTTCCTCAACGTGCCGAAGATCAAGGGCACGCATACCAGCATGAAGACCGGCATGCTCGCCGCCGAGGCCGCCGCCGCGGCGATCGGCGGGGAGAGCCGCCCGCCGGTCCTCGACAGCTACCCCACCGCTCTCGAGGCGAGTTGGGTCTGGGCGGAGCTTAAGGGCGTCCGCAACATCCGCCCGGGCTTCGCCAAGTACGGCTTCTGGGGCGGCCTGGCGAGCGCCGCGCTCGACACCTATGTCTTCCGCGGCAAGGCGCCCTGGACCTGGCCGCACCATGCCGACCACGAGACGCTGAAGCCCGCCTCCCAGGCGAAGCGCATCGAATACCCGAAGCCGGACGGCGTGCTGACCTTCGACCGCCTCTCCTCGGTCTTCCTCTCCAACACCAACCATGAGGAGAACCAGCCCGCCCACCTGCATCTGCGCGACCCTGGCCGCTGGAAGGGCGTCAACTGGGACCAGTTCCGCAGCCCCGAGAGCCGCTACTGCCCCGCCGCCGTCTACGAGGCCGTCGGCCCCGATGCCGAGCGCGAGCTGAAGGGCACGCCCGACCCCGAGGCCACTGGCCCCGGCGGCGATGTCGAGGCGGGCGATGGCGGCGCGCGCCTCGTCATCAACGCGCAGAACTGCGTCCACTGCAAAACATGCGACATCAAGGACCCGACGCAGAACATCGACTGGCGCACCCCGGAAGGGGGCGGCGGGCCGAACTACATCGGCGGGATGTGAAGGATCGCCGTGGCGGCGCCTCCGGGCGCCGCTACGCCTCGATGCACTCCAGCCCCCGCCGCGCGAAGGCCACCGACAGCTCCCCGACCTTCGCCGCATCCGCCGCCGCCGCCGTCCCCGTCCGCGCCCGCACTGCGATCCCCTCAAAGATCACCGCGAAGCGGAACATGGCGAAGGCCCGATGGAAGGGCGCGAGGCGCGGCGCCGGCGTCCGTCGGCAGGCATAGTAATGCGCCACATACTCCTCCTCCGCCGGGATCCCGAGCGCCGCGAGGTCGAGCCCCCGCATCCCGCCATACTCCTCTGGCGTGCTCCGCCAGGGAATGGTGCTGAAGGCGAGGTCCGCCAGCGGATGCCCGATGGTCGAGAGCTCCCAGTCCAGCACCGCCACCACCTGCGGCCCGTCCGGGGCGAACATCACGTTGCCCGGCCGGTAATCGCCATGGACGATGCTCGCCTCGCCGTCATCGGGAGGGATATGCGCCGCGACCCACCCCGCCAGCTCGGCCAGCTCCGGGATGTCGCGGAAGCGCTGCCCCTCCCACTGCTTCGTCCAGCGCCCGACCTGCCGCTCGAAGTAACTCCCCGGCCGCCCGAACCCCTCGAGCCCCGCCGCCCGCCAATCGGCATCGTGCAGCCGCGCCAGCGTCTCGGCGAAGGAGAGGTACATCGCCCTCCGCTGCCCGGCCGATGCCCCAGGCAGGTCGCAGGTTCCGAACACCCGCCCCTCCACCCGCTCCATCACATAGAAGGGCGTCCCGACCACCTCCGCCCCCTCATGGAACAGCACCACCGGCGGCACCGGCACATCGCTCCCCGCCAAGGCCCGCAGCACCCGTGCCTCCCGGTCGACGGCATGGGCCGAGGGCAGCACCTCGCCCGGCGGCTTCTTCCGCAGCACCAGGCGGCGATTGGCATAGCTGACGAAGAAGGTCGGGTTGGACTGCCCGCCCGAGATGCGTTCGACCGCCATCTCGCCCGCAAGCCCGGGGATCGCCCGGCGCAGGAAGCCATCCAGCCGCGCGGCCTCGAATTCAGGCGCCTCGCCCATGCCTGCCTCCTTCCCAATTCCAGGAAGCATGGCCGGAGCAAGGGGAGGGGGCAACCGTTCCGCCCCGTTTGCGCTAAGCTGGCCGCATGACCTCCAGCACCCTCGCCCTGCTCGGCTTCTTCGCTGCCTGCTTCCTCGTCGCCTGCTCAGGCGCCGTCTTCCGTCCGGACGACTGGTACGAAAACCTGTCGAAACCGAGCTGGAATCCGCCCAACTGGCTCTTCGCCCCGGCCTGGACGGTGCTCTACATCCTGATCGCCATCGCCGGCTGGCTGGTATGGCGGGAGGTCGGCTTCGGCCTGGCGCTGGCCGTCTACGCCCTGCAGCTCGTGCTGAACGCCGCCTGGTCCGGCATCTTCTTCGGCATGAAGCGCCCGGACCTCGCCTTCGCCGAGCTGGTGCTGCTCTGGCTGTCCATCCTCGCCTGCATCCTCCTCTTCGCCCCCATCAGCGCGACGGCCGCCTGGCTGATGGTGCCCTATCTCGCCTGGGTCACCTTCGCCGGGGCGCTGAACAACGCCATCCGGTGGCGGAACCCGCGCCGGGTCTGATCAGCCCCGCCTCCGGCTCATGCCGGAGGCGATGAGCGCCGCCTCCACCCCCGGCTGCACCTCGCGGATCGCCGCCAGGGTCCGCGCCCCCTCGATCACCCGGCTGGCGATGCCGCCGGCCGCCTGGCGCGCCTGCACCTCCGGGTCCCGCGCCGCCGCCATCAGCGCCGCCTCCAGCCGCTCGCGGACCGGCGCCGGCATCCCCGCCGGCCCTGCCCAGATGATGAGCTGCCGCGTCGTCGTCTCGTAGCCCTGCTCGATCAACGTCGGCACATCCGGGAAGTCCGGCCAGCGGTCGACGCTGGCACTCGCCAGCATCCGGAGCTGCCCGCCGCGCACCAGCCCGATCATCTCCGAGGTGCCGGAATAGGTATCGACATGCCCGCCCGCCACCTGGCTCGCCGCCTCGGTGATGCTGCCGAAGGGCACATAGCTGATCTGGATGCCCGCGAGCCGCGCCAGGTCGAAGAAGCTGACCGCCGAGCCGGGATTGGTGCTGGCGACGGTGATCGGCCGCCGCTTCCCCTCCGCGATGAAATCCGCCAGCGTCCGGACATTCGGCATGGACGGCCCGACCGGCACGCCGATCCGCAGTTCCGAGGTGCAGCCGAGGAAGTCGAAGCTCTCCCAGGGCTTGTAGGGCACATCCATCGTCAGCGGCGCCACCACCAGCGCCGAGAGCCCGACCAGGCCGAAGGTATAGCCATCCGGCCGCGACTGCGCGATCCGCCCCGGCCCGAGCGTCCCGCCCGCCCCCGGCGTGTTGCGCACCGGGATGGCGACGCCGAGCGTCCGCTCCATATGCGCGGCGATGGCCCGCGCCACGACATCCGTGCCGCCGCCCGGCCCGAAGCCGGTGACGAGGCTGATCTCCCGGCTCGGCCAGCGCTCGCCCTGCGCCAGTGCCGGCGTGGCGAGCGTCATCCCGGCGAGAAGCGTTCTGCGCCTCATTCTTTCTCTCCTCCCCAAAACCCCTCCGCGCCGGATCCTATCTCCCGACCCAGCGCGGCGGCCTCTTCTCCACGAAGGCTCGCGGGCCTTCCTGGAAATCCTCGGTTTCCTTGATGCGCGCGCTCGCCTCGCGGCTCATCCGCCAGAGCGTCTCGTCATCCAGGACGAGGGCCTGCCGCGCGATGGCGAGGCTCTCCCGGACCGCCACCGGCGCATTGGCGGTAACGCGCCGTGCAAGGCCGAGCGCCGCCTCCCGCACCTCCGCCGCCGGCACCACCGCATTCACCAGCCCATGCTGCAGGGCGAGCGATGCCGGGATCGGCTCGCCGGTTGCAATCATCTGCAGGGCGATGGCCTTCGGCAGCGCCCGCGGCAGCCGGAACACCCCGCCCGCCGCCGCGACCAGGCTCCGCTTCACCTCCGGCAGGCCGAGATTGGCCGTCTCCGCCGCGACGGCCATGTCGCAGGCCAGCAGCAGCTCCAGCCCACCCGCCAGCGCATGCCCCTGCGCCGCCGCGATCCAGAGCTTCGTCCGCGGTGCCCGCACGAAGCCGGCGAAGCCGTATCGCTCCGTCGCCAGCCCCGCGCTCCGCCCGGCCGAGACCTCCTTCAGGTCGGCGCCGGCGCAGAAGGCATGCGGCCCCGCCCCGGTCAGCACCACGGCCCAGATGGCGGGGTCCGCCTCCGCCCGGTCGACCGCGGTCTCGAGCCCGGCGGCGACCGCGGCATTCACCGCATTCCGCGCCTCCGGCCGGTTGATGGTGACGAGCGCGACATGCGGCTCCACCACCTCGAACAGCACTGCCTCGCTCATGCCATGCCTCCCGCCGGGGCCAGCTCCGCCGCCTCCGCCATCACCTCGATCGCCGCGGGCTGGCGCGAGCGCACGCTGAGCGCATCCGCCCCGCTCTCCGCCCAAGCCTTGAACCTTTCCTTGATCCGCGCCGGCGGCCCGACCAGCGACTTCATGTCCACCCAGTCGTCCGGCACGGCGGCGACCGCCTCCTCCTTCCGTCCCGCCAGGTAGAGCTCCTGGATGCGCGCAGCGGCGTCGCCGAAGCCGCGCCGCTCCATCATGTCGCGGTGGAAATTCTTGTCCTTGTGCCCCATGCCGCCGACATAGAGCGCGATCTCGGGCTTCAGCTTCGCCAGCGCCCCGCGCACGTCGTCTGAGACCTCGACATGCACGCTCGCATGGATGGTGAAATCCGACCGCGTCTTCGGCCGGCCCGTCGCCTTCTCCGCCCGCCGGAAGCCTTCCTCCAGCATCGGCATGAAATGCGGCAGCGTGCCGGGGACGAAGCCGAGCGCCAGCCACCCATCCGCGATCTCGCCCGTCAGCCGCACCATCGCATCCGTCTCCGTGCCGAGGTAGACGGGGATGCTTGGGTTCATGTGCAGGATCGACTTCAGCGGCTTGCCGATGCCGAGCGCGCCGGGGCCGGTATAGGGCAGGGGGATCTCCGGCCCGTCATGCGTCACCGGCGCCTCGCGCGCCCAGATCTTCCGCATGATCGCCACATAGTCCTTCACCCGGTAATAGGGCTTGCCCCAGGGCTGCCCGTACCAGCCCTCGACGATCTGCGGCCCGCTCACGCCGAGCCCCGCGATGAACCGCCCGCCGCCCGCAAGGCTGTCGACCGTGCCCGCGCACATCGCCGCATTCGCCGGCGTCCGGGCGGCGAGCTGCATCACGCCCGTGCCGAGCCTGATGCGCTTCGTCACCGCCGCGAGGTAGGCGAGCGGCGAGACCGCATCCGAGCCATAGGCCTCCGCCGTCCAGACGGAGTCGTAGCCCAGCTCCTCCGCCCGCTGGATCAGCGCGACGGGCACGTCCAGCCGCGCATTCGAATAGCCGATCGAGAGCCCGAGCTTCATCCCCACACCTCCTCCGGCATCGGCAGGCCGGCGAAGACCTCCGGCCCCAGCTTTCCCTCGGGCTCGATCCCCATCCGCTCCAGCGCCCAGATCAGCTGCCGCGTGTGCTGCCCGCTGTGCCAGACCGTCCGCTCGAGGAATTCGTGCAGCGACTGCCGTCCGTAATAGACCAGCGCCGCCTCCGTCCAATCCCGCCCGCGGCCGGGCCCCGCGAACCAGGCCGCGAGCCGCGCCTCCACATCCGCCGCATAGGCCAGCAGCGCGGCCTTCTCGGCCCGGGGCGGCAGGCGGAAATAGGCCTCGTAGCGGAGCGGGATGCCCGCCTCATGCTCGAGGAAGGCATCGACGATGTCGACGATGTGGTAGACGAGCTCGGCATGGGAGCGCGGCCGGTCGGGCAGCAGCGTCCCGAGGCTCGCCTCCGGCAGCTGCGCCGCGAAGCGCCTCGTCCCGGCGAGGATCGCCGCCTGCCGCCGCCTGAGCTCCGCCACCGGCAGGATCTGCGGCGCCTCGAGATCGATGCCGACCAGCTCGGCCACGTCGCGCAGCACCTGCCCGTTGGCCCAGGCCTCGCCGCGCGTCACGATCGGGACCTGCCGCAGGCCGAAGCGTTCCAGCTCCCCATAGGCCGCCTCGTCCGCCAGCACATTGCGCGAGGTGAAGGGTACCCGGTGCCGCGCCAGGAACTCCTTGGTGCGCAGGCAGCTCGTGCAGCCGGCCATCCAGTAGACCCGCACCTCCCCCTGCATGGCGACGATCCTCCGGGCGTTTTGCCGAAGCTTATACGCCCCCGCGGATACCGCCAGCCGGAGACTTCCCCACCGCCTCTATCCATGGTTCTTCCCGCCTCCGAAGCATCCGGAGGAGACCCACCCATGAACCGCAGAGCCGTCCTCGGCCAGACCGCGCTCGCCGCCACCCTAGCGACGCCCGCCCTCGCGCAGACTGCGCCCGCGCTCCGCTGGCGCCTGACCAGCAGCTACCCGACCTCGCTCGATGCCATCTACGGCGCCGCCCAGGTCTTCTCCCGCACCGTCGCCGAGCTGACGGAGGACCGCTTCCAGATCCGCGTCTTCGGCCCCGGCGAGGTCGTGCCCGCCCTCCAGGCGCTGGATGCCGTCCAGGCCGGCACGGTGGAGTGCTGCCACACCACCGCCTCCTTCTATGTCGGCAAGAATCCGGCCTTCGCCTTCGCCACCGGCGTGCCCTTCGGCCTCAACACCCGCCAGCAGAATGCCTGGATGTACGAGGGCGGCGGCATCGAGCTGCTGAACGAGCTCTTCCGCCAGTACAACACCTACGCCCTGCCGCTGGGGACGACCGGCGCGCAGATGGGCGGCTGGTTCCGCAAGGAGGTCCGAACCGTCGAGGACCTGCGCGGCCTCAAGATGCGCATCGCCGGCCTCGGCGGCACCGTGTTGCAGCGCGTCGGCGGCGTGCCGCAGCAGCTCGCCGGCGGCGACATCTACCCGGCGCTCGAACGCGGCACCATCGACGCCGTCGAATGGCTCGGCCCCTATGACGACGAGAAGCTCGGCTTCAACAAGGTGGCGCCCTTCTACTACTATCCCGCCTGGTGGGAGGGCGCGGCCAACACCACCTTCGTCGCCAATCTCGAGCAGTGGAACGCCCTGCCGAAGAGCTACCAGGCCGCCATCCGCACCGCCGCCGCCGAGGCAACGCATTGGATGGTCGCCCGCTACGACACCCGCAACCCGGAGGCCCTGCGCCGCCTGCTGGCCAGCGGCACCCAGCTCCGCGGCTTCCCGCGCGAGGTGATGGATGCCTGCTACCGCGAGGCCATGGCGCTCGAGGCGGAGCTCGCCCAAAGGAGCCCGGAATACGCCAAGATCCACGCCGCCTGGTCGAAGTCGCGCGACGACATGCGGGCCTGGTTCCGGGTGGCGGAGCTGTCCTTCGACAACTACATCGCCCAGGCTTCGCAGCGGCGGTGAGGGGAGGGGCCTCCCGCCCCTCCTAATCCCGCAGGGCGCGCCGTGCCGCGGCGCTCAGCGGGCCCCAGAGATAGGCGAAGGGCGTGCGTCGCTCGCCGAGGATGTAGAGCTCCGCGGGCATGCCCGCGACCGGCGCCAGGTCCGGCACCGAGTCCAGCTGCCCGGGATCGAACTCCACCCGCACGAGGAAATACGGATCGCCGTTGTTGTTCGGCGGCACCTGCACATCGGCGCCGACGACGATCACCTGCCCCTGCAGCATCGGCACGTTGCGCGTGCGGTAGCTGCTCAGCCGGATATTCGCCTGCTGCCCAATGGCGACCTGCTCGATATCGGTCGGCTTCACCCGCCCCTCGATCACCAGCCGGTCGTTCAGCGGCACCAAGTCGAGGATCGGCTGCCCGGTCTGGATCGTCGCCCCTGGTGTGAAAGCCTGGATATTCGTCACCTTGCCAGCCTCGGGCGACAGCACCTCGCGCCGGTTCAGCACGTCCTGCGCCGCGCGCAGCTGCTGCAGCGCCGCCGCCGTCGTCGCCTCGGTGGTCTGCATGTCGTTGGCGATGTCGGAGAGCCGTGTCAGCCGCAGCCCCTCGAGCTGCCGCTGCGCCTGGATGATGCCCTCGCGCAGCTGCGCCTCCTGCGCATTCGCCTGCCCGATGGTGGCGACGAAGCCCGCCTCCTGCTGCTGCAGGTTCAACACGGTGAAGCGCGAGGCATAGCCCTGCGTGAGCAGCCGGTTGTAGCCCGCGATCTGCTCCCGCACGGCCATCAGCTGCCGTCCGGCACCCTCGCGCTGCGCCTGCGCCCCAGCCACCTGCTCCTGCAGCTGGGTAATGGCGCGCTCCTGCACGCCGACCTGCCCGTCGAAATTCGCCCAGCGCGCCGCGAACAGCGCCTGCTCGGCGCGCAGGAAGACCTGGATCGCCGGATTCGCGCCGGCCTCCGACTCCAGATCGACCGGGAAGACGAGCTGCCTTTGCTCCGCCTGTTCCGTCCGCAGCCGGGCGATGCGCGCCCGCCCGCTCCAATAGGCGGCGCGGCCCTGCCCCGCCGTCGCCTCCGCCTGCGTGACGTCGAGTTGCAGCAGCGGCTGCCCGGCTTGCACCACCGTCCCTTCCTGCACCAGCAGCCGGCGCAAGATGCCCGGCTCCAGCAGATTGACCGTCTTCCTCCGCCCCTCGGGCACGAGCTGCCCGCCGGCCAGCACCGCCCGCTCGGCGACGGTCATCGTCGCCCAGCCCGCGATCGGCAGCAGGGTGATGGCGAGCGTCAGCAGCGAGCGCCGCACCAGCCGATGGACCGGCGGGCTCTGCACCGCCCGCTCCAGCTGCTTCTGCAGCGATTCCTGAGGGAGGGGAGCCGGCAGCGCCGCGGCCTCGCCATGCTTAACCAGCTGCTGCACGATGCTGCTCCATTCTTGCCTCGCCAGGCCCGCCGGCGAGCCATTCGAACCCGCCGCCCGCCTCCAGCCGCAGTCGGTGCCCGGCGAGGTCCGCCCAGGTCGCCGGCTCATGCGTCACCAGGATGACGACGGCACCCGCCGCGCTCGCCTGGCTCACCGCCGCCCGCATCGCTCGCCGCGCCGCGCCGTCGAGGCCGATCTCCGGCTCGTCCAGCACCAGCAGCCGCGGCATGCCGTAGAGCGCCCTCGCCAGCCCGACCAGCCGCCGCTGGCCGGTCGAGAGGCCGGCGCTGTTGCCCGCCTGGGTTTGGTAGCCCATCGGCTGCCGACCGATCATCTCATGCGCGCCGGCCATCCGCGCCGCGGCCACCACCAGCTCCGCCGGCGCCCCCGGCCCGCGGCCGATATTGGTGAAGATATCCGCCTCCAGCAGCTGGATATCCTGCGGCAGGTAGCCGATCCGCGCCCCGAGCACGCTGCGGTCGCAGAAGCAGGTGTCCTGTCCGTCGAGCAGCACCCGCCCCGCACCGGGCGGCACCAGGCCGAGAAGGAGGCGCAGCAGCGTCGTCTTGCCGGCGCCATTGCCGCCCTCGACCAGGAGCACCTCCCCCGGCGCCAGGGCGAAGCCGAGCCCGGCGAGGATCGGCCGCTCCCGTCCCGCCGGGTGGAAGCCGAGCTCCTCGACGACCAGCCCAGCCGGCGCCCCGGCAACCGGCGGCCGGGCGACGACCTCCGCCTCCTCCGCCAGCGCCCGGTGCAGCCGCCCCCAGGCGCGCGTCCCGGCCTGCCAGGCCTCGAAATGTTGCACCAGCCCGGCCAGCGGCCGCAGCGCGAATTGCCCGAGCAGCACGGCGCCGAGCACCAGCCCGATCGTCCCGCGTCCCTCGATAATTTCGAGGATGCCGAAGCTGATCAGCCCGATCGCGGTCAGCGCCGCGGCCAACTCCTGCAGCTCGCGGAACGCGTCCCCCCGCGCCTCGGCGATATCGGCGAGGCCGAGAGCGGCCTCCGAGCGCCGCTGCCAGCGCGCCAGCAGCGCCGGCATTTGCCCGAGCCCGCGCGCCAGGTCGGCATGCACCAGCTGCCCGCTGAGCTCATGCGCCGCGGCGCCCATCTCCGCCTCGGCCTTGGCCCCGGCCGGCCCCGCCACCCGCCGCAGCACCAGGGCGAGCACCGCCGTCGCCGCCATCCCCGCCAGGAGGATCCAGCCGAAGCCCGGATTCAGGTGGAAGACGAGCGCGACCGCCGCCGCCGCGCCCGCGAGGTCGAGCAGCCCCGCCACCGTCTCGCCCGCGATGAGGCGCTGCGCCGCCGCGACGTCCTGCAGTACGCCGAGCCCCGCCACCATGTCGCGCCGCCCCGCCCGCCGGATCGCCGCCTGCAGCGCCTCCGCCCGCAGCGCGAGGCCGAGCCGCTCCGCCATCGCCTGCAGCAGCGCCTCGCGCCGGTGGCGGTAATAGGCCGAGAGCAGCGTCGCCAGCGCGAAGACCAGCAGCAGCGCCAGCACCGTGTTGCCGTTCTTGCTCTCCAGCACGCCATCGGTGATGTGCGCGACGCTGAGCACCAGGTCGAACAGCCCGAGCACGCCGCCAAGGCTCAGCAGCAGGATCGCCAGCACGCTTCCCGGCCCGAGCCCCATGGCCCGCAGCCAGCCGCGCCGGTGGGAGATGCTCGCGCTCATGCCGCCGCCGCCTTCCGCCCCGGCAGCATCGGCGCCTGCGCCGCCGCGCCGAGCCGCGGCGGGCCGTCCTGCGCCCCCGCCGGCACCAGCGAGCCGTTGCGCAGCGCCAGCACCCGGTCCGCCGCGCCGACCAGCGCCGGCCGATGCGTCGTGAAGACGACCGCCACCCCCTCCCGCCGCAACTCGGCGAGCAGGAAGATCACCTCCGCCTCGCCCGCGGCATCCAGCCCGGCGGCCAGCTCGTCCAGCACCAGCACCCGCGGCCGGCCATAGAGCGCCCGGGCCAGCGCCAGCCGGTGCTGCTGCCCCATCGAAAGCGGCCAGGCCCCGTCCACCGGCGTCGCATAGCCGAGCGGCAGGGCGGCGACCGCCTCATGTACCCCCGCCCGCCGCGCCGCCTCCAGCACCTGCGGCATGTCCGGCGTGCCGAGCCGGGCGATGACTTCCGCCACCGTCCCGCGCCCGAGCAGCGGCTGCTGCGGCAGGAAGCCGAGATGCCCGGCCAGCGCCTCGCGGTCCCACTGGTGCACCGCATGCCCGTCGAGATAGACGCCGCCGGCGGAGGGCGGGAACATCCCGACCAGCACCCGCAGCAGCGTCGACTTGCCGCAGCCGGAAGGGCCGACGATCGCCACCGCCTCGCCCGGTTCCGGCGCCAGGTCCACATTGCGCAGCAGCACCGGCTGCAGCCCGCGGAAGGTGAAAGTCATATGCTCCGCCACCAGCCGCGCCTGCGGGCAGGGGAAGGCCGTGCCGCGCTTGAAGCTCGGCGTCTCCGCCAGCATCCGCCGCAGCCGCTGCCAGGCTGCCATCGCCTCCGCTACCTCCCGGCTGCTGCCAGCGAAGGCGGCAAAGGGCCCGATCAGGGCGAAGGTAAGGAAGAAAAACCCCATCCCGACGCTGCGCCCGGCCATCTCGCCCAAGACGAGGAAGGCCATCAGGAACAGGAAGCTGCCGCCGAACAGGCCAAGCACCGCATCGAGCGCGAAGCGCAGCCGGCTTGCCCGCCGCCGCGCGAGGAAGGCCTCGCCCGCCGCCTCCGCCTCGGTCGAGAGCAGGCTCCCTGCGAGCCGCGGCAGCATCCCCATCGCGAGGATCGCCTCGCCCGCCCGCATCGCATCGGCGGCGAGGCCCTGCGCCTGCGCGCCCCCGGCCCGCATCAGCTCCATCTCCCGTCGCAGCGCGCCGACCAGCGCATGGCTCAGCAGCCCGGCCACGCCGTAGAACAGCACTGCCAGCACGGCGAAGGCCCAATGCACCGCGAAGGCCAGCAGGATCAGCAGCGGCAGGGCGAGGATCTGCACCAGCGCCCGCGCGGCCAGCCCCGCGACGCCCCGGCGCAGCACGGCGAGATCCTCGAGCGCCGCGCTGCCGATCGCCTCTGGCCGTCCGGCCCGCTGCGCCATGGCCACCGCCGTGGCCACGCCCAGCCGCCCCGCGACGAACCGCCCGAGCCGCCGCAGCCCCGCCCCCTGGTGCAGCCCGAGCGCCGCGGCGATCACCAGCAGCAGCGCCCAGACGCAGAGGATGGTGACGGCCGTCTCCGCGCTCCGCGTCTGCGGCACGGAGACCAGCAGCGTCGCCCCCGTCTCGACCACGGCGAAACCCGTGCCCGCGGCAAGGAGCCCCAGCATCACCAGGAAGGCCGCCAGCCGCCGGACCGTGTGCCGGACGGAGGCCATCGCCTCCGACAGCGTGGTCTGGAGGCCGCTCTCGAGCGTCGCGCGGGCCAAGGGCCTAGGCCCCGTAGCGGGCGAAGATGAAGGCCATGACGCCGCAACCGAGGCCGACCAGCAGGGCGATCAGCACCACCTGCCAGACATCGACCCCGCCCTTCGCCCCCGGCTCCGGCGGCGCCGCGAGCTGCGCCAGCCTGTCGTCCAGCCGGGTGAGCCAGAGCTCCATCGTGTCCACCCGGCGCTGCATCTCCTGCCCGGCCTGGGCGACGGCCTCGAGCGCCGCGCCATCCGGCAGGCCGGCCATGCGCCGGCGCATGGCCTCCATCTCCTGCCGGATGGCGGCCTGCTCGCCGATCAGCGCCTCGGCCGCGACCTGCAGCTGCGCCGTGGCCGTGGCCGGCACCAGCGCCTCCTCCTGCCGGCGGGCATGCACCGGCACCTGCATGGTGGTGCCGTCGCGGCCATGGGCGATGACGGTGAGGTCCCGCAGCTGGCGGAACCACTGGCGCTGCAGGGCGAACTCGAAGGCATGACGGCCATCGCCGATGCCGTGCTTGGCGAGGTCCGGCCGCTGGTTGCCGGCAATGCCGGTGGCCACCACCTCGCCCGCCAGGCGCAGCTCCACCGTCACCCGGTAGCCCGGATGCGCCGCATCCCAGACCCAGCCGTAGAGGCGGTCGGCCGTGGCGTTGTCGATCAGCCCGCGCAGATCGGAGGGGGCGACCGCCTCTCCCGCCGGTGGGGCTTCGTCGGCCAGCGTGGCATCCATCGGCATCGGCGAAAAGTTCCCTTGAGCAGGCCCCTGTCAGGGCAATGCGCTCGACCAGATGACATCCCGGGGCGGCAGGCGCCCCGGATCGGGCTGCATTCTAACGGGGAGCGTCCGCCAGCGCAGCTTTATACAACTTAAGGTGCCGGTAAGCCGCCTCGGCCAGCGTCACCGGCGGGGCGATGCCCTCGACCAGCCGCTCCCACAACCCTTCGGTCTCGACCGCCCGGCGCATCACCTCGGCGAGCCCGGCCGGGTCCTTCACCGGCGCATGCAGCCCGTCGACGCCGTCGCGCACCATCTCGGCTGTGCCGCCGATGCCGCTGCAGATGACCGGGCGGCGATGGCGAAAGGCCTCCTGCACCACGAGCGGCGCGTTCTCCCACCAGATGGAGGGGATCACCACCCAATCCACCTGCTCCATCAGCCTGGCCAACTCCTCGGCCACATAGGCGCCACGGTAGTTGGCCGCTGGTGCCGCGGCGAGGGCGGTGTTGAACTCCGACATGAAGGCATCGGACTGGTAGGCCGCGCCGCCGTTCAGCGTGACGCGGTGCGCAACGCCCGCCTCGCTCAGCCGGAGCGAGGCGCGCAACAGCATCAAGCTGCCCTTGAACCGGTTGATGTGGCCGAAGAAGCCGAACCGGTTCCGCCGCCCATCCGGCGCCGCGCGGAAGGGCGCCGCCGGCAGCTCCGGCACGCCGTTTGGCATGACGCTGAAACGCTCTGCCGGCCAGCCGCTCGCCACATAGCGCCCGCGAGCGAAGGCGCTCGGCACCAGGATATGGTCGAAATCGGCGAAGGCATCGCGCAGCTCGAGCTGCCGCATGACGATATCCGTCGCCCCCCGGTCCGGGAAGCAGCGCAGGCAGCCATCGAGCGTCGGCCCCGAGCAGAGCCGCCCGTCCGTGGTGAGCAGCTGCCCCTCCTGCGGACAGATCGGGAAGAAGTCATGCGCGGTGAAGACGAAGCGCGCCCGCGGCGCCAGCCGCCGCACCAGGTCGATGGTCTCGGTGCCGAGCTGCAGCGCGTGGTGGACATGCACCACATCCGGCGCCAGCGCCTCGACCAGCGGGGCGAGCGTCGCCAGCCCATAGGTATCCGGCTGCGACAGGAAGAACCGGTCGAAGCTGTTCAGCCAGAGCAGCATCTCATCCGTCGCCTGGCCGACCGCCTGCACCACCGTGCCCGGCAGCGGCTCGCGGTGGGCGCTGGTGACGGCGGCGAGGAACAGTCCCTCCACCCCATGCCGGTCGCGCAACTCGCGGAACAGGTTGCGGGCGAAGACCTCCGTCCCGCCAGGCTGGAGCGTCGGGTGGTTGTGGCAGAGAAAGAGCACGCGCATCGCCGTCATGCCCCGCCACCCGGCAGCGTGCCTGCCGGCCAATCCCGCGCCATCAGCGCCGCGATGTCATCCGCCCAGCGGCGATGATGCAGGCCACGGTTATAGGCGGCCGTCAACGTCTTGGCGTAGCCACCATGCAGCGTGATCGACTGCCGCTCGAAATGATAGAGCTCCGAGCCCGGCACATAGGCGATGCGGTGCCCCGCTGCCCGCAGCTTCAGACAGAGATCGGAATCCTCGTAGTCGCCGACGACATAGTCGGTAGTAACCCCGCCCACCGCCTCGAAGGCCGCCCGCCGCACGCAGAAGGCCGCGCCGGTGATGCCCGGCACCTCCCGCGCCACATCCGCCGCCGGGAAATGGCGCGGCAGGCCTTTGAAGTAGTGGCTGTTGTACCAGTCACCGCCACTGCCGAGCCGCTCGAAGTAGAGGCCCGCATGCTGCAGTGAGTCGTTGCCGTAGAGCAGCTTCGGCCCCACCGCGGCAACGTCGGGCGCGGCCTCGAGCATGCCGAGCAACGGCCGCAGCCAGCCGCGCCGCGCCGGCACCACATCGGAGTTCAGCAGCAGCAGGATGGGCGCCCGCGCCTCTGCGGCGCCCGCGTTGCAGGCGCTGCCGTAGCCGTAATTGGCCGGCTGCACGACCAGCGTCACCGGCCTGCCGCCGATGCCGCGGTAGCCCCGCAGGTTGTGCTCCAGATCCTCCCGCTGCTCCGGGCTGTCGAGCACGAAGACCAGCTCGGCCTCGTCGAGGCTCGCATCCCGCGCGAAGGCCGCAAGCTGATGCCGCAGGTAGAAGACGTTGCGATAGATCGGGATCACCAGGCTGACCGCCGGCGCCGCAACCGGCGTGCCGATGCGCACCACCTCTGGCACCTGCCGCGCCGCCATCACCCGCCGATGCAGCCGCTCCACCGGCGGGGCGATGCAGCGGGCCATGATCTCCGGCGTGACATGCACGGGTGCAATGCCGCCCAGCACCCGGTCGCGCGCCAGCACCGGCGTCGTGATGGCCGGCGGCGCCACCAGCGCCACATCATCGCCCGTGCTGAGCTTCACCTGCAGCCGCCACTGGGCCGAGGGCCGCAAGGCCGCCCGCGGCAGATGCGCGATGAAGCCGGCCTTCAGCTCCGGCGCCCCATACGGCGCCTCGGCGTATTTCTTGACGATGTCGGGCCGCGGGAAGCGCAGCATATGCTCCGGCAGCAGCCTCTGCTCGCCGAACCTCCCTTGCAGGACGAGCCGCCCGACCAGCCCGAGCGGATCCCGCAGCCAGCCGCGCAGGAAAAGCCCGCCTCCGTGATCATCGACCGCGAGCTCGAGCGCCCCGCCGAAGGGTTCCTCCGGTTGGCTGACATGCGCTGCCGGCTGCGCCGGCTGCACGAGCTGATGGTCCCGCAGCAGCCGCCGCGCCTCCTCCTCCGCCAGGGCGCGCCGCGCCAGCTCAGTCGTCGCCAGGCGGTAGAGGCTGCGCCCGGCCGGATCCTGCCGCCGGGCCAGATCCCCGAGCGTCGGCAGCCTGGCCGGCGTGGGCGCGAGGCGAATCGGCCCCTCCGCCCCGGTCGGCACCAGGAACCCGCCCTCGAATCCGCGGTCGGCCAGAACCAGCGCCCCGGCCGCGTGACTGACTTGCCGGACCCTGTGCCGGCCGATGACGTAGGAGGTGGCGGGCTCTGCCGCCAGGCCGCGGGGGAGAGACCAGAGCACCGCATCCGCCCCACAGAGCGCGACGGGCTTTGCCATCCGCTCCGGCGCTGGCGCGAGCCCTGCAACGTCATGGCATGCCGCCGCGAAGGCCTGGTCCTCGACGCCACGCAGCAGCCGCCGCTCGCGCGAGGCAAGGAAGCCGGCCACCCGCAGGATCGCGGCCGGGGCCAACCCATCGAACTCACCGGCGATCGTGCCTGGCCCGAGGAGCAGCCTCAGTCGCCCGCCGGCCTCGTCGCTCGCCTCCAGGGGCTCGCCCACCGCGAGCCCCGGCTGCGCCCGCAGCAGCAACAGCGAGAGCGGCGGTTCCGTCCCCGGCACGGAATGCCAGGACATGGGCGGCTGGATCGGCCCATAGGCGGAGGTGAGGGAGAGGCTGCCCGTATCGACGCCCGGAAGCCCGCCCTTCAGGACGAGCAGCGCAACGGCGGGCGAGAGCGCCAGCAGCACGGCGGAAGCGGAACCGGCGACATCCGAGGATGTCGCCGGCATCGGGTCGGTCGTATTCAGAACCCTTGCCCCCGTCATCATGAGGCACGGGTATCAAAGAAAGCTTTCTGCAGTCTTTACCCAGGCGCCGCCTACTAGACGATCTTGATCCAGCTCTCCGGGTTCGCAATCAGGTCGGTGGCGCTTGCGCCGGTCACGCCCTTGATGAGGATGGTGTCGCCGCCGCTCAGGGTGATCTTCACGCCCGAGCCGTCGACCGTGATCTTGCCGGCCAGGTCGCTCAGGCTGTTGACGCCGTCCATACCGGCCTTGATCTGCACGACATCCTCGCCGTAGCTGAAGCCCACGATCGTGTCGCTGCCGCCGAAGCCTTGCTCGTAGGTGAACAGGTCAGCGCCGCCGCCACCGACGAGCATGTCGTTGCCGGCGCCGCCCGCCAGCGTATCCATGCCGTCGCCACCGAGCAGCGTGTCGTTGCCGTCACCGCCCCAGATGCTGTCATTGCCGACGCCGCCGGAGATGCTGTCATTGCCGGTGCCACCAGCCAGGGTGTCGTTGCCGTCGCCGCCCTGGATGTTGTTGTTGCCGTTGCCGCCGAAGATCTGGTCATTGCCCGAGCCGCCGATTAGCGCGTCATTGCCGTCACCCGCGGTGATCGAGTCGTTGCCGTCGCCACCAGTGACGTAGTTGTTGCCGCCGCCGGCCGAGATGCTGTCGTCGCCGCCGCCAGCGTTGACGGTGTCGGCAAACGCGCTGCCCTGGAAGCCGAAGCCCGGGCCGTTGTCGACTGAGCCATCCTTGAACGCGACGCCGCCGCTGGCGCCGCTGGCATCGACCTGGGTGTTACCGGTCGAGAGGCCACGATCGATGAACAGGCCACCCGTCTCGATATGGTAAAACGCGTCAACGCCGCTCGGGACCGAGCTGAACTGGGCGAGGTCGTAGGTACCGCCCCCCGCAACCGATGCAAAATCCACCATGACCAACACCCCACCGCCGATGCCGAGCGCCAACGAGGCGCCGTCCTATGGGAGGGATATTTAACCAGTGGTTGCATCATGGTCAATCTGGAGGCACCGAAAGTGACAAGTCATTACACCGGACCCAGGCGCGGCCGGAGACGGAGGCCTCCTCGTGCCGCGACGCGACGCGCCTGGTTTTTCCTTATGCACAGTCGAAGCGAAGCGAGCTGACCTATGAGGAGACAGAATCGCGAAATCGCGAACAAAAGCCCCGATTGTGTTCATTGCCAATGAGTTTCGGGCTCGTTTCTCTATGTCCGGTACAAATTGAGACGGTGTGCTTTCTTCACCAGCGGTTGTAAATCCCGTATTAAGCGCCGGTATCGGTTGAATGGGGCGCTCCACGGATGGGGCGGTTTCTGTTCGCTTCGCAGCTTTGGGGGCGCCTTGATGGCCAACATTATTCCCGGCACGACCGGCTCAGACAGTCTTTTGGGAACGCCAGATGACGACGAAATTCTGGCGCTGACCTGCAACGACACGATCGTCGCCGGCGCCGGCAACGACACCATCTAGGCCGATCTTGGCGACAGCCTCGTCGATCTCGGCACTGGTGCCGACGGGGCGCATCTGAGCGATGGCAACCACTTCGTGACTGCCGCTTCCGAAGTCGGCTCGACCGCGCTGGGTGACCAGATCATCACTGGCGCCGGCAACGACACGATCATCGCCGGCGGCGGCGCGAACTACATCAATGTCGGCAACGGCAACAACACGGTCGCTTGGACCGAGGGCGTCAGCGTCGCGATCCTCGCCGGCAGCGGCACCGAAACCTTCGACATGTCGAGCGCCGCCCAGGGGCACGTGATCTACGCAGCGGCGGGCACCATCGTCGGCAGCGACGTCTACTTCAATGGCTTCGAGAGGATCATCGCCACCGATTTCGGCGACGAGATCTGGGGCGCCCCGGCCTCCGTCAAGGCGGCGCCGGCAACGATACCCTGCGCGCTGGCACCGCCACGACCCTGATGATCGGCGGCGAAGGCGACGACCTGCTCATCGGTCCGTCCGCGGCCGCGACCATCCTGGGTGGCACCGGCGCCGATCTCATCTACGGCGCCGGGTCCGACTCGATCGACGGTGGCGACGGCGCCAACTCCATTTTCGGCAGCAGCTCCGCCAGCACCCTGGTCGGTGGTGCGGATGTGGATGTCATCATCGGCGGTGTCGGTGCTGATAGCGTGAGCGGCGGCGGGAACGACTACATCTTCGGCGGCGGCGGGGCCGATACCATCGACGGCGGCGCAGGCAGCGACCAGATCCGCCTCGGCGGCGAGGGCGCCCAGGCCCGTGGCGGCGCCGACGCGGACGTCATCATCGGCGGCGCCGGTGCCGATAGCATCTCCGGCGACGACGGCAACGACTACATCTTCGGTGGCGGCGGGGCCGATACCATCGACGGCGGCGCAGGCAGCGACGAGATCCGCCTTGGTAGCGACGGTGCACAGGCCCGTGGCGGCGCCGATGCGGACACGATCATCGGTGGCGCTGGCGCCGATACCATCTCCGGCGATGACGGCAACGACTACATCGTCGGCGGCGATGGGGCGGACTCCCTCCTTGGTAGCGCCGGCATCGATACCGTGTTCGGCGGCAACGGGGCCGACACCTTCGTCGGGTTCACCAGCGGCACGCTGGATGGCGGCGCGGACTTCGACATCCTCGACAACAGCGCGATCGGGACCTCGCAGGCGATCGACCTGACCCAGCCGTTCAGCCCGGCCTTCGACCTGAACCTGGCCTCGATCGAGGGCGTGAGGACCGGCTCCGGCAACGACACCATCACCGGCAGTGATGCGGCCAATCTCCTGGAGGGCGGCGCCGGCAATGACGAGATCACCGGCGGCGGCGGGGCCGATACGATCGACGGTGGTTCGGGCGACGACTTCATCATGGGTGGGTCGGCGGGCAGCAGCCTGATGGGCGGTGCCGGCGACGATATTGTCTTCGGCGGTGACGGCAACGACACCATCGATGGCGGCACCGGCGCCAATCTGCTGGAAGGCGGCGACGGGGACGACCTGTTCAACTACGGCGGCGGCACCGATACGGTGTCCGGCGGCAACGGGGCCGACACCTTCGTCGGGTTCACCAGCGGCACGCTGGATGGCGGCGCGGACTTCGACATCCTCGACAACAGCGCGATCGGGACCTCGCGGGCGATCGATCTGACGCAGCCGGCCAGCCCGGCCCTTGCCCTCAGCCTCGTCGCGATCGAGGGCGTGAGGACCGGCGCCGGCAACGACACCATCACCGGCAGCGACGTCGGCAACCTGCTCGACGGCGGCGCTGGCAATGACGAGATCACCGGCGGTGCCGGGGCCGACACCATCCTCGGTGGCGCGGGCGACGATGTCATGACGGGCGGCGCCGGGGCGAACACCTTCCGCTTCTCGGGCAGCTTCGGCAGCGACATCATCCTCGACTTCAAGGCGGGCGTCGACAAGCTGGAGTTCGTGGGCATCACCGCCGACGACCTCACCTTCACCGCGGATGGCGAGGTCTCCCTCAACTCCGATGCGGGCCAGGTCACCATCCTGGCCGATGGCGCGCTCACCCTCGGCGACTTCCTCTTCGTCTGAGGCCAGCCCGGAGGGGCATCCACCCCTCCGACCAAGCCGATCGATAAGGCCGGGCCCCAAAGCCCGGCCTTTTCCCGTTCCGGATCCGTCAGATTACGTTGCGAAATCGATTGACTTATCCGTATCGATTTCGCAAGAATACCGCATGCCGGATTCGCTCCCGCCCTTCCTGCCGCAGTCCGCCGGGCCCCTGGAGTCGCTCGCCACCCGCTTCCGCACGCGGGATGCAACCGTCGCGGTCATCGGCCTCGGCTATGTCGGCCTGCCGCTGATCCTCACCCTCGTCGACGCCGGCTTCCACGCCATCGGCCTCGATTCGAACCCCGCCCGCATCGCCGATCTCACCGCCGCCCGCAGCCCCCTTCGTCAGCTCGCGCCCGGCGCCATCGCCGCCGCGCTCGAGACCGGCCGCCTCCGTCTGACCGGGGAGGGGAGGGCCCTTGCCGAGGCCGACGCCATCCTCGTTTGCGTCCCGACGCCGCTCGGCCCGCACCGGGAGCCGGATCTCTCGGCCGTCGAATCCGCCACCCGCCTGATTGCTGCTCATCTCCGCCCCGGCCAGCTCGTCATCCTCGAGTCGACCAGCTATCCCGGCACGACCCGCAGCGTGATGCAGCCGATCCTCGAGGAAACCGGCCTTCGCTGCGGCCGGGACGTCTTCCTGGCTCATGCGCCCGAGCGGGAGGACCCGGGCAATGCCCAGCACCGCACCGCCAGCATCCCCCGGGTCATCGGCGGCACGGACCCGGCCTCGCTCGACCTGGCGCTGGCCCTCTACGGCGCCTTCGTCGCCCGGACCGTCCCCGTCGCCTCGGCCGATGTGGCGGAGGCGGTGAAGCTCACCGAGAATACCTTCCGCGCCGTCAACATCGCCCTGATGAACGAGCTGAAGCTGGTCTTCGAACCGATGGGAATCGACATCTGGGAGGTGATCGAGGCCGCCCGCACCAAGCCCTTCGGCTACATGCCCTTCTTCCCCGGCCCCGGCCTCGGCGGCCACTGCATCCCGGTCGACCCGCATTACCTCTCCTGGCAGGCCCGGGCGCATGGCGTCGCCACCCGCTTCATCGACCTCGCCAGCGAGATCAATGCGGCAATGCCCCGCCATGTCCTCGACCGCCTGGCCGAGGCGCTGGACCGCACCCAGGGCCGGGGCCTCCGCGGCAGCCGGATCCTCGTCATCGGCCTCGGCTACAAGCGCAACCTTGACGACCTCCGCAACAGCCCCGCCCTGGTGCTGATGGAGATGCTGGAGGCGCGCGGCGCGGAGGTCCGCCATCTCGACCCGCTGGTGCCGGTGATCCCGCCGCAAGCCGAGCACCCGCGCCTCGCTGGCCGCCACAGCATCGGCCAGGGGCGGGAGGCGCTTTCGGACTTCGCGGCGGGCCTCATCGTCACCGACCATGACGACATCGACTATGCGACGCTCGCCGCAGCGCTGCCCCTCCTGGTCGACACCCGCAATGTCTGCGCGCGACTCGGCCTGGCCGGCCCGCATATTGTTAAAGCGTAAGTTCCCCTAGGCTCACGCGCTTGTCATCGCGATCGAGTCGCTCAATGTGCACGATCGCGCCAGACAACCGGAGATGGCAGACATGGACCGCGAGGGCACGCGCCGTTTCGGCCTCGGCACCTCGATTCTCGGCGGCGCCGCCGGCGGATTGAGCTACGAGGGAGCGCTTCGCGATGCCGTCGCCCGCGAGGCTGCGGCCCAGCGCCGCGAGGCCGGACGCCTGCGCCGGGTCTCTGCTCCGCAGACCCAGCCCCTGCACGAGCGCCAGCCCGAATCGGTGCAGGCCTGACGCCCCGCCAGGGCCGGCCACCCTCGCTCAATACATGGTATCGATCAGTCGCTGCGGCGCCTCGCGGTCGTAGGCGGCCGGCTCCACCATCCCACCCGTATGCGCGGCGATGAGCTCGCCCATGCTCGGCACCGCCTCCGGCCGCGCCCGCTCGCCCCAGAGCCTGGCGCGCATCACCGCCTTGGCGCACTGCATATAGGCCTCCCGCACCTCCACCAGCACGACCGTCGCCGGCAGCTTCTCCCGCTCGGCGAAGCGCGCCCGCAGCGCCGGGTCGGCCGTGATCCGCGCCGTCCCGTTCACCCGCAGCGCCTCGCCCGCCCCCGGCACGAGGAAGAGCAGCGCGACGGCCGGGTTGGCGATGATGTCCCGGAGCGCATCCAGGCGGTTGTTCCCCCGCCGGTCCGGCAGGGCGAGCGTCCGGTCGTCGAGCGGATGGATGAAGCCCGGCGCATCCCCCCGCGGCGTCGCATGCACCCCCTCCGGCCCGACGGTCGCCAGCACCGCGAAGGGCGAGGCGGCGATGAAGGCCATCGCCTTCGCCTCCAGCCGGGGGATCACCTTCTTCAGCACCAACTCCCGCGGCGGGTCGTAATGCCGGGCCAGCCCCTCAAGGGTGGTGACGGCGAAGGGGTCGGCAGGGGGCATGGCGTCCATGGCCGCGGAGCGTGCCAGCCTGCTGCCCCGGCCCGCAACCCTCCCCGTGGCATTCGCCCCCGCCGCCCGCTATAAGCCGCTTCTCAACCGGAATCTCAGGATCAGGAGAAGGCTGGGGCCATGGCCGGCCACTCGCACGCGAAGAACATCATGCACCGCAAGGCGGCCCAGGGCGCCAAGAAGGCCCGGGCCTTCGGCAAGCTGATCCGCGAAATCACGGTCTCGGCCAAGATGGGCCTGCCGGACCCGGCGATGAACCCACGCCTGCGCGCCGCGGTGAAGGCCGCGCTGACCGCGAACATGACGCGCGACACGATCGACCGCGCCATCAAGCGCGCCGCCCAGGGTGCCCAGGGCGAGGAGTACCAGGAGGTCCGCTACGAGGGCTACGGACCCTATGGCGTCGCCATCATCGTCGAGGCGCTCACCGACAACCGCAACCGCACCGCCGGCGACATCCGCAGCGCCTTCGCCAAGGCGGGCGGCGCGCTTGGCGAGACCAACAGCGTTTCCTTCCAGTTCGAGCGGCGCGGCGTCCTCTGGTTCCCCGGCCTCCCCGGCCAGGACGAGGCGATGCTGGAAGCCGCCATCGAAGCCGGCGCCCAGGACGTCGAATCGGACGAGGAGGGCCACGAGGTCAGCTGCGTCCCGGAGGATTTCTTCGCCGTCCGCGACGCGCTCGAGGCCCGGTTCGGCAGCCCGGAGAGCGCCCGCATCGAATGGGTGCCGAATGTCCGCATCGACCTCGACGAGGAGAAGGCGAGCGACATCCTGAAGCTGATCGACCGCCTCGACGAGAGCGACGACGTGCAGAACGTCTACGCCAATTTCGAGGTGTCGGAGGCCGTGTCGCAGCGGCTCTCCGCCTGACCGGCCCCGTTCGCCTCCTCGGCCTCGACCCGGGGCTGCAGCATACCGGCTGGGGCATGGTGGAGAGCACGGGCAACCGCCTCCGCCACCTCGCCGACGGCGTCATCTCCACCGATGCCGACCAGCCGCTGGCCGAGCGCCTCTGCACCCTCCACCGCGGCCTCATGGCCCTGATCGAGCAGTGGCGCCCGCAGGAGGCCGCCGTCGAGCATACCTATGTCAACAAGAACCCCGGCGCCGCGCTCAAGCTCGGCCAGGCCCGGGGCGTCGTGCTGCTCACCCCCGCCCTGTCGGGCATCCGTGTCGCCGAGTACCAGGCGATGGAGGTGAAGCGCGCCGTGGTCGGCACCGGCCATGCCGAAAAGGCGCAGGTGGAGGCGATGGTCCGCCGCCTGCTCCCCGGCGCCACCATCCGCCGTGCCGATGCCGCGGATGCCCTGGCCGTCGCCATCTGCCACGCCCACCACCGCGGCACGCGCATCGCCTTCGCCAGGGGCTACGTGCCCGCATGAGCCCACCGGTCCAGACCTCCGGGCCGCCCGGCCCTCCGGCCGTCGGAGGGCAGGCATGATCGGGAAACTGACTGGCAAGCTCGACGGGCTACTCGAGGGCGGCTGCATCTTCGACGTCAACGGCGTGGGCTATCTCCTGTCCTGTTCCACCAAGACCCTCGACCGGCTGCGTGACCTGCCGGGCGGTGCCTCGGTCCTGGTCGAGACGCAGTTGCGGCAGGACGCGCTCACCCTGGTCGGCTTCGCCGGCACGGCGGAGCGCGACACCTTCCGCAAGCTCACCTCCATCCAGGGCGTCGGCACGAAGCTCGCCCTCGACATCCTCTCCGCCTTCGCGCCCGAGGACCTGGCGGAGGCCATCCGCCGCGGCGACCGCGCCGGCCTGCGCCAGGCCAACGGCGTCGGCGCCAAGCTGGCCGACCGCCTAGTCACCGAGCTGCGCGACTGGGCGGGAGGCATCCAGCCGCCGAGTGGCATCGCCGTGGGCCCGGCCAGCGCGCCGCCGCCCGCCGGCGCCGCCGCCGATGCCGTCTCCGCGCTGATCAACCTCGGCTGGAAGCGCCCCGAGGCGCAGGCCGCCGTCAACCGCGCGCAATCCCGCCTCGGCGAGGGCGTGGCGCTCGAATCCCTGATCCGCGACAGCCTGAAGGAGCTCGCCCGATGAGCGGCTCCCGCCGTCGCCCCCCTCCGCCCCCGCCGCCCGAGACGGAGGCCGACGACCGCATCACCAGCCCCGCCCGCACCGACGAGGATGCGGCCGAGGCGACGCTCCGCCCCCAGGTCCTGGCCGACTTCACCGGCCAGCAATCCCTGCGCGAGAACCTCGCCGTCTTCATCCAGGCCGCCCGCGCCCGCGGCGAGGCGCTCGACCATGTCCTGCTCCACGGCCCGCCCGGCCTCGGCAAGACGACTCTGGCGCAGATCGTCGCTCGCGAGCTGGGAGTCGGCTTCCGCGCCACCTCCGGCCCCATCCTGCAGCGCGCCGGCGACCTGGCGGCGATCCTCACCAACCTGCAGCCCCGCGACGTGCTCTTCGTCGACGAGATCCACCGCCTGCAGCCGGCACTTGAAGAAACCCTCTATCCCGCGATGGAGGATTTCCAGCTCGACCTCATCATCGGCGAGGGCCCGGCCGCCCGCACGGTGCGGATCGACCTGCCGCCCTTCACCCTGGTCGGCGCGACGACCCGGGCCGGCCTGCTGGCGACGCCGCTGCGCGACCGCTTCGGCATCCCGCTGCGCCTGCAATTCTACACGCCGGAGGAGTTGCTGCGGATCGTCACCCGTGGCGCGCAGAAGCTGTCCTTCGCCTTGTCGGAAGACGGCGCCTGGGAGATCGCCCGGCGGTCGCGCGGCACGCCCCGCATCGCCGGCCGGTTGCTGCGCCGGGTGCGGGACTTCGCCAGCGTCGCAGGCATCGCCGCCGACCGCGCCATGGTGGATGGCGCGCTGAACCGGCTGGAGGTGGACAGCAAGGGGCTGGACGCGATGGACCGCCGCTACCTCCGCCGCATCGCCGAGCACCACAATGGCGGCCCGGTCGGCGTCGAGACGCTGGCTGCGGCGCTGGCCGAGGCGCGGGACACGCTGGAGGACGTCATCGAGCCCTACCTGATCCAGGAGGGCCTGGTGCTACGCACGCCGCGCGGCCGGATGCTCGGCATGCCCGGATGGACCCATCTCGGCCTCAGCCCGCCCGCCAGCTTCGCCATCCAGCCCGACCTGCTCTCGGGCAGCGAGCCGTGAAGCTCCCGCCGCCCGGCCCTGCCCACGGCTTCCCGATCCGGGTCTATTTCGAGGATACCGATGCGGGCGGCGTCGCCTATCACGCCAACTATCTCCGCTGGGCCGAGCGGGCCCGGACGGAATCCTTGCGCGACATGGGCTTGCCGCATCAGCTTATGATGGAGCGTCACCATTCGATACTCGTGGTGCGGCGCATCGAAGTAGAGTATTGGCGCCCCGCGCGGCTCGATGACGCAATCGTGGTCGAGACGCGGGTGATGGCGGTCCGCGGTGTCACCCTCCTGCTCGACCAGCGCATGGTCCGCGGGGAGGAGGCGCTGGCCGCCCTGCATGTGGAACTGGCCTGCATCGACCGGGACACCCTGCGGCCGAGGCGCATACCCGAGCCCTGGCGTGCCGCCCTCGGCGGCGCCCCGGGCGAGGCTCGATAGAGGAGAGTAGCGGTGGACCGCAGCGTGACGGCGACGGATCTGGGCGGCGCATTGCACGACCTGTCCCTCTGGGGCCTGTTCCTTCAGGCCGACTGGGTGGTGAAGCTCGTGATGGTCGGGCTTCTGCTCGCCTCCGTCTGGGTCTGGGCCATCGTCTTCGAGAAGGTTACCAGCCTCCGCCGCGCCAACCGCGCGGCCGATGCCTTCGAGGACAGCTTCTGGTCCGGCGGCAGCCTCGACGACCTCTTCCGCAAGGAGGGCGAGCAGCCCTCGCACCCGATGGCCGCCGTCTTCGCCGCCGCCATGCGCGAATGGCGCCGCAGCGCCCAGCGCCTCGCCGGCTCCGACCTCGTCGCGGCCGGCCTCAAGGAGCGCATCGACCGCAGCATGAACCTCGCCGTGCAGCGCGAGATGGACCGGCTGGAGCGCTGGATGGTCTTCCTCGCCTCGGTCGGCTCGGTCGGGCCCTTCGTCGGCCTCTTCGGCACGGTGTGGGGCATCATGAACAGCTTCGCCGCCATCGCGGGCATGCAGAACACCAACCTCGCCGTGGTGGCGCCGGGCATCGCGGAGGCGCTCTTCGCCACCGCCATCGGCCTCGTCGCCGCCATCCCGGCCGTGCTCGCCTACAACAAGATCAGCACGGACCTCGCCCGCTTCGCCGGGCGGCTGGAGGGCTTCGCGGCCGAGTTCGGCGGCATCCTCTCCCGCCAGTCTGAGAGCGCGGTGATCGGCACCGAGACCCGCACCCCCGCTGCGGTGGCGGAGTAGCCCCATGGCCGCCTCCCTGAACACCGGCCGTGGCAAGGGCCGCGGCCGCTACCGCCCCATGGCCGAGATCAACGTCACGCCGCTGGTCGACGTCATGCTGGTGCTGCTCATCATCTTCATGGTGGCGGCGCCGCTGATGACAGTCGGCGTCCCCGTCGACCTGCCGAAGACCCAGGCCAGCGCGCTGAACCAGGACAACGAGCCGATCACCATCACGGTGAACCCGGAGGGCAAGATCTTCCTGCAGGAGACCGAGGTGCCGCTCGAGAACCTGGTCGCCCAGCTCCAGGCCATCGCCGGCGCCAACGCGCAGGGGCCGAACGCGCAGGAGCGCCGCATCTTTGTCCGCGGCGACAGGGCGATCAGCTATGGCCGCGTCATGGAGGTGATGGGCGTCATCAGCGCCGGCGGCTTCAGCAAGGTCGCGCTCCTCGCCGAGCAGCCGGCGGGCCGCCCCGGGGCCGCAGCCCCGGCCGCCCGTCCCACGACGCCTCCGGCCCGCTGAGCCACGGAGGCCACGCGCGGGGGCGCGGTCATGCAGAACCGGGGAATGCGTTTCTGGGGGCTCGTCTCGGCGGCACTGCACGCCGTCGCCCTCGTACTCGGCCTGATCTTCGGCTTACCCCCGAAGCTGGAGGAGCCGAAGGAGGAGGCGATCGCCGTCGAGCTCGTCGCCAGCCTGCCCGCCCAGCAGGCCCAGGGCGCCTCGGAGGCGGCCCCCGTCGCCGCCCCCACCTCCGTCCCCCAGCCGCCGCGCCCGGAGCCCCCGGCGCCGGAGCCGGTGCGCGAGGATCGCCTGCCGACCCCGCCGCTGCCGCCCCCACCGCCCCCCACGGCCGCTCCGCCGCCGCCCGCGCCCCAAGCGCAGGCCGCGCCGCCGCGCCCGAGCCCGCCGACACCCACTCCGCCGCAGCCCGCGCCGACACCACCGGCCCCGCCGCGCCCGCAGCCGCAGCAGCAGGTGGCCGAGGTGGCGCCGCTGCCCCTGCCGCCGCCCCCGGTGCCGGAGCCGCCGCGCCCGACACCCCCCACGCCGACGCCGCCCGCCCAGCCGCCACGCCCGCAGCAACAGGCCCAGCCCACGCCGCCCACGCCGCCGGCCCCGCCGCGCCCGCAGCAGCAGCAGGCCCAGGCGACGCCCGCTCCGCCGCGGCCCGATGCCCGCCCGGCGCCGCCGACGCCTGTTCCGCCGCCGCCCCAGCCGACCCAGCAGGCCGGTACCGGCCGCACGCCCCCGGTCCAGCGCCCGCAGGAGCAGAGCAGCAGCGTGCAGAACACGCTGGAGCGCCTGCGTCAGGCCCAGGCCTCGAACGAGGCGCCACGCGGCAGGCCGCAGCCCAGCGCTGGCACGCCGCAGCAGGGCGGCGGCACGCCGACCGGCACCGCCTCCCTCAGCGCCGGCGAGCGCGCCGGCCTCGCCGAGAAGATCAGCGAATGCTGGAGCGTCGATGCCGGCGGCCTCAACATCCAGAGCATCGTCGTCGAATTCCGCGTCGATGTGGATGCCGGCGGCACGGTCCGGAACGTCCGCCCCAACGGCTCGCCCCCCGCCGAGCCGCGTGCCCGCGCCGTCTACGAGGCCGCGCGCCGTGCGCTGCTCGACCCCAAGTGCAACCCGCTGCCCCTGCCGCGCGAGCGCCTGGCTGCCCTGCGCGACACCATATTCCGCTTCAACCCGCGCGACCTTGGCCTGCGCTGAGGCCGTCCCGGCCTGCGAATCAAGGAGGAAGACCCAGATGGACGAGGCTGCGATCCGCCAGCTCTCCCGCCGCGCCGCGATCTTCGGCGGCGCCGCGCTCGGCCTGCCGCTCATCGGCGCCCGCGCGACCTTCGCCCAGAGCTCCGTCGTCGACATCACCAAGGCCCGCACCGACCCGATCCCGATCGCCGTGCCGAATTTCGCCGGCGCGTCGGACGAGGCGCAGCGCCTCGGCCAGAACATCGCCAGCGTGATCCAGACCAACCTGCGCAACAGCGGCCTCTTCCGCCCCGTCGACCGCGCCGCCTACATCCAGACGGCGGAGGCTGCGGCGCAGACCCCGCGCTTCCAAGACTGGCGCGTCATCGGCGCCCAGGCGCTGACCACCGGCCGCGCCGAGCTCTCCGGCGACCGCCTCCGCGTCGAATTCCGCCTCTGGGACGTGCTGCCGGAGACGCAGATCCAGGGCACCGCCTTCACCGCGCCCGCCGGCAACTGGCGCCGCATCGCGCACCTGATCTCCGACGTGATCTACGAGCGCCTGCTCGGCGAGAAGGGCTATTTCGACACCCGCGTCGTCTATGTGGCGGAGACCGGCCCGCGCGACCGCCGCACCCGGCGGCTGGCCATCATGGATCAGGACGGCGAAAACCAGCGCTACCTGACCGACGGCTCCTTCGCCGCGCTGACGCCGCGCTTCCACCCGAACGCGCAGCAGATCGCCTTCATGTCCTATGCCCGCAACGAGCCGCGGGTCTATATCTTCAACCTCGACAGTGGCCGGCAGGAAGTGCTCGGCACCTTCGCCGGCATGACGCTCTCGCCGCGCTTCGCGCCCGACGGCCGCAGCGTCGTGCTCTCCTCGACGCGCGGCAACGACGCCAACATCTACGTCGTCGACCTCGGCAGCCGGCGCGAGCGCCAGCTCACCTCCGGCGGCGGGCTCGACGTCTCGCCCTGCTACTCGCCCGACGGCTCGCAGATCGTCTTCAACTCCGACCGCGGCGGTGACCAGCAGCTCTATGTCATGGATGCGGGGGGAGGGGGCGTGCGCCGCATCTCCTTCGGCCGCGGCCGCTATGCGACGCCGGTCTGGTCGCCGCGCGGCGACCTCATCGCCTTCACCCGCATCGCCGGCGGGCAATTCGCCATCGGCGTGATGCGCCCCGATGGCTCCGGCGAGCGCATCCTCTCTGAGGGCTGGGGCATGGAGGGCCCGACCTTCGCCCCCAATGGCCGGGTGATGATGTATTTCCGCGAGACGCCGGCCCGCGACGCCCGCGGCAGCGGCTATTCCTCCCGCCTCTCGAGCATCGACATCGCTGGCTTCAACGAGCGCCAGATCGTCACCCCGACCGATGCCTCGGACCCCGCCTGGTCGCCTCTGCTGGCGTGACTTGCGGCCGATGGAAACAACGGGAAACAAATAGCACGCCGACTTGTCGTCTCAGTAATGGCAGTGTTGCAGCGAAAGCATGAACGGGGGCCGCTATTGCCACGGCGGTGCCCCTTTTCCTTGACGCTATAGAGCGCTGGTTGTAACGGCCGCGGCAGAATTCCGCAGTGCCGGGCTGCGGCGATGGCAGACAGGAAAGGGACGACACCCATGCTGAACACCAAGGTCATGACCGCCTTCGCGGCGCTGACCCTGCTCGCCGCCTGCGGCTCCTCCACCACCGACACTGCCGCGACCGGCGCCGGCGCGGCCACCAACGCCTCGGCAGGCCCGCGCCCGGGCAGCCAGGAGGACCTCGTCGCCAATGTCGGCGATCGCGTCTTCTTCGACACCGACGAATCCGGCGTGCGCGCCGACCAGCGCCCGGTGCTCGAGCGCCAGGCCGCCTGGCTCGCCCGGTACCCGCAGGTGACGGTGCAGCTCGAGGGTCATGCCGACGAGCGCGGCACCCGCGAGTACAACCTGGCCCTCGGCCAGCGCCGCGCCAATGCGGCCCGCGACGTGCTGGTCGCCGGCGGCACCGCCGGCGCCCGCATCTCGACCATCTCCTACGGCAAGGACCGCCCGGCCGCGCTCGGCTCGACCGAGGATGCCTGGGCGCAGAACCGCCGCGCCGTCACCGTCGTCCGCTGAGCCTCCGCCATCACGCCGCAGGGCGCTGTCCCGCGCGTGATGGCGAAGGATGCTCTTCGGGGGCCCAACCCCCAATCTAATCCCCCTGGCCGATACGGGCCGGCTGCCTTATCCAGCCGGCCCGTACCCATTTCCGCCCCGCGCCCTTCCGGAGGCCTCGTGACCCGCCCCTTCCTCGCCGCCCTCCTCGTCGCCGCCCCGCTGCTGCTGCCCAGCCAGGGCGCCTGGGCCCAGGCCGAGAGCCGCGAGGGCATCTACCTGCAGAACCAGATCCTCCAGCTCCGCCAGGAGCTCGACCAGGTCCGCCGCAGCGGCGGCGCCGCCCCGGCCCCGGTGCCTGCCGCACCGCGCGGCAGCGTCCCGGGGAGCGAGCTGGTCGGCACCCTCCTCGACCGCGTGACCGCGTTGGAGGAGGAAACCCGCCGCCTGCGCGGCCGCCTCGACGAGGCCGAGTACCGCAACCGCACGCTCCAGCAGAATGTCGAGAAGATGCAGGGCGACCTCGACTACCGCCTGCAGCAGGTCGAGAACCAGCCCGCCGGCCGCCCGGCTGCGGCGCCCCGCAGCCCGGCCCCCGCGCCGGCACCCGCCCCGGCGCCGGCATCCCCAGCCGCCGGCCGCACGCCGGAGCGCGCCATCTCCGAAGGCCAGGCCGCGCTCGCCCGCCGCGACTTCCCCGCCGCCGAGGCCGCCGCGCGCGAGGTGCTGGCCAACCGCAACTCCCCCCGCGCGACCGACGCCCAGCTGCTGCTCGGGGACGCCCTTACCGGCAAGCGCGACCATGCCGGCGCCGCCCTGGCCTATAACGACGCCTATACGCGCGGCCGCACCGGCCCCCGCGCGCCTGAGGCGCTGCTCGGCCTCGCCGGCGCCTTCAACAGCCTCGGCAACAAGCGCGAATCCTGCGACACGCTGGACGACCTGCGGAGCAATTTCCCCAATCTCCGCGGCGCCCTGGCCGAGCGCGCCGCCGATGCCCGCCGCCGCGCCGGCTGCCGATAGGGCGGAACGCGGCGGGGGGCTCGCGCCCTCGGCCGCCGATCCCCTCTCGGCGGAGGAGTTCGCCGGGCTGATGGCGCCGCTCGGCCCTTTCGGCCGGGCCCCGCGCCTCGCCGCCGGCGTCTCCGGCGGCCCCGACAGCCTGGCCCTCGCCCTCCTTGCCGACATCTGGGCCCGCGCCCGCGGCGGCAGCCTCCTCGCCCTCGTCGCCGATCACGGCCTGCGCGCCGACAGCGCCGCCGAGGCGGAGGCCACCCGCCGCCAGCTCGCCCGCCTCGGCATCCCCGCCCGCCTTCTCCCCCTCCGCCTCGCCCCCGGCCCGGCCCTGCAGGAGCGCGCCCGCGAGGCCCGCCTCGCCGCCCTGCTCGCCGCCTGCGCCGAGGCCGGCACGCCCTGGCTCCTGCTCGGTCATCACCAGGCCGACCAGGCCGAGACCCTGCTCTTCCGGGCGCTGCGCGGCAGCGGCGCCTCCGGCCTTGCCGCCATCCCGCCCGTCCGCGCCACGGCCGAGGCGCTGATCCTCCGCCCGCTCCTCCCGATCCCGCCGGCGCGCCTTGCCGCCACTGCCGCCGGCCTCGCCCCCATCCGGGACCCGAGCAACACCGACCCCCGCTTCGCCCGCGCCCGCCTCCGCGCCCTGCTCGACCCGGCATCCGCCGAGGCCCTGGCGGAGGCCGCCGCCGCCTTTGCCCGCCGCCGCATGCGCCGCGACGCCGCCCTCGCCATCCGCCTCGCCGCCTGCGCCACGATCCGCCCCGCCGGCTTCGCCGAAATCGACCCCGCCGCCCTCGGCACCGATGCCCTGGCCGATGCCCTGCTCGCCCGCCTCGTCCAGGCAATCGCCGGCGCCCGGCACGCCCCGCCCGCCGCCGCCGTCGCCGCCCTCCGCGGGCGAGGGGAGGGGACGCTCGCCGGCACCTGGCTCCGCCCCCGCCGCGGCACCTGGCTGCTCATCCGCGAGCCGGCTGGGCTCGCCCCGCCGGTCGAGGCGCGGGACGGCGCCCTCTGGGACGGGCGCTTCCGCCTCACCGGCCCCGGCGCCCCCGACCACAGCCTTGGCGCTCTCGGCCCCGCCGAGGCCGCCCGCCTCCGCCGGGCATTTTCCCCTCGCGTCCCCGCCTGGCCGGCCGCCCTGCTCGCCGGACTGCCCGCGATCCGCGAGAACGGAATGCTGGTCGCCGTCCCCTCTCTGGACTATCCTGATCCAGATCGCTGCAAGCCCTTCCGGGCAGTGTTCGCCTCGGTTGGGTCCCTCCCGGCCGGGGAGGCGGTCGCTGGGGTCACTTCCGCGGGCGGCACGGTCTTGTCGCATCGGGGGCATTCACGGCCGGGGTCCGCCTCCCTATCTTAGGGATCGCTGGCCTTGGGCAAAGCCTGAGGCACCAGGGCCCGATCGGGGCCATGGCGGGAACGGGATACGAATCGGTGAACAATTTCGGCCGGAATCTGGCGCTCTGGGTGATCGTGGCGCTGCTGCTCGTGGCGCTCTTCAACGTGTTCCAACCCAGCGGTTCGGCGCAACGGGGCGCTCAACAGGTTGCCTATTCGGACTTCCTCAACGAGGTCGGCGCTGGCCATGTGCGGGACGTGACCATCCAGGGGCGGACCGTCAGCGGCCAGCTCTCGGACGGGCGCACCTTCCAGACCTACACGCCGGAAGATCCCAACCTGGTCTCCCGCCTGACCGAGAAGGGCGTTCGCGTCGTGGCGCGGCCGGAGGAGAGCGACGTCAACCCGCTCTTCCACTACCTCCTCTCCTGGTTCCCGATGCTGCTCCTCATCGGCGTTTGGGTCTTCTTCATGCGCCAGATGCAGTCGGGCGGCGGCCGGGCCATGGGCTTCGGCAAGTCCCGCGCCCGCCTGCTGACCGAGAAGCAGGGCCGCGTCACCTTCGAGGACGTCGCCGGCATCGACGAGGCCAAGGGCGAGCTCGAGGAGATCGTCGAGTTCTTGCGCGACCCGCAGAAGTTCCAGCGCCTCGGCGGCAAGATCCCGAAGGGCTGCTTGCTCGTGGGTCCCCCGGGCACGGGTAAGACGCTGCTGGCCCGCGCCATCGCCGGCGAGGCCAACGTCCCCTTCTTCACCATCTCCGGCTCCGACTTCGTCGAGATGTTCGTAGGCGTCGGCGCCAGCCGCGTCCGTGACATGTTCGAGCAGGGCAAGAAGAACGCCCCCTGCATCATCTTCATCGACGAGATCGACGCCGTCGGCCGCCATCGCGGCGCCGGCCTCGGCGGCGGCAACGATGAGCGCGAGCAGACCCTGAACCAGATGCTCGTCGAGATGGACGGCTTCGAGTCCAACGAAGGCGTCATCCTCATCGCCGCGACCAACCGCCCGGACGTGCTCGACCCGGCGCTGCTCCGCCCGGGCCGCTTCGACCGCCAGGTCGTGGTGCCGAACCCGGACGTGATGGGCCGCGAGAAGATCCTCCGCGTTCATATGCGGAAGGTCCCGCTCGCCTCCGACGTCGACCCGAAGGTGATCGCCCGCGGCACCCCCGGCTTCTCCGGCGCCGACCTGGCGAACCTCGTCAACGAGGCCGCCCTCCTCGCCGCCCGCACCGGCCGCCGCACCGTCGGCATGCACGAGTTCGAGCAGGCCAAGGACAAGGTGCTGATGGGCGCCGAGCGCCGCTCGCTGGTCATGTCCGACGACGAGAAGCGCATGACCGCCTATCACGAGGCCGGCCACGCCCTCTGCGCCATGAAGCTCCCGGAGTGCGACCCCGTCCACAAGGCGACCATCATCCCCCGCGGCCGTGCGCTCGGCCTGGTGATGTCCCTGCCGGAGGGCGACCGCTACTCCAAGCACAAGTCGAAGCTGCTCTCCGAGCTGGCGATGGCCATGGGCGGCCGCGTGGCAGAGGAGCTGATCTTCGGCGCCGACAAGGTCTCGAACGGCGCCTCGGGCGACATCAAGATGGCCACCAACCAGGCCCGCATGATGGTCACCGAGTGGGGCATGAGCGAGAAGCTCGGCATGATCGCCTATGGCGAGAACAGCCAGGAGGTCTTCCTCGGCCACTCCGTGACCCAGTCGAAGAACCTGTCGGAGAGCACCGCGCAGATGATCGACGGCGAGATCCGCCGCATCATCGACGAGGCCTATTCCAGGTCGAAGCAGATTCTCTCGGAGAACATCGACGAGCTGCATCTCCTGGCGAAGGGCCTGCTTGAGCACGAGACCATCTCCGGCGACGAGATCAAGCAGATCATCCGGGGCGAGCCGATCGTGCGCGACCGCCCGGATGAGCCGGTGCCGCAGGGTCGCGGCAGCGTCCCCTCCAGCGGCCGCGCCCCGCGCCCGAGCGGCGGGCTGAACCCCGGCCCGGCGCCCGCCACCTAGGCCGGTCGCCAGCCACAGGACCGACGATCAGCGCGCCTCCGGGCGCGCTGATTGCGTTTCGGGGGATGCCATGCCCGACCGTTGGATCGAGCCGCTCGGCTTGCTGACCGGCCCCGCCGCCACCTCGGCGATCAAGGCCGGCCTTGCCCTGCCGCTCCAGGGCGGCCCCATCGCCTTCACCCTGGCCCGGCTCATCGCCCGCGGCGCCCGGCCCCTGCTGCTTACCGTCGCCACCATCCCCCCCGAGTGGCGCGGCCTGCTGCCGCCGCTCATTGAGGCTCCGGCGCCCTTCGCCGGCCTCGTTCCCCGCCTCGGTCCCGGCGCCCCGCTGGTGATGGGCGTCGTCAACGTCACCCCCGACAGCGTCTCCGGCGACGGCCTCCTCGCCGCCGGCCTCGAGGGCGAGGCGCTGGTCGAGGCCGCCCTCGCCCAGGGCCAGGCCATGCTCGCCGCCGGCGCCGACATCCTGGACATCGGTGGCGAGAGCACCCGCCCCGGCGCGGCCCCCGTCCCGCCGGAGGAGGAATGCCGCCGCATCCTCCCCATCATCCGCGCCCTGGCCCCGCTCGCCCCCCTCTCGGTCGATACTCGCAACGCTCTCACCATGCGGGAGGCGCTGGCCGGCGGCGCCCGCATCGTCAACGACGTCTCCGCCCTGCGCCACGACCCGAGCGCGGCGCAGGTGGTGGCGGAGGCCGGCGCCCCGCTCATCCTCATGCACATGCTCGGCGACGACCCGCGCTCCATGCAGGAGGACCCGCGCTATGACGACGTAGCCCTCGATGTCGGCGCTTTCCTCGCCGGCCGCCTCGCCGCCGCCGAGGCCGCCGGCATTCCGCGCCACCGCATCGCCCTCGATCCGGGCCTCGGCTTCGGCAAGCTGCTCGAGCACAACCTCGCCCTCCTCCACCGCCTGCCGCTGCTCGCCGGCCTCGGCTGCCCGCTGCTGGTCGGCGCCTCGCGCAAGCGTTCAATCGGCCGCCTATCGGGCGCCGGGGAGGGCGGCAAGGCCCGCATGCCCGGCAGCGTCGCCGCCGCCCTCTTCGCCGCCTCCCGCGGCGGCGCCATCCTCCGCGTGCATGACGTGGCGGAGACCGTCCAGGCGCTTCGCGTCCAGCAGGCCGCGCTTTCCGGTGACACGCCCGCCGACCGGCGCTAATCCAGCGGGATGACCCAGCCCACCCGCCGCCTTTTCGGCACCGATGGTATCCGCGGCAAGGCCAACCAGGCGCCGATGGACGCCGCCACCGCCCTCCGGCTTGGCCAGGCGGCAGGCCAGTACTTCAACCGCGGCACCCATCGCCACCGCGTCGTCATCGGCAAGGACACGCGCCTCTCCGGCTACATGCTGGAGCCCGCGCTGACGGCGGGATTCGTCGGTGCCGGCATGGATGTCGTCCTCGTCGGCCCCATGCCGACGCCCGCCATCGCGCTGCTGACGCGCAGCCTCCGCGCCGATCTCGGCGTGATGGTCAGCGCCTCCCACAACCCCTTCGAGGACAACGGCATCAAGCTCTTCGGCCCCGATGGGCTGAAGCTCTCCGACGCGCAGGAGGCCGAGATCGAGGCGCTGATGGCCGGCGACCTCTCCGGTTCCCAGGTTGCCCCCGCCCGCCTCGGCCGCGCCAGCCGCCTCGAGGATGCCCCCGGCCGCTACATCGAGGCGGCGAAGCAGAGCTTCCCCCGCCGCCTGACGCTGGAGGGCCTGCGCATCGTCGTCGACTGCGCCCATGGCGCGGCCTATCGCGTCGCCCCCACCGTGCTCTGGGAGCTGGGCGCCGAGGTCGTCTCCCTCGGCGTCGCGCCGGACGGCTTCAACATCAACCAGGGCGTCGGCTCCACCGCCCCGGGCCAGCTCGCCACCCTGGTGCGCGAGCGCCGCGCCGATATCGGCATCGCCCTCGACGGCGACGCCGACCGCCTGGTGCTGGTGGACGAGGCCGGCACGCTGATCGACGGCGACCAGATCCTCGCCCTCATCGCCGGCTCCTGGCAGGCTGAAAGCCGCCTCCGCGGCGGCGCCGTGGTGGCGACGGTGATGTCCAACATGGGCCTCGAGCGCCACCTGCGGGGGATTGGCCTCGACCTGCTCCGCACCGCGGTCGGCGACCGCTATGTCGGCGAGCGGATGCGCGATGCCGGCTGCAACCTGGGCGGCGAGCAATCGGGCCATGTCATCATGGCCGACTTCGCCACGACGGGGGATGGCCTCATCGCCGCCCTCCAGGTCCTCTCCGTCCTGGTGCAGGAGGGCCGGCCCGCCAGCGAGGTCTGCCGCCGCTTCACCCCCCTGCCGCAGCGCCTGGTGAATGTCCGCTTCGCCGGCGCCTCCCCGTTGAAGGACGCCGGCGTGCAACGCGAGATCGCCGCCTTCGAGGAGCGGCTCGGCTCGCGCGGCCGCATCCTCATCCGCGCCAGCGGCACGGAGCCATTGATCCGCGTCATGGCCGAGGCGGAGGACGAAGCGCTGGTCACGGAAACCGTCGAGTCGCTCGCCGCCACCATCCGCGCCCGGATCGCCGCCTAGATGCGCGGCCGCGTCCTCATCGTCGCCGGCTCCGATTCGGGCGGCGGCGCCGGCATCCAGGCCGACATCAAGGCGGTCACCGCCCTCGGCGGCTTCGCCATGACGGCGATCACCGCGCTTACCGCGCAGAACACCGAGGGCGTCCACGGCGTCCTCCCCATCCCGACCGGTTTCATCCGCCAGCAGATGGATGCCGTCCTCGGCGATCTCGGCGCCGATGCGCTGAAGACCGGCATGCTGCACGACAGCCCGACCATCGCGGCGGTCTGTGATGCGCTTCCCCCCGGCATCCCCCTGGTCGCCGACCCGGTCATGGTCGCCAAGGGCGGCCACCCCCTGCTGCAGCCCGATGCGGTCGAGACGCTGAAGCGGCGCCTCATCCCTCGCGCCATGGTCATCACCCCGAACCTTCCCGAGGCCGAGGTCCTCACCGGCCTTCGCATCACCACCGAGGCGGAAATGCAGGCCGCCATGGCCGCGCTCCTCTCGCTCGGCGCCGAGGCCGTGCTGCTGAAGGGCGGCCATCTCGACGGCCCCGTCGTCGTCGACCTGCTCGGCACGCCGGCGGGCATCACCCGCTTCGAGGATGCGCGAATCGAGACCCGCCACACCCACGGCACCGGCTGCACCCTCGCCTCGGCCATCGCCGCCGGCATCGCCCAGCGCCTGCCCCTGCCGGAGGCCGTCGCCCGCGCCCGCCGCTATGTCCGCGCCGCCATCCTGGCGGCACCGGGCTTCGGCCGCGGCCATGGCCCGCTGAACCACGCCGTCACCCTCGACCCAGCACGGATCGGATGAGAACCTACCCCTTTGTCACGCTCGACGTCTTCACCGACCGCCGCTTCGGCGGCAACCAGCTCGCCGTCTTTCCCGATGCGCGGGGCCTCTCGGATGGCGAGATGCAGTCCCTCGCCACCGAGTTCAATCTGAGCGAGACCACCTTCGTCCTGCCCCCCGAGGACCCGGCGAACACGGCCCGCGTCCGCATCTTCAACCGCACCGCCGAGATGCCCTTCGCCGGGCACCCCAATGTCGGGACGGCCCATGTCCTCGCCGACCGGGCACGCGACGGCCTGCTCCGCTTCGAGCAGCTGGCCGGGCTGGTCGAGATCCGGGTCGAGCGCGACCCCGCCGGCGCCGTCCTCTCGACGACCGTCGCCGCCCCGCAGCCGCTCCGCATCGGCGAGGCGCTGCCCCTCAGGCCCATCGCCGCCTGCGCCAGCATCGCGCCCGAGGGCATTATCACCACCCGCCATGCGCCGACCATCGCCTCCGATGGCGGCAACCCCCGCGTCCTGCTCGAGGTGACGCCGGAGGCGCTGGCGGCGGCCGCCCCCGACCACGCCGCCTTCCGCCGCATGGTCGAGACGCTGCCCGCGCTGGGCGGCCGCCTCACCCTCTACCTCTACCGATGGGATGGCGAGCGCCTCCGCGCCCGCATGTTCTCGCCGCTGGCCGGCACGCCGGAGGATGCCGCCACCGGCAGCGCCGCCACGTTGCTGACCGGGTTCCTGCTGTCGCTGAGCGGCGCCGAGCACCACGCGATCGACATCATCCAGGGCGCCGAGATGGGCCGCCCCAGCCTCCTCCGCACGACGGCTCGCCGCACGCCTGCCGGCATCCGCGCGACGGTAGGCGGAGGCTGCGTCCCGGTCCTGCGCGGCGAAGCCCAACTCTGACCGATCCAGGCCGGGTTCCAGCTTGGTGGAAGGGCGACGCCCTCCCAGGCACCCTCATCGCTCCGCCTTGTCGAGGGGCCAATCCAGCCAGCCCTCCACGTAACCTTTCCTGACGACGACGAGCCCGAGCGCCGAGAGCGGCGCCGCCAGCGCCACGCCGAGCAGCCCGAACAGCGCCCCCGTCAGCACCTGCGTCACCAGCAGCAGGGCAGGGGGCAGGTCCGCCGTCCGGCTCTGCACCATCGGCGTCAGGAAATTCCCCTCGATATTCTGCACCAGCACGATAACCCCCAGCACCCAGAAGGGCAGCACCGGGTCCTGCGTCAGCGCCAGCAGCATGGCCGGCACCGCGCCGATCAGCGGCCCGATGACGGGGATGAAATTCAGCACCGCGACGATCGTCGCCAGCAGCCCCGCCAGCGGCACGCCGAGCAGCATGAGGCCGATCCAGGTCAGAATCCCCGCGACGATCATGGCGAAGGCCTGGCCCAGCAGCCAGCCCCGCAGGGTCTGCCCCGCCTCCTCGAGCGTCTCCCGCACCCGCCCGTCGAGGTCCGGAGCGAAGAGGTGCCGCAGCCCGCGGATGTATCCCTCCGGCTGCACCGCGAGGTAGAGGCCGAGCAGCACCACCAGCACCAGGTTGCCGAGGCCCCCGAGCGTCGAGCTCGCCGCCGAGGCCGCTGCCGCCGCCGCATTCTCCGCCCCGCCGACGCCGAAGAGCCGCCCCGGATCGACTTGGCGCAGCACCCAATCGCCCCAGCCCGTATCCGCCAGCTTGTCGCGCAGCGTCTCGAAGCTGCGCGGCAGCTGCTGTGCCAGCTCCCGCGCCTGTTCGGTGAGCGGCCCCGCCGCCGCCCAGCCCGCGAGCCCGATCGCCGCCACCACCAGCACGGCAACGACCAGAACCCCCGCCCAGGCCGGCATCCCCGTCTTCCGCGCCAGGGGCTCGGCCCCCGCGCGCAGGGCGAGCGCCAGCAGCACCGCGGCGAAGCCAAGCAGCGGCACCTCCGGCGCCAGCCAGAACAACGCCAGCAGCAGGCCGAGCAGGATGAGGACCGAGGCTTGGGATCGCGTCATGCAGCGCGAACAGCCGCCAGCCGGATCGGTTCCCGCGCGTTCCATACGCCGTGAATCGCCAATCCCCAGGCGGCCGCTATGATGCGCCGGCCAGTCGGAGACCCTCGATGCCCGTCCGCACCGTCGCCACCCGCCCCTTCGCCGACCAGAAGCCCGGCACTTCGGGGCTGCGCAAGAAGGTCACGGTCTTCCGCCAGCCGCACTACATCGAGAACTTCATCCAGGCAATCCTGGAGACGGCGGGGGAGGGGCTGCGCGGCGCGACGCTCGTCCTCGGCGGCGACGGCCGCTACCTGAACCGCGAGGCCATCCAATCCGCCATCCGCCTCGCCGCCGCCAACGGCGTCGGCCGCCTGCTGGTCGGCCAGGGCGGCCTGCTCTCGACGCCGGCCGCCTCCGCCCTGATCCGCTCGAGCGGCGCCATCGGCGGCATCATCCTCTCGGCGAGCCACAATCCCGGTGGGCCGGAGGGCGATTTCGGCATCAAGTACAACATGGCGAATGGCGGCCCGGCGCCGGAGGAGGTGACGTCGGCCATCCATCGCCGCGCCGCCACCCTCACCGAGTACCGCACCGCCGACACGCCCGACCTCGACCTCGACCGCATCGGCGAGACCCGCATCGAGGGCATGGTGGCGATGGTCGTCGACCCGGTGGCGAACTACGCCGCACTGATGGAGACCCTGGTCGACATGGACCGCATCGCCGGCCTGTTCCGCAGCGGCTTCCGCATGCGCTTCGACGCGCTCTCCGCCGTCACCGGCCCCTATGCGCAGGAGATCCTGGAGCGCCGCCTCGGCGCCCTCGCCGGCACGGTGGTGAACGCGACGCCGCTGCCCGATTTCGGCGGCCATCACCCGGACCCCAACCCGGTCCATGCCGAGGCGCTGATGGCCGAGATGATGGGCGCCGACGCGCCCGATTTCGGTGCCGCCTCCGACGGGGACGGCGATCGCAACATGATCGTCGCCCCCGGCCATTTCGTCACCCCGAGCGACAGCCTCGCCATCCTGGCCGCGCAGGCGCATCTCGCCCCCGGCTATGCCCGCGGCCTTGCCGGCGTCGCCCGCTCCATGCCGACCAGCCGCGCGGTGGACCGCGTGGCGAAGCGCCTCGGCATTCCGTGCTTCGAGACGCCGACGGGCTGGAAATTCTTCGGCAACCTGCTCGATACCGGGCGCATCACCCTCTGCGGCGAGGAGAGCGCCGGCACCGGCTCCGACCACGTGCGGGAGAAGGACGGGCTCTGGGCCGTGCTGCTCTGGCTCGACATCCTCGCCGCCACCGGCAAGCGCGCCGACGCCATCCTGATCGAGCACTGGGCGAGCTTCGGCCGCGACTACTACACCCGCCACGACTACGAGGAGGTCGACGCCTCCGCGGCCAACGCCCTCATGGCCTCGCTCCGCGAGCGCCTCGCCACGCTGCCCGGCCAGCGCGCCGGCGGCCTCACCATCTCCGCGGCCGACGATTTCGCCTACAATGACCCGGTCGATGGCTCGACGACCGCCGCCCAGGGCGTGCGCATCCTCTTCGCCGAGGATGCCCGCGCCGTCTTCCGCCTCTCCGGCACCGGCACGGTCGGCGCCACCCTCCGCGTCTATCTCGAGCGCTTCGAGCCGGACCCGTCGCGCCACGCCCTGCCGGTGCAGGAGGTGCTCGCCCCGGTGATCGCCGCGGCCCGGGAGATCGCCGGCATCGCCCGCCATACCGGCCGCGACGCGCCTTCCGTCATCACCTGAGCGGCCTTAACCCCGTCTCAACCCGCACCTGCTAGGCTCGCGCCATGCAGGTCACCGCCTTCCTGGCGTCGACGCTCTTCGGCGCATCCGACGCCGGCGCCGCCAATGCCGGCAACCCGGCCGCGGGCCTCGCCGCGCTGAAGGCCGCCCAGGCGCCCGACGCCACCGCCAGGGGCTCCGCCCGGGAGAGGAAAGACCCCGTCACCATCACCGCGCTGAAGCAGTTCCAGGTGGCCATCGCCAAGGCGCGCGACGTGAAGTCCGCCCTGCAGGACCCGCGGGTGCTGAACGTGCTGCTGCCCGCGCTCGGCCTCGCCGACCAGGCGGCCTATCCCGGCCTGGTGCAGAAGGCGCTCACCGCCGACCCGAAGGATACGAAGGGCCTGCTCGCCAGCCTCGACAAGCGCTTCACCGCCGCGGCGAGGACGCTCGACCTGAAGGCCAAGGGCCTCGCCGGCCTGCAGGACCCGAAGGTGCAGCAGAAGCTGATGGACGGCTTCGTCGAGTACCAGTACCGCACCGGCCTCGACGAGCAGGCCCCGGGCGTCTCCGACGCGCTCTACTTCCTGCAGAACGCCAGGGGCGAGACCAACGTCTACAACATCCTCGGCAACACGGTGCTCCGCCGCGTCGTCACCGGCGCGCTCGGCCTGCCGAATTCGATGGTCGTCCAGCCGATCGAGACCCAGGCCGCGGCCATCACCTCGCGCCTGAAGCTTGCCGATCTCAACGATCCGCGGGCCCTGCAGAAGCTCGCCCAGCGCTACGTCATCTCGACCGCCGGCTCCGGCTCCGGCAGCGCATCGGGCCCCTTGCTCTCCCTCCTCGCCTGATCTAGGGCTTGCGGCGGGCCACGCCCCCCCACCGGGGCGCATCCGCTTCTGGAAGGGAGCTGCATCATGGCAAGCGCCACCAAGCCCGGACTCCGTCCGAGGAATCCGCAATTCTCCTCCGGCCCCTGCGCCAAGCGCCCCGGCTGGTCGCTCGAGGCCCTCTCCGGCGCCTATCTCGGCCGCAGCCACCGCGCCGCCGGCCCCAAATCCCGCCTCGCCGAGGTCATCACCCGCAGCAAGGCGATCCTCGGCATGCCCGCCGATTGGCGCCTCGGCATCGTCCCCGCCTCCGACACCGGCGCGGTGGAGATGGCGCTCTGGTCCCTGCTCGGCGCCCGCGGCGTCGACGTGCTGGCCTGGGAGAGCTTCTCCAAGGACTGGGGCACGGATGTCATCAAGCAGCTGAAGCTGCCGGAGGCCCGCGTCATCGCCGCCCCCTACGGCCAGCTCCCCGACCTCGCCTCGGTCGACGCCGCGCGCGACCTGGTCTTCGTCTGGAACGGCACGACCAGCGGCGTCCGCCTCGCCGATGCCGACTGGATCGCGCCTGACCGCCAGGGCCTCGCCATCTGCGACGCGACCAGCGCCGCCTTCGCCATGGACCTCCCCTGGGCCAGGCTCGATGTCGTCACCTGGTCCTGGCAGAAGGTCCTCGGCGGCGAGGCCGCGCACGGCATGCTGGCGCTCAGCCCCCGCGCCGTGGAGCGCCTCGAATCCCACAAGCCCGCCTGGCCGATGCCGAAGATCTTCCGCATGACCAAGGACGGCAAGCTGAACGAGGGCATCTTCAAGGGCGAGACCATCAACACCCCCTCCATGCTCGCCGTCGAGGACGCGCTGGATGGCCTGCGCTGGGCCGAGGGGATCGGCGGCCTCCCGGCGCTGATCGCCCGCTCCGAGGCCAACCTCGCCGCCATCGCCGGCTGGGTCGCGCGTACCCCCTGGGTCGACTTCCTGGCCGAGGTCCCGGCGACGCGCTCCTGCACCTCCATCTGCCTCAAGATCGTCGCCCCCTGGTTCACCGCGCTGGATGCGGAGGCGCAGGCCAAGGTGGCGAAGGCCCTCGCCGGCCTCCTGGACAAGGAAGGCGTCGCCCTCGACGCCGCCAATTACCGCGACGCGCCCCCGGGCCTCCGCATCTGGGGCGGCGCCACGGTCGAGACATCGGATATCGAGGCGCTGCTTCCCTGGCTCGATTGGGCCTTTGCGAGCGTCGAGGCCGAGCAGCGGAAGGCGGCCGCCTGATGCCCAAGGTCCTCATCTCGGACAAGCTCTCGCCCGCCGCGATCGAGATCTTCAAGCGGCGCGGCCTTGAGGTCGACTTCAGGCCCGGCCTCTCGCCCGCAGAACTCCGCGCCATCATCGCGCCCTATGACGGCCTCGCCGTCCGCAGCGCGACCAAGGTGACGCGGGAGCTGCTCGACGCCGCGCCCAACCTCAAGGTCGTCGGCCGCGCCGGCATCGGCGTCGACAATGTCGACGTGACGAGTGCGACGGCGCGCGGCGTCGTGGTGATGAACACGCCCTACGGCAACGCCATCACCACCGCCGAGCATGCCATCGCCATGATCTTCGCCCTCGCACGCCAGATCCCGGAGGCCTCGGCCTCCACCAAGGCGGGCCGCTGGGAGAAGAACCGCTTCATGGGCGTCGAGCTCTTCGGCAAGACGCTTGGCCTGATCGGCTGCGGCAATATCGGATCCATCGTCGCCGACCGGGCCGTTGGGCTGAAGATGAAGGTCGCGGCCTTCGACCCCTTCCTCTCCGAGAAGCGCGCCGTCGAGCTCGGCGTCGAGAAGGTCGAGCTGAACGAACTGCTCGAGCGCGCCGACATCGTCACGCTGCACACGCCGCTGACCGAGCAGACGCGCAACATCCTCAGCCGCGGGAACATCGCCAGGCTCAAGCGGGGCGCCCGCATCGTCAACTGCGCCCGCGGCGGGCTGGTCGATGAGCAGGCGCTGGCCGAGGCGCTGCAATCCGGCCATGTCGCCGGCGCCGCGCTCGACGTCTTCGAGGCGGAGCCGGCGACGGAGAGCCCGCTCTTCGCCCTCGAGAACGTCGTCTGCACCCCGCATCTCGGCGCCGCGACGGCCGAGGCGCAGGAGAATGTCGCCCTGCAGGTCGCCGACCAGATGGCCGACTACCTGCTGACCGGCGCCGTCTCCAACGCCATCAACATGCCGAGCGTGACGGCGGAGGAAGCTCCCCGCCTCAAGCCCTATATGGAGCTCGCCCGCCTGCTCGGCGCCATGGCCGGGCAGCTGACGGCCGCGCAGGACGACGCCATCCGCTCCATCCGCGTCGAGTACGAGGGCCATGTCGCCGAGCTCAACCGCCGGCCCTTGACCGCCGCCGCGCTGGCCGGCGTGCTGACCCCGCTGATGGGCGCGGTCAACATGGTCAACGCGCCGGTGGTGGCGAAGGAGCGCGGCATGGCGGTCGCCGAGACCGTCCACGAGCGCAGCGGCGACTATGCGACGCTGCTCCGCGTCACCGTGGTCACGGAGGGACGCACCCGCAGCGTCGCCGGCACGCTGGTCGGCGATGCGAAGCCCCGCCTCGTCGAGATCAAGGGCATCGCCGTGGAGGCCGATTTCGCCCCGCACATGCTCTACGTCACCAACCAGGACCGGCCCGGCTTCATCGGCCGCTTCGGCATGACGCTCGCCAATGCGGGAATCAACATCGCCACCTTCCACCTGGGCCGTGCGTCCCAGGGCGGCGATGCCATCTGCCTCGTCTCCCTCGACGGGCCGATCCCGGAGCCGGTGCTGGCCGAGGTGCGCGGCCTGCCCCTCGTGGTGCAGGCCGTGCCGCTGCGCTTCTGAGCGCTACTTCCCCTGGAACCGCGGCGGGCGCTTCTCGACGAAGGCCCGCAGCGCCTCCTGGTGGTCCTCCGTCATTTGCGTCCGCATCATGCCGAAGGCCTCGGCATCCAATGCCTCGGCGAGGGTTCCCTCCTCGGCGATCTTCATGTTGCGCTTCATGTAGCGCCAGGCGACGCGCGGCCCTTGCCCAAGCTGCCGCGCCAGCCGCTCCGTCTCCGCCCGCAGCTCCTCGTCCGGCACGAGCCGGTTGACCAGGCCGAGCCGCTCCATCTCGGCGGAATCGAGCTTCGCGCTGGTGAAGTAGAGCTCGCGCGCCTTGGCCGGCCCGACGAGCCTCGCCAGGAAGTAATGCCCGCCGAAATCCCCCGAGAAGCCCATATTGGCAAACGCCGTCGTCATCCGCGCGCTGGTGCCGGCGATGCGCATGTCGCAGGCCAGCGCCAGCGACATCCCCGCGCCGGCCGCGACGCCGTTCACCATGGCGATGGTGGGCTTCGGCATCTCATGCAGCAGGCGGGAGCACTCCATCCGGCCGCGCAGCTCGTCCGAGCCCGCTTCCGGCGTTGCCGGCGGCGGCTTCGCCCCGGTCGCCCGCGCCTTCATGTCGCCGCCCGCGGAGAAGCCGCGCCCCGCCCCGGTCAGCACGACGCAGCCGATCCCGGGGTCGGCCGCCGCCTCGGCCAACGCCTGCTGCAGATCCCGCATCATGGTGCCGCCGAGCGCGTTCAGCACCTCCGGCCGGTTCATGGTGAGCCACAGCACGCCCTCGGCGCGCTCCTGCAACAGCTCCATCCGGCGTTCCTCCCGCTCTGGCACGAGCGAGCCTAGGTGCTATCGTCCATGGGTCCAAGAGGGGAGGAACCCGTCATGAAGGCCGCCGTCCTGCACGAGGTGAACCAGCCGCTCGCCATCGAGGAGGTCACGCTGCAAAAGCCGAAGGCGCGAGAGGTGCTGGTGCGCACCGCCTATGCCGGGCTCTGCCACTCCGACCTGCATTTCATCGAGGGCCTCTACCCTCACCCGCTGCCGACCGTCCCCGGCCATGAGGTCGCGGGGGTGGTGGAGGCCGTCGGCTCCGACGTCACCTACCTCAAGCCCGGCGACCACGTCATCGGCTGCCTCTCGGTCTTCTGCGGCGCCTGCTCGCAATGCACCACGGGCCACACGGTGCTTTGCGAGAACACCGAGGTGAAGATGGTCCCCGGCCAGTCCCGCCGCCTCTCCTGGAAGGGGGGCGAGCTGATGAACCAGTTCCTCAACCTCAGTGCCTTCGCCGAGCAGCTCCTCGTCCACGAGAACGCGCTGGTGAAGATCGATCCCGACATCCCGCTCGACCGCGCGACGCTGGTCGGCTGCGGCGTGATCACCGGCGTCGGCGCCGTCTTCAACACGGCGCGGATCGAGGCGGGCTCCACGGTCGCCGTCATCGGCTGCGGCGGCGTCGGCCTCTCGGCGGTGAACGGCGCGGCGCTGGCCGGCGCCTCGCGCATCATCGCGATCGACCGGCTGCAGTCGAAGCTCGACCTCGCCCGCATCATGGGCGCGACCGACACCATCCTGGTCGGCAACGACGACCCGGCGCAGCAGGTCCGCGAGCTGACCGGCGGCGGCGTCCACTACAGCTTCGAGGCGCTTGGGATGAAGGCGACCGCCGAGCAGAGCTTCGCCATGCTCCGCCCCGGCGGCACGGCGACGATCATCGGCATGGTGCCCTTCGGCGTGAAGATCGAGCTGCACGGCTTCGACTTCCTGCGCGAGCGGAAGATCCAGGGCTCCTCGATGGGCTCCAACCACTTCCGCGTCGACATGCCGCGGCTGCTGAAGCTCTGGCAGCAGGGCCGCCTGCATCTCGACCACCTGATCAGCGGCACCCTGCGGCTCGACGAGATCAACACCGGCTTCGCCCGCCTCAAGTCGGGCGAGGCGGTGCGCCAGCTCGTCGCCTTCGACCGATAAGGGGTCGGCCAGGCGACCCGGCGGACGGCGCCCCGCCTGGCCCGACCTTACCGCCGCTGCGGCCCGGCCTCGTTCAGCGCCAGGTTCTGCTGCGCGAGATCCGCCGTCGCGCTGTCCGGGGCAAGGGCGATGGCGCGCTGCCAATCCGCCTTCGCGCCCGCGGTGTCGCCCTTGAGCTGGCGGATGATCCCCCGCTCCAGCAGGGCCTCCACATTGTCGGGGGTGAGGGTCAGCGCCCGCCCGACATCCGCCGCCGCCTGTTCGACCCTGTCGAGATGCCGGTTCGCCGCGGCGCGTAACACCAGGGCCTCCGCCCGCTGCGGGTCGAGCGCCACCACCCGGTCGAGGTCGTCCATCGAATCCGCGTAGCGCCCGAGCGTGCCGAGCGCCACGGCCCGGTCCAGCATGAGGTCGGCATCGTCCGGCATCAGCGTCAGCCCCATGGTGGCTGCGGCATAGGCCCGCCCCGACTCGCCCGCCATCATCCAGGCCTGCCCCGCCTGGGCGAAGAGCGAGGCTCGCATCGCCGCGCCCGCCTGGCTTGCCCGTGCGAGGCCCTCCAGCCGCTCCGCCGCCCGCTCCGGCTCGTCGGCGGCCAGCAGCGCCAGCGCGCCGCAATGCCGCGCGCCCTCGCCGCCGCCCTTGGTCTCCCAGCCTTCGGCGAAGCTCCTCGCCTCGTCGGGATCGGTGCGCACCAGCCCGAGGCAGCGCTCGTAATCCGCCCCCTCCGCCAGCCGCGGCACGTCGGGCGGCAGGGGGAGGGGTTCGCTCGCCGCCTCCGCCTCCGCCGGCGCACGCAGCGCGAGCCAGCCGATGCCGCCCGCGCTCGTCACCAGGCCGGCCGCCAGCAGCGCCATGAGAACGGGAGAGGCAGGCTTCACGGCGAACAGTCTAGCCGCCCGCCCCGGGCCGCGCCAGATAAGCCGGATGACCGACCTTGCCTCCCCCCATCTGCTCATCGCCGGCCTCGGCTACACCGGCCATGCCGCCGCGCGGGAGGCCGCCCGGCTCGGCTTCCGCGTCACCGGCACCAGCCGCAACCCCGAGGCGCTCGTCCCGCCCCCCAGCACCCGGCTCATCCCCTTCGCCGCCGCTGGCGAGGCTCTGGCGAGCGCCACCCACCTCCTGGTGACCGCCGCGCCGGGGGAGGGGGGGGACCCGCTCCTCGCCACCGCCGCTGAGGCCCTGGCCGCCGCCCCTGCCCTGCGCTGGATCGGCTATCTCTCCACCACCGGCATCTATGGCGACCGCGACGGCGCCTGGGTCGACGAGGCGACGCCGCCCGCCCCCGGCCAGGACCGCAGCCGCCGCCGCCTCGAGGCGGAGGAGGCCTGGCGCACGGCCAGCACCGGCCGTGCCCTCGACATCTTCCGTGTCGGCGGCATCTACGGCCCCGGCCGCAGCGCCATCGAGGAGATGCGGGCCGGCACCGCCCGCCGCACGCTGAAGCCCGGCCACGCCTTCAGCCGCATCCACCGCGACGACATCGCCCTCGCCATCGCCGCCGCGCTCCGCCAGCCACTGCCGCCCGGCATCCGCATCCTCCACCTGGTCGATGACGAGCCCGCCGAGAGCGCTCTGGTCGTCGAGGAAGCCGCCCGTCTGCTCGGCCTGCCGCCGCCGCCCGCCATCCCCTATGAGGAAGCCGCCCGCAGCATGTCCCCCATGGGCCGCAGCTTCTGGGCGGAGAACCGCCGCGTGGCGAATGCCGCGACCAAGGCCGCGCTCGGCATTACCTGGCGCTACCCGACCTACCGCGAGGGCCTGGCGGCGATCCTGCGCGGCGCGGGCTGAAACCCCGGCAGGTCGGTGCCGGCCCGGGCCATCCTGCGCTTCGACCTCCGCCGGGGGCGTCCGTGCGTCGCCTCCGCCCTATGCTGGCCCGCACTCGCAACCTGCTGGGTAGTCCACCCCCTCGGCCTCAGCGCGCCAGGTCACGATCCACGATCAGTTGCCTTGGCCCCATAGGCGCCCGCGGCCATCCCGGCCTCCGGCGATCACGCCCTAGGTGGCGGTTTCGCTGACCACCCGCCTGAGCAGCGCCAGGTCCCCCGCCCGGGACAGCCGGTGGTCCCCATCCTTCACCAGAACCACCTGCACATCCTCGCCCGTCACCGTCTCCGCGATGCGCAGCGCCGTCTCCCAGGGCACATCCGGATCCCGCTGCCCCTGCAGCAGCCTGACCGGCACGCGGAGCGGGAAGGGGCGGTCGAGCACCAGCTGCCGCCGCCCATCCTCCAGCAGCCCGCGGGTGATCGGGTAGGGGTCGCCATAGGCGCTTGGCCGACGCCACACCCCCTCGCGCTCCAGCACCGCCCGCGCCTCCCCCGTCAGCGCCGCCTCGATCCGCAGGGTGAAGTCCGGCGCCGCGGCGATCCCGACGAATGCCGCTGCCATCTCCGGCCTCCGCCGCGCCAGCAGCAGCGAGATCCACCCGCCCATCGAGGACCCGACCAGCACCTGCGGCCCCTCCGACAGCGCCCCGATCACCGTCTCCGCATCCGCCGTCCAGCGGCCGATGCTCCCCGCCTCGAACTCGCCCCCGCTCGCCCCATGCCCGGAATAGTCGAAGCGCAGGAACCGCCGCCCCGTCTCGGCGCAGAAGCGGGCCAGCTCCTCCGCCTTCGTCCCCGTCATGTCGCTGCGGAACCCGCCGAGGAAGACGATGCCCGGCCCCCGCCCGGGGATCCTCCGCCAGGCGAGCTCCACCCCATCCCCGCGGTCGAGCCGCCCGCTCTCCTCGCTCATGCCCGCGGCAGCCCGCGCCGGGCGAGGTTCCCCATCAGCGCCCCCACCCCGAAGACCCAGGGCGGGCAGGCATCCGTCCGGTCCACCTCATTGACCAGCGCCCCGAGCCGCGCCGAGGCGATCCGCACCACGTCGCCCGGATGATGAGTGAAGCCCTGGCCCGCCGCCCCCCGGTCCTTGCCGGGCGAGAAGGGCGTGCCGAGGAACAGCACCGCCCCGTCCGGATACTGGTGATGCGGCCCGATGAGCTGGTCGACCACCTCCGTCGGATCCCGGCTGATGGCGCCGACCGCCCCCGTCTCCTCCAGCCGGAAGCCGTCCCGCCCCTCGATCGTCAGCGCGATCTCCGCCCGCCTGATATCCTCCAGCGTGAACCCCCCATCGAAGAGCCGCAGCAGCGGCCCCAGCGCGCAGGCCGCGTTGTTGTCCTTGGCGCGGCCCAGCAGCAGCGCCGACCGCCCCTCCACATCCCGCAGGTTGACATCGTTGCCGAGCATCGCGCCGAGGATGGCGCCGCGCGCATTCACCGCCAGCACCACCTCCGGCTCCGGGTTGCTCCACTCGCTCGTCGGATGCACCCCGATTTTCGCCCCGACGCCGACCGAGGCCATGGGCTGGCACTTGGTGAAGATCTCCGCATCCGGCCCGATGCCGACCTCGAGATACTGGCTCCACCAGCCCCGTTCGACCAGCGCCGCCTTCAGCCGCATCGCCTCCGCGCTGCCCGGCCGCACGGCGGAGAGCTCATCGCCGATGATCCCCCGCACCTCGGCCCGGACGGCCTCCGCCTGGCTCGCATCGCCGCGGCAGCGCTCCTCGATCACCCGCTCCAGCATCGAGCGCACATAGGTCACGCCGCAGGCCTTCACCGCCTGCAGGTCGACCGGCGCCAGCAGCCAGGGCTTCCCGGCATCGCGCACCGCGTGGTGGCTGTTGCCGAGCACCGCCGGCAGGTCGAGCGGCACCGGCACCCCGCGGTTGCGGATCGCCGCCACGGGATCGGCCTCGTTCAGCCAGACGCTCACCGTGCCGAAGGCCGGCGTCATGTCGAAGGCCGCGCCGTTCAGCAGGCCGATCGCGCTCGGCCCTTCCGCTGTCATGATCCGTGCCGCATAAGCGCCCTCGGGCCAGTCCCCTGGCAAGGCCGTGTCGTCGAGATGCATCGCGCCGGTCCCCCTCCCTGTTTGCGCGCAGTCTAGCGGCGCTCGACCCGGCGCGAAGCCCCGCCCCCGAAACCCGAACGACCCGGTTGCGTTCGGATTGTTGTTCAACCACAAGTCGAAGGACTAATGTCCAGCCTCCTGCGCCGCCTGACCGCCCTTGGCCTGGCCCTCAGCCTCGCCGCCTGCGGCACCGTCGATTTCACCCGCCCCGGCATTGCCGACCCGGAAGCCGGCTATGCTGGCGCCTTCCCCCGCTATGCGGAGTTCTGCGCCCTCTCGCAGATCAGGAAGCGCCCCGGCTTCGGCGCCGAGATCCGCGGCGAGATCGGCGGCCATGCCGTGCTCTACTTGAACGGCGCCTGCCGCGGCCCGGACGGCACCCTCATCCCCTGCGATGCGCCCGGCGCCGGCCCGGAGGAGGGCGTCGGCGTGTCGATGAATGCGCATTTCCGCAATGCCAAATGGGTGGCGATCCCCGGCCGCGACTTCTTCTTCGAGGGCAATCTCCGCCCCGGCGAGACGCTGACCCGCGCCCGCTACGCCGAGGTCCAGGCCGAGGCCCGCCGCCTCCGCCTCTATGACGAGGTCGCCTTCCACGAGGACGCCTTCGCCGGCGCCCCCGCCGGCCTCCCGCGCGAGGAGGCCAAGTACGAGGTCTCCATCGCCACTGATTATGCGGTCGGCCTCGGCCGCGGCCGCTACTGCGCGCGCGTCCCGGTGACGCGGGCGCAGATGCTGGCGATGATCGACTTCCTGAACGCCGAGAACGCCCCCTACCGCAGCGGCGCCCGCGAGTTCCACTGGTCGCTCTTCCGCGACAACTGCATCCACCTGGCGCACAACGCGCTCGCCGCCGCCGGCTTCTGGCAGCCCTGGCCGACCAACCTGCCCCTGCCGCTGGCGATCCTCAATTTCCCCGTGCCGAAGAACGAGTTCGTCAACCTCATGCGCCGCGGCAACGACCAGGCCCTGCTCGACCCGGAAGCCGCCTTCGCCGACCCGGCCGCCCGCCGCTCCGTCTTCGAATTCGGCACCCTCCCGGTCCGCCCCGGCGCCATCGCCCTCTCGGCCCCGGCCTGGCCGGCGAACCAGGTCTACGAGACCGAGCTCGGCCTCATCTTCTACGACGAGCCGACGGTCGGCCCCTACCGCTTCTGGCTCGCCGACATCCTCCGCCGCCCGCGCGACCATGCGCTGGAGGCGAACCTCCGCTGGTATGCCGCGCACCTCGACCGCCTGGGCGAGGAGCGCCGCCCCCTGCCGCCGGAGATGGCGGACTTCGCCGAGCGCTTCTACGCCGCGGCGAAGCGCGAGCTGGCCGCGACCGACAGCCGCCTCGAGCGCCTCCGCGCCGCCCGCGCCACGCCGGAGACCGGCCTCGCCTCGCGCTGACCCATCCTCTAGCCTTGCGCCTCTGGGTGGCAGCGAGGCAGCAGCGATGACGATGGCGATGAGCTGGGAGGAATGGGCGCGGCAGGATGCGGTCGGCCTCGCCGCCCTCGTCCGCGGCGGTGAGGTGACCGCTGCCGAGCTCGCCGCCCAGGCCGCCGCCGGCATCGCCCGCCTCAACCCCACCCTCGCTGGCGTCGTCGAGGTCTTCGAGGATGCCGTCGAGGACCCCGCGACCGGCGGCACCGACTTCGCCGGCCCCTTCGCGGGCGTGCCCTGGCTGATGAAGGATCTCGGCCCCACCATCGCCGGCCGCCTGCAGGAGATGGGCTCGCGCCTCATGCGCGGGAACCGCACGACCGCGGACGCCTGGCTCACCACCCGCATCCGCGGGGCCGGCCTCAACATCATCGGCCGGACGACGACGCCGGAATTCGGCTGCTGCTCCTCCGCCGAGAACCCTGAGGTCTACGTCACCCGCAATCCCTGGAACCTCGAGCACACCACCAACGGCTCCTCGGCTGGCTGCGGCGCGATGCTCGCCGCCGGCATCCTGCCGCTCAGCCATGCGACGGATGGCGGCGGCTCCATCCGCATCCCCGCCGGCGCCTGCGGCAATCTCGGGCTGAAGCCCTCGCGGGGCGTCTTCTCCACCGCGCCTTATGCCTCCGACATCACCAGCCTGGTCTCGACCCAGGGCTGCCAGAGCCGCACGGTGCGCGACACCGCCGCCTTCCTCGACCATTGCCGCGGCGGCGCCCCCGGCGAGTTCATGCCCTACTGGACCGCACCCGAACCCTACTCGACGCTGATCGAGCGCGACCCGCCCCGCCTCCGCATCGCCCTCTCGCATGAATGGGGCGACTACCGCGCCACGCCCCATTTTGTCGCCGAGCTGGAGCGCGCCGGCCGCCTGCTGGAGGGCCTCGGCCACCATGTCGACTGGGCGCTGCCCGCGGTCGATTTCCGCGCCGCCTTCGCCGCGCAAACCACCTGCTACATCAGCAATTTCGCCCAGACCGTCGCCAATCTCATCGGCGCGCGCGGCCTCTCCCGCCCGCCTGAGGGCCTGGTCGAGCCGATGAACATCCGCATCTGGGAGGCCGGCCTCGACACCTCCTACACCGAGCGCGCCCGGATGCAGGCGGCGTTCAACGCCACTTCGCGCGCCTTCGGCGCCTTCTTCGAGGCGTGGGACGTGATCCTCACGCCGGTCACTGCCCTGCCGACGCCGAAGCTCGGCACCACCCAATACCTGACCATCAGCGACAATCCGGACGTCCAGGACTGGTTCGCCAATCTCTGGCGCAACTTCGCCTACACGCCGCTCGCCAATCTCTGCGGCATCCCGGGCCTCTCCATGCCGCTCGGCGCGCAGGAGAATGGCCTGCCTCTCGGCATCCAGGCCCAGGCGGCGCAGGCGCAGGACGGGCTGCTGCTGCAGCTCGCGGCGCAGGTGGAGCGGGCGATCGGCGGCCGGTGGAATGGCGGTCGCCGTCCCTCGGTGCATGTGGCGGCTCCCTGAGGGAGGCCGCCACCCGCAGCGTCAAACCCGCTTGACGAAGATCCAGACGCCGTCCTTCACCGAATTCGACTTCATGTGCACCCGCACCTTCGCGGGCGCCATGTTGTGGTCGAAGACATACTCGAACATCGTGTTCACCTCGCCCTTGGCGACGCCATCCTGGAACTTGCCCTGGAAGAGGTGGCCGCGCGTGCAGGGTGCGACATCGGTGAAGAAATTCTTGCCGACGACCTCCTCCGGCTTGCGGCCGGTGATCTCGCCTTCCGCGTTGTTGTATTTCATGATCTTGCCGGCCGCATCGACGAGGACTGCGCCGAAGGGCAGGCGGTTCAGCCGCGACGGGTCCTGCGCGACCAGATTCTCGACATTGTCCGCCCCGAACTTGATCAGCTCCATGCCGTACCATTTCCCTGCTGTGGGTGATGCGGGCGCTTGTCTGCCATGCCGCTCCTGAAGATCCGGTAAACGCCCGTCGAGGCATCCACCGCGCGGCCTTTACCCAAGCTTAAGCCTGCACGCGCATGCTGCGCCCACCATGACGCCGCCACAGAACCTCACCCTCTCCGAAAGCGCGGTTCTCCGCATCCTGCGCTCGCTCCTCGCCGCCGAGCTCGCGGCCGCCGGCCGCCGCATCCGCGCCGAGGACGCAGCGCTCTGGCCCGCCGACCTGGCGCTGGACGAATCCGGCCTCGGCCTCGACAGCCTGGAGCGCCTAGCCTGCGCCTCCGCCGCCAGCGCCTTCTTCCACCTCCACGAGACGGGAATCGAGGACTACCTCCTGGCCCGCCGGCAGCTCGCCGGCTGGGCCGAGGTGGTGCGTGCCGCCCTCGCCGAGGGCGTCTCCGGCCTTACCGTCACGACCTCGGGCAGCACGGGCGAGCGCCGGCCCTGCACCCATCCCGCAGCCCGTCTCCTGGCCGAGGGCGCCTACTGGGCATGGCGCTTCGCCGGCCGCCGCCGCATCGTCACCCTCGTCCCGGCGCATCACATCTACGGCTTCCTCTTCACCGCCCTGCTGCCCGACCTGCTCGGCCTGCCGGTGCTGGATGCCCGCGCCCTTGCTCCTGGCCGCCTGCTGCGCGAGGTGGCGCCAGGCGATCTCCTGGTCGGCTTTCCGACAGGTTTCGCCGGCCTGCTGCGCTCGATCGGCACCGCCGGCCTGCCCGCCGATGTCGAGGCCGTCTCCTCCACCGCGCCGCTGCCGGCCGAGATCCACCGCGCCCTCCGCGGTGGCGGCGCCGCCCGGCTGACGGAGGTCTATGGCAGCTCCGAGACCGGCGGCATCGCCATCCGCCTCGCGCCGGGGGAGGGCTTCCACCTGCTGCCCTGGTGGCGCCCCGGCGAGGCTGGCAGCATCGTCGACGCCGAGACCGGCCGGCCCGTCCCGCTGCCCGACCATGCCGCCTTCGACAAGGAGGGCAGGCTCCACCTGCATGGCCGCAAGGACCATGCGGTGCAGGTCGGCGGAGTGAACGTCTACCCGGCCCGCATCGCCGCCCGCCTGCGCGAGCACCCGCTGGTCGCCGACTGCACGGTCCGGCTCGATTCCAACCTCGCCGAGCCGAGGCTGAAGGCCTTCGCCATCCCCATCCCTGGGGCGGAGCCGCAGCGTCTCGCCGCCGAGCTGGAAGCCTGGTGCCGCAGCACCTTCCCCGCCCCCGAACGGCCGGTGCGGATCGATTGCGGCCCTGCTCTCCCCGTGTCGGAGCTCGGAAAGCCCGCCGATTGGGAGGTCGCGGCATGAAACCCGCCCCGCATCTCGCCCTGGCGCTCGCGGCGCTCGGCCTCGCTCCGGGCGGCCTCGCGCTCGGCAGCGGCCTTCCCTGGCTCGGCCTGCCCCTGCTGGCGCTCGGCCTGTTCGGCCTCCTGCAACTCCGCCGCCAGCCCGCCCCGCCGCCTCGGCCTGCTCCGGTGGCGGCACCCGCCCCGGCCCCACCCGCGCCCGTTGCGAACCGGGCCCTTGCGGTCGAGGCAATGGCCGTCCGCATCGAGGCGGAGGCGGGCGAGGCGGTCGCGGAAGTTCAAGCCGCGGCACGCGACCTGCAGGCGGAGCTCGACCTCCTCGAGGGCTCCGGCCTGCAGCTCGAGCAGCAGATGCATGCCGCCCGCGGCGACAGCGAGCGTGGCGCGGCCGAAGCCGCCGTCGCCGCCGAGGCCACCGGCGCGATCCTGAAGGTCGTGCAGGACCTGGCCAGCGAGGTCGCCCGCGCCGCCACCACCTCGCGCAGCATGGCGGAGCGGGGCGAGGAGGCGCAGCGCCTGGTGGCCGAGCTCTCGGTCTCCGCCGGCGAGATCAACGCCGTCACCCGGCTGATCGCCGGCATCGCCAGCCAGACCAACCTGCTGGCGCTGAACGCGACGATCGAGGCCGCCCGCGCCGGCGAGGCCGGCAAGGGATTTGCCGTCGTCGCCGGCGAGGTGAAGCAGCTTGCCGCCGAGGCCGCCAAGGCCAATGCCGCCATCGCTGAGCGGATCGCTGCGGTGCTGGATCGCGTCGCCCGGGCCACCCAGGCCGTCGACACCATCCTCGCCGGCGTGCGCGACCTCGCCGGCATCTCCGCGACCGTCGAGCAAGGGATGTCCACCCAGGCGGCAACCGCCGCCAGCGTCGCCCGCGCCGCAGAGGATGCCTCGCGGTCGGCGCAGGCGGTGACTGCCAGGGTGGCCAGCGCGGCGGCGAAGCTCGACGACAACCGGATGTCCGTCGGGCTGATGCACGGCGCTTCGGGCCAGGTGACGGCGGCGATCGACGGGCTGCAGGGCCGCCTCGTCGGGGTGGTTCGCGCCACGCTGGCCGAGGGCGACCGGCGGCGCCATCCGCGCATACCGTTGCGGCGCAGCTGCACCATTCTGCTGCCCGGCCACGGGAATGCGGTCGCCGGCCAGGTCGCCAACCTGTCGCTCGGCGGCGCCAAGGTCTTCAGCCGGGCCGCCGTCGTGCCCGGCGATCTGGTGGAGCTGACGGTGGAGGGTCTGCCTGGCACCACCTGCAGGGTCGTCGGGCAGAGCAACGGGCTGCAGCTTGCCTTCGTCTTCCCCGATGCCAAGACGGAGGATGAGTTCCGGTGCCGCTTGGAGGCGCTTCTCGCCGAGCCTGCAAGCGAGGCGGCCTGAGTGCCGGCCGGGCCGTCGATCACCGTGGCATGAGAAAAGAGCCAGAGCCGTCGCCATGGCCCGCGGCCGGGGCGGCCTGCCCCAATCCTTACCAGTCCTCGATCGCATTCTGTCGTGGATCCAAATCAACGCCGTGTCGGCTCAGCGATTTGAGGCTTGGAACCACCCACCCCAGCCTTGACGGACCCCCCTCGCCGGCCCGAGGAACACCCCTCCGCCGCGCCGAGGCCCCGATGACCCGCTACGCCGCCACCGACCTCACCACCCTCGCCGCCGCCCTTTGCCGCGCCGGCGGCATGGAGACCGAGAAGGCCCAGGTCGTCGCCGAGATACTCGTCGAGGGCGACCTGATGGGCCACGACACCCATGGCCTCGCCCTGCTGCCGCCCTATCTCGACGGCCTCGCCAGCGGCGACATGCAGGGCAGGGGGGAGCCGACCGTCCTCGCCGGCACCCCGGTCGTCGAGACCTGGGACGGCGCCAAGCTCCCCGGCCCCTGGCTGGTCCGCCGCGCCGGCGACCTCGCTGCGGCGCGCGCGGCGGAATACGGCCTCGCCGCCGTCGCCATCCGCCGCTGCCACCATATCGGCTGCCTCGCCGCCTATCTCCCGCGGCTGGTCGAGCGCGGCCTCGTCGCCCAGATCTGGTCCTCCGACCCCGCCACCGCCTCGGTCGCCCCCTGGGGCGGCACGCAACGGATCATCACCCCGAACCCGCTCGCCGCCGGCTGGCCCGGCCCCGACGGCCCGGTGATGATCGACATCTCCATGTCCATCACCACCAACGGCATGACCGCCCGCCGACGCGCCGAGGGCAGCCGCTTCCCCTTCGACGCCCTGCTTACCGCCGAAGGCCGGCCGACCGACGACCCGGAAGCCTTCTTCCAGGGCGGCACGCTGCTGCCGCTCGGCGGGATGGCCGCCGGCCACAAGGGCTTCGGCCTCGGCCTGCTGGTCGAGGCGCTGACCTCTGGCCTCGCCGGCCATGGCCGCGCCGATGCCCCGACCGGCTGGGGCGCCAATGTCCTGGTCCTGGTGATCGACCCCGCCCGCTTCGGCGGCACGGCGGCCTTCCTCCGCGAGAGCGCCTGGATCGCCGAGGCTGTCCATGGCAACCCGCCCGCCGTCGGTGGCCAGGCGCCGCGCCTTCCCGGTGAGCGCGCCTGGCAGCGCCGCACCCAGGCGCTGGCGGAAGGCGTCGCCCTCCACCCCACCATCCCGCCCGCGCTCGCCGCCCGCGCCGCCGCCGCCGGCCTGCCCATGCCGAGCCCCATCGCCGCGTGACCGCGCCGACGGTCCTGCAGGTGCTGCCGAGTCTCGTCACCGGCGGGGTGGAGCGCGGCACGCTCGAAATCGCGGAGGCCATCATCGCCGCCGGCGGCCGCGCCCTCGTCGCCTCGGCCGGCGGCCCGCTGGTCGACCCGCTGGAGCGGCTGGGCGCCACCCACGTCACCCTGCCGCTGCGGACCAAGGCGCCCTGGCGCATCATCCGCAACGCCACCAGCCTGGCCCGACTGGCCGCGGAGGAGGGGGCCAGCATCATCCATGCCCGCTCACGCGCCCCCGCCTGGTCGGCGATGCTGGCGGCGCGGCGGCTAGGGGCGCAGCTAGTCACCACCTATCACGGCACCTACAACGAGGGCGTCCCGGCCAAGCGCCTCTACAACTCGGTCATGGCCCGCGGCGAGCGCGTGATCGCCATCAGCCACTTCATCGCCGCCCATATCCGCGAGCGCCACGGGACCGACCCGGCGCGCATCCGCATCATCCCCCGTGGCGTCGACCCCCGCCGCTTCGACCCGGCCCTGGTCCCGCCGGAGCGCCTGGCCGTCCTCCGCGCCGCATGGCGGCTGCCGGAGGGCCACCCCATCATCATGCTCCCTGGCCGGCTGACGCGCTGGAAAGGGCAGGGGGTGCTGCTCCAGGCCATGGCCCGGCTGCCGGGCGATGCGATCGCCGTGCTGGTCGGCGACGGCCCCCGCTATCGCCGCGAGCTGGAGGCGGAGGCCGCCCGCCTCGGCCTTGGCGACCGCCTCCGCATGGTCGGCCATGTCGATGACATGCCGACGGCCCTGCTCCTCGCCGACCTCGTCCTCCATTGCTCGACCGAGCCCGAGGCCTTTGGCCGCACCGTGATCGAGGCCCAGGCCATGGGCCGCCCGGTGATCGCCGCCGATCTCGGCGGCCCACGCGAGACGGTGATGCAGAACGAGACCGGCTGGCGCGTCGCCCCCGGCGAGCCGGAGACGCTGGCCCGCGCCATCGACCACGCCCTCCGCCTGCCGCCCGCCCGCCGCGCCGCGATCGGCGAGGCTGCCCGCGCCCATGTCCTCGCCCACTACACCACCGCGGCGATGCAGCAGGCGACGCTCGCCGTCTACCGCGAGCTGGCATGAGCGCCCCACCTCTCGAAGGCACCCGCATCCTCGTCATCAAGCTCGCTGCGCTCGGCGACGTGGTGCAGGCCTTCGGCCCCTTCGCCGCCATCCGCGCCCATCACCCGGGTGCCGAGGTCACCCTGCTCACCACGCCGCCCTATGCCGGGCTGCTGCGCCGCAGCCCCTGGTTCGACCGCATCTGGGAGGATGGGCGCCCCGCCTGGACCGACCTTCCCGCCGTGTGGCGCCTCGCCGGCCGCCTGCGCGCCGCCCGCTTCGCCCGCGTCTATGACCTGCAGACCTCGTCCCGCTCCTCCCGCTACCGGCTGATGGTCGGCCGCGGTGCCGAATGGTCCGGCATCGCCCCCGGCGCCAGCCACCCGCATGTCAACCCGGTGCGCGACCTGATGCACACCGCCGAGCGCCAGCGCGAGCAGCTCGAGATGGCCGGCCTCGCAGGGTTTCCCGCGCCCGCCCTCGATTGGCTGGATGACGACATCGCCGGCCTCGGCCTGCCGGAGCGCTTCGCCCTGCTGGTCCCCGGCGCCTCGCCCGGCCGGCCGGGCAAGCGCTGGCCGGCCGAGCGCTTCGCCGCCCTCGCCGCCGGCCTGGACCTGCCCGCCGCCGTCATCGGCGGCCCGGCGGAGGCGCCGCTGGCCGCCACCATCGCCGCCGCCCGGCCTGGCGCGACGGTGGACCTGACCGGCCGCACCAGCCTCGCCGGCCTCGGCGCCGTCGCCCGCCGCGCCGCCTTCGCCATCGGCAACGACACCGGCCCGACGCACCTCGCCGCCGCCGCCGGCTGCCCGACCCTCGTGCTGTTCGGCCCGGAGAGCGACCCGGCCCTCTGCGCCCCGCGCGGCCGCGCCGTCGCCGTGCTCCGCCATCCGCGCCTCGCGGCGCTGGAGGTGGCGGAGGTGCGCGCGGCGCTCGCCGCGCTGGTCGCCTCCTAGGGCAAACTCCGATCGGCTGGGGGCACTTGGTCGGAGTAATTCGCGCCGCTGGACACCAGGCTGGAGCGCGTTTCGTGAGCCAGATCGAACGGAAGCCGCTCTAGCCCGTCACATCCGCATCCGGCCGGTCACCGCCGGGCGAGTACTCGGTGTGCCATTCGCCCTTCTCGTCCTGGTACTCGATATAGGCGTCGTTGCCCGGCACGTGCTGCTCCCGCGCCACGCGCTTCGCGGCCTGCACCGCGGCGTCATGCGTGCGGAAGGCCTCCGAGAAGACGTCGCCGAGCTTGTAGGCCCAGCCGCCATCGTGCTGGACGATCTTGTAGTGGATCTTCTCCATCCGCCTCACTCCTGCCGTGCCCTGATCTCCGCCCCCGCCCAGCCCTCCATCAGCCGGGCCAGCGCGGATATGTCCTCTCCCGCCATCCCATGCCCGGCGGCGAAGCGCCAGACCCGCGCCGCCTGCTCGATCGCCCACATCGGCACGTCGAGCGCGGCCGCCTCGGCGAGGCCGAGCGTCACATCCTTGTCCACCACCGCGATCGCCGCGCCGAAGCCGAAGCGCCGCGTCAGCACCTCCTCCGCCACGCGCTCCGTCACCATGCTGCGTCCCGTCCCGGCATTCAGCATCGCCAGCATGGTCTCGGGATCGAGCCCCGCCTTGGCGCCCATGGCGAGCGCCTCGAAGCTGGCGACCATGTTGGCGGCGAAGACCAAGTTATTGACGAGCTTCATCACCTGCGCCTGCCCCGGCCTCTCGCCGAGGACGAAGACCGCGCGCCCGATCCGCTCCTGCCAGGGCCGGAGCCGCGCCACCGCCTCCGGCGCGCCCGCGGCGAGCATGGCGAGCGTTCCCGCCCGCGCCCCCGCGGGCCCGCCGCTGATCGGCGCATCCACCACCGCGATGCCGCGCCCCGCGAGCCGCGCCGCGATCCCCTCGACCGCCGCACGGCCGATGGTCGACATCTCGGCATGGAGCCTCACCGCGCCGCCCTCGGCGACCTCGTCCGCGACCGCGTCGCTGGCGCGGCCGTTCGGCAGGCAGGCGAAGACGATCTCCGCCGCGTCGGCGACGGCCCGCGCGCTGGCGCAGCCGATGGCGCCCTGGGCCGTGAAGGCCGCCACCGCGTCCGGCCGCGGGTCATAGACATGCAGCGCCACATCCGGCCCGAGCAGCCGCGCCGCCATCGGCGCGCCCATCTGGCCTAGGCCGATGAAGCCAAGCTTCGCCGTCATGCCACCACCGCCCCGCTATCGACCGGGATCACCTGGCCGGTCACGATCCGGCTCTCGTCGGAGGCGAGCCAGAGCGCCGCATTTGCCATGTCCATCGGCTGGCCGAGGCCGAGAAGGTGCCCCTCCGCCACCCGCCTGACCTCCGCATTGCCGGCCAGCAGCCGCTCGACCCGGGGCGTCAGCGTGACGCAGGGCGCGATGGCGTTCACCCGCACGCGCTGCGCCGCGTATTCGACGGCGAGCGAGCGGGTCAGCGCCGCGACGCCGCCCTTGGCCGCCGTGTAGCAATCCCGCCCCGGGAAGCCCATCAGCGCCACCACGGAGGCCATGTTGATCACCGCCCCGCCGCCCGAGGCGGCAATCGCCGGGATGCCGAAGCGGCAGCCGAGGAAGGTGCCGAAGAGATCGAGGGTGATGGCGCGCCAGAACTCGGCGACCGGCGCCTCGGTCACCGGCCCGTCCTCCAGCGTCGAGCCGCCGGCATTGTTGTGCAGCACGTCGAGCCGCCCCCAATGCTGGACGGTGCGCTGGATCGCGGCCTCCACCTGCGCCTCCTCCCGCACGTCGGTGGGCAGGGCGATGGCCTCGCCCCCGGCGGCAGCGATGCGCTGCGCCGTCTCCTCGCCCGAGGCGGCGTCGATCTCGGCGATCGCCACGCATGCGCCCTCGCGGGCGAAGAGCTCCGCCGTGGCCCGGCCGATGCCGGTGCCCGCGCCGGTGATGAGGGCGACCTTGCCCTGGAGCCTCGCCATGGCCCGTTTCTCCACCCCGTTCCCTGGACTATGGGCGCCCGCGCAGCGACGCGGCAAGCTGCGGAAGCCGGGACGCCTCGTTGCCCTTCCGCCGCCGCTCGTCAGACTGGGACCGTAATGCCGATGACAGGAAGCCGGGGCCCGGAGCGGGCGCTCGACGCGCTCGATGCCTGCCCTGCCGGTATGCCCGATAGGCTCGGCCCATGTTCGGCAATCCGCCGCCTCGCCGCCCACCGCCAGGACCAGGCGAGCGTCGGCGGCGCCCTCGCCACCCCGGCCGGGGCCGTCGGCCACGGTGTCGCACGCGGCCTCGAAGCCGTCGCGGCGCCGGGCCCGCTGATCCTCCGGTCGGTGATGCCGGAGGCGGGCCCCGCCCGATGAGCCTCGCCGATCTCAGCCGCATCGCGGCCGTCCTCGTCTTCCTCGCCACCTATGCGGTGGTGGCGGTCGGCCGCGTGCCGGGGCTCAGGCTCGACCGCACCGGCGCCGCGGTGCTCGGCGGCGCGCTCATGGTCGGCTGCGGCGCGCTGACGGAGAAGCAGGCCTTCGAGGCGATCGATCTCGGCACGCTCGCGCTGCTGCTCGGGATGATGCTGCTCGTCGCCAATCTCCGCCTCGCCGGCTTCTTCCGGCTGGTGACGGTGACGGCGGCGGCCCGTGCCCGGCACCCGGCGACGCTGCTCGCCGCGGTGGTGCTGGTGAGCGGCGGGCTCTCGGCGGTGCTGGTGAACGACACGGTCTGTCTCGCCATCACGCCGTTGGTCGTGGCGCTGGCGCGGCAGCTGCGGCGGGATCCAGTGCCCTATCTGCTGGCCGTCGCCATGGCGGCGAATATCGGCAGTGCGGCGACCATCACCGGCAACCCGCAGAACATGATCGTCGGCGGCTTCTCGGGCCTTTCCTGGGGCGAGTTCGCGGTGGCGCTGGCGCCGGTCGCGGCGCTCGGCCTCGTCGCCTGCTTCCTGCTGATCCTGCTGCTGCATCCGCGCGAGTTCTTCGTCGCGCGGCTGCGGCCGCCGGCGCCGGCGCGGCTGCCGCGCATCCACCGCCCGCTCGCGCTGAAATCCGCGCTCGTCGCGCTCGGCGTCGTCACCGCCTTCCTCGCCGGCGTGCCGGTCGCGCTCGCCAGCGTGCTGGGCGGGGCGCTGCTGCTGCTGACGCGGCGGGTGAAGCCGCAGAAGGTCTGGCGCGAGGTGGACTGGCCGCTGCTGGCGATGTTCGCCGGGCTCTTCGTCGTGGTCGAGGGGCTGGAGCGCGCGATGCTGACGCCGGAGGTGCTGGCCGCCGCCGCGCGGCTGCACCTCGACGATGCGCTCTCGCTGACGGTGGTCACGACCCTTCTCTCGAGCCTCGTCAGCAATGTTCCCGCCGTGCTGGTGCTGAAGCCCTTCGTCGAGCCGCTGGCCGACCCGCAGCGCGCCTGGCTGCTGGTCGCAATGGCCTCCACCATGGCGGGGAACCTGACGCTGGTCGGCTCCGTCGCCAACCTCATCGTCGCGCAGCGGGCGGCGGCCGAGGGGGTGGAGATCGGCTTCTGGCGGTATGCGCGGACCGGTATACCAGTGACTTTGGCGACCTCGCGATTGGATTATGGTTCCGTTGAATGATCGGGGGACCGGGGACCATGGCGCGCAAGCTGTTCGAACTCTGCGGCACCGATCCGGCGCGCCGCTTCAGCCCCTATTGCTGGCGAAGCCGCATGGCCCTCGCCCATAAGGGGCTGGCGGCGGAGGTGGTGCCCTGGCGCTTCACGGAGACGGCGGCGCTCAGCTTCTCCGGCTCCGACAAGGTGCCGGTGCTTGTCGATGGGGCGAGGGTGGTGGCCGATAGCTGGGCGATCGCCGAGTATCTGGAGGAATGCTACCCGGAGGCGCCGAACCTGTTCCAGGGCATACCCGCGGCGCAGCGATTCCTCGCCACCTGGTCGGATACGGTTCTGGTCCCGGCGCTGGCGAGGCTGATCGTCACCGACATCCCGGCGCTCCTCGATGCGGAGGACCGGGCCTATTTCGTCGCAAGCCGAGAGAAGCGGTTCGGCATGCCGCTCGCGGAGGTGACGGCGGGGCGGGAGGCGCGGCTGCCGGAATTCCGCGCCCTGCTGCTGCCGCTGCGGCACCTGCTGCGCCACCAGCCCTTTCTCGGCGGGCCGGCGCCGGATTACGGAGATTACTGCGTCTTCGGCACCATGATGTGGCCGCGCGTCGTCAGCCCGCTGCCCCTGCTGGAGGCCGGCGATGCGGTGCATGACTGGCAGGAGCGGATGCTCGACCTGCATGGCGGGCTGGCGCGCGAGGTGCCGGCCTACGGCGCCTGAAGTCGCCCGAGGAATTCCAGCACGTCGCGCCGCACCGGCGCCACCGGCTGCAGCAGGCGGGCGAAGGCCCCGATGGTCATCACATGGCCCAGCTGCGGGTAGTAGCGCTCCTCCACCAGGTTGCCCGCAGCGCGGAGGGCGGCGCCGAGACTGGCGGTATTGGCCGGGCGTACGGTGGTGTCGGCGAGGCCGGTCGCCAGCAGCATGGGCGGCGCGCCGGACGTGACATGGGCAATGGGCTGGGTGTCCCGCCAGCCCGGCTCCGGGCCGAAGATCCCTTGCAGCACCCGGCTGCGCAACGGCAGGAAGTCGTAGGGGCCGGACAGGCCGATGGCCCCGGCCAGGTCGCGCCCCGGCTCCAGCCCGACCGCGCCAAGCCAGCGCCCGTCGAGCGCCAGCATGGCGGCGATGTAGGCGCCGGCCGAATGGCCCATCAGCACCAGCGGCGCGCCCGGCCAGCGCTCGCGCGCCCAGCGCAGGGCCCGGGCGCCGTCCTCGAGGAAGGCCGGGTAGCCCGCCGCCGGCCAGAGCCGGTAGGCGGGGATGACGACCCGCAGCCCCTCCCGCGCCAGCGAAGTGCCGAGGAAGCGGTAGTCGGCCGGGCTGCCGGTCTCCCAGCCGCCGCCATGGAAGAAGACGAGCACCGGCGCCGCCGGGGCAGGGACCTCCGGCTCATAAAGGTCGAGGGCTAGGGGGGCGGCATAGGGGATGCCCCGGGTGACGGCGACCCCGCGGGCGGAGGCGAGGCGGTTCAGCACATCCGCCCCGGAGCATCCGCCGAGCAGCAGCGCCGCCAGCACGGCCAGTAACCGCGAAAGGCGGCCGGCCGCTCGCCGGCCGCCGGCCATCCACGGCAACCGGCTGCCGCGCGGCTTCAGGATGCCGGCCGCGCGCAGCAGCGACGGGTCGGCAATAGGCAGCACGCGCCGCTGCTCGACGTGGCGGTGCCCGCCTAGCGCCACTCCCGCAGGATCAGCTCCGTCGTCACCGCCTCGACCTGCTGGCCGTAGCGTTCGTTGTAGAGGGCCAGCAACGCGTCATGGGTGTGGTCGGAGGAGCTGCACAGCGCATCCGTCGGCACCACCACCCGATAGCCGAGATCGACGGCGCCGAGCACCGCGGCGAGGACGCAGACATCCGTCTCCGCGCCGCTGATGATCAGCGTATCGATCCCGCGCTCCTGCAGCCTGGGGTGCAGCGTGCCGCAGACCCATGGGGAATAGACCGCCTTGTCGAAGAGCTCCGCCGGCGGCACGAGCTTCTGCAGCGGCGGCACCAGTTCCAGCGCGCCCTCGGGCAGCCGCTCCTGCGTCATCGACGGCCAGCGCTCCCAGTAGCGCCGCCAGGTGCCCGTCCCCTCGCCGGGGCGGGCGGCGGGGATGAAGCGGGTGAAGATGGTGCGCTCCGGGTGGGCCGCGGCGATCCGCTCCACCACGGGCGTCACCCGCTGCATCCAGGGGGTGTGCCACTCCGTCTGCCCGGCGAAGAGGTTCTGCATGTCGATGCAGAGATGGAGGCAACGCTCGTTGAGCGGGCCGTATCGCAATTCGTCCTGTGCCATGCTGCCTGAACGGCTGAATGGCACGGCGGATTTTCACCCTTCCGGCACGTTCCGCCGCAATTCGTCGAGCCAGACGCGGGCATTACCATCGGAGGGCGCGCGCCAGTCGCCGCGCGGCGAGAGCGAGCCGCCGGCGGCCACCTTCGGCCCGTTCGGCATGGCGCTGCGCTTGAACTGGCTGAAGCCGAAGAAGCGGCTGAGGAAGACCTCCAGCCACTGCCTGATCTCGGCCAGGGGGTAGGCGTTGCGCTTCGCCTCCGGGAAATGCGGCGGCCAGTTCCCGCGCGCCGCATCCCCCCAGGCCTGCAGCGCCAGGAAGACGATCTTCGACGGGCGGAAGCCGTAGCGCAGCGTGTAGTAGAGGTTGAAGTCCTGCAGCGCGTAGGGGCCGACCTTGGCCTCAGTGCTCTGCAACGCCTCGCCCTCCTCGGCGGGGACCAGCTCCGGCGAGATCTCGGTGTCGAGGATGGCGCCGAGCACCTCGCCCACCTCGTCGCTGAATTGATCCGAGGCGATGACCCAGCGGATGAGGTGCTGGATCAGCGTCTTCGGCACGCCGGAGTTGACGTTGTAGTGCGACATCTGGTCGCCGACGCCATAGGTGCACCAGCCCAGCGCCAGCTCCGACAGGTCGCCCGTGCCGAGGACGATGCCGTCGTGGAAGTTGGCGGCGCGGAACAGGTAGTCGGTGCGCAGCCCGGCCTGCACGTTCTCGAAGGTGATGTCGTAGACCGGCTTGCCCTCGGCGAAGGGATGGCCGAGATCGCCCAGCATCTGCCGCGCCGCGGGCCGGATGTCGAGCTCCCGCGCCTCCACGCCGAGCGAGGCCATCAGCCGGTGCGCATTGCCCTTGGTGCCCTCGGAGGTGCCGAAGCCCGGCATGGTGAATGCGACGATGTCGGTGCGCGGCCGGCCCAGCAGGTCCATCGCCTTGGCGGCCACGATCAGCGCCTGGGTGCTGTCGAGCCCGCCCGAGACGCCGATGACGATGCGCTTGATCCGCGCCGCCTCCAGCCGCTGCACGAGGCCGGCGACCTGGATGTTGTAGGCCTCGTAGCAATCCTGGGCCAGGCGCTCGGGGTTCGCCGGGACGAAGGGGAAGCGCTCGATCGGCCGCTCCAGCCCGAGATCGGCGCCGGGCGGGTCGAGCCGGAAGGGGATGCGGCGGAAGCCCGCGGCGGCCGGGGTGTTGCGCCGGTTGTCGTCGAAGGTGCCCTGGCGCATCCGCTCCTGCCGCAGCAGGTCGAGGTCGATATCGGCGACCGCCATCTGCGCCGCCGTGGGGAAACGCTCCGTCTCCGCCAGCAGCGCGCCGTTCTCGAAGATCTCCGCCTGGCCGTCCCAGGCGACCTCGGTGGTCGATTCGCCGGCGCCGGCCGCGGTGTAGACGTAAGCCGCGAGGCAACGGGCCGATTGCGACTGGCAGAGCAGCCGCCGCGTCTCCGCCTTGCCGATGGTGATGGGGCTGCCGCTGATGTTGAGCAGCACCGTCGCGCCCGCCAGGGCCGCCGCGCCGCTCGGCGGGATCGGCACCCAGAAATCCTCGCAGATCTCGGTATGCAGCACGAGGCCCGGCACGTCCTCCGCCTCGAAGAGCAGGTTGGCGGTGAAGGGAGCCGATTGCCCGGCGAGGCGGATATCGCCCGGCGGTGCGCCATGGCCCTCGGCAACCTGCCGCTTCTCGTAGAACTCCCGGTAAGTCGGCAGGTAGGTCTTCGGCACCACGCCCAGCACGCGGCCGCGATGGATGACGAGCGCCGTGTTGTAGACCCGCCCAGCATGTCGGAGCGGGGCGCCCACCACCAGCACCGGCAGCAGCTCGCGCGATGCCTCGACCAACTCGGCCGCCGCGGCCTCCACCGCATCGAGCAGCGCGTCCTGCAGCAGCAGGTCCTCGATCGAGTAGGCCGAGAGGGCGAGCTCCGGGAAGACGGCGACGGCCGCCCCGCGGCCATGGCAGTCGCGGGCCACGCGGAGGATCTCCGCCGCATTGCTCGCCGGGTCGGCCAGCGCGGAGCGGATGGTGCAGGCGGCGACGCGGGCGAAGCCGTGCCGGTAGAGCGAGTGAAAGGGCGTCATCCTGGGGAGGATAACGCCGCTCCTGGCCTTTCGTCAGCAGCGCGGGGCGGAAAGAGCCGCCTCGGCCGCGATGCCGAGGCATTCCTCCATCTGCGCCCGCAGCCGCCGCAGGTTGCGGTGCCCGGCGAAGGCCCGGCGCAGCGCCGCCCGCGTCTCGCCCTCGAGCGGCGGCAGGTCGGCCGCCACGCAGCCCATATCCTCGGCGATGCCGGAGAGCAGCCCGGCATAGGTGCCGTCGAAGGCGCTCGCCGGCGGCGGCTCGATATGGTGGACCGAGAGGCGAGAGAGCAGCGGCGCGCTGATGCCCCGCGTCTCGTTCGCCGCCATGATCCAGATGGCATGGCGCAGGTCGGCCGCCGTCCGCAGGCACTCGTCGAACCAGGCGGAGGCGCTCTCCGGCTCGATCATAGCCAGCAGCGTATCGTGGGCGCGGCCATTGGTGTCGCGCTGGCCGCCGGCCTTCTCGATCTCGTCGAGGAAGAAGACCGGGTTGGGGGCGGAGAGCCGCGCCATCTCGGCGATCGGCCAGGCCGGGGTGGTGGCGGACCAGCCGCGCGCCGTGCCCTGGAGGCAGCGGTTGTCCGTCGCGCCGCCGAGGTTGAGGCTGGCGAAGGGCAGCTCCAGCGCCGCCGCCAGCCGCCGGGCGAACCAGGTCTTGCCGACGCCGGGCGGGCCGACGAGCAGGATCGGCCGGAGCCGCGGCGAGGGCCGCCCGGCATGGGCGGCGAGCGCCAGCGTCCGCCGGATCTCGGCCAGCGGCGCGGCGAAGCCCGGCGCCGCCTCCGCCAGCTTGCCGAGCCGGGCGAGGGCGTCGCGCGGCACGCGGCGCAGCGGCAGCGGCGTGGTCAGCGGCTGATAGCTCTGCCACTCCGCCCGCTCGTTCGGCGCGGTGAAGGGCTGGAGGACCACGGCCTGGCTGCCGGCCGCGAGTGCGGGCGGCGGCGGGGGCGGCGCGGCGACCGGGGCCGGGGGCTGGGTCGGGAGGTTCAGCGCCTCGGCCAGCCGGGCGGGCAGCGGCCGGGCGTTCTCCGGCCCCGGCATGAAGCGCAGCCAGAGATCGGCCGAGAGCCGCGCCGCCAGCACGAAATGGCGCAGTCGCCCCGAATCTCCGCCGAGGCCGCGCGCCTCGCCATGCAGCCGGTAGTGCAGCGTCTCGATGCAGGCCAGCGCCCCCTGCCGGCAAAGCGGACCGCCGCGCTCGGCGACGATGCGCGCTGCGGCCAGCACCAGGGCCGGGCCCTCGGCGAATCGCGCCGCGATCGCCCCGAAGCGGGTGGCGAAATCGAGCAGCCCGGCATCGTCGCCCGGCCGCACCGCATCCTCGCCGATGCGCGAGGGGAAGAGGGCGGAGCGGAGATGCCGCAGCAGCGCGGCCTCGAGGGCGGTGAGCTCGGCCGGCTCGATGGTCAGCCAGAGCCAGAGCGGCGGGCTGGCGGCATTGCCGAAGAGGAGCGCGGCGTCCGAGACGCCGTCATCGGCGGTCTGTCCGGCCGCGGGCGCGACGAGGGAGTCGGTCTGCAGATTGGTGTCGGGCAATGGAAGGCCTCGCTCACGCGGTCACGGAAGAGCGAGTACACAACACCGTCATCTTATTTTTGTGAATACAATTCGTCAGCACCCGGGCGGAATGAATTCCGGGCGTGTCGGGGATGCCGGGCAGGCACCCCCGTAACCGGCGCGGATCAGGCCTCGGCGGAGACCGGGAGGCCCTTCTCCTTCAGCATGGACTGCAGCTCGCCCGCCTGGAACATCTCCATGATGATGTCGCAGCCGCCGACGAACTCGCCCTGGACATAGAGCTGCGGGATGGTCGGCCAGTTTGCATAGGCCTTGATGCCCTCGCGGATTTCCATGTCCTCGAGCACGTTCACGCCTTTGAACGGCACGCCGACATGGCTGAGGATCTGGACGACGCGGGCGGAGAAGCCGCATTGCGGGAAGACCGGCGTGCCCTTCATGTAGAGGACGACCGGGTTGGCCTTGATCTCGCTCTCGATGCGTTCGAAGACAGGATTCGTCATGGTGTGGGCTCCATAAGCTCAGGCAGGGGCGGAGGTCTGCAGGGCGAGGGCGTGCAGCTCGCCCCCCATGCGGCCGCGCAGGGCGGCGTAGACAAGCTGGTGCTGCTGGACCCGGCTGCGGCCGCGGAAAGCCTCCGAGACCACGGTGGCGGCGTAATGGTCGCCGTCCCCCGCCAGATCCTCGATGGTGACCACGGCATCGGGGAGCGCCGCCTTGATCAGCGCCTCGATCTCCGCAGGTTGCATCGCCATCCCGGTCAGCCCTCCATCAAGGCGGGCAGGGTCGCCTCATGCGCCTGCCGCAGCTCGGCGACGGATATGGATCGGCCGCCGGGCAGAACCAAGGCCTCCCCGCCGCTGCGGCCGAGGCGCGCGGCGGGCACGCCGGCGGCCTGGGCCGCGTCCAGCAGGGCGGCCGCATCCGTCACCGCCAGGACGTAACGCGCCTGGTCCTCGCCGAACCAGTAGGCGTGGCCGGGGATGCCGGCCGGGCCGGGGAGGAGGGTGGCGCCGGTGCCGCCCGCCATCGCCATCTCGGCCACGGTCACCAGCAGCCCGCCATCGGCGCAGTCATGGCAGGCGCGGATGGCGCCCGCGAGGATCTGCGCGCGGACGAAGTCGCCGTTGCGGCGCTCGGCGGCGAGGTCGACGGGCGGCGGCGCCCCTTCCTCGCGCCCGACGATCTCGCGCAGCCAGAGCGACTGGCCGAGCCAGCCCCGTGTCTCGCCGACCAGCACCAGCTCGGCGCCCGGGGGCAGCGCGAGGCCTATCGCCTGGGCCACGTCCTCCAGCACGCCGACGCCGCCGATGGCGGGCGTGGGCAGGATGCCGCGGCCTTCCGTCTCGTTGTAGAGCGAGACGTTGCCGGAGACGACGGGGAAGTCGAGCGCGGTGCAGGCGCTCGCCATGCCGCGCACCGCGGCGGCGAACTGCCCCATGATCTCCGGCTTCTCCGGGTTGCCGAAATTCATGTTGTCGGTGACGGCGAGCGGCAGCGCGCCGACGGCCGAGAGGTTGCGCCAGGCCTCGGCCACCGCCTGGCGGCCACCCTCCTCCGGGTCGGCGAGGCAGTAGCGCGGCGTGCAGTCGGTGGTCATGGCCAGCGCCCGGGCGCCGCCCCGCTCCAGGCTTTCCTCGACGCGCACCACCGCGGCATCCGCCGCACCCGGGCGCTTCGCGGTCTGGCCGCCGACCATGCTGTCATACTGGTCCCAGATCCAGCGTCGGGAGCAGAGGTCGGGGCAGGCGACGAGCCGCATCAGCGCCGCCTCCAGCCCCAGCGGATCGCTGACCGAGGCCGGGTCCAGTACCGGCAGCTTCGGCGTCTCGGCGGTCGGCCGGCGGTAGAGCGGCGCCTCGCTCTCGAGCGGCGCGAGGGGGATGTCGGCCTCCGCCACGCCGTTGTGGCGGATGACGATATGCCCGGTGTCGGTCAGCCGGCCGATGACGGCGAAATCCAGCTCCCACTTGGTGAAGATGCGCTCGGCGATGTGTTCGGCGCCGGGGCGGAGCACCATCAGCATCCGCTCCTGGCTCTCCGACAGCATCATCTCATAGGCGGTCATCCCCGCCTCGCGCTGGGGGACGCGCTCCATGTCGAGCTCGATGCCGACGCCGCCCTTGCCCGCCATCTCGACGGAGGAGGAGGTGAGGCCGGCCGCGCCCATGTCCTGGATGGCGACGATGGCGTCGGTCGCCATGAGCTCGAGGCAGGCCTCGATCAGCAGCTTCTCGGCGAAGGGGTCGCCGATCTGCACGGTCGGGCGCTTCTCCTCCGAATCGGCGGTGAACTCCGTGCTCGCCATGGTCGCGCCATGGATGCCGTCGCGCCCGGTCTTGGAGCCGACATAGACGACCGGGTTGCCCACCCCCGCCGCGGCGCTGAGGAAGATGCGGTCCCTGGGCGCGATGCCCACCGTCATCGCATTGACCAGCGGGTTGCCGTTGTATCGCGGGTGGAAATTGACCTCGCCGCCGACGGTCGGCACGCCGACGCAATTGCCGTAGCCGCCGATGCCGCGCACCACGCCGTCGATCACCTGGCGCATCCGCGGCGCATCGGGGCTGCCGAAGCGGAGCGCGTTGAGGTTGGCGATCGGCCGCGCGCCCATGGTGAAGACGTCGCGCAGGATGCCGCCCACCCCCGTCGCCGCACCCTGGTAGGGCTCGATGAAGGAGGGGTGGTTGTGGCTCTCCATCTTGAAGACGGCGGCCAGCCCATCCCCGATGTCGATGACGCCGGCATTCTCGCCTGGGCCATGGATGACCCAAGGCGCCTTGGTCGGCAGCTCGCGCAGCCAGACCCGGCTCGACTTGTAGGAGCAGTGCTCCGACCACATGACGCTGAAGATGCCGAGCTCCGTCAGCGACGGCTCGCGGCCGAGGATGGCGAGCGCGCGCTCGTACTCGTCCGGCTTCAGGCCGAATTCCGCGGCCAGCTGGCGGGCTCTCTCGGGGGCGAGTGTAACGATCTTCACGCGGTCGGGATTCCCATGCGGCCGGAGTATCGGTGGTTATAGCAGGAAAGGCGCGGCTGGCAGGGGGCCGGCGCGCCCAGCCTGGGAAGACCTGCCATGCCTCGTGCGCTCCTGTCGCTGCTCCTGCCCTTGATGCTCGCCGCCGCGCCGGCGCTCGCCCAGCCGCTCGAGGGGCCGGCCAAGGGCGCCGTGGCGCCGAGCCAGTGCCCCGACAACATGAATGCCTACGCCGACAGCGACGAGGTGCTGACCTGTGCCTGCCCGGCCGAGCAGATGAGCCGGGGCCCGGTCTGGGGGACCGACACCTACACGGCCGACAGCAGCACCTGCCGCGCCGCGCTCCATGCCGGGCTGCTCGGGCGCCGCGGCGGCACGGTGACGGTCGAGATGCTGCCCGGCCAGCCGCGCTACCCGGGCACGACGCGGAACGGGGTGCAGAGCCAGAATTACGGCAGCTACCGTGCCAGCTACCGCTTCCAGGACATGCCGCAGCAGACCCAGGGGGAAGGTCAGGGGGAGACCCAGCGGGGAGGGGGCCAGGCCGCCCAGGTCCAGCCGGCCCCCATCGGCCAGTGCCCGGACAACATGGCGGCCTACGCCGATGGCAGCGAGGTCGTCACCTGCAGCTGTCCGGCCGAGCAGATGAGCCGGGGCTCGGTCTGGGGGACCGACACCTACACGGCCGACAGCGGCACCTGCCGCGCTGCCCTCCATGCAGGGATGGTGGGCCGGCAGGGCGGCACCGTCACCTTGGAGATGCTGCCGGGCGCGGCCCGCTACCCCGGCACCACACGCAATGGCGTGCAGAGCCAGAACTACGGCGCCTATCGTGCCAGCTACCGCTTTCAGGGCGCCTCGGCCCCCGCTCCCGCGACCCAGGCCGAGGCCACGCCGGCGCAGCCCTCGGGCGCCCCGGCCCAATGCCCGGACAACATGGCCGCCCATGCCGACAGCAGCGAGGTCGTCACCTGCGCGTGCCCCGCGGCGCAGGTCGGCCGCGGCCCGGTCTGGGGCACCGATACCTATACGGCCGACAGCGGCACCTGCCGCGCCGCGCTCCATGCAGGGGTGGTGGGCCGCCAGGGCGGCACCGTCACGCTCGAGATGCTGCCCGGCCAGCCGCGCTACCCCGGCACCACCCGGAACGGCGTGCAGAGTCAGAATTACGGCACCTATGGCGCCAGCTACCGCTTCCAGGGCGAGGCCCGCCGCCAGGCTGCCGCTACCCCCTCCACTCCACAGCTGCCCCGACAACATGAGCAGCTATGCCGGCAGCGACGAGGCCGTCAGCTGCCTCTGCCCCGGCGAGGCGACGTTGCGCGGCTCCGTTTGGGGCACCGACACCTACACGGCCGACAGCGCCACCTGCCGCGCCGCCGTCCATGCCGGCATGATCGCCCAGACCGGCGGCGGCGTCTCGATGCAGATGCTGCCCGGCGCCCCGCGCTACCCGGGCACCACCCGCAACGGCGTGCAGAGCCAGAATTACGGCGCCTACAACGCCAGCTACCGCTTCACCGGCGACCTGCGCCTGGCGAAATCCGCCGCCCCGGTCCAGGCGCCGGTCGCCGAGACGCTGCAGCGCACCGGCCAGGTGCAGCTCTACGTCACCTTCCGCACCAACTCGGCCGATCTCGACGTCAATGCCGCCCCGGTGCTGACCCAGCTGCGCGATGCGCTGGCGGCCGACCCGGCGCTCCGCCTCCGCCTCACCGGCCATACCGATGCGACGGGGACGCCGGCGATCAACATCCCGCTCTCCCAGCGACGGGCGGAGAGCGTCCGGCAATGGCTGGCAGCGAACGGCATCGCCGCCGAGCGCCTCACGGTGGAGGGCAGGGGCCCGAACGAGCCGATCGCCGACAATGCGAGCGAGAGCGGCAGGTCGCTGAACCGGCGGGTCCAGGCGGCGAGGCTGTAGCCGCTCAGGCGGGGGCCAGCGCCTCCGCCAGCCCCGCGAAGAGCGGCAGCCCGTCCGTCCCGTCGATCAGCGGGTCGGTCTGGTTCTCCGGATGCGGCATCAGCCCGAGCACCCTGAGGTTGGGCGAGAGGATGCCGGCGATGTTCCGCGCGCTGCCGTTGCGGTTGGCGGCCGGCGTCACCTCGCCCGAGGGCGTTGCGTAGCGGAGTGCGACGAGCCCCTCGCCCTCCAGCCGGTCGAGCGTCGCCTCGTCGGCGAAGTAGTTGCCGTCGCCATGCGCCATGGTGGCGCGGAAGACCTGGCCGCGCTGGAAGCGGCCGGTATAGGCGGTGTCGGTCCGCTCCACCCGCATGTGGCAGTCCATGGAGAGGAAGCGGAGCGAGGCGTTGCGGAGCAGCGCGCCCGGCAGCAGCCCCGCCTCGACCAGCATCTGGAAGCCGTTGCAGACGCCGAGCACATGCCCGCCCCGCCCGGCGAAGTCGTGGATCGCCCGCATGATCGGGCTCTGCGCCGCCATCGCCCCGCAGCGAAGGTAGTCGCCATAGGAGAAGCCGCCCGGCAGCACGACGAGGTCGGTTCCCTGCGGCAACTCGGTATCCCGGTGCCAGAGCATGGCGGGCCGCCGGCCCGTCGCGCGCTGGAGGGCCAGCGCCATGTCGCGTTCCCGGTTGGTGCCGGGGAACATCACGATCCCTGCCTGCATCTGCCCTAACCTCCCTGCCAGACGCGCAGCCAATGCAGCCCGCCCAGGACCAGCAATGTCGTCAGCGCCGCGAGCGTTGCGGCGGTCAGCCAGCGGTTCAGCCGATGCTTCTGCGCGGCGAGGAAGCCCCGTCGCCGCGTGGGCGCCACCGGCCGCAGCGCCGCCACCCGCTCCTCACGCCAGCGCAGGCCGATGGCGATCACCACCGTCAGCCCCAGCATGATGAAGAGCGAGGTCTTCATGGCATGGCCTTCAGCGCGGGCCGCATCAGTCGAGCGTCACGCTGAAGCTTTCGATCACCGTATTGGCGAGCAGCTTCCGCGCCATCGCCTCGGCGGCGGCCCTCGCCTTGGCGGGGTCGGTCTCGGCCAGCTCCAGCTCGATAACCTTGCCAGCCCGCACCTCGCCGACGCCCTCGAAGCCGAGCCCGGCGAGCGCATGGCCGATCGCCTTGCCCTGGGGGTCGAGCACGCCGGCCTTCGGCATCACCGTAACCTTCGCCTTCATCTCAACCCTCCGATTCACGCCTGCGGTGCCCGGCAGCGCCTCCGCCCTCCGGCGACCGGAGGGTCATTGCATCATCTCCGGCCCCTTGAGGTCCCGCACCCCCGCCTCCGGCAGGATGCCGAGCCGCCTCGCCACTTCCTGATAGCCTTCCTCGACCTTGCCGAGATCGCGGCGGAAGCGGTCCTTGTCCATCTTCTCGCCTGTCTTGGCGTCCCAGAGCCGACAATTGTCGGGGCTGATCTCGTCGGCGAGGACGATCCGCATCTCGTCATTCTCGTAGAGCCGGCCGAATTCCACCTTGAAGTCGACGAGGGTGATGCCGACGCCGAGCATCAGCCCGGTGAGGAAATCGTTCACCCGGAGCGCCAGCGCCACCATGTCGTCGAGGTCTTGGGTCGCCGCCCAGCCGAAGGCGGTGATGTGCTCCTCGCAGACGAGCGGATCGTTCAGCGTATCGTTCTTGTAGTAGTACTCGATGATCGAGCGCGGCAGCCGCGTCCCCTCGGCGATGCCGAGCCGGGTCGAGAGGCTGCCCGCCGCCACGTTCCGCACCACGACCTCGAGGGGGATGATCTCCACCTCGCGGATCAGCTGCTCGCGCATGTTGAGCCGGCGGATGAAATGGGTCGGGATGCCGATCTCCATCAGCCGGCTCATCAGGTACTCGCTGATCCGGTTGTTGAGCACGCCCTTGCCGGTGATGGTGCCCTTCTTCTGCGAATTGAAGGCGGTGGCGTCGTCCTTGAAGTACTGCACCAGCGTCCCGGGCTCGGGCCCCTCGAACAGGATCTTGGCCTTGCCCTCATAGAGCTGACGGCGTCGCGCCATGGTGTCGGATATCCTTCTTCCGGCGACTTCCCGCCGCGCCCCCGGTGGCCGGGCGCGCGGCGGCCCCGCCTTCCCGGGTGCTCCGGCGGGTGCGGTATAGCAAGGGGTTGCCGATCCCGCCACGGCCCCCGGTCAGGTGAAATTCCACCCCCAACGCCACGCTTCCTTTACCTCCGGGCGCGATCCTCCCCTGGTTCGGAACAGGACCAGGATGGCCATGCCCCCCGTCATCATCGGGCTTCGCAACGATACCGGCACGCCGGGGGACGGCATCACCGCCGACCCGAACCCCATCCTCCACGGCACCGCCACGCCCGGCACGCTGGTCCGGCTGATGCTCGGCAACACCCAGATCCGCACCGCGATCGCCGATGCGGAGGGCCGATGGGAGGCGCTGGCCATCGTGGACGGGGAGGCGCGGGTTGACCTCGTCGCCCGAGGGCCGGATGGCGACAGCGCCCCCTTCCGCCTCGCCGTCGACCAGACCGCCCCCGCCGCCCCGGTGCTGACCGGCTTCGCCGGCGACACGACCGGCGATCGCAGCCAGCCCATCTGGCAGACGGTCGACACCACCCCCGCCGTCTCCGGCACCGCCGAGGCCGGGGCCATCATCCGCGCCCATGACGGGACGCGGCTCATCGGCACCACCGTGGCCGATGGCAGCGGCGCCTGGCAGCTCGCCCTCGGCACCCTGCCGCTCGGCCAGTACCATGCCATCGGGATCGATGCCGAGGACGGCGCCGGCAATGTCTCGGCCCGCGCCATGCTCAACCTCCGCGTCGGCGAAACGACCGTCCCCATCGTGACGGGCGTCACGGGGCCGGCCGCGGGCAATTACATGCCTGGCCAGGCGCTCGAATTCACCGTGCAGTTCAACAAGCCGGTTGTGGTCGCCACCCCGCCGGGCGGCACGGGCCCGCTGCTGGAGGTGCAGGTCGGCGACCAGGTGCTGACGGCCAGCTATGCCTCGAGCCCGGCGCCGCACCGGTTGGTCTTCCGCCTCGACTTGCCGGCCGGCGCCTCGGACCAGGACGGCATCGCCCTCGGCGGGCTCCTCCAGGCGGGCGGCGTGATCAGGGACAGCTCGAACAACCCCCTCTCGGGCGGCCTCGCCGGGCTGCCCGACCTCTCCGGCGTGCTGGTCCGGGCGGACCTCGCCGGGCCGGTGCTGACCGGCATCGCCGGCCCGGCCGCCGGCAATCACCGGGCGGGCGATACCCTCGTCTTCACCCTCGCCTTCGACGAGGCGGTGGTGCTGCCGCCCGGAGCCTCCGGCCCGGCGCTCGAGGTGATGATCGGTGGCACCACGTGGCAGGCGACGCTGCTGCGCCAGCCTGCGGCCAACAAGCTTTCCTTCGGCCTGGTCGTCGAGGCCGAGGCGGCGAGCCAGACCGGCATCGCCCTCGGCCGGCTGATCGGCGGCGGGGTGGTCACCGACGGGTTCGGCAATGCCTGGTCCGGCGCGCTCGGCACCCTGCCCGACTTCTCCGACGTGCTGGTCCAGGCCGATGTCACCCCGCCCGGCATCCGCGCCGTGGTGCGCCAGGGCACCGGCCCGGCCGGCCTCGGCGACAGCCTCGTCATCGACCTGCAGATGAGCGAGGCGGTGGCGATCGCCGCCGGCAAGGCCGCGCCGGTGCTCGACCTCTCGATCGGCGGCCAGGCGGTGCAGGCGACCCTGCTGGCGAGTGCGGACCCCGCCGTGCTGCGCTTCGGCTTCACCGTGCCGGCGGGGCTGCAGGGGCAGGGCATCACCCTCACCGGCCTCGGCGATCCTGGCGCCATCACCGACCTCGCCGGCAATGCGCTGGCGCCGGGCCTGCCGGCCTCGCAGGGCCTCGCGGGGCTGCTGGTCGATGGCGTTGCGCCGACGGCGAGCCTCATGGTCCCGGCCGATGGCCGCTACGTCCCGGGCCAGGTGCTGCGCTTCACCCTCTCGGCCAGCGAGGCGCTGCATCTCGCCGATGGGCAGGCGATGCCGAGCCTCGTGGTCGATGCCGGCGGCACCATCCGCCACGCCCTGCTCGACCTGCCGCGCAGCAGCCCGACCGCGCTCGCCTTCACCCTCCGCGTGCAGGAGGGCGACGTGGCGCGGGGCGGCATCCGCGTCACGGCCCTCGAGGATCCCGACTCGCGGCTGCAGGATGCGGCCGGCAACCCGCTGCGCATCACCCTGCCGGGCACGGTGCTCGGCGCCTCCATCTGGCCGGCGGACCAGGCGGCGCCCGCCTTCCACCATATGGACGGCGCGGCGCGGGGCGGCTCGGTCGACCTCGCCGTCGTCTTCACCGAGGCCCTGACCCTGGCCGGCGGGGCGCCCGTGCTCAAGCTGCTGGTGGACGGCGTGCCGATGCAGGCGGCGCTCGGCGCCGGGGTGGACGGGGCGCGGCTGCTCTTCCATCTCGACCTTCCGGATGGCCCGGCGCCGCAGTCGATCCTGCTCACCGGGCTCGATCTCGGCGGCGGGCAGCTCGTCGACCGGGCGGGCAATGCCTGGGATGGCACCGGCATCCCGGCCGGTACGGCGCTGCATCTGGGCGGCGGCGCCGGCGGGGCGGGGGATGACCTCTACCTCATCGGCAGCCGGGGCCAGCTGCCGGTGGAGGCGGCAGGCGGCGGCCGGGACACGGTGGCCAGCACCGTCAGCCTCACCCTGCCGGCGCATGTCGAGGGACTGGTCCTCGCCGCCGGCGCCGGCCCGATCGGCGGCACCGGCAATGCCGGGGCGAACAGCATCACAGGCAACGAGAGCGCCAACATCCTCTCCGGCGGCGCGGGGGACGATACGCTGGCCGGCGGCGCGGGCCCCGACCGGCTGATCGGCGGCGAGGGCGATGACCTGCTGGACGGCGCGTCCGGTCTCGGCGAGGTGGATTGGCTGAGCGGCGGCCCGGGCGATGACCGCTACACGATCGACGGCCCTGGCGACATCGTCGTCGAGGCGCCGGGCGGCGGGCGCGACACGGTCTTCGTCGCCATCCCCGGCGGCGGCTATGCCCTGCCGGCGCAGGTGGAGAACCTGGTGCTGCTCGGCACCGCGCGGACCGGCCAGGGCAATGCGCTGGACAATCTCCTGACCGGCAACGCCATGGCGAACTGGCTGAGCGGCGGGGCGGGCCATGACACGCTCGATGGTGGCGCGGGGAATGACGTGCTGTTCGGCGGGGCGGGGGCCGACCGCTTCCTCCTCGTCCGCGGCGGCGGCGCGGACCGGATCGGCGACTTCACCCCGGGCACGGACCAGATCCGCCTTGCGGGCTTCGGCATCGGCAGCCTCGCCGGCCTGCTGGCAGACACGGCGGACCAGCCGGGCGGGGCAGTGATCGATCTCGGCGACGGCGACGCCATCACCCTCGCCGGCATCGGCCGGGCGGCGCTCTCGGCGGGCGATTTCCTCTTCGCCTGAGCTAGTCTCGGCGGATGCACGAGACCTCCGCCCTCTGCGAGGCTGCCGCCCGCCACCTGCTCGACCCGTCCGGCCCCGCCGGGGCGGGGGTGCGGGACTTCCTCGACTGGCTCGGCTGCCCCGTCCCGGACGCGCCCGGCCCGGTGGAGCGCAACCGCGCCCTGCTGCTCCGCGCCGCAAGCGGCTTCACCCGGCTCTTCACCCTCGACTGCCCGACCGCGCCGGGCCTTGCCGTCTTCGGGGCCGAGGTGCCGCTCGGCACCGGCCGGGCCGGGGTCTCGGGTGTCGGGGCCAGCCTGATCGAGGCCTTCGAGGGCTGCGTGGGGGAGGGGGTGGAACTGCTCTCCTCGGTGGAGACGCCCGCCGACCGGGCCCGCTTCGGCCCGCCGCCCGCCCGGCCCGAGCTGGCGGGGTGGCTGAGCGGCATCCTGCCCGAGGGTGCCGCGCCGGACGCCTGGATCGAGCTGCTGCGCCTCGATGCGCCGGGCACGGCCTGGGTGCCGGCCGGCCTCTGCCTGCGCCGCCAGCCGCCGGAATTCGCGCCGCCCTGGCCCCTCAGCATCGGCTGCGCCGCCGGGCCGACGCGCGAAGCCGCCGCCCTCCATGCTCTGCTGGAGCTGATCGAGCGCGATGCCGCCGCCCTCTGGTGGCGTGGCGGGCGGCGGGGCAGGCCGCTCGCCCTGGAGGATCCGGCGATGGCGGCCGCTGCCGCCCTCATCCCCAGGCTGCGCCGGGGCGAGGCGGTGCGGCGGAGCCGGCTGCTCGATCTCACCTCCGATCTTGGCGCGCCGGTCATCGCGGCGCTCTCGACCGGGCCGGAGGGGCAGGGGTTCTGCTGCGGCCTCGCGGCCCGCACCTCCCGCGCCGCGGCCGCCCGCGCCGCCGTGCTCGAGATGGCGCAGATGGAGATGGCCCATGCCGTCGTCCTCGCGAAGCAGGAGGAAGCGGGGCCAGCGGCGCTCAACGCCCATGACCGGGCGCTGCTGGCCCGCTACCACGGCATCGCCGTCGGGGGCTGTGCCCTGCTCGACCCGGAAGGCCCCGCCCTGCTCGGGCCCGACCTGCCCGCCGACCCCGCCGCCGCCATGGCGGTGCTGATCGGGCGGCTCGACAGCCAGGGCCTGCCGGTGCTCGCGCTCGACCTGACGCGGCCGGAGCTCGGCCTTCCCGCCATCCGGATCCTCGTCCCGGGCTTCGAGGTCGAGCCGTCCCGAACCAGCGGTGCAAGGCTCCAGGCGTTTATCGCCCGCTCGGGCGGCGGCGATTGCCATACCGGTGGAATTGCGTTGTTGTGACGCCCGGTTACAGTGCGCGCATCCGGGTCGGGAGTTGATGGAGCAGCCACCGCAGCAGGCCATCACCTTGGTGGGCCGGGTCGCGCAGGTGGCGCCGGGCTTGCTGCATGCTTCGCTCTTCGGCCCGCTGCGCGCCAGCTTTGCCGGGCAGGAGCTGCGTCTGCGCAGCCGCAAGGCCCGTGCGCTGCTCGGCTACCTGTTGCTGAGCGAAGGCGGCGAGGAAAGCCGCGAGCGCCTCGTCGGCCTGCTCTGGAGCGAGACGGGCGAGGAGAAGGCCCGCGCCTCGCTCCGGCAGGTGGTGCATGAGCTGCGCGAGGCGATGGAGGCCGCCGGCTGCAACGCCCTTCGCGCCGGCCGCCTCACCGTCTGCCTCGACCTTGCCCTCGCGCGGCCCGATGCGCGCGACGTCCTGCATTCGGCGGAGCGCGGCATCGCCCATCCGCTGCTGCTCTCGACGCCGCGGCTGAGCGAGGCGCTGCTGCAGGGCCTCGACGATCTCGACCCGGCCTTCCGCGGCTGGCTGAGCGTCACCCGCCAGGCCTTCCATGACCGCCTGGTCCGCGCGCTGGAATCGGCGATGCAGGTGGAGAGCCAGCCGCGCAGCCTCCGCCAGCGCATGGCCGAGGCGCTCCTCAAGCTCGACCCGACGCATGAGGAGGCCTGCCGCACGCTGATGCGCAGCAGCGCGGAGGCCGGCGACACCGTCGCCGCGCTGCGGGCCTATGAGCAGCTCTGGCGCCTGCTCGAGGAGGAGTACGACACCGAACCCTCCGCCACGACCCAGGCGCTCGTCGCCGACATCAAGCTCGGCACCATCGCCGCGGTCGCGCCGGGCCTTGCCGAGCCCGCCCCAGCCTTCGAGGCGGAGATCGAGGCGCTCACCCCCGCGCCGGTGCCGCGCCCAGCCGGCACGCCGGCCCGCATCGCCCTGCTCGTCGAGCCCTTCGCGGTGAACGGCGTCGGCCAGGACCAGATGCACCTGGCACTCGGGTTTCGCCACGACCTCATCGCCTGCCTGGTGCGCTTCCGCGAGTGGTTCGTCGTCGACGGGCCCTCGATGCCCAGCGTGGCGCAGACGGGCAGCCGCGTCTCCGCCCGCTACCGCGTCAGCGCCACGGCCTATCAGGTGGGCGACCGCATCAGCCTCGTCCTGACGCTGGCCGAACAGGACAGCGGCATCTTCATCTGGTCGGAGCGGATGGAGCTGAAGCTCGACGGCTGGTTCGAGACTCACCGCGACATCGTCCGCCGCATCGCCATCGCGCTGAACCTGCAGATCTCCTCGGCGCGGCTGCAGCGCCTCGCGGTCGAATCCGACATCTCGCTCGAGGCCTATGACCGCTGGCTGCGCGCGACGGCGATGATCCGCAGCTTCAGCCCGGAGAACTGGGCGCGGGCGGGGCAGCTCTTCCGGGAATGCATCGAGCGCACGCCGGGCTTCTCCTCGGCCTATAGCGGCCTCGCGCAGATGGAGAACTCGGTTCACATCATCCACCCCGGCGAGCGTCGCAGCCGGGAGAGGGAAGCCCGCGCGGTAGAACTCGCCCGTCGCGCCGTGCATCTCGACCCGACGGATTCGCGCGCGCAGCTCACGCTCGGATGGTCGCTGGCGATGAGCGGCCAGCACGCCCAGGCCGAGGTGCCGGTGCGCCTCGCCTGCGAGCTCAACCCGAACGACAGCTGGACGTTGATCTCGGCGGCGCTGTTCCACAGCTTCGCCGGCAACCACGAGCGGGCGGCGGAGCTCTCGGTCCAATCTCTCGAGATGTCGCTGATGCCGAGCCTGACGCATTGGGGCTACCAGGTGACGATCGCCTACCTCGCCGGCGACGATGCCGGGACGCTCGAGGCCTGCGACCGCGCGCAGGACGTCATCCGCACCCTGCCGGCTTGGCGTGCCGCCGCGCTCGCCCGCCTTGGCCGCATCGAGGAGGCGGAGGAGGCCGCGGCGCGATACCTCGATGGCGTGCGCGGCAGTTGGTTCGCCGATGCCCCGCCGAGCGACCTCGACATGGTGCGCTGGCTGCTCCACCTCTATCCGATCCGCCGCGCCGAGGAATGGAACCGCCTGCGCGACGGCATCGCCGCCGCCGGGCTGCCGACTTACGGGGCCCGGCACGGCGACTGGTAGGTCGCTACTGGCAGTTGGCGATCGAGTAGTCGCCGATGCGCTGCGCATGGAACCTCATCCGCGCCTCCTTGTCCGGCAGCGGCGCCGGCGCGGCGCCGTCAAACCGGTCGTTGTAGAAGGCCGGCATGGCGTACTCCTCCGTCGACAGCCGCTTCTCCGAGGCCTTCACCAGGTCGGGCGGCGGCAGGCGCAGCAGCAGCGTATCGCTCCGCCCGTGGACGACCTGCAGGTTCTGGATGCGCTCCGGCAGGGTGAGCCCGGTATTCGCCGCAGCGAGCTGCCGCTTCACCTCGTCGAGGGTCTCGGGCACGGGGTACTTGTGGCCATTCTGGATGTAGTCCTCGCCGGTGGCCCAGGTCTTCACCAGCTTGCCCCAATTCTCATAATTCACCGGGATCATGTTGACGGGTTCGGTCGGGTCGATATCCATGTCTCTGCTCCTCAATGAGCGCGATTGCCCGAGACCGGAATGGCCGAAGGCATGACTCGCGCAATGAAACACCGGGCTCGAGCGCGATCCATGGATTGTGGATCACGCTCCAGCGGCTAGATGAATGCGGGCCCCGCCTCCAGCTCGAGACGGCGGGCGACGAAGGCCACCAGCTTCGGCATGGTCTCCACCAGCGGCGGGTCGGGGAAGCGGACGTCGCCGAGCCAGGCGGCGCAGAGCCGGTCGAGGGCGGCGGCGAGCCCGCCCTCGCCCTCCGAGCCCAGCCGCTCCCGAGCCAGCGCGCCGTAGACCGTCTCGGCCACCAGCAGCGAGCCGAGGGTGCCGAGCCGCTTGCCCCCCGCCTCCCGCTCCGCCTCGAACAGGATGTAGAAGGGCAGCGGCGGCTCGGCGGCGAGCGCTGCGACATCCGCCGGCCCGAGCAGGCTGATCGCGCTGTCGCGCCCGAGCCACGCCGCCAGCGCCGCCTGCCGCGCGGCCGGGTCGGCCAGCAGCGGGGATTGCGCGGCGAGCTCCGGCCGCAGCGCCGCCACCCGCGCCGCGAGGCTGCCGACCGAGCGCATGCCTGTGAGGCCCGCGCTCATCAGGTCGCGGAAGGCGACGCCCGCCGGGTCGCCGGCCTCGATTGGATCGAAGAGCCCGTCGCCCATCAGCATCGCCGTGTAGCGCGGCGCGAGCTTCATGCTCAGATTGGGGGGCGGCTCACCCGGCAGTTCGAAGAATTGCGACCAGCGCACCAGCCAGTCCCGCGTCAGCGGCACGGCATTCGGCCCGCGCGTGGAGTTCTGCCGCAGCAGGTCGGCGAGGGTCGCATCGGTGAAGCGGCCGATGCGGTAGGTGTCGCGCAGCATCGCATGGCCGAAGCGGAAGGCGCCGTGCGAGAACTCCAGCGGAATGCCGGGCCCGGGCTCCGGCTCCAGCCATTGGGGCGCCGGGTTGTCGTCGTAGAGGGCGCGGACCTTGGGGTCGAGCAGCCGTCGCAGCAGGTCGTGCCGCAGCACGCTGCGGAAGACGAGGATCGTCGCCTCCTGGGCCACGGCGAAGCGCGCCGAGGTCCGCTCGCGGAGCGCCCGTGCCGGCAGCGTCCCGGGCTTCGGGATCATGTCGAGCAGCGCGTTGTGCAGCATCTGGAAGAGGCAGGTGATTTGGGAGAGTGGCGCGCTCTGGTCGTTCCTGGAATCGGCGATCAGCGCTTCGCCCCGCCCGGCGCCGGTGAAGCCGCCGCGATTGCCGAGCGTCCCCGGTGTCGCCGCCCGCCCGATGTCGCGGAAGTCGGCCGCAGCGCCCTTCGCCCCGGCATAGGCCGAGAGGCGGAAGCGGCTGCGGTTCTGGTCGCGCGCATCGTCGGGCGCGAAGGCGAAGGGGCAGGCGCCCGGCCCGCCGCCATAGAGCGTCCGCAGGCGGAGCGGCGCGCCATGCACATTGGCGACGCCCGGGTCGGGCCCGCCCGCTGACCAGAAGGCCATGCTGGTCGAGACCATGTCATGTGCTGCAAGCTGCGCGAGATAGGTGTAGCCGGCGGGCAGGTTCGGGTTCTCGGCCGAGCCCGACGGCCGCGCGCCCATCAGCGTGGCAAGGCCGCGCAGACGGCGCCGCAGCGTGGCGAGCGCCGCGGGCGAGCTGCGCGGGTCCTCGCCATCCACCTGGAAGCGCTCCTCCGCCGCAGGCGTGCCCAGGAAGTGGCGGAAGCCGGGCAGCGGGCCGAGGATGCCGCTCGTCGCCGCGCCGCCGAAGGGGCAGGCCCCTGCCGAACCGATCTCCGTCATCCCTGGCCTCCCCTGGCATCGTCCCGGGCATGCTGCGTGCGCCTGCGTGAGCCTAGCGTGATTCCCCGGCACACGGCGAAGCGGCATCCGCAATCACGCTGGGGTCACGCAGGCCCTGCCATGGTCCGGGCATGCGATGGCCAACCCGCTCCGCGGTCGGCCGGCAGAGCAGTGAGGGGACCATGACCCATATGCCGTTGCAGGCTGCTCCCGTGCAGGCCTTCCGCCCGGCGGCGCCGACGCCGCTGGCCTCCGCCCCGCCCGACCCGCGGCATCTGCTCGATGAGGCGCTGGTCCGGCTGCGCGGTGCGGAGCCCGCGGCGCCGGTGGTCGATGCCCTGGCCGACGGGCTGCGCTGGCTGCGCAACACGGCCGCCCCCGCCGCCTGGCAGCGCAGCGTCGCCGCGCTCCGCGCCCATTCGCTGTTGGCGCTGCTGCACGAGAATCCCTTCGCCCGCCGCGGCTTCCGCAAGCCACGCGGCTATGCCGGCGATGCGCCGATGCTCGACATGCTCTACCGCGGCGAGGCGGCGCTGGAGAACGAGCAGCCGGGCGCCCTCGGCCTCACCCTCTTCCGCCGCGACCTCGCCGCCCCCGTCGGCGTCGCCGCCCGCGCCCGGCTCGCCGTGATGGCGGAGCGGATCGACATGGTCGCCGAGGCGCGGCGCAACCCGCATGTGCTCGCCCTCGGCTGCGGCCACTTGCGCGAGGCGGAGCTGTCGAAGGCGGTGCAGGCCGGGCGGATCGGCCGCTTCGTCGCCCTCGACCAGGACGCCGCCTCGCTCGCCGTGGTGCAGATGGAGCATGCGGCGCGCGGCATCGAGACGCTGCACCGCAGCCCGAAGGCGACCTTCGACGGCACCCTGCCGCGCGGCGGCTTCGACCTGATCTATGCGACGACGCTGTTCGACGACCTCTCGGACCGGCTCGCCCATACCGTCACCACGGCCTGCTTCGCGCTGCTGCGGCCGGGTGGGCGGCTGGTCCTGCTGAATGCCGATCGGGACATGGCCGATGCCGGCTACCTGGAGGCCTGCTGCGACTGGGTGCGCTTCCTGCGCGACCCGGCCGGAGTGATGCGCCTGGCGCACGGCATCCCGCCGGCCGAGACGGCCCTCTGCCAGGTGGTGCAGGGCGGCCACCGTGAAACCCAGATGCTGGAGATCGTCCGGCGGGGAGAGACCGCATGAGACCTTTCGCGCCGCGGCTGATGGTGCCGCAGGGCTTCGTCATGGCGATGCGGGCCAGCCTCGGCAGGGCGCCTTACGACGCGCCGCATCGCGCGGGCCTGCGGCATGCCGGATGGTTGATCCTTTGCCGCTGGGGCGCGGAGGGGGAGTTCCTCACCATTGCCGAGGCCGGCCCTGCCGAGGGTCCGGCCGATGCGCCGCCGCCGCTCGGCCTCAGGCCGTGCACCACCTTCCTTGGCCTGCGCCTGGCCGGGGGCGGGGAGGGGGAGAATTTCCTCCTCACCCGTCACCTGCCGGCCGGGATGACGGTCGCCGGCATCTTCCAGCCGAGCGACGGCATCGCCCGCCTCTTCGGGCCGGCGAGTGCGCTGCGGCTGGAGGCGGCCGGCCGCTCGGCCTTCCGCCGCGGCCTCGGCGAGGCGGGCGAGGTGAGGATCGACGCGCCCGATCCTTCGCTCGGCGGGGCGGAGGCCTTCGCCTGGCGAATGGAGGGCTGGCGCGCCCCCTGGCTCGGCGAATTCCTGGCGCCGGGCGAGGCCTCGGCGCATTGACAGGGCGGGGTGAAGCCGGATATCCCCCCGGCTCCCCGGAGGGGTGCCCGAGTGGCTAAAGGGGGCGGACTGTAAATCCGCTGGCTTCGCCTACGTTGGTTCGAATCCAACCCCCTCCATATCCTTCCCCCAAGCCGTATGCGGCTCCGGCCGCCCCGACCTCGCCGGCATGAGGCGCTGGCCGCGACAGGCGAAGGCATGCGGCACCTCGGTGCTGCCCCGCTCGACGCTGTCATCCTCCGACCGAAGGGCGGGCCGGTCAGTCGGGCTTCACCCCGGCCTCCTGGATGACGCGCCGCCACCGCGCCAGCTCACTCGTGACGAGGGAGGTGTAGTCCGCCGGCCCCATCCGCCCCGGCACCACCCCGAGGCCGGCGAAGCGCTCGCGGAGGCGGGCATCGGCCAGCGCCGCCTCGATCGCCGCCTGCCAGCGTCCGATGACCGCGGGCGGCAGGCCGGCCGTGGTCGAGAAGCCGAACCAGTTGGTGCTCTGCACGGCCGCGAACCCGGCCTCGGCGAAGCTCGGCACATCCGGCAGGGCGGCATCGCGCGCGGCCTCGCTGGTGCCGAGCGCCCGCAGCCGCCCGGCGCGGAGATGCGGCAGGGCGATCGGCAGGCTCTCCATCACCGCCGGGATCTGCCCGCCCATCGCATCCGCCAGCGCCGGCGCCGAGCCGCGATAGGGCACATGCGTGAGCTCCACCCCCGCCGCGCGGGCCAGCAGCACGCCGGTCAGGTGGTTCATCGTGCCGTTGCCGCCGGTGCCGAAGGCGAGCCCGCCCAGCCGCCCGCGCGCCAGCGCCAGGAACTCGGCCAGGCTCTGCGCCGGCACCCCGGGATTGACGACGAGCACGCTCGGGAAGGTGCCGACCAGCGCCACATGGGTGAAGTCCGCCAGCGGGTCATAGGGCGCCATGGGGTAGAGCACCGGCCCGATCCCGTGCGAGGCCGCGCTCGACACCATCACCAGATGTGCATCGCCCCGCGCCTTGGCGAGGATGTCGGCTCCCACCATCCCGCCCGCCCCGGGCCGGTTCTCGACCACGATCGGCTGGCCGAACCCGGTGCCGATCTGCTCGGCGAGGATGCGCGAGAGCGTGTCGGCCGCCCCGCCGGGCGGGAAGTTCACCACCCAGCGGATCGGCCGCTCCGGCCAGGCGGGCTGCGCAAGGGCAGGCCGCCCGGCACCGATGATGGCGGGAAGGGCGAGCAGGCGTCGGCGGCGGAGGGGCATGGCGGCATCCCGGTTTGGTGCCGCCGCGCCATGCCAATCCCGTGCCAGCCGCTCAGCCCATGCGGAAGAGGAAGCGCTCCTCCACCACCTTGCCGCCGCGGACGGTGTAGAGGGCGATCTCCTCCATCTGCATCCGCTGGCCTGAAGCCTTCTGGGTGACGTCGAGGCGGAAGCGGAGCGCGAATTGGTCGCCATTCACATAAGGCCCATGCGTCTCGGTGCCATGGATCTCGTGGTTGGCATACCACCACTCGCTCTTGCCCTGCACCGCCGCGCGGCCGCGAAGGACGGCCATCTCGCCCGGCATCGGCTCGATGCTGACGATGTCCTCCGCCCAGAAGCGCTCGCCCGCCTCCTCGAACTGCCCGGCCTTGCAGAGCGCGGCGAATTCCGCCGCGACGGCGTGCGTGTCCATCCCTCGTCCCTCCTGTTCGGGCGGGCGGAGGATATCAGCCCGGCGCGTCGCAGAGGTAGCGCCTTGCATGATAGGGCTGCGCCGCGATGGCCGGGCAGAAGCTCGCCACCACCGGCTCGAGCCCAAGATAAAGCTCGTGCCATTCGGCGTTCAGCGCCTCGAGCCGGGCCCGCGCCGCCTCCGCCTCCAGCGCCAGCTTGGCCAGGTCGATCCCGACATGCCGCCCGTCGCGGAAGATGAAGCGCCCGCCCGTCATCACATGCCGCACCCCGCCGCCATCCTCGGTATGGACGATCTGGTTGGTCGACCAGTGGTGCGGCACCCAGTTGATGCTGCCGAGGTCGAGGAAGACGATGTCCGCCTTGTAGCCCGGCGCGATCAGGCCGAGGTCCTTGAAGCCGAGCGCCCGCGCCGAGCCGAGCGTCGCCGCCCGGTAGACCTCGTCGGAGCTGGCCCAGAAGCGCGGGTCCGGCGTTTGCACCTTGGAGAGCATGGAGGCGTAGCGCATCGCCTCGTACATGTTCTGGTTGTCGGCGCAGCTGGCCCCGTCCGTGCCGATGCCGATGTTGCAGCCGGCGTCGAGCGCCCGCCGCAGCGGGAACATGCCGTTGCCGAGCCGCATGTTGCTGCCCGGGTTGTGGGCGATGGAGGCGCCGCGGTCCGCCATCCGCCTGAAGTCGTCGTCGTCCAGCCAGACGCCATGCGCCGCGGTGAAGTCCGGCCCGACCAGGCCCAGCGCATCGAGATGCGCGACCAGCGTTTTCCCGTACTTCTGCCGCCCGACCACGGCCTGCACCTTGCTCTCGCCGACATGGCTGTGCAGGCCGACGCCATGCTCCCGCGCCAGCCGCGCGCAGCCGCACATGAACTCGTCGGCGCAGTGCAGCGGGATGGTCGGCGCGACGGCAGGGCGGATGTCCTGCCCCGACCAGCGCCAGTGCTTCAGCACCTCGCCGATGGCGGCGAGCGTCTGCTCGTAGGGCATCAGCTTCAGCCGCGCCACCTGGGCCTGCAGCGCCGCGGGCAGGGCATCCATCAACCCGGGGATCGCCTCGTACATGGTGCGGTCGGCGACCATGGGCGCGATCACCGCCCGCATCCCCGCCTCGGCATAGGCGGCGGCTGCCGCATCCAGCCCGTCGCGGGAGGGGAGGGGGAATTCATAGTAGAGGTCGTAGGCCGCGGTGCAGCCCTTCGCCACCATCTCCGCGGCGCAGATCAGCGTGGTGAGCTTCTTGTCCTCGAGCGTCCGCCCGCCGCCGATCCAGGGCGAGGCGGCCAGCAACAGCTCGAGCGTCCACTTGTCGCCCATGCCCTTGGCGAGGCCGGTATGGCCATGGGTATGCGCATTGATGAGCCCCGGATGCATCAGCAGGCCGGCGGCGTCGAAGACGGGCGTGCCCTCCGGCGCCGCGAGGCCGGTGCCGATGGAATGGATCACCCCGTCCTCGATCAGCACATCCGTCGGCTCGCCCCGCCGCTTCGCCGGGTCCGCCAGCAGCGCGCCACGGATGAGCAGAAATCCCTTCTCGCCGATGGCCATCCCGTTCCCCTCGTCACCGCCCGTGGCGCTAGGATGCCAGATATCCCCCGTCCACATGCAACTCCGCGCCGGTGATGTAGGACGCCTCGTCCGAGGCGAGGAAGAGGATGGCCCGCGCCACCTCGTCCACCTCCCCCGAGCGCGCGAGCGGCACATGCCCGAGCATCTTCGCCCGGAAGACCGGGTCGGCGGTCGCGCCCGAGGTCCGCATCGGCGGCATCAGCCCCGGATGGACGGTGTTCACCCGGATCCCCGCCTGCCCCTCCTGAACCGCGACCGACTTGGTCAGCAGCCGGACGGCGGCCTTCGAGGCGTTGTAGGCGCAGTGGATGCGCTCCTGCCCCACATTCCCCGAGATGGAGGAGAGGTTGACGATAGACCCGCCGCGCCGGCGCATCGCGGCGACGCCATGCTTCACCCCGAGGAAGGTGCCGCGCGCGTTCACCGCCATGATCCGGTCCCAGAGGCCGGTGTCGTAGAGGTCGTTGGTGGCGCTGCCCGAGATGCCGGCATTGTTGACCAGGATGTCGAGCCCGCCCCAGGCCTCGGTGACCGTGGCGAGGGCGGCCTCCCATGCCGCCTCCTCGGCGACGTCGAGGCGGAGGAAGCGCGCCGTCCCGCCCGCCGCCGCGATGCCGGCGACCACGGCTTCGCCCTCCGCCTCCAGCAGGTCGGCGACGGCGACCTTTGCCCCCTCCGCGGCCATCAGCCGCGCCGTCGCCGCCCCCATGCCGGAGGCCGCGCCCGTGACGAGGGCGATCTTGTTGGTGAGCCGCATCGGCCTGTCCTCCCTTGGTCTTTCGGGCAGCCTCGCGCAAGCGCGGCCTTGACGCCACCCCCGGCCCCGGGGCATATCGCCCCACCTTCCACACCACCCGCGCGTGGGCTCCCTCCCGCGCGCCCCTACGCTTGGGATTTTGCATCATGGCCCGCCGCTGCGGCATCACCGGCAAGGGCGTCCTGACGGGTAACAACGTCAGCCACGCCAACAACAAGACGCGGCGTCGCTTCCTGCCCAACCTGCAGGAGACGTCCTTCTTCTCGGACGTGCTGGCCACCAGCATCCAGCTGCGCCTGACGACCAACGGCATCCGCACCATCGAGCACAATGGCGGGCTCGATGCCTTCCTGCTCGGCACGCCGAACCGCCGCCTGCCGGAAGAGGCGCAGGTGCTGAAGCGCCGTATCCTCCGCGCCCAGGCGAAGAAGGCCGGCGCCGCGGCCTGAGCCGCCCGCCGATGCCGTGACCGGAAGCCGGGCGAGGGCCCGGCTTTTTGCGTTACTCGAGGTCGCGCAGCGCGACCCCGATCGCCGCCGCCACCCGCTCCGCATCGTCGACCTCGCGGCCGAGCAGCAGGGCGAGCTTCGCCAGGAACAGCGCCTCCCGCCCGGGCCCCGCCGCGGCGATGGCCTCGGCGAGCTGCTCCCAGAGCCGCTCCACCCTCTCCTCCGCGCTCATCGCGCCAGCATCCGCCGCAGCGCGGCCGCGAAGGCCGGCGCGTCCCAGTCCTGCCAACGCCAGGCGACATGCCCATCCGGCCGGACGAGGTAACCCGCTCCCGGCCGCGCCAGGCCGAGCTCCAGCCGGAGGCCAGGATCGGTGACCGGCACCAGGCCCACCCCCTCCGGCACCGTCACGTCGCCCGCCGCGAGGACGGTGGGGGAGGGGCCGATCATCGCCTGCACATGACCCTCGCCGAGCGGCAGGCTCGGCAGCGTCGCGCCGACCCTGGGGCCCGCGCTCCACGCGCCCTGCTCCGGCGTCTGCAGGGGCGAGTCCGGGAAGGCGATGGCGCTGCTCTGCCGCGGATTGACCAGCGCCTTGGCGAAGTCCTGCGAGACGGCGAGGCTCAGCGCCGCCACCCGCATCAGCGCATGGCCGCGGGTCGGCGGCGTCATGAAGAGCGTCGACTTCCGCGCCGCCCGGATATTCTCCCGCGCCGCATGGACGCGCTCGGCGGAATAGCTGTCGAGCAGGCCCTCGCCGCCCGCGCGGCGCAGCACCGAAGCCAGCTTCCAGGCGAGGTTCCCGGCATCGTCGAAGCCCGAGTTGAGCCCCCTGACGCCGAAGATCGGCACCAGATGCGCCGCATCCCCGGCGAAGAGCACCCGCCCGTGCCGGTAGGCATCGAGCGTCAGGCAATGCGCCCGGTAGAGGCTGATCAGCACCAGCTCGTACTCGGCGGGCTCGCCGATCGCCGCCAGATGCGCGTCGATCCGCGCCCGGACGGCCTCCTCCCGCTGCGCCGCCTCGGCGTCCTCCTCGTCGCCCAGCTGGTAGTCGATCCGCCAGATGTCGCCCGGCTGCTTGTGCATCAGCAGGGTCGAGCCGGGATTGGAGGGCGGGTCGAACCAGGCCCGCCGCTCCGTCGGGCTTGCCGAGCGCAGCCGGATATCCGCGATCAGGTAGCGCCCCTCGTAGGAATTGCCCTGGAGGGCGAGGCCGAGCGCCGCCCGCGCCGGGCTCCGCGCGCCATCCACCGCGACGACGTAATCCGCCTCGAGCGTATATTCCCCTTCCGGCGTGCCGATCCGCAGCGCGACGCCCGCCTCGCCCTGCGCCAGCCCCAGCATCCGGCTGTGCCAGCGGATATCGACCTCCGGCCGCGCGGCCAGCGCATCGACCAGGTGCTGCTCAGTGAAGCATTGCTGCAGGTTGAGCATGGGTGGATGCCGCTGCTCCGGCCCGTCCGGCATCTCGAATTCCAGCACCTGGTGCCGCCGCCAGAAGCTTCGCCCCCGCCGCCAGGGCAGGCCGGCCCGCAGCAGTGGCGCCGCGACGCCGAACCCCTCCAGGATCTCGAGCGAGCGCCGGCTGATGCAGATCGCCCGGCTGCCGAAGCTCACCGCCCCGCGCGGCTCGATGACGATGCAGCGGACCCCATGCCGCGCGAGCCCCGCGGCGAGGGCGAGCCCCACCGGCCCCGCCCCCAGCACGGCCACCGGGGCACGCTGCGGCCCGGCCACCGGCCGGTAGGGGAATCGCGGCAGATCCTCGTAGATCGCCTGGTTCAGTCCCATGCCGCCTGGCCCCCTGGCTTGCCGAAACCCGGCATCGGCCTATCATCCGCCGCAATCCGGGAGGAACCAAGCCATGTCCAGCCTCGCCGAGGCCGCGCGGCCGGCGGCAACCGCCGCGCCGCTCTTCGACCCGCGCGACTTCCGCGTCCCTGCCGGCATCACCCATGTCTGCGCCGGGGGCGAGACCGCCTTTCTCCACCGCCATGACGCGGCGCTCGCGCGCTACGCCGCCGACAAGAGCCGCGGCACCCATGGCCGCCACGCGCAGGATGCCGAGGTGATGCGCGCCCGCAGCCTCGTCGCCGCCGCCTGGGGCGTCGATCGCGGCGATATCGGCCTGGTCGCCAATGTCGCCGAGGGCATGTCCATGCTGGTCGAGAGCCTCGACTGGCGGCCCGGCGACAACATCGTCGTCGACCCGGACGAGTACCCCTCCCTCGTCGCCCCGGTCGCGCTGCAGCGGCATCCGCACATCGCCATCCGCTACGCCCGCGCCAATGACGCGGCCGCGCTCGCCGCCTTGGTGACGGAGCGGACGCGGATGATCGCCGTCTCGCACGTCTCCTACCTGACCGGGGAGCGCTACGACCTCGCCGCGCTCCGCCGCGTGGCGGACGGCGTCGGCGCGCTGCTGGTCGTCGACCACACCCAGGCGGCGGGCTACCTGCCGATCGACCCGCGCCTCGCCGACTTCGCCTTCTCCGCGGCCTACAAGTGGCTGCTCGGCATGACCGGCACCGCCATCGCCTACTGGAACCGCGCCCGCCAGCCCGACTGGACGCCGAGCACCGCCGGCTGGCACTCGATCGAGGACATGGGCCGGCCCGACTACGCCGGCGGCCTGCGCCTGGTGCCGGATGCCATGCGCTTCGCCCGCGGCAACCCGGCCCATGGCGCCGTCTATGTCCTCGCCGAGGCGCTGGACTACCTGGCCGCCCATCCGCCCGGCGCCGTCGCCGCCCATGTGCAGCGGCTGACGACGACGCTGCTCGCCCGGCTGGAGGCGGAGGGCATCCCCAGCACCACCCCGCGCGACCCGGCGCGGCACGGCGCCAGCGTCTGCATCGCCTGCCCGGGCGCCGCCGCGCTCACCGAGGCGCTGGTCCGCCGTGGCGTCTGGGCCTGGAATGGTCGCGGCCGCATCCGCTTCAGCTTCCATGGCTACAACTCCATGGCCGATGTCGATCGCATCATGGAGGCGCTACGGGCCGAATGGGTCGACCGGTGAGCGAGGAGCTGCAGGCCTGGGTCGGCCGCCGACGCGTGGTCGAGGAGGACATCTCCCTCGGCATCGTCCGCCGCATCGCCGCGATGCTCGACCTGGACCCGGGCAGCTTCCGCCCGGGCGATGCGCTGCCGCCGCACTGGTTCGGCTTCTTCTGCAACGAGGTGCCGCGGCAATCCGATATCGGGCCTGACGGCCACCCCAATCCGGGCGTCGTGCTGCCGCCCATCCCGCTGCCGCGCCGCATGGGCGCCGGCCGCCGCGTGACGATCCCCGGCACCATGCACATCGGCGACATGGCCGAGCGCACCGCAGAGGTCGCCGCCATCCTGCCGAAGCAGGCGCGCACCGGCCTCATCACCGTGCTCACCATGCGCCACACCTGGCGCGTCGCTGGCCGGGTGGTGGCGGAGGAGGAGTTCGACGCCGTCTACCGCGAGGCGCCGAAGCCGGGCGAGGCCAGCCCCGTCGCCCCGCCCAGCCCCGCGCCGGCGGATGCCGCCTGGCGCGTCGAGAAGCACCTCTCCTCGCCGCTGGTCTTCCGCTACTCGGCGCTGACCTGGAACGCCCACCGCATCCACTACGACGCCGACTACGCCCGCGGCGAGGAGGGCTACCCCGCCACGGTGCAGAATGGCGGGCTGACCATGCAGCTGCTGCTCGATGCCGTCGTCGCGCATGCGCCGGGCCGCCTCGCCGGCTTCACCGCGCGGCTGACGCGGCCGATCTATGTCGGCGACACCATCACCCTCTGCGGCCGGGCGCCGGAGGCGGGCAGGGTGGCGAGCTGGGTGCAGGACCGCGATGGCAACCTCTGCGGCCAGCTCGACGGCGAGTTCGCTTGATGGCCGGCGGGCCGCTCGACGGCGTCCGCGTCATCGACCTGACCACCGTCGTCGTCGGCCCGATCTGCACCCGCACCCTGGGCGACCAAGGTGCGGAGGTGGTCAAGGTGGAGGCGCCGGGCGGCGACATCCTGCGCTTCCTCGCCGCCGGCAGCCGCTCGCCCGCCATGTCAGGCAAGTTCATCAACTTCAACCGCAACAAGCGCAGCATCGTCCTCGACATCAAGCAGGCGGGGGGCCTCGCCGCGCTGAAGCGGCTGATCGCCGGCTCGGATGTCTTCGTCTCCAATGTCCGCCCTGCGGCCCTTGCCCGCGCCGGGCTCGACCATGCCGCGCTCGGGGCCCTCAACCCGCGCCTGATCCATTGCGGCATCGTCGCCTTCGGCACGGACGGGCGCTATGCCAACCGCCCGGCCTATGACCCGGTGATCCAGTCCCTCTCCGGCGTCGCCGGCACCTTCGAACGCGCCACCGGCGAGCCGCGCTTCGTGCCCATGGTGATGACCGACCACATCACCGGCCTGGTTGCCGCGCAGAGCATCGGCTTCGCCCTCTACCGGCGCGAGAGGACGGGCATCGGCGAGGCGATCGAGGTGCCGATGTTCGAGACCATGGCAAGCTTCGTCGCCTCGGAGCATCTGGGTGCGGCCACCTTCGACCCGCCTGAGGGGCCGAGCGGCGATGCACGGCTGCTCTCGCCCGACTACCGCCCGCTGCCGACGCAGGACGGCTACATCACCATCCGCCCCAACGACAACCGCCAGGCCTTCGCCTTCTTCGACGCCATCGGCCGGCCCGAGCTGAAGGCGGATCCGCGCTTCGCCACGCCCATCACCCGCACGCAGCACGCCGCCGACTACTTCACCCTCCAGGTCGAGGCGCTGGCGCAGAAGACGACGGAGGAATGGCTGTCGATCTTCGCCGCCGCCGCCGTCCCCGCCGCCCGCTACAACTCGATCGACGACCTGCTGGACGACCCGCATCTCGGCGACGTCGCCTTCTGGCAGAGGGACGACCACCCGACCGAAGGCCGCATCCGCCGCACGCGGACGCCCGTCACCTTCCGTGGCGGCATGCGCGAGGCGACGCTTCCCGCCCCGCGCCTCGGCGCCGACACGCGGGCCATCCTCGCCGAGGCGGGCTATGCGGAAGGCGAGATCGAGGCGCTGCTGCAATCCGGTGCCGCCGCATGAGGATCTCCTCCATGACCCTTCCCAACTGGCGCTCGCTGCTCTTCGTCCCCGCAACCGCCGAGCGCTTCGTCGCCCGCGCCCATACCCGGGGTGCCGACGTGATCATCCTCGATCTCGAGGACAGCATCCCGCCCGCGGAGAAGGAGGCGGCGCGCGCCGCGATCCCGGCCGCCGCCGCGGCGCTGCATGCCGAGGGCCAGGCGCTCGCCGTCCGCATCAACCGCCCGCTCGAGCTCGCCGTGCCCGACATCGCCGCCGCCATCCGGCCCGAGGTCTCGGCGCTGATGCTGCCGAAGGTGATGGGCCCCGAGCATATCCGCCTGCTCTCGGAGACCGTCGCGGCGCGCGAGGCCGCGCTCGGCCTGCCCCTCGGCCATACCCGCTTCATCGGCATCGTGGAGACGCCGCAGGCCCTGCCCAATCTCGCCGCCATCGCGCTCGCCGACCCGCGCATGGCAGCCCTCGGCCTCGGCTCCGAGGATCTCTCGACCGAGCTCGAGGCCGTCCCCGGCGCCGACATGCTCTACCCCTTCGGCATGATGGTCGTGGCGGCGGCGCGCGGTGCCAGCATCCTTCCCCTCGGCTCGATCGGCGCCTTCGCCGATTTCCGCGACCTCGATGGCTACCGCGCCAGCCTGCAACGCTCCCGGAAGCTGGGCTTCGCCTGCACCGCCTGCATCCACCCCGCGCATGTGCCGATCATCAACGAGGAATACGGCGTGCCGCCTGCCGAGGCCGACCGCGCCCGCCGCCTCATTACCGCTTTCGAGGAGGCGCTGGCGGTGGGGCAGGGGGCCGTCGCCTTCGAGGGCGCGATGATCGACCTGCCCGTCGTCGAACGCGCCCGCCGGCTCCTCGCTCGCGCCCGCTGAATTCTACCTCCGACGTAATCGCGCCGCCCCGGCCGGTTCCGCATCCTCCCGTGCACCGGCGGGACCTCCCCGCCGCTGCACGGGAGACAGGACGATGCATGACCGGCTGATCGACACCTATATCGCCTGCTGGAACGAGGCCGATGCCGCCCGCCGCGCGGCGCTGGCCAGCGAGGCTTTCACCGAGGCCGCGACCTATGCTGACCCGCTGATGGAAGGCTGCGGCCCCGACGAAATCGCCGCCATGATCGGTGCGGCGAGGGCGCAGTTCCCCGGCCTTCGCTTCCGGCGCAGCGGCAAGGTCGATGCCCATCACGACCTGCTCCGCTTCACCTGGGAGCTCGCCGCCGGGGACGGCCCTGCCGTCGTCGCCGGCACCGACATCGCCGAGCTGTCCACCGATGACCGCTTCGCCCGCGTCATCGGCTTCATCGACCTCGCGCCGGAGGCCTGAACCATGACGCGCATGATCCTCCCCTCCACCTTCCTCCGCCGGGCCCTGCTGCTCGATGCGGTCTGCTGCGCCGGCCTCGGCCTCATGCTCGCCATCGGCGCCGCGCCGCTCGGCTGGTGGTTCCACCTGCCGCTGCCCCTGCTGCGCGAGGCCGGCATCTTCCTGCTGGCCTTCGCCGGGCTGCTCGGCTGGGCCTGCACCCGGCCGCAGCTGCCGCGCCTGCTGGTGCTCGGCATCATCGCCGGCAACGCGCTCTGGGCGCTCGACAGCGTGCTGCTCCTGCTGCCCGGCTGGATCGCGCCGAATGCGCTCGGCGCCGGATTCATCCTGGTCCAGGCCATCGCCACCGCGCTGATCGCGGAGCTCGAATATGTCGGGCTGAAGCGCTCCGCCGAGGCGGCCGTGGCCTGAGGCCGGACCAGGTCCAGGCCGAGGCGCTGCGCCGCTTCATCACCGGTGTCCACGAGGCGGCGGGCATCCCCGCCGCCGATGCCGCGCTCGTCGCCGGCCCGATGACCAGGACGACCTCATCGGCACCGACGGCCACGGCGTCTTCTGCCCCGCCCGGGATGGGCGCCGGCGGGATAGGCCCCTTCGCCACGGCGCTGCGGGCGCCGAGGCTTGCCGGTCCCTGGGGCGGCTGGGCTACCGCATGTAGCCGCCATTCGCGCCGGCGGGCGGGTAGGGATTGGCCCCCGGGATCAGGACCCTCGGCGGCGCGTAGATGACGGGCGGGGGGAGATAGGCCGGCGGCGGCCCATAGCCGTAGCCAAAGGAGCGCGGCCCGTAGAGTCCGGCCGGCGGCCCGGCGCGATAGCCGAAGCCTCCGCGATAGCCATAGCCCCCGCGATAGCCGTAGCCGCCAGGATACCCATGGCCACCCCCATAGCCGCCGCCATGGTAGCCCCGCGCCTCGGCCAGGCCCGGCCCCGGCGCGAGGCATGCGGCCAGACCGGCCGCGAGACAGGCGAAGCGCATCGGCATGCCTCCCAGGGCCGTTGCTGCGGCCCGTCCCTACTCGTACACCAGCGACAAGGTTTCCGCGACCAGTGCCGGCCGGCTGGACCCCTCGACCTCCACCGTCGCCTCCATGGTCAGCCGGGCACCGCCTTCGACCGGCTCGACCGCCTTCAGCGTCAGATGCCCCCGCACCCGCGACCCCGCCGGCACCGGCGCCGTGAAGCGCACTTTGTTGGAGCCGTAATTCACCCCTCGGCTCCGCCGCTTCACCTGGAAGATGCTCTGGTTGAGCCGCGGCAGCAGGGAGAGGGTGAGGTAGCCATGGGCGATGGTCTTGCCGCCCGGCATCTCGCGCTTCGCCCGGTCCACATCGACATGGATCCATTGGTGGTCGCCCGTCGCCTCGGCGAACTGGTCGATCATCCGCTGGTCGACTGTCACCCATTCCCCGGCGCCCAGGCTCTTGCCCACATAGGCGTGCAGATCCCCGATCGTCTCGATCTCCAGCATGCGTCCCGCTCCCTCGTTGCGTGGTGGCTGGAATTCCTCGCATACAAGGCTAGGCTTGGAAATCATCCGACCGAGGAGAGACTGCGTGGCGCCCATCCTCCGGGCCATGGCCCTGATGGGGCTCGCTGGCCCGGCCCGGGCGCAGGCCCCTTCGGCCCAGCGCCCGGCCGATGCGGTGACGATCGGCGTCGCCGCGCCCGCCACCTCCGTCGACCCGCATTTCTTCAATGCCGCGCCGAATGCCCAGCTCGCCGCCCATGTCTTCTCCCGGCTGGTCGAGCGCGATGCCCGCGTGCAGCTCCAGCCGGGCCTGGCCGAGAGCTGGCGCGCCCTCTCGCCGACGGTCTGGGAGTTCCGCCTCCGACCCGGGGTCACCTGGCATGACGGCCGCCCCTTCACGGCGGAGGATGTCGCCTTCACCCTCGCCCGCGCGCCCAACGTGCCCAACAGCCCGGGCGGCTATGGCAGCTTCCTGCGGATGGTGAAGCAGGTGGAGGTGGCCGACCCGCTGACCATCCGCCTGCACACGAAGCAGCCGCATTCCCTGCTGCCGACCGAGATCGCCTATATCGCCATCATCGCCCGCCACGCCGCGCATGGGGCGACGACGGAGGACTTCAACAGCGGCCGCGCCGCCATCGGCACCGGCCCCTACCGCCTGCTCTCCCACACTGCCAACGACCGCACCGAGCTCGCCCGCAACGGGGCCTATTGGGGGCCGCGCGAGCCCTGGTCCCGCGTCACCCTCCGTTTTATCGGGCATGATTCGGCCCGCACCGCCGCGCTGCTCGCCGGCGATGTCGACATGATCGACCAGGTGCCCCCCGCCGACCTCGCCCGGCTGCGCGCCGAGCCGCGGGTCGGCCTGTTCGAGACCCAAGGCCTCCGCCTGATCTACCTCCAGGCCGATTTCTCGCGCGGGGCGGCGATGCCCTTCGTCACCGATAACGCGGGCCAGCCCCTCGGGGCGAACCCCTTCAAGGACGTCCGGGTCCGCCGCGCCCTCTCCATCGCCATCAACCGCCCGGCGCTCGCCGAGCGGGTGATGGAGGGTGCCGCCCGCCCGGCCGGGCAGTGGCTGCCGCCGGGCGTCTATTCCTACGACCCGGGCACGCCCGTCCCTGCCTTCGACCCGGAGGGCGCCCGCCGGCTGCTCGCCGAGGCCGGCTATCCGGAGGGCTTCCGCCTCACCCTGCACAGCCCCAACGACCGCTACCCGAACGACGCCCGCGCCGCACAGGCCGTCGCCCAGATGTGGAGCCGCATCGGCATCCGCACGGAGGTGGCGGCGCTCCCCTGGTCCGCTTTCTCGGCCCGCGCCGCCCGGCAGGAATTCGCCATGCGTCTCTCCGGCTGGGGCAGCACGACGGGGGAGGCGAGCTACCTCCTGGTCAATGTGCTCGGCACCTACGACCCCGCCGCCCGCCGCGGCGCCTCGAATGCCGGGCGCTATTCCAGTCCGGCGCTCGACGCGCTCACCGACCGCGCCACCGCCACCCTCGATGCGGAGGAGCGGGAGGCGCTGCTCCGCCAGGCCGTCCGCATGGCGAGCGATGACGTTGCGCTGATCCCGCTCCTCCACCTGGTGAACGCCTGGGCGACGCGGGCCGACCTCCGCTACGAGGCGCGCATGGATGAGCGGAGCCTCGCCATGGGCCTCCGCCGGGCCGAATGAGCGCGATGCCGGACTTCCAGCCTGCCCCTGCCAGCCTGCCGCCCGGCCATCGTGTCTACGCAGTCGGCGACATCCATGGCCAGGACGGGAAGCTCGCTGCCCTGCACGCGCAGATCGCCGACGACCTCGCCGCCCGCCCGGCTGAGGCGCCGCTGCTGGTCCATCTCGGCGACTATATCGACCGCGGCCCCGACAGCTGCGGCGTCATCGCCCGCCTCGCCGCCGGCGCGCCCATGAATGGCCTTCCCCCGGGCCTCCCCACGGTGAACCTGCTCGGCAACCATGAGCGCAGCATGATCGACGCGCTGGCCGGCGAGCGCGCCGCCGTCACCGACTGGCGCTTCCATGGCGGCCGCGAGGCGCTGGCGAGCTGGGACATCGATGCGGACAGCGACCCTGCCACCTGGCCGTCGCTGATTCCCGCCGCGCATCGCCGCTTCGTCGAGGGCCTCGCGCTGATGCACCGGCTGGGCGGCTACCTCTTCGTGCATGCCGGCATCCGCCCTAGCCTGCCGCTCGAGGCGCAGTCGCCCGACGACCTCATCCGCATCCGCGGCGGCTTCCTGGAGTCGGAGGCCGATTTCGGCGTCGTCGTCATCCATGGCCACACGCCGACCCATGGCCCCGTGCTCCGCCGCAACCGCATCGGCATCGATACCGGTGCCGGCTATGGGCGGGAGCTCACCTGCCTCGTGCTGGAGGCCGACCGCATGGCCTTCTTCCAAGCCTGAGCCCGCCCGGCCTCAAGGCACCCGTTTCCCGAAGCGACGTACCAAGCGGCTGGCGCGACGTCGCCTTCCGCATCTCATTCATGCGACTGCATGTTTAAAATAGTATACAATTAAACACTTAATCGTTAGTCCGGTTTCGCTCTTGGATTAGGGCCCAACGGTTTCGTCGGGCTTATTTCAAATTACAGGGGGTGAGGGATGGATCTGAATATCCTCGTGCGGGGGCAGAGCAACGCGCTGCTTTTTGTCCAGAATGGCGGCGCCGCCCGCATGGAAGCGGAGCTGGAGCGCTCCTTCGGCACCCAGGTCGACATCCGCATCCTCGCCTCCTGGGGTACCGGCAAGGAGCATTCCATCCATTCCGGCACCGCCTTTCTCGACTGGGACACGAGCGGCCTTACCGCCGGCATGGCCAGCTTCCTCGACAAGCAGCCGGAGACGGTGAAGGACGACCCGACCATCACGGTCTGGATGCATAACGAGTACGACGCGAACACGCTCGGCGTCACCACCGGGCAATGGGCGCAGGAGGTGACGGCCGACGCCGCCATCATGCGCGGCGAGCTGAACCAGCAGGCTGGCACCACCCCCTACCTCTTCACCTGGATCCCCTACCCCTACACCAAGGGTGACTCGCCCGCGGCCATCAAGGCCGGCATGACGCAGCTCGCCGCCGATCCGGGCTTCAACGCCAAGGTCGGGCCCAGCCTCGACGACCTGGCGATGGATGGCGACGGGTATGCCAGGAGCTCCCACATAGGCACGGCCGATGCGCTGCTGACCGGCTCGCGCCTGGCCAATGCCCTGACGACGACTGTCGCCCAGCTCACCGGCAGCTCCGTCGTGCCTCCCTCTGCCACGCCGGCGCCGACTCCGACGCTCGGCAGCTTCTCCGCCGGCACCGGGCCGGATGCGCTGGTGCTGAAGGTCAGCCAGGATGCCTGGCAGGCCGCGGCGCAGTACCGGGTGAAAGTCGACGGGGTGCAGATCGGCGGCACCTTCTCCGTCACCGCCAACGCCCTGCACAAGCAGGGCCTGG
>JAESFM010000025.1_pt1 | contig 114163 bp, 88 predicted proteins | sample 9266171 | NCBI WGS metagenome assembly JAESFM01 (sample SAMN14505069, study PRJNA617099) | algae metagenome | isolation source: Hassallia sp. WJT32-NPBG1 and co-occurring heterotrophs from well developed... | place: USA: Mojave Desert, Joshua Tree National Park, California | collected 2006-06-22 | reverse complement strand
ACAAAAAATGAAACGTGCCGCTATGGATAATAATTATTTAATTCAGGTTCTCAGTTGTTTCATCAACAATACATTAGATTCTTCTGATTCCTTGTGTCAAGCCTGATTGAGATGCTCTTACCCTGATTGATGTTGTCGCAGCAACTTTCCTCTTCACCATCCAAATATACTGTGATTTTTCTGGCTACTCCGACATTGCCACAGGCGTATCCAAACTCTTTGGCATCGAACTAATGCTTAACTTCGATCTGCCTTATTTGTCGAAAAATCCCAGCGAGTTTTGGCAGCGTTGGCATATGAGTTTATCTAGTTGGCTGCGAGACTACCTTTACATTCCTCTTGGTGGGAACCGTAAAGGCGAGGGTAGAACTTACCAAAATCTCATGACCACAATGGTGCTTGGGGGGCTGTGGCATGGGGCAGCATGGAACTTTGTGCTGTGGGGATTTTATTAGGGAGGACTCCTATGTTTGTATCGCGCCTTCACTTCTAAGCAAGGTACCAGGCAACCATTCTACAGTAAAAAGTTCGGATTTTTACGGGGAGTGGCGGCAACTGTGCTGTTCTTTATTATCACTTGCTACGGATGGCTGCTATTTCGCGCCACTTCTCTAACTCAAGTCGTTACCTTCACCAAAATAGTGTTTGTGGATTTCGGAAATTTTGCCCTCAGTATGCCAAAGCCGCCACTGGCAGCACTGTTAGGCATTCCGATATTATTTGGCTACGAACTTCTCCAATACATGGCGCTTAAACCAGATTTTAACCGCGGCTTTTCCATACCAGCGCGTGCAGCCTTTTACGCCACACTCATCTTCATTTTATTAATGGGAGCAAGTAATGCGCCTGCACAATTCATATACTCTCAGTTCTAAGAAGAAGTTACGTAGCAGTAAGACAATCAGTAAAACTGTCGTAACCGGACTGTGGATTTTTTTATTCCTATTTGCTAATTGCCGTCTATGGAATGTCATTCTCCAACCAAGTGGCGGAGGCAATCAAGCAAATCGATCCGAAAATGGCATTGAGGATGATTGCAGCACCAGCAGCACCGCCCAACTACTCATTCGCTGCATACAACCTAGATCGGGGTAGACATCAAGCCGATGTTGTCATGTTGGGAGTTCTCGCTTCTAGTGTCAAAGGACTAGATACGATGAATGGCATGACATGGCAGTTTGAAGGACCTGCTCCTTACACCTACCCAAGATACTTTCTAGAAGATGGTAAGCTCAAGGAAGTTTCGCCAACCATCACATCCCAGGCTCAACTCCGTGCCGCTTTTGCGAAGAAGCAGCAATGGAATGCATTCATCAACCAGTTGCAAAAGAATGATAAATTCTTTAATTCGTTTTTGTTTAAGGGGAATTTTCTCGACAATTCCGCAATTGTTCGCCTGATTCGCAGAGCTTGGGCACAACGTCATCAAAAGGAAATAGAAAAGCAAATTTATAGTGCAAATGGATTCGCGGAATCTGAAATCCAGGTTCTGAGGGCGATAGTTGCTGATTTTGCCGCCGATGCCAAGAAGGATGGCAAAATGGCAATTGTACTTCTCCTCAATGATCGCGGGTATGATGACCATTTGTTCCAAGCACTATCTGGGACGCTCAAGAGTGCTGCCATTCCTTATGTAAGTACTCATAACATTGCTCCAGCTACTAACTTAGCGAACTTCGTTCCTGATGGACACTTCGTCAAGAGTGCTAACAAAGAAATAGCTAAAGCTGTACTCACGTTAATCAATGACCATTTTCATAGGCGCTGAATCTGGGCTATCAGGCATTTTTGTAAATAGCTTGGACTAATTAGCAAAACATATCAACCCAATTATAGGAGGGTCATTGATGAAAACGCCCTATAAATTTCTTCCACTTATTTCTCCTACCTACCGAACCATACGGAAGGTTTACCAGAGCTTCAAATACGCAGGTCAGGAGGTTAATTGCCCTATATGCGACAGAAATTTTAGTTCGTGGCTTAGGCAGCAGGAGAACGGCACCTGCCCGTCGTGTGACAGCAAAACCCGACATAGATTGTTGTCGCTGTTTCTGAAGAAACATAGCCGCATCTTCGATCAACCGTGTAGAATTTTGCACTTCGCTCCCGATCAATGTTTGCGAGCTAAATTTCAAAATCGGCATAATGGAGTATACAACCGCCGACCTTTCAGCGCCAGGAGTAGATGTTCATACAGACCTGACAAATCTGATATTCGACGATAACTCTTTTGATGCGATCTTCTGTTCGCATGTGCTTGAGCATATCCCAAATGATAGAGCCGCAATGAGTCAGATGTACCGCGTTCTTTCTCCCAATGGGATCGGGTATATTCAAGTTCCTTACAATAGATACGAGAAAACCGATGAAGATCCGAACGTCACGGATCCAGTGGAGCGCGAAAAACGTTTCGGACAGTTCGATCACCTACGAGTTTATGGTGTGGATTTGAAGGAACGATTAGAAAGCGTCGGCTTTCAAGTCAAACAAGAGTATTATGCGCGGCAGCTAGACAAGAGCGATCGCCAACGCTATGGAGTCTAAGATGACGTTATCTTCTGCTGTACTAAGCTTAATAGAAACAATACAACCGACATTTAACAAATTGTATGAGTGTTAGTGAGTTAGTTTCCAACCAATACTATATTTACATCACGCCCGAAGAGGGGCTAATCCCTTGGGATATATACGACCCCAATCCAGCAAACTGCGGCTTCGTTGCTTATTTCGGTAAAGTTTTCCAAGCTGTGGAAAAGCACTTGGAGAAAAGAGGTCTAACATTCTACGTGACAATGACCGAAATGGATCAACTCCCATCCTATGGGGAAAATGTGATTGTGGTCATGCTGGGAGATGAGTTGTGTCGCATACCAAAGTATGTTCACAAGGTTGGAGCTATTTTCAAGTGTTATGGTACGCAGCAAATAATTGGATGCAATTTTTTGAGCAAGCCTTCGTATCTGAATTTGGTGACAACAATTCAATATGTCAGAAATTGGGTGAAGCGCCTGCCTTCGATGGTGAATTATCAATTTCATAATTTTAAAAACAGGCTGTCGGTAAGCAAAAAAAACACCCAAATATATGACATTCCTTTGGGTTACTATAACTCAGAAGATTTGTCAATTAAAGATATGGAAGAACGTACTTACGACGTTTTCTTTGCAGGCAGTTCAGTACACGAACGTTATCCTTTATGGTCTTTGCAGTACTGGTTGAGAACTCCAAAAACCATTTCGCGAGAACAAATGATATCGAGTTTAAATAAATTCCAAGAAAAACATCCAGAATTTAAAGTGCAATTTTCAGTGACTGCGGCTTTTGGTGCTACTGGTAATAGCGAAGTTGCAATTAGCTATAACGAAAAAATGATGAACACAAAAATATGTCTCGCTCCCAGAGGAACTTCCTTTGAGACATATCGCTTTTTTGAGGGAATAAAATATGGTTGTATCCTCTTGACGGAAGCTTTACCTTCGCGGTGGTTTTATGATGGTTCTCCGGCGATTCAGATAACAGATTGGCGCTCACTTGAAGGTACACTAGAAAAGCTGCTCAAAAACAAGCAACTCATGGAAGAAATCCACCAAAAATCTTTGAATTGGTGGGAAACAAAATGTTCGGAAGCTGTTGTTGGTGAGTACATTGCCGAAAAATTGAACTCATTACTAATTTAGGCGGTAACGAGCAATACCAAGTAGACGGCGAGTGTGACGAACCCCAGCATCGAACAGCGCCAGGGGTAACCCTTGTAGAGTGGGATGACCTCCTGACAACACTGCAAGGAGTTTTGCGGGGGAGGTCAAGACATCCATCCAGGGTGCGTCCTCCTCGATCTGCTGCCGATATTGGCGAGCGATTGATGTATACGGAGAGAGTTCCAGGTGGATGCGATCGTAATACGTACGCAGCCGCTTTTTCAGCGACTCCTGAGAACTCCAGATCGCCGCGGGAGAAAGTGCCATTTCCCAGGGCTTGCGACCCATCGAGTGGACTAACGCTGGCAGAGCTTGACCTTTTAGGAGCGTTTGCAGTCGTTCGGTGGGGGTGTAGCCGGCAGGTCCGTAACATTGGGCAATATCAGTTCCGCGCTTTAGCATTTCTACAGAGACATGGGAAAATTCTCCGGAACCGAGAAGGGCAGTGAGTACCTCTTGATCCGATAGCATATGCAACGGGCGTTGGTAGTATGGCTGGCGCTGTACTTGAATGTAAGTAGGGTCATTAAGCATCGCCTGCCAAGCCTTAAGGAGTTCTACGTGGTGGGGAGTCACTCGGACGATTCCCGTATTTATCGTGGTGGGAAAACTTCGACTTGGTTCCAGCCCCCAAGCAACGGTGCGGTGCGTTCCCCCTTGATACTGTCCCCAGTAATCCTCTTGAGTAGCAACCAGGGTATCGTCGTTAAGGTTTTGGAATGAGGAGCGGAAATCCCGATTAACGATAATGTCCGAGTCAATCCAAATTACTTCGGGATGACCTTCGTTGAGATGGCGCAGCAGAATTGCCGGTTTCACGTTCCAACCTACCTCGGCTAGATCGTCGTCCTCGGCAAGAAGCTTTGCATTAGGTTGGGCTTCAACCCAACGGCGAAAGGTGGCGGGAGGTTGGGGACAGCTGATAATGACCGGAAGGTCTGGGCAATGACGCGCCAGACTCAACACGGTGAGCTTAACTCCGATCAGGTACTTTGGACGATCCTCGTAAATGCAGACGATCATAATTCGAGTCTCTGAATTGGATTCCGGTTCACGATATTATTGAAAAGTTAGTTTGCCTGTTGCAGATGCAAGACAATTGCATCTCATTGTACAGAACTAATTGGTTTTCAGCCTAAATTTATCACTGCATCTGAGACTATCTCAAGATTTTAATTCATTTGCTAGTTTCAACTCGTTTATAGAGGCGTATCATGACAGAAAATTCTCAAATTACTTTCGTTTGCTGCGTTGAGTCCGGCTCGCTGGAAATACATACTATACGGATGATAGAGAGCCTGCGCCGATGGGGAGGAAAATTTGCCTCGGCGCCCATATTTGCAGTAACGCCTTGCTTTGGACCTCCGCTTGCCAAAAAGACACATCAATTTTTTGACCAGTTCCAAGTGGAATATCTTAGTTTTCAAAATAAAAGCAAGTATTCTTGGAATAAATTTTTGAATAAGCCTTCTGCCCTAGCTGCTGTACAAAAGCTTGCTACAACTGAATGTATTGGTTGGTTAGACAGCGATTTACTTATTGTGGACGAACCAGACAAACTCACCCTCAACCAAGGGGAAAGTTTTCTCGCCTGCGCCTCAGACAAAAATATTGGCACTACAGGACCAGAAGACCCTAATGAACCGTATTGGCGGGAGGTTTGCAAATGTGTAGGCGTTGAAATTGAAGACCTACCCTGGATTAATACAGAGTACGAAAAAGTGCGTATCCGTTTATATTGGAACAGTGGCCTTTTTGTTTATCGTCGTTCAACAAATTTTGCTGACCATTATTTACAAACATTTATTCAATTGTGCGATTCCTATATAGCTTCTCAGAATTCGGGATTCTTTTTCAATGACCAAATTGCTTTAGGCTTGACTATGGTCAAGATGGGAATTCCTTGGCGGGCGTTGCCTTACTCTCACAACTATCCTATGGGCAGTAAAACGCACTCTTCTTGGTACAAGGAAGAAGAACTTCGGGCAGCTAAGATAGTTCACTATCATGATTCTATGTGGCCTTCGTTCTGGGAAACATTCATAGAATCTCTTGGTAAAACCCATCCACCTGTAGCTGATTGGCTGACTTCTATTGGTGCGATGAAAAATGAAGCTCCTTTGCCGTCGCGTTCTATCAAAAAAATAATTGACTTTACAAGGTCACGTAAAGAGTTGGCTTATAAGAAAGCTTGTAGAGTAATTTAATAAAAATTAAAAAGAGTGCATTTCACCGTGTCACCCTGTTTTTAACTGACTGGGTTGCTTTCTGATCACTACGGAAAGCACAGTGGACACATACAAAACCCAATATATATTTGTTAGACGCAGTAGGTAACTTTCCGTCATGTTATTCATTGCTAAAAAGATGAGAAATGCCAAAGGCCAAAGGTCTTCTGAATTGTTAGTCGCGTAAGCTCGTTTCAGTGCCCGACCAAAGGCTGTAACGTAACTAAGTAGAAAAAGTGATAAACCGATAAAACCAACATCAAGTGCGAAATCAATAAAGCCATTGTGAGCATGAGGTGCGATAAAACCATTTCCAAGTGCTTGACCTGCTTCTCTTGCATACGTACTTCCTGGTGCCCAATATGCACCACGACCAAAACCTAACCAGGGTCTCTCGTTAAGCCTCAATAAAATAACACTCCACAATATTGTTCTTCCAGTTAAAGTAGGATCTCTTCCCAAGCCACTTATGATATCTACCCAGTTACTGATAACTAATGTAGCTACACATCCTAAAACAAGAATTCCAAGGTCTAAAAAAACTACGGTTATCTTTCCCCGCCACCTAAAGTTCCGATAGAAAAGTAAAATTAATATAATAAGGAAATATACAACAAGGGAAGTTTTGGAAGTAGACAGCAGGATCATAGTTAACGATAGACTAATACCTGCCCACTTATAAAGGCGATGTTGTGGCTTGTCGATGGGCAGACAAAAAAATGCTATCGAGCTGATAATCATCATGCTGCCAAAGGTATTCTTATAATCGTAGATTCCTCTCCATGCTCCTACATGATCAACTTGATGTATAGCAACAGAAGGTAGTGTCACAGCGCAAACAATACTGAGTAAAGCTCCTATAGCGAATGTGCAAGCAATTAGTCGTACTTGCTGTTTCAAGCTAAATCTTGTAGCAAAATATAAGCTAAACGAGGTCATTTGCAACACCTCACGGCTATTTTTCAGAGTGAATTCTATATCCCTTGACCAGATAAACGATAGCAAGATTATTAGTGTTAATATCCAGAGGGTCTTATCTTGACTAGCTGTGCGTAGGGCATCTTTCCAGTTGAGGCAAATTAACAGCAGCGAAGTTAGCCAAATAAAATATCTGAGTCCTGTTGTAATGAAGGTTGGAAGTAATGGACCAGTTGATAAGGTTAAGCCTATGTCAAAGGCTGCTGTGAAGAAAGTTAACCCGATAATTACGAAGTATTTCTCAGCAATTTCTAGAGATTTTTTTTTCATAAATTTATATTGTTTAATTGAATTCAAATAAAATCTAAAAAGTTAGATAAATTTAATATATGGACACTTATATTGTTGGAGTAAAAAATCAATTAGATAAGCTAACTACAAAAAATGGTAAACTTAGTATATGAAGCACTTGCTCACCTAAATAGAGAGTTTTGGTAAATATCAGTAAATGTACGTGTTAAATATAACTATATTAAATTTAATATACTTGGAGCTACCTTAGCAAAAAATTGCTTACAAAGGAAACTTTAATAAACCTCACACTGCTTTTCTTGCTCTAGTTGCCCGGTTCCACCTAAGAATGCTTTGAGAGAAGCGGAGCCTGTGGTTACTGCTGGTTCCAAAAGAATGTTCCCACGCTCTGCATGGGAACGGCAAACGAGAATAAAGCGGGGTTGTAGGGTATTATCCCCGATTAATTTGCCTACAGTATCATTAAACTTCTTGCATAAATATCTTTTTACCTCACTTACTCGCAAGCATTGGCGCAGAGAATGAGAGTAAATTTAGCAATCAGTGCTCATAGGTCTATTGTATTTGCCAGGTATTTTTTCCGGCATTGGGATGCACCCAATTTTCACCGTTGGCTAGTTATGATCGTTAACTTATTGATATCTTGTTGTGCCTTAATGGTGAGCAGGATAGATTTAAGGGCAGATCCCCAACTTTTCGTATTGTCGTAAAACTGCTCTTGCGCTATCAGGCAAGCCTGTCTCTTTTGTTCATAAAGCTGGCGATCGCTATATAACGCAAGCAACGCATCACCGTAAGCCTGAACATCATTGGGAGGAACCTCGACTACCGCGTCCCGCACATAGGACAAAGCTGGGCAGACTGCTGAGGTAACGACCGGACGACCCGACAAAATACTTTCACACACAACCCGGTTAAAACCCTCGATAAAATCTGTGCGAGTCGGTACAATGACAACGTGGGAGCGAGTGAACATTTCCCGCATTTGCTTCTTGTTACAGTATCCATGACAGATAAAGGAACCATCAACGCCACCAAGCTTTGCACCCAGACGCAAAGACTCTAGTGCCGCACCTTCACCACAGATCTCGAAAATGATATCTTGTCTACCTTCAATTGCAAAACGCTTTGCAATCTCTAGCAGGTCAAACACGCCCTTATTTTGCTCAACCCGACCAGCAAATAGAACCCAGAAGGGCGATGGCTCAGGCGATGGTTCAACTATGTTGGCGAAGTCTACTCGCCGATAGGTAGAAAAGAATTCAAAAATCGGTTGATGTTTACCGCCAGTCAGCTGGGAAATCTGATCAGCTAGGTCCTGCGAAGCCACTAGTATCGCCTGACAATCATCAGCAAACAAATTACGGCTAAGTGTCAAATTCAGTTTATCTACTAAACGTAGAGGAAGGTATTTGCACCACAGCAGACAATGCAGCGATGGAATAACTTTTATCCCTATCCAGGAAAATAAAGACAAAACAAACCAATATGTTGTGCCGCTATCTGCGACGACAACATTGGCTTGAAAGCGAATGGCAGAGGCAAGTAACTGTAATCCACACCAAACCTGTCTTAAGTGATAAAAAATTCCTGAAGCTCTAGGTAATGGAACTGGGCGACGCTCAATGATAAATCGCTCGTCTTGCACAAATTCCTGCTTGTTAGATTGTGCGATTACGTAACCTTTGGCATCTAAAGTTTTGCAAACTTCATAAAACTGACTTGAGAAAGTAACTGATACTTGTGAAGGAGCATCCTGACCATTAATCCAATAATTGTAAGCTTCAATAACATCTTCAGGACCAACCGCATAAAGAATCCGAAGAGGTTTAGTCATGGTGTTATGTCTCTCTTTTTAATTGCACAGCTACATCTCATTGAAACGTGGATGCTTCTTGAAGAATGCGGCGTTGTTGATTAGCTCCCGTAACTTTTAAAGCAAGATTTTCAATTTGGTGGTAAAGCGATCGCGGTAGCAGCCAGAGCAAATACGCAGCACCTAAAGTCATAAGTGTACGACGTGGCTCCTCTAGCAAAATGAGCCAGTAGATAGATAAAGCTTGGTGCATCAGTTGCACAGCTGTTGAACCCGATTGCAAAGTTACTGCCCTCCTGGCTAAATGTCGCAGTTGGTAAGCCATTGCTATTTTGTCCAACTGAGCCATCACCGTGGGAGCGTAGGAACCAGCTTTTTCTAGCATTATTTCCCAGGAATTTAACTTTTTAACCAACTGAGCTGAGTATCCCTGTGAATTTACCCGATAAAGTGTCAGAGGCTCAGGAACCCCCTCAATTTTCCATTTTGTTTTAATAGCAATACGCAGCCAACATTCAACGTCTTCTGACGGGTGTAATTGGCGATCGTCATCAAAATAAAAGTCCTCTACAACACCATAAAGATTGTCTTGAAATTTAATATCTTCAAAAACTTCTCGTCGAATCACTGCCACGGAGCCATTCCCAATTGGGGTGCGACAAAGTAAATCCAGTAGGGTAATTCCCTTAAGCTTAGAAATTTGATATATACCTAAAGGCTTTCCTGCCTCATCAATAAAAGCAGAACGACAAAAGCTAACTCCTACTGATGGGGAGCTATCTAGATGCTCAACGTGTTTTGCTAGCTTCTCTTTTGACCACAAGTCATCTGCATCTAAAAAAGCAAAATATTCACCTTGAGCATGGCGGATGCCAGTGTTCCGAGCGGCAGCCACTCCCCGATTTTCCTGACGAATAATTTTAATTCTTGGGTCTGTAAATTGCTGACAAATTTCTATACTTCTGTCAGTAGAGCCGTCATCAATGAGCAGAACTTCAAAATTTGTATAAGTCTGTTCAAGAACCGATCGCACAGTAGCCGCTATATATTTCTCGACTTTGTAGACTGGGATAATAACAGATACTTTTTTCATGCTAAAAACCTTTTTTATTGTAAAATCTCGTTAATATCAAACTTACCATCATAGGTACTGGCAAGTTTTTTTAATATATATAGTATTAATAAATCTTTTTTTAAACCCACTTTTACTAGTTTATAAATCAACCATGCTATTCATCTATCAAATGGTTTAATTCAGTAATTTAAAAAAATCTTTACTTGCTTTATCTGTTGAATAAAGTTCAGCATAACTATTAATTTTCAGGCGTTTCACCTCACTTAACCCTCTGGATTAGACTTTGAATAATTGATGATTTTTGCAGGTATGCCAACTGCCGTTGCTCCCGCGGGAACATCGCAGAGAACTACAGCATTGGCACCAATATTTGCGCCATTTTCAATAGTAACGTTGCCAAAAATTTTCGCACCAGCACCAACATTGACACCTTTACCCAGCTTTGGTGCATCAAAGGGACGATCTAAATAACGGTTTCCTAAAGTCACGCCTTGGCGAATAATACTGTCATCGCCGATCGCACAGTCTCCGTGAATAACAATCGCTCCCTGGTGTTCAATAATCACGCGGCGACCAAGTTGGACAGTGTAAGGTAGTTCAATTCCATAGGTGTTGCGGATTTTCCGAAATAACATCCTATATAAGATGCTGAAGGGTGCGCGAAGCAGTTTGGGTTGAATGTTCATCCTCCAGACTCCAAAACGCAAAACCGCTACCGCTCGAAATCCTGGTTTAGTCCAATCTCGTCCGTGAGCAATCCAATCTTCTTTAATAAGTTGCCAAAGACTTAAAGTAGGAAGTTTTGCCTCGCTTGTATTTGCTCTTAACTGGGGTGATGCACTCATCTTATAGTTCCTATTTCCGTTTTTTTCTTCTTCTATTCAACTTGAGGGTATTTAGTAAGTTCGCGAGTTCTTATTTTTTGAGATTAAGTGACTGCTATCTGCCTCTAATACCGAGCTAATAGATATTTAGGGCAATAGCGCAGTATTTACTTTCTCAGCATTTTGTTCAGACCGGGAGTTGTTGTAGTAAAAGTAGTTATCAGGCTCGTGCTTCACATCGACGGCGTTGGCAACGATTCCCAAAATATTAGCTTCAGAGCGTGCCAGTAGGGACTTAGCAGCGGTAGCAGTAGTTGAATCTACAACACCAGGTCTGACTACAATTAAGACTCCATCCACCATGTTACCTAAAACTGCTGCATCAGCAGTTCCAATCAAGGGGGGAGTATCAAAAATTACATAATCATATGTTTGAGCCAACATATCAATGAAAGATGTCATGCGCTCTGAGTCTATCAATGCTTGGGGATTGGGAGGCATCACTCCAGCAGTAAGGATAGATAACTTACTTGTAATTTTTTGCACGGTTTTTGAGAAGTCATTCTCACCAACCATGACATTACTTAAACCGACTGAGTTTATTAGACCCCAAAGGTGATGTTGAGATGGCAGACGCATATCTGCATCAACTAGTAGAACTCGTCGTCCTGCCAAAGCCATTACCGCAGCTAAATTAGCAGCAACTTCTGATTTTCCTTCCCCAGATATAGAACTTGATACTACAATTGTGCGAACTTTTTTATCTAAGCTAATAAACTTGAGATTTGCCTGAAGCATTTGGTATGCTTCATGAATTACAGTACGTGGAGTAGTTGCAACAATGACTCGTGGCGAGACTTTTTCTAAGCTAGTCTCCAGTTGAGTAGATGTATTATTAGTTTCAAATTTAGGAATTAGCCCCAGTAAGGTATAGCCAAAAAGTGCCTCTGCTTCTTTAGCAGTCTTCAATCTTCTATCGATTAAGTCAACAAAAAAGGCAGCTGCCACACCAAGTAGTACACCAGCAAATACACTGCCTAATGATATTGCGAGTTTCTTTTTAATTTCTCCTGGACTGCTACCAACCACAGCAGATTGGATGACACGGGCATTGCCTACAGTTTGATTTTCTGCTACTTTAATTTCTTGTAGTCTTGTTATAAGGTTTTCGTAGCTTTTTTGGGCAACTGATAAGTTTCGCTCTAGTTCTCCTTGCCTTTTCTCTAAATTTGGGACAATATTAGCTCTACGCTTATAAGACTCTATGACTTGAGACAAAGCTTGTACTTTTTTTTCTAAACCCAAGCTTTGTGACTGTAATCTGACAAAATCTGATGTCAGGTCTTGCTTGATTTTGCCCATCTGCAATTGACTAGGAGAAATCGCTGCGCTATATCCTAAAGATTGGCTGATTCGCTGCTGTAATAAAGAATTTAAAGCTGCTTCTTGATTCTTGAGAGTAACGATAGCTGGGTGTGCTGGTGTGTAGCGTGCTCCTTGAGATGCTAGCTGACTTTGCACCTTTTGCAATTCACCTAAGAGTTCTTGCACACCAGCTGTCTGACTTAAAGAAGTAACATTTACAGCTCGATCTACAGGTAGATTCATTTGACGCCGTATTTCTACTTCCTGAGCTGTTACATCCGCTAGTTGAGCACGAGCGTTAGCTAACTCTTTCTCTACAGCACTTATATTTTCAACTGACTTGGTCGTCTCTTCTTTAAGCTCGATAATTTGATTTTGAACCTTAAAGTTACGCAGGGCTTCTGCTGCTTGTTCTAGCTGTTTTTTAGCTCGTGGCAATTCTTTTTCAATAAATGTACCTGCGGATATAGCTTCAGTTTTGTTATACAGTATGTTATTGGCAATGAAGGATTTCATCACCTCATTGACTACTGCTGTAGCTAATTGAGGATCTTCAGATGTGTAATTAACTTTGAGTGCGTCAGTCCCTAAGACTGACGCAGCCTTAATTCCTAGTAATTCTGGATTGAGAGGAGCACCTTTTTTATCTTTCAGCTTAAGAGTATCTATTACCTGCTGTTTGACCGGCAGAGACTGCAAAACTAGAGCTTGCGTGTCTAGCGGATTAGACTCACGCTTGACGGATTCAAGATCCCCTATTTTTTCTCCTACTCCCGTGAGAGATGAAGTTCTATTTAATTGGAAAAGAAGCTGTCCACTCGCTTCGTAGGCTGGTTTTTGTGTGAACAATATAAGTCCAGCTAAAGAAGTACACGCTGCAAACACTCCTGAGGCTATCCACCAACGGCGTTTGAGAACTAGCAAATATTTTTGAACATCTATCTCTTCAGAATAGTTCTTAGTCTCCATACAAGTTACTTAATTCTAAATGAATGGGTAATTAATTTTACCAATTTAATTAGCAAATGAATACTAGGATTTAATGACCTGGGGCATGTTTATAAGAAACTGATATGTATAATTTTCTACATTTTCTTCATATTATTTATCAAATACGGCCTTTTACTAACTTTATTGGGCTTAACTGCGGACCAGGGATTCTCATAAAGTTGAAATCGTTGTTTCACAATTAACCACATGAATGGGATGGCATCTAATAGATACCTCTTCCAGAGTCGCTTAGGTTCACTTAAAAGCCTGTAAAGCCACTCAAGACCAACTTCACTCATCCACTTTGGCGATCGCTTAATATTACCTGCCTCAAAATTAATAGTTGCACCAATAGCCAAATATATTTTCACATTCTTCAATTGCTTTCTATATTTAGTAATCCACATTTCTTGCTTAGGAGCGCCTACACCAATTGCCAAAACTGTAGCCTCTGAACAGTTAATGAGATTCACAATCTCTTGACATTCGTACTCATTCTTCTCAAATCCAAACGAGGGCGAATGCACCGCGACTATAATATCTCGACCTACCTTTGAATTAATCTTTTCTTGAGCCATCTTAACTACATTTGCTTCAGCGCCAAGCAAAAATATTTTTATATTTTCATCATGCTGGTAATAATTGTAAAACGCTGGAAACAAATCTGAGCCAGAAATTTTCTCCTGTATTGGCGTTTTCAAAAAACTAGCTATATACATCAAAACTTTACTATCGCAAACTCTATAATCTGCTTCTTGGTAAACAGTATAAAAGTCTTGATTTTTCTGCAATTTCATAACATGATCTACGTTAGGGGTAAAAACAACACCACCGAGTCGTAGATTTTCTAGCAATTCGACCATTGTAATATTGTTAATGGTCACGTTTAGTAAGTTAACCTGTCTCATCACCACTGTTAAAACAACTGAGTCTAGGGTAAAAAATAATTTTTAAAACTAGCCAAGTTAGTTGTTTTAACTAATAAAATAGAAATTAAACATGATGCACCAATAGTTCCAAAAGACAGCTTTCAATTATTACAGTTTCAACAATGAATGAAAAAATCTATGCATGAAACATTCGCTCACTTTAAGTAATTTCAAGTGATAACTTGCTTCGTTATTTCCTGAGTATATTTACATTCTTTCTCACTAGAAGTGAGTATAACTTTATTCGTTGTAATTTAAAATAGATAATATAAAGTTAATATGTAGAGACTCAAAGATTTTTTAAAGAAATTGTAAACTTTTCTTATAAGTTACGGATTTTGGGAAAAAACTTGGAAGTTAGATACTTTGGCTAAATTAAACCAATAACTTGCTCTGTCTGGGTTTCAGGATTTCTAAAATAGGGCTATTTACTCACAAATGTGGTAGCGGGATGTACGTATAAGTAAATCCTGCATACTGTTGACAAAATCAAAAATATAGTGGAATAAAATTATAATAAGTAAGCCAAAAAACATCTGGCTTAGGGCGTAATTTATTAGAAAATGGGCAATGGGAAAAAGCTTTTAACGATCGCTTTTAAACCATTCGACAATACCTTGGGCAATCGATGAAGCTTCCTTCTTCTGTTCTTCCGGATTCGTCACCAACTCAAATTCATCGGGATTACTCATAAAACCCAATTCCAGCAACACCGACGGCGTACTTGCTGGACGTGTCAACGCCAAGTTATCCCAAAATACACCATAAGCAGGGCGTTTTAACTTCTTCACTACATAATTATGTAAAAATAGGGCTAAACTGTGAGCTTGGGGATGATACCAAAAAGCAGCGAAACCTTTGATTTTTTCAGCATCGCCATCATCAGGTAAAGAATTGTGATGAATCGAAAGAGCGATCGCTGGTTCTTCCTTATCAATTATTGTTTGGCGATCGCTTAAAGAAACTTCCTTGTCATCTTCCCGCGTCATCACCACCGTTGCCCCTCGTTTCACCAACTCGTCGCGCAGCAACTTCGACACAACCAAATTTAAGTCTTTTTCTAAATACCCAGTAGGACCACTTGCACCAGATTCTTTACCGCCGTGTCCCGGATCGAGTAAAATCTTGATCCCAGATAGCGGTTGGCGTCTTTTGTTTGTTATTTCCGGGGGTTGACGCAAAGACAAAACTAAACTTGTTCCGTCGTATCTCAGCTTATATCCCCACTGTTGGTTTCTTTTGAGGTTAAAGGTGTATTGCACGCCGCCTTGGGGCAACTGCTGCCAATCTAGGCGAGAAATTAAGGCATTATCGACACTGCCAATAATATCTGTTTGCGCCGTGGTATTGTGAAGGGTGAGGGTGAGAAAGCGATCGCCCTGTTGTACACTAACGGGCACAGGAACTTGCAAGGGAAAAACTATTTCCGTCGCATTCGCAAGTTGACGATATCCCACACTGCGAATAATTGTCCGTGGTGGAACTGCACCTGATAAAATGCGAGTTTCCTTACTATTAATCCAAGCACCATAATCCAAGCGTAACCATTCACCTTCTTTACCTGTGACTGTGGCGCGTGTTCCTTTGGGTAACGGTGTTAATCTAGAATAATCTGTACTTGGACCAGTACGAGCAACTCCAGCATCTACCGTCACCTCAGCAACTTGTAATTGCGCGGGTGATAAAACTTGAATTTTTCCAGTACTAGGCTGAGTGATTGTTTTACCATTCAGCGCTAGTTCAAATTGAGGTTGTCCGACATCGGCAGCAGCATTTATTGTAGTGCAAGCCTCGTACTTGGCAACGTTAGATTGGACTATAGGCTGATTATTTCCGGTTAGCGCGGCTAAATTGCTTGGGAGTTGCGCTTGTTGTGGTTGAGGTAAAAGGGGAATAGTTTGATTCGCCACCTTGACAGATACTGTGGCATCTTTGGGTGCGATCGCGCTAAAACAAATGAGTTCCCCCGTTAGTTTAGCAACATCTGCTGCTGGAGTGAGAGAATCTTTAGCAAAAGCTAACCCAATTGGTGTTTCAGGTAAGGAAGATTTCCTTGTCACCTTAATTTGACGCTCTTGATTCTGATAGCGCACAGTAAAGAGATTTTCTCCTAACTGTAAAGGTAAACTTGGGGCAAAATGTCCCGCTTTGCTGCGAGTTATCGACTTACCATTGATGAAAACTTCTCCATTTGGAGGTGCTGTACCCAGAAAGAAGATTTTTTCTTGACTGGTTTGGTAGTTTGCTGAGGGAAAAACAATATTAAGAGATTGCTCTTGAGCCAAAGTTGGGGAGGATATGACTATAGAGCTTAATAATACCAATCCGAAAACGGTTTTCACAGCCAAATCAAACAAAATTGAATAACACAATTACTGTGGCACAATGACGGCATGTATTTTTAGAAGTTGCTAGAAATTATAAATACTATGACTAAGTTTGTTTTTGTTACTGGGGGCGTAGTTTCCAGTATTGGTAAGGGAATTGTCGCAGCAAGTCTGGGACGATTGCTCAAATCGCGCAATTATTCAGTGTCAATTCTCAAGCTAGATCCTTATATTAACGTCGATCCGGGGACAATGAGCCCTTTTCAGCATGGGGAGGTGTTTGTTACCCAAGATGGTGCTGAGACGGATTTAGATTTAGGACATTACGAACGCTTTACTGATACCTTGATGTCGCGTCTTAACAGTGTTACTACTGGTGCGATTTACCAAGCAGTAATTAATAAAGAGCGACGTGGTGACTACAATGGCGGCACGGTGCAGGTAATTCCTCATATTACGAACGAAATTAAAGAACGGATTATGAGAGTTGCCCGTGATACTACCCCTGATATGGTAATTACGGAAATTGGTGGAACAGTAGGGGATATTGAATCATTGCCCTTTTTAGAAGCAATTCGCCAGTTTCGCAAGGAAGTAGGGCGGCAAAATGTATTGTACATGCATGTTACCTTGATACCGTGGATTGCTTCGGCGGGTGAGATGAAAACCAAACCGACACAGCATTCGGTGAAAGAATTGCGTTCTATTGGCATTCAACCGGATATTTTAGTATGTCGGTGCGATCGCCCTTTGCCAAAAAAATTAAAACAGAAGTTATCAGAATTCTGTGATGTGCCTGCGGAATGCGTCATCACCGCCCAAGATGCCAAGAGTATTTATGAAGTACCGCTCATTGTAGAACAGGAAGGGCTTGCAGAGCAAGTACTTGATTTGCTGCAAATGGAACAACGCACTCCGGATTTGGTGGAGTGGCAAACTATGGTCGAAAGGTTGTACAGCCCTAAACACCAAGTTGAAATTGCGATTGTTGGGAAGTATGTCACGTTAAGTGATGCTTACTTGTCGGTTGTAGAAGCATTGAGACATGGAGCGATCGCCACAAATGGAGAATTAGTTTTACGCTGGGTAAATTCCGAGACGCTAGAAGTTGAAGATGTAGAAAAGCATCTTGAAGGTGTCGATGGAATAATTGTACCAGGAGGTTTTGGTAATAGAGGCGTAGATGGTAAGATTGCCGCGATTAATTACGCACGCGAACGGCAAATTCCCTTCTTAGGTTTGTGCCTGGGAATGCAATGTTCTGTAATTGAATGGGCAAGAAATATTGCGGGATTTACAGATGCAAATAGTGCAGAATTTGACCCCAATACTACTAATCCGGTAATTAACCTTTTGCCGGAACAGCAGGATGTAGTTGATTTGGGCGGTACAATGCGTTTAGGTTTGTATACTTGCCGAGTTCTACCGAATACAATGGCTTTTCAGCTATATCAACAAGATGTAGTTTACGAACGTCATCGCCATCGCTACGAGTTTAACAACGCTTATCGCCAGCTATTTTTAGAATACGGCTATGTGATTAGCGGCACATCTCTTGATGGACGCTTGGTAGAAATGATTGAATTACCGCATCATCCCTTCTTTATAGCTTGCCAATTTCATCCAGAATTTCTCTCGCGTCCCAGCGCACCTCATCCATTATTTGCAGGATTTATGCAAGCAGCGATCGCTCGTTCTCATCCTACTTCTAATTTTGTAGCACCATTAGAAGTGTTTTAAACGCCGTGAAACCTCGCAAAACCTCACCCTGTCCGTTCCGGGCATCCCTCTCCTTAATAAGGAGAGGGAAAGATTTACCCTACGGGTAAAGCGAGGGTGAGGTAGCGCACCTCATCCATTATTTGCAGGATTTATGCAAGCAGCGATCGCTCGTTCTCATCCTACTTCTAATTTTGCAGCACCATTAGAAGTGTTTTAAACGCCGTGAAAGCTGGCAAAACCTCACCCTGTCCGTTCCGGACATCCCTCTCCTTAATAAGGAGAGGGAAAGATTTAGCCTACGGCTAAAGCGAGGGTGACGTTTGGATTTTGGGCTTTTAGTCGTAATTAAGAGTTAATTCCCCAATGCGCTTCAAAATACTGAGTACCTGGTATAATTCTGAATGGCGTTCAATTGATAGCGCATAAGACCGTGCATACTTAGGTTGTTCTTGTTGAATTAATTTAACAACAAAGCCTTCGTCTTCAGCAGAAATCTCAATAGAAGTTTCGGTTTCAATCTCAAAAGGAGGTTGATAAAATCCAGCTAAATCGAGTAGAGGAGACAATACTACCATCTTCACCGCCTCTTCTGACATCGGACGGCGTTTATTCAAGTTGAAATAATTGCTTTGCACTCGTGCGATCGCTTGTTTTTCACCGTCAGTCAAAGTCGGTAAATTCTCTGTCCACTCTGTAAGAAATTCGGTATTTTTTATAACTTGCAAACCAAATTTTTCTTCTAATTCGTAAAGACTGATCTCTCTAGCTTGAATTGTTTTAACCATAATCTAACAACCCAAATGGTGTTGCCATGCCAACTTAGCCGCACCCACCATTCCCGCAAAATTACCCAACTCAGCTTGCAATATTTGTAACCCGACACGAGAAGTAGCAAGCACTCGCCGCTCAATTTCTGCCTTAACAGTTGGTAAGAAAAACTCAAAACTGGCGCTGACACCACCACCAAGAACGATCGCCTGCGGTGTCAATACATAAACTAAACTACTTAAACCAGCACCCAAAGACTTACCATAATTTTCCCAAAAAGTCAAGGCTTCAATATCTCCCGCTTGCGCCAAAGCCCCCAACTCAGCGGGCTCCTTCCCGGTGCTGCGACGAATTGCCACGACTGAGGTATACTGCTCTAGAGAACCTTGATTACCGCTATTACACATCGGACCATCGGGATTTAGAGTAATTAAACCTAACTCTCCAGCGGCTCCTTGATGCCCAAGAAACAATTTACCATCGAGAATAACCGCGCCACCAACGCCAGTTCCCAAAGTCAGCAAAATCAAATTTTGAAAATGGCGACCGGCACCTAACCAAGCTTCTCCCAACCCCGCACAATTAGCATCGTTAGCGAGAATAGTTGGTTTGCCAGTTTTCGCTTCTAACCATTCAGCTAAAGGGACATCATGCCATCCTGTCAGGTTGATGGCTACTTTGGCAATGCGTCCAGTTGCATCCGCAGGACCGGGAGTACCAACACCGATCGCTATACTAAGATTATCTGGGTCAAGTTGAGCGATCGCATCCACCATCACTGCTATAACTGCTTCAGGTGTTGCTGGTTGGGGAGTTGCCACACTCAAAGATTGTAAGCAAGCACCATCAGCCGTAAACCGTCCCAACTTAATCGCCGTTCCCCCCAAGTCAATACCGATTACTTGAGAATTCACCACATTAAAATACTCATCTAGGAGTCAGGAGTCAGAATTCAGGAGTCAGAATTCAGGAGTCAGAATTCAGGAGTCAGAATTGAGGAGTTGTAGAGACGCGATTAATCGCGTCTCTACTTCTAGAGACTCTGCTGACTCTTGGCTTGGTGTCTCCTGCTTCATCAATAATATTTTTGAATACAACTCCGTATAAAAAGCATCTTAACGCCTTTAGGACTTAGCGCGAAAATCTTCTAATTCCCTCTGCTTGGGTGCAACGCTTAATGCAGTCACAGTCGCGGGACGAAAACTAGATTGAGCCTGGAAAGAGGTTACCGGCGCACCTCGTAAGATACCTGTAAGCGCCACAGAAAGCATAAATCCACCAGCAGCAGCAACGATTAAAGAAAGGTTATCTTTCACACAAATCTCTCAGCCACAAAATACAACAAATAATAGATTAGCAAACCAAAATGGATAGTTGGGCATTGGGCATTGGGCATGGGTCATTGGGCAATGGGCATTGGGCATTGGACATTTCCCCTTTCCCCCTCTTCAAATTCCCACTAACCACTATCCATCAACTACTAAGCGATTCAAACTATTTCCGGATACTATTTTCTTTCCGCAAACGGGGATTGATAAATTCATTTAACCCTTCACCCAGCAGCGACAACCCAACGACCATTAATGTCATCGCCAAACCAGGAAAAAGCGTAGTCCACCAAATTCCCGTAGGTAGCGCTTCTAAAGCTTGTTTTAAATCATGTCCCCATTCTGCCACTTCTTCGGGAAGTCCTAGCCCCAAAAAGCCTAAACCCCCTAAGACCAAAATAGCATCGGCGGCGTTGAGGGTGAAAAGTACGGGTACACTTTGAATTACGTTGAAAAATAGATATCGTGAAAGAACTTGCCAAGTGTTCGCACCCATTGCTTGTGCGGCTTCGATGAACACTTCAGTTTTAACGCTCACAGTGTGGTTGCGGACAACGCGGTAATATTGGGGGATGTAAGCAATACTGATTGCGATCGCTGCATTTAATATTCCCCTTCCTACCACAAACGCCAGCGTCACCGAAAGCAGCAATCCCGGTAAGGTATAAATGCTATCCATAAAAAACAGCAAAACCTTATCAACTTTACCGCCCAGATAGCCACTCAGCATCCCCAAAGGCACACCGATAAACATACTCAGCGAAGTAGCCAAGATTACCACTTGCAAGGCAGCTTGAATGCCGAAAACAGTCCGCGAGAAAACATCATAGCCCAAGCGACTGGTGCCAAACCAATGCTTTGCTGAGGGTGCATCGTGAATCGGGTTAGCAAGGAAATCTGTAGGATCTTGCAACCATCCCCAAGCTTGAAAGATGGGAGCGAAAAAAGCCAAGAATACGAAAGACAGGGTGATAGCTAACCCAATCAGCATTAATTGCCGAGATAAATTGGCATTGTTGGCAAAACTAAAAAATCTAGGTAGCGGTTTTTTGATAACGGTCATGAGCGATCGCCTGCCGAAGAGCAAGATACGCTGACTATTGTACTAGCAGGGATTGGGTACTGGGTACTAGGGACTGGGGACAAGGAGGACAAGGGGACAAGGGGATTAATGCTCAATACCCAATGCCCCATGCCCAATGCCCTTACAAATTACTTTCAATCAACTTGCGGTACTCGCTTTTTTGCTTGACGCCTTTAACTTCGTTGATCAACTCTTTATCTTTAAACAGTTGAATTGTCGGCGTTCCTGTCACATTAGCATTTTGGGCAATATCGCGGTCTTTGTCGATGTCAATTTCTACAAAGTGGATTTTGCTGTCAAATTCATCCACTACTTTATTTAAAATTGGTTTGAGAGTATGGCAAGGACCGCAGCCAGGAGAAACGTATTTGACAAGGATTAAGCGATCGCTTTCGTGGAATAACTTCCGTAAAGCATAACCCCCCTCGTGGCGTGTCGCATCTAAATCAAATTCTTCTGGAGTTGTTTTCTTCTCAGTCGGTTGATGTTCTAATTCATTATCTGGAGTTTCCGCTTTTTGATGGAATTCCTCAATCAAACCAGTAGAAGACAACCAGCGTTCAGCTAACATTGCCGCCATACAGCCAGTACCCGCAGCCGTAATTGCTTGCCGAAACTCATGATCCTGCACATCACCAGCCGCAAATACGCCTTCTACACTCGTTTCTACAGAACCGTGTTTGGTGACAACGTAACCCACCTCATCCAGTTCTATTTGTCCTTCAAACAAAGACGTATTCGGCTTGTGACCAACAGCGTAGAATAAACCCTTAACGTGCAGTTGACTTTCTTCCCCAGTTTTGCTATTGCGGATTTTCACTCCATCCATGTGACCGTTACCGAAAATATCCACCGCTTCGGTGTTCCAATGCACTTTGATTTTCGGGTTACTCAAAACGCGGTCTTGCATCGCTTTGGAAGCACGCATTTTCTCAGTGCGTACCAGCATATTTACCTTTGAGCCATATTTGGTCAGGTAAATCGCTTCTTCTGCTGCCGAGTCACCAGCGCCAATTACAGCCAATTCTGCCCCGTGGAAAATCGGTGTTGCACCATCACAGATAGCACAAGCGGAGATACCCCGACTCCAGAATTGATGTTCGCTGGGTAAACCCAAACGCTTTGCGGTGGCGCCTGTGGCAATAATAATACTGTGGGTTTTAAATTCCCGTTCCTCAGAGCGGACAGTAAAAGGACGCTGAGTTAAATCAACTGATATCACATCCTCAGTATATAACTCGGCTCCCCAACGCTCCGCCTGAGCCTTCATCTGATCCATCAGTTCCGGTCCTGTAATCCCTCGCGGAAACCCTGGAAAGTTCTCAACTTCAGTCGTTGTCATCAACTGTCCACCAGGTAAGCCACCAGCTTGGAAGCCTTCAAATACAACAGGTTTCAGGTTAGCCCGTCCTGCATAAATAGCCGCTGTGTAGCCAGCAGGACCAGAACCGATAATTACCAAGTTTTCTACTGTAGGGTTGGTCATATTTTTATATAAACTCATAACGACTACGCTTAATATAGCATAAATTGAAGCGTGGCAGCAAAGCTGAAGAATTGGCAATACTCAAATACTGGACGATCGCCTCATACAACCGCCAAAATAGCATTTTGACATAACCCAAAAGTAATTGCTATTAACGCAAAACTAGGAAAAATTCATCAATGGAAAACCAAACATCGGAGTTACGAGAAAAAATTCGTCAGCATTTTAACCAGATTCCATACCCTAATAATTCTGTAGAAGCATCGCCTAAAAATGACTTAAATTTGCTTTATGTTTATAACTTGATAACGCCTTTCTATATTAGAAATCAAACAGTTATAGATACTAAAGGCAAAGTAGTTTTAGATGCAGGTTGTGGCTCAGGCTACACATCTTTGGCTTTAGCAGAAGCAAATCCAGAAGCTAAAATTGTCGGTATTGATTTATCAGAAGAATCGATAAAATTAGCTTCCCAGCGGTTGCAGTATCATGGCTACGATAACGCAGAATTTTATCCCCTTTCCATAGAAGATATACCTAAACTAGGGCTGGAGTTTGACTACATTAACTGTGACGAAACCCTTTATTTATTGCCCGATCCGATTTTAGGGTTACAACTAATGCAGTCTGTGTTGAAACCCGATGGAATTATTCATACTAACCTTCACAGTTATCGGCAGCGGTTTTACTTTTACCAAGCTCAGGAACTTTTCCGAATGATGGGGTTGTTGGATGCTCCTCAAGAATTTGAGGCTGAATTAGTTAGAGAAACAATGAGAGCTTTAAACGATGACGTGATTCTGAAGCAAAAAACCTGGGATAAAAGTTTTGATAATGAACCAAATTTAGCATTGACCAATCATTTACTACCAGGAGATAAAGGCTACTCTATCAAAGAAATGTTTGCCGCTTTAAAAGCAGCTGATTTAGAGTTTATTAGTATGGTGGAGTGGCGACATTGGGAATTAATGGATTTGTTCAAAAATCGCGATGATTTGCCAATGTTTATCGCCATGAGCTTGCCAGAACTTTCAGTTGAGGAACAGCTACATTTAGTTGAACTGTTGCATCCTACTCAACGTTTACTAGACTTTTGGTGTGGTCATCCTAACGACAATAAAGCGTTTGTGCCGATTTATCAGTGGACATTAACTGATTGGCAAAGCGCAAAAGTACATCTTCATCCTCAGTTACGGACACCTCAGATCAAAGAAAATTTGATTAACTGCATCGCTCAAAGGCAATCGTGGTCAATTGGCAGCTATATAAATCTTCCCATCAAAGTACCTGTAGAGGTTGATAGCGCGATCGCCGCTTCTTTGCTACCCCTATGGGATGCTCCCCAACCGTTTACCTCCTTGGTGGATCGCTGGCTATTGATTAGACCCCTTGATTTTGTCACTTTAGAGCCAATGAGTTACGAAACAGCCTTTGAAGAGGTTAAACAGCTCTTACATAAGCTAGAAGTCTTTCTCTACATCCTTTTAGAGAAGGGTTCGTAAAACTTGTGAGCAACTTTGGCAAAAATTTTTCTGTAGGTGATATGAAATTGATTTGGTTTGGGTAAGTTACATCTAGAACTCAGCAATCAATATTAAACATCGCACCTAGAGAGGAAAAACCCATGCTTAAGCTAGAACTACAAGCCAAATTTTTGCAACACCTCAACCGCAAGAAAAAAAATGAAGAAGGTTTTACTCTTATTGAACTACTAGTTGTAGTCATTATTATCGGTATCTTGGCAGCTATTGCTTTGCCCTCCCTACTTGGTCAGGTGAACAAAGCTAAACAGGCTGAAGCCAAGAACAACATCGGTGCTGTTAATCGCGCTCAACAGGCTTACTTCTTAGAAAACCAGCAATTCGCTGCTACATTATCAGATTTACAAGCTGGTATTCAAAGTCAAACTGATAATTTCTCTTATAGTATAAATGGCGGTGGTTCTGGTAAAGGCACTGCTCAAATTAAAGCAGATATAGTAACTGGCAAAGTAGGGTTAAAAAGTTACTATGGAATAGCCGGTACACAGCTAGGAAATGCTGCTACATCTGAAGCACTAACTGTAGCAATAGCTTGTGAGGCTCTAACTCCTGGTTCAGACAAGGTACCCGATACTGAAGATCTTAAGGGTTGTCACCCTAAGTATAAATCTTTAGCTAGATAGTGAAAAAATGCTTTTTTCGGTAATGAATCAAGTTGTTAGAATCTAAAGTTTCTGTCTAATTGGGTAATGTGCAATCACGTTACCCATTTTGCTTATCCTTACGCAGATAGCCTTAACCACCCTTTTCAAAGCAAAAAGGATTTTAGAGTTTTCATGGTTCAATACGGTTTAGTTAAAACAATCCATTTAGCATAAACCTATGTCGAGACGCATAATTTTGTATCTCTAAATGTCTAAAATTTTTACAGACAATCCTTAACTAAACTGTATTGATTCATCTTTGATGTCTAAGTCTTATTTCACTTAAAACTATTTAATGAATTCTATGTCTTCTTTAACTGCTCCCGTCGAATTTGCTCAACGTGCCAAGCAATATTTCATTCAAGGAAATTATACTCAAGCTGCAAGCCTTTATGAGCAAGCAATTGATGCAGAACCAAATGTTAAGTCTCATTATTGGTATTTAGGTCTAATATTGCTGTTGCAGGGGCAAGAATTAGAAGCCCAAACCACTTGGTTTATGGCAATAGTTGAGGAGGAATCAGAGGAAATCGAGTTGTGCAATAAAGAATTAGTGCAGGTTTTGCGAATAGAAGCCGAACGTAGGGAAGTATCAAAAGAAGATTTGGTTGTTGAAAAAATTCGGCAACAGATTAAGGAAATTTTTCCACAAGATATTAACAACCTATTACATCTAGTAAACTTAGCTATCAAACTGGAAACCTATACAGGAGAAGAGATAACCGAACTAAGACTGCTGGAAATATTAAAATTATCACAGCTAGAAGTAGACTTTGATTTGTTGATGCAAGTATTGCGAAGTGTTTTAGATTTTGCTCCTTTACATCCATCATCTCTAGAGTTTGCTGAAACTTGTTTACCTCATGTTCAAGATAATACTCAAACTTTTTTAAATACTTTACTTCCGTCTGCGGTAAATATTGCTTATTCTTATAGGCAACCAGGAATAGCAGCACGCTTGTGCGAGATTTATTTACGTTTGGATGCAAAAGAGACAGAACTATTGTGCCAATTAGCTACTTTTTATCAAAATGCTTGTGAATATGATAAAGGGATAGAAACAGCTAGATTATTCTATTCTTTAGTAAAAGAATTGCCAGATCAAGTTTTTGCTAACCGCCAAGTACTTCGTGGTTTAATGAGTGCTGGTGGATATTGGGAAGAAGCTTACACAGCGACTCAAAAACAGGAATCGTTAGTTTTATCAATTATCGACCAAAAACCAATTACAATCGAGCAGATACAAATATTAAGACTTTATAATTCTAATTTTTTTACATCTTATTTTGAAGACAATCCTCGAAAAAATCGAGAGTTGCAAAATAATTTATGTAAAGTTTCTCAATTAAATACTGAAATTCATTCTCAAAATGAAATACAAATATACTCTCAGGGTCATCTAAAACGTAAACAACACAAATCATCTAATAAAAAGCTAAAACTAGGATATATTTCTCATTGCTTAAGAAGTCATTCTGTAGGCTGGCTGGCGCGATGGATATTTCAACATCATGATCGAGATAACTTTGAAATACATGGTTATTTTATTAATAACAAACCAGCATGTGACCCTTTGCATGAATGGTATGTAAATCAAGTAGACAAAGCCTTTTACTCTAACAAACTTTTTGAAGCAGCAGAGGAGATTTATCGAGATGAAATCGATATTTTAATTGACTTAGATAGCATCACTATAGACACTACTTGCCATATATTGGCACTAAAACCTGCACCAATTCAAGTTACTTGGTTAGGTTGGGATGCTTCGGGAATTCCAACTATTGATTACTATATTGCTGATCCTTACGTTTTACCACAATCCGCTCAGGAATATTACACTGAAAAAATTTGGCGTTTACCTCAAACTTATATAGCTGTAGATGGTTTTGAAGTGGGTGTACCTACGTTACGTCGCGAACAGCTGAATATTGAAAACGATGCAGTGGTCTATTTGTGCGCTCAACGAGGTTTTAAACGCCATCCAGACACAGTAAGGCTGCAATTGAAAATTATTAAAGAAGTACCAAATAGCTACTTTTTAATTAAGGGTGCCGGCGACGAAGAATCAAATAGAAACTTTTTTAATCAAATAGCAGAAGAAGAGGGGGTAGATTTCTCTAGGCTTCGATTTCTCCCTGATTTACCTTCAGAAGCAGGACATCGAGCGAATTTAGGCATTGCTGATATTGTGTTAGATACCTATCCGTATAATGGAGCTACGACAACTCTAGAAACTTTGTGGATGGGTATTCCTTTAGTGACGCGGGTGGGTGAGCAATTTGCAGCTCGTAACAGCTACACGATGATGATGAATGCGGGTATCACAGAAGGTATTGCCTGGACTAATGAAGAATATATAGAGTGGGGTATCCGCTTAGGTAAAGATGAGGCTTTACGGCAAAAAATCGCTTGGAAACTCAAAGCATCGCGGCAAACTGCACCACTTTGGAATGGCAAGCAGTTTACTCGTGAGATGGAGAAAGCTTACGAGCAAATGTGGCAAAGCTATATTAGCTCATAGTGAGCGCGAAGAGCGTTGTTGTCATCATTTGTATTAAGCGAAATTGCTAGTTAGGTCAGAACGCAACAAGAGATAAAGTAAAATCCCCTGGAAGTCAGTCTTCCAGGGGAAAATTATTAATTAAATTATTACCCTGTTGCTTTATAGCAACAGGGTAAATTAAAAAACTAGCCCCTTAATTTCCAAACAAAAAGTATAAATTACGGGTATAGGTTTGAACTTCTAATAAAATTATTATAGTCAGATGCAATTTCTAAAATAAGATGACTATATCTATCTGGGAACGCAGCTATATCTGTATAATAAAAAGTCGAGTTTTGAGTATAACGATTGTTAAGTAAATACTCGTTGATTTGGTCTACTAATTGAGAAGAACCTTCATAAATTAAGGGATTTCCAAAATTGTCTATGATAATATATTTAGTATAATTAATTTCTGCTAATTTACTAAGCAAATTTTTCGCGATCTCTAGGTCTTTTAGAGATGAAATCTCATTTTCCCAATAAAGTATTGGACTGTCTTGTTTAATTATGCTTAGAGAAGAAAGTAAAATTTCAAAGTCAAATCCATCCGTATCAGTCTTTAGAAGTATACATTTGCCCGAATTGGAATTCTTAATAATAGATTCTAATGAATCTGATTTCACAATTTTATTTGTTGTTTCAACTGCTCTTGCTGTGCCCTTACTTTTTACCAATTCCACATTTTTAAAATCGGTTCCCGATACAAAAGAATTTACAAAACTAATTCTGTGCTTATATTCTGAAAGATTATCTTTCAGAAGACAAAAGAATTCCTCATCGGCTTCTATACATATAATTGGATTTAAGCAATATTGCAGCAGTAGAGCTGTTGTATCACCAAGATTTGCTCCAATGTCAACTATAAAATCTTGATTGTTTGGTAAATGTTTAGCTAGAACACCAAGAAATTTATCATAAAGTCTAAACCTATTTTGATAGTGTGGCAAAGCATGATCGTCGGTAAGGCTTATGGGAATTTCTTTGATATTGTAAATAATAGAATTATTAAATTGTTTGTTTTTCATTTCTATAACCTGTTTATCAAAAGCTTCTAAACCATTGCTCCGGTTTAAAAAAAACTGCTCAGTTTGTTGCGCGGTAAAACTTTCTAGATCGTATATGGGAAGAGCGTCGGTACCGAAAAGCGTGATCGCTTCTTGATTCTCAGCTGACAAAACAATTCTTGCCTGAATGCGAGGTAGCAAAGCTTCCCACTGAATATCAGCCCAGTTACTAACTAAAGAAATTTCCAGCCCTTCTGTTATATCTAAATCTTCTTCCATCAGCAGATTCATTGTCACACCAGATAACAAAAGTTCAGCATCTTCACTAGAAATGCCACTAGTATCAATAAGCAAAGTGATTTTTTGGCTATCGGGATGAGTTGCGATCGCGCTAATAAATTTTTGCAATTCTAAACCGAGTGATTCTTCTGGCTGTGACCAATCTGGAAATACAATCAAATTGATTTCTTTAAGATTTAATGACAGAAGAGTAGTATTAATTAAGGTAGAACTAACTACTTTCGCCATATTTGACCAAGAAAACTTTTTCGCTTGTTCCAAACCCGCAGCAATTAACGACTTACGAACAGATGGTTTTTGTACTTCACACAATGCATTTGCCATCTCTTCAATATCATCATCTTGCACATATAATGCGGCTTTACCCGCAACTTCTGGAATCGATGCATTTGGGCAAGTTATGACTGGACAACCACAAGCGATCGCTTCTAAAACTGGCAAACCAAAACCTTCATATTTAGAAGGATAAATCAGCGCTACTGCACCAGAATAAGCTATTTTTAATTCTTCATCACTAAGTTGCAGCATATGGACAGTACTACCCGATGTATATCTTCTTAATTCTTCATCGAGTAAGCCACCACCTGTACAGACAATATCAAATGCCTGTTTGCTATCAAGTCGAGCAAAAGCTTCTAAAAATAAAATAGTATTTTTATAACCGCCAATGCTTACTATCATAAAGTAAGGCTTGGAAATGCCGTACTTTATTTTAAAACTATTAAGTTCTTCTTGACTAGCTGGTGAAAAATTACCTGTCACACCACAAAGAGCAACTTTTACTGATTCTAAAGGTATTTCTGGGAAAAACCTGACTAAATCACGCGCTGTATTTTCAGAAATTGCTAAATAGGCAGATGCATTTTGAATAGCTTGATGTTTTACTTGCCACATGGGATTATTCATATCCCATCCCATAACTTCTGGAATCATGTCATACGCCATGAATACAGAAGCTGTTGTCATTGGAGTAGTGTAGTAAGAAGAGATAAATAAATCAGCAGCTTCTTCATCGCAGACTTGCTGTAAATATTCGCGGTCAGCATCAGTATTTTTGTAATCATAAGCTGGTATAAGTCGATATCTTACTCCAGGAATTTTGGGAGCAGTTCCAGCGCGGTCAAGTACAACAATATGCTTCGCAAAGCCATTGTTTAGCCATTCTTCGAGCAATGATTTCCAGACACGAGCAATACCAGTTTTGTAGAGTTGGAAAAATACTCCATCAACTAATACTTTCGCATATTTTTCACTAGAGTGAGTAACTTCTTCGGGAACACTTATAAAATTATGATGATTGCTATTAATGAGAGAAATAACTGCTTGAGAGTAATCACTTTGAAGCAGTGATTTCTTGTTTAATGCTTTTGGCTGACTCTGACAAAGAGTATTAAACAAATCAGGGAGAAGCTTTTTTTCTGTTAGCAAGTGCAAAGATGAGCCATTAGAGTATAAGTTTAAATCATACTTATCAGCAATGACTGAGAGGGTTTGAAGGGTGTATATAGAAATATGTTGACCATCGTGAGGTGCATAATACCACCACTCATTTGGTTTAGGATTATTCTCTGGTAAGAGTTCTGTACTAAAGAGAACATTTCTGGAAAATTTTAAGATATTTTCAATTTCCTCAATTGGATTTATAAAATGCTCAAATACCTCAAATGCAGTAACTAATTCATAAGAATCACTGGCGGCTTCATCTAATTCAAAACCTTTTGCAAATAAGTTTATACAGAATTTATCGCTCCAGTAAAAATCAAAGCCCAAATCTCTCATCATTCTGACAAACAGACCGTAGCCCCCGCCATAGTCTAAAAATTTGGCATCATGATTAAAAAGATGGAATATGATGTGAGCAGCTTGATGTGAGAAATTATTATTGCGGAATACCAAACCAACATCGGTTCTGGCTATGGCATCAGAATAAGCTTCTTCTAACCAGTAAGGTTCTTCTGTCTGAATAAAGCCACAATTATAACATTGAAAATAATCAACTTCATACTTATCGAGTAAAATACCTTGGGCAAATTTATGTGCATCAGAGTCACACACTTTACATTTTACTAACATATAAAATTGAAGCTCCTTTATTTGATAATTTGTGTAAGAAGAATGGTATACAAGTTGTTCAAATTTTGTTGAGGCGAGTAAAAGTAATAGCTTTTTACCGATCGCTCTTATTTCTTTCCTACTTGTTTCTTCATCTGCTCTAACAAAGCTTGATAATCTTTGCGCTCAGGTTGCAGTTTTACCAGTTTCTCTAACGGTTCAACAGCACCTTTAACATCTTTTAGCTGTACCCTCGCATTTACTAACCCTTCCAAAGCGACTTGGTTTTCTGGTTCGCGTTGCAAAACCAACTCAAAACCCCGTGCCTGTTGTTGTAATGAAGACTCAACAGACGCAGTTGCTGACTGGGGTTGCTGATTAGCCTGTTGCAATGCAGGAATCACCGCAAACGCTGTAGAACCCGCGAAGGAGATTATAGAGACGAATCCAACAATCTTTTGCAGACGCTGCGATCGCTTCATCCGTGCCATCATGTATTCTTTTTCAGAAATAGCCATCTTTGAACTGCTTGCTGTAGGAACTTAACTAAGTTTTGGTTTCGCACAAAACTACTACTATTTACTGATTGACTGAATAGTAAATATCTGTAGTGCTAAAAAGAGCGCATCTAGCAGACAAGAGCAAAATCTTTCTTAATGAAATCGATCCGACTCTCATCAGTAATTGCCAGGCTCAGGATACCCATCGACAACTTAGGAACTAACATTTGTCCTAAAAATTTCTGCTGCTAATCCGCCAAGGAAAAGGATTTTGCTGCCACGCAGGTCTATAATGCTTACCGTGAGTTTATTTGGGCGTTTTTCGGCTCAAGCTGTCCGTAAAGAGCGATCGCTCGTTGCAAGCCTCAAATTATTACTTCTGATAGTGCAATAAAAAAATAAAGCGATCAGCAGTTGATGTAGAATTGTTTTTAGTATCATAGTTACAAGAGCAGAAAACTGCTGTTTCTAGTTTGCCTTTGCGACTTCGTCACAATAAAAAATATTACATTTAGATAAAAATGTCCGGTTAGTTACTCCAAGGCTGAATATTTGCGGTATCGTGAATAACGTTTCACTTAAAGAGGTGGTAAATATTTTCAGGCGACTGCAAAGTTTACCATTACTGAAAGATTTGCTAAAACCCCTTGTGATATAAGCTGGTTATTACACACCTGCTTGATTACTAGAAACAATAAAGTCTTACTAGCCGTCCTCACAATTGCTATATCTGCAAGTCTTAGGACGACTAATTTTTTTGATCGGTGTCTACAACGACTGCTATGGGGTATTTGAGTTTTGAGGTGTTGATTACCGTACAAAACCGAAATAATCACAACGCAAGTAGAGTTAGTTATGGTAGAGTTAAGAAGTTAAGACTGGCTTTGCCAAAGTACAACTCTACGCATAGGCAAAAATCCCCCAAGGGAAAGCAGTTTTGATTAAGAATTTACCATACATAATCTGAATTCATTCGAGGCTATGACTCAGCAGCAAGTAATTCACCCTATGGTGAAATTGCAGCGTAACGTGCAATCACTCGTAGAATCTAAAATCATCAAGCCAACCGATAGCATTTGGAAAATCGCGTTGCTTTACGGCAATGAATGGCAGTACTGGAAGCAGGAATTGCTAGATTTTGGCTTTACTATGCAAGACCCAATTGGCGATTTGTTAGCGGTAGAAGCTTGGGACGAAGACTCAGACTAAGGACAAGGAGAGTGGGAGAGTGGGAGACAAGGAAGAATTCGCTTCCTTATTTATCCCCCTCCTCCACTCCTCCCCTCCTCCACTCCTCCCCTCCCCCTATTGGCAAGTAGCTAATGCCGTAGCAAGTTCCTTCGCTGTTTGATAGCGATCGCGTGGCAGTGGTTCTGTAACGCGGTCAACAACCTCTCTTAATTGGGGAGTAAAAGTGGGAACGCTTGACAAATCAAATCGGAAATTTCGACCGCGCTGGCGATAAAACTTAAAAGGATTTTCGCCTGTAAGCAAAAAAATTAGTGTTGGTCCAATCGCGTACAAATCGGATTGCGTCAAGGGTTGTCCTCGCTCTTGTTCAGGAGCGCAATAACCCTCTGCACCAATGCGAGTACCCGGTGCTGTGCCAATTTCTTTCACAGCGCCAAAATCCAGCACCACTATCTGATTATTAGAACTTCGCACCATCAGGTTAGCGGGTTTAATATCGCGGTGAATGAGTGGTGGATCTTGCCTATGGAGATAATCTAATATGTCACAGGTTTGAATCATCCAAGCGATCGCTCGACTGGGGGTGACAGGTCCAGTGCTATAAACTAGTTTTTCCAAATCCTGACCGTGGACTAATTCCATTGCCAGGTATTTTTTCCCACTATCCACAAAAAAGTCGTAATACTTAGGAATTCCTGGATGGCTCAGGGATTTGAGAGTAGATGCCTCGCGTTCAAATAATTCTTGAGCCTTGGCAATTTTTGCCATATCAGCATTCATTTGCTTTAACACCAGCAATTGCGGATATCCAGCAATCCAACCAGCCGCATCCCAAGCTAGATAGGTAGTTCCCATACCTCCCTGTCCGAGCGTCCGCAACACCTGATAGTAGCGAATTATCTTTTCTACTGTCAGCGGTTGACCACAGCGGACGCAAAATAGATTCTTAGGAGAATTACCTTCATGGGTGCAAGTTGAGCGTGATGTTGCAGGAGTTTTTGCTGACACCACTTCTATAAAACTCTTTACAGTTGGTTTGATTTCCCCGCCAACTTCTTTCCCCGCTAATTTAGGAGCGGGTGAGTTTATTGGCTGAATTTCAAATTTTAGTAGTGGACCGCGCTGTGCCAATTGCAACAAGGAATTATCTGGCAGCAAACTCTGTGTCACCAAAATATTATTAAGGAAAGTGCCATTTGTGCCTTGACTGATTACCTGCCAGGAATCACCCTTGTTGCCAGAATTGATTTGCCTGAGTTCTAGATGATATCGAGAAACTAAATTATCAGTTAAAACAACGTGATTATCTGCCGCTCGACCAATCCTAATTACGGAGCAGTCTTCAAAGCACCACTGCTTTATTGGCGTTTTTTCTTGCGCTTCTAACAGTGTGAGAGTAATCACAATATAAAATAATGTTAGTTGGTAGTTGTTGGTTGTTAGTTGTTAGATGCTAGTTGGTGGTTGTTAGATGCTAGTCGATAAAAAACTCCATACCTCCCCCTACAGACGTTCCGGGGGAACGTCTCTACTTAACTTTTAGCTTTTAACCATTTTTTTGAGTTTCGACATTAGGACGGACTTTTGCTCGGATGAGTACAGCAGTAATGTTGTCATGACCATTGTGTTGATTCGCCAAATCAATTAACTCTCGGACTCCGCGTTCCAGGCTAGCGCCATAACTGAGCAGCGGTTCTAAATGAGTAGAAAAATGAGTTTCTAATAAATCATTATCTGATAAACCGTCCGAAGCGAGGATGAAGAGTGTATCTTCATTGATGCCGAAAAACTGCACATCCGGATGGATCAAGTTTTCGTTCCGTGGACCAAGAGCTTGAGTAAGCTGATAAGCATCTGCGCGAGCGTAAGCTAAACTTGGTTCTACTCCACGAGCAATTTCTCGTTGACCGACTTCGTGATCCACGGTTATTTGTTTGAGTTTTTGCTTGCGAGTCAACTTGTACAGACGACTATCCCCCACATGAGCAACTGCTGCTTGAGTGTCTTGGATTAAGAGCATTACCAAGGTAGTGCCCATCCGACCGACGCCAGAACGAGCATCTTCTTGATTAACATTGTAAATTGCCTGATTTGCTAAAACTACTGCTTCCGCGATCCTGTCTTCAGTTGGCAGTTGGTCAGAAAGCCAATGTTTTTGGAAGTATTCCCGCAGGGTGGTAACTGCCAACTCACTGGCGACTTCGCCACCAGCGTGTCCACCCATTCCGTCGCAGAGAATGTATAAACCTCGCGCTTGCAGAACTCGGTTTTTTGGTAATTCTAATTTGTTAATTTTGGTTTCAACACCGAAAAAGTCTTCATTGTGTTGGCGTTGACGCCCAACATCCGTGCGTCCTGCATCTTCTAAGCTGATTAGCTGCATCGGCAGCACCACTGTTGACATATCATCGTCTATGGCAGTGGTATCTTCTGTGTCCTCTAATTGGAGGATAGTAGGCGATCGAGTAGATTCATTTATGTATGGGTCAGTTGCAGTTCCGGTTGTGAATGCTTCCAATTCTGCCGCGATCGCCTCTAAACGCAATCGCAACTGAGCGATCGTCTCAATGTTACCTAACTCAATCTCCCCCAACAACTGTATCACAGAGCCAGATTGAGTTCGTTGCGACTGTCTAAATAACGCCTGCCAAACACGTCCCAAAGCTTCAATTGTCAAAGGTTGCTCTTGGGCATCTTCTGGCAAATCAGCCGAATTATTTCTATCTGTTTCTACGTATAATTTTTGTAGTGCCAGCGTCTGGTCTTCATCCAATCGCAAATTCGACAACTGCAACAGACTTTGGCGACAATTCAATGGTTCTAATAGCGCCCAGAGTTGGGTCATCTGATAAAACCAATGTAATATTTGTAGCTGGCTTGCCGTCTCATTTTGCCATAATTCGATTAAATGCTGCCAATCCGAGCGATTCTCAATGAGTACCACCTGTATGTCTTTTTCCTGCCATGCATCGTGAATCGATGGTATTTCTGGGTGAGAGCCTGTTTGCAAAGCAATATAAGGTTTGGCGAGGCTAGGAATTCTGGCTGCTTGGGTTGATGGCGTAATCAAACTGTTTTGCTGATTTCCTAGTATTGCCACTAGGGGCGAAACTTGATATGGTTGGCAGTCTAAAACTCTTACATACACCTCAGTATTCGCGGCAACTTCTGACAGTCCTGGTAGCGGATCTAACAGCTTATAACGCTCTTGCGAGTCTAAATAAGAACCAACTGGGAGTTCAGAGAAGCCGATTAAGTTAGAAGAAAGAAGGGGAGAATGATTTTCTTGTTTTTCCGTCTCCTCAACTTCTGGTTCACTTTCGCCAATTTTTTCTACAAAAGCCTCTTCCTTGGCAATAATTGCCCACCAAATTGTGCCGCATTCCGTGCCGCAGTTCTGACATTGTTCTGCATTCACAGCCACAGCGCTACTGCATTTTGGGCAGACCTTTTGCGTTAAGGACGTACCACAGTTTTGACAGAACTTGTTGGTATTAGAGTTTTCAAATTTACACTGGGGGCAAATCAGCATTGTGGAAGTTCCTTAATTCCCTTATCCTCGGTGCTTCTGAGCACTACAATTGATGCATTGCCACAATTGGCTGCTTATAGTAGACCGATAAAATATTGTGGTGTCAACATTGAATTTTGCTGACAGTATTAATTCTTACGCATATTTTCCAAATATGTAAAATACAGGCAAGCCTATCCCTCACAATAACCTGCCATTAAAAGTTAGCGATCGCTCATATTTAAACACATATCTTTAGCTTTGAGGGAGTGGAGGAGCTTTCTTGAGCAGGGGGAGAAATAATTGTCCCCCACTCCTGTAGAGACGCGAGGAACCGGAGCGTCTCTACTCCCCCTTATCCCTCACAAACCCGTGGAAGTAGGATGGTAAAACACGTATGCTTTGATTCACTTTCAACCTCGATTGTACCTCCAAGGGAAAGAATGAGTTTTTGTACAAGTGCCAATCCTAATCCGGTTCCGCCTTGCTTACAAGGATCGTTGCTGGGAATGCGATAAAATTTGTTAAAAATAAGTGGTATTTCTGTAGTGGGAATTTCCACACCAGTATTAATTACTTGCAATTGAATTTCTTTTGATTTTAATTGAGCGGTGAGGGTAATTTTTGCTGCCGGAGGGCTGAATTTACAAGCGTTGGTGAGTAGTTCGAGCAAAATACGTTCCAGACTGAAGGGATCGCAAACGAGTGGGGGAAGATTGGCAGGTATATTTAGCTGCAACTCTTGCTGAGAACTGTTGCGATTGCGTGCTTGAAATACCTGGAATACTCGCCAAAGCCATTGCTGTAGTTGAATTGTTTCTAATACCAAGGGTTTAGCGTTGCTATCGAGCTTTTGCAAATCCAGGAAATTATTAATTAGATTAATTTCGCGATCGCACTCGTTGTCTAAAATTTGAAAGTAGCGAGCTGCTTTTGAGCGTTCTGTTTGTGGTTTGTTCATTTCCGACAAAAAGTTTTGCTCTTTATTCAGTGAGATTCCCAGCATCTGAATCGCCATTTTCATGTTAGTTAGTGGCGTCCGTAATTCATCAGAAACTGTACTGATAAATTCATCCTTCAGACGATTGAGGCTTTCCATTTCATCGAATCGCGCTTGTGCTGCTTCTTGAGTTTCTTGAAGAGTAACTTCCGCACTTTTGCGCTCTGTGATATCAATACAACTACCAATGTAACCAGCAAAGTTACCTGTGGATGTAAACCTAGGAACCCCTGAATCTAAAATCCAACGATAATTGCCGTCATGTCGCTTGAGCCGATATTCCATCTGAAATTTCGCTCGTGCATTAAAGGCAGATTCATAGCTTTTTAAACAAAAATCTTGATCTTCAGAATGTACGCTTTCCAACCAGCCTAAACCTTGCTCTTGTTGTAAGCTGCGTCCGGTAAAATTTAACCAAGATTGGTTGAAAAAATTACATAACGAATTACTTCCAGACATCCACAACATAACTGGTGCTGTGTCAGCCATAATGTGAAAGCGTTCTTCACTTTCTCGTAACAAGTCTTCCGTCTGTTTATGAGCGGTGATATCCTCGCAAATCATGAGAATCAACGGATTTTGCTGAGGACACTTGTCAGGAGGGTTTCCCTCCAAAAGAAAGTGTCCGTCTTCACTTGGTAATATCCGCGCTGTAACTTTTACCCACACAATCTTACTGGCATTTAAGCGAAACTCCCAATTAGCAATTTTGGTTTCGGGTGACGCTGTTAATAATTCTTTGAAGGCATTACTTAAGCTTTGCTTCTCTGATTGCTCAAACAAGTTAAAAATTGAAGTTTCGATTAGTTCTTCTGGTGTATATCCCAGACTGTCTGCACCAAATTTGTTTACAGACATAATTCTCCCTGCTGCATCCAAGGTAAAGTACAGAGAAGGTGTATTTTCATACAAAGTACGATACCACTGGAGTTCTTGTTGGGTACGACGCAAGCTTTCTGGGGTGCAAAGTTCTAAATCGTTGGCTCGTCCAGGCACAAGTTCCAGATGTGGAGGTGTTATGGAAAAAATATCTTTTTGAAGAGTGTCATGCCAGCTAGATTGCTGATTGCGGCTCATAGATTTAAACTTGCACCGAAGCGAAAAGTGTGAACTAGGCGGTAAGAAAAAATTAGTATTATACAGGTTTGGAATAAATTTTTGTGAACATTTTAAATAAAAACTTATGTAAAGACCAAACTTTACACTAGACTTCTTGCAAAAGTCAGGTCCAAGTGGAGCCTTCCCCCTTAGAAGCCATGCTTAAGGCTTAAAAATAGATGCTTTTTTGTGTGATTTAGTCAAATTATGCAACAATTTGACTTCTTCTGGTGTAAGTTCGCGCCACTGTCCTGGTTGTAGATGATCTAATTTTAAGTGGGCGATCGCTATCCTCACCAGTCGCAAGGTCGGAAATCCGACAGATGCTGTCATCCTTCTCACCTGGCGGTTTTTCCCCTCTGTCAAAGTCATTTCTAGCCACGCTGTGGGGACATTTTTTCTAAATCTTATCGGTGGATCGCGATCGCTTAACAACGGTTCTTCTGCTAAAAGTCGTACTTTTGTCGGTCGAGTACGGTAATCTTGAATTTGCACACCTGTTTGCAACTTCTGCAAAGCCTCTGCATCCGGAATTCGCTCTACCTGTACTAAATAAGTCCTTTCATGTCCAAATTGAGGATGAGAAAGCCGATGTTGCAATTGTCCGTTATTTGTCAATAATAATAACCCTTCACTGTCCCAGTCTAAACGTCCGACAGGGTAGACATCAGCCACTTCGATGTAATCTTTTAGGGTGCTACGGTTAGGGCTATCTTTTGTAAATTGGCTGAGAACGCCATAGGGTTTGTAAAAAATGATATACCGATGATCGTTCATTATTTAATAAATACCTTACAGGCTATAAGCCTGGACGCCAGGTGCTACAACGGAGGGAACCTCCGCAACGCACTGGCTCGGCTATACGAACAAAGCCCGCGTGCGCGGGCTAGAATCCTGCTAGCTTGTGCTTTTAAATTTAGGTGACAATAATTATTTTAAACATAACAAAGCCGGATGTTTAAAGTTAGCCAACCGAATGCGAGAGGCAAAGCTTTCGCCGATCAAAGCACCGCAACAAGCTTTTTACGGATTTGTAGATCGCTTAACAGCAAATCCCTCTTCCATAAAGTATCCCGCATCGATGACACCAGAGGAAATCCATCAAGCAGAAGCAGAAAACGCAAGACGCATAACTCCTTGCTTACCTGATGATTTATTAACTTGGTTGCGCTCACCGACAACGAAGGTGATACAATCAATTTTCATGCTAGGGGTGCCTGCACTTTTCAGGCTGAGAACACACCCTTAACACCTGAGTCTGGGTAATACCAGCGGAGGGAAGCTGTTTATCGAGGGAATTCAATATGCGGACTCAATGGGTTGCCAAGCGCCAGGGACAAGATAATGTCACGCAAATCCACTACGCACGCCAGGGTGTTATTACTGAAGAAATGCATTATGTAGCTCGACGGGAAAACCTCCCTGTTGAGCTAATTAGAGACGAAGTAGCGCGGGGACGGATGATTATTCCCGCGAATATTAATCACACTAATTTAGAGCCAATGGCGATCGGCATTGCCTCTAAATGCAAGGTAAATGCTAATATCGGCGCTTCCCCTAATTCTTCCAATCTTCAAGAAGAAGTAGATAAGCTAAAACTAGCGGTTAAGTATGGCGCTGATACCGTGATGGACTTGTCTACTGGCGGGGGTAACTTAGATGAAATTCGCACCGCCATTATCAAAGCTTCACCAGTGCCAATCGGAACAGTCCCAGTTTACCAAGCTTTGGAAAGTGTCCACGGCACAATTGAGAAACTCACCGCCGATGACTTTCTTCATGTAATCGAGAAACACGCCCAGCAAGGGGTAGATTATCAAACTATCCACGCCGGAATTTTGATTGAGCATTTGCCTTTGGTGAGAAATCGCATTACTGGCATTGTCTCTCGCGGTGGCGGTATTTTGGCACGGTGGATGCTGCATCACCACAAACAAAACCCGCTTTATACCCACTACCGTGACATCATCGAGATTTTCAAAAGATACGATGTCTCTTTCAGTTTGGGTGATTCTTTGCGTCCTGGCTGTACTCATGATGCTTCAGATGAAGCACAATTAGCTGAGTTGAAAACTCTGGGGCAATTGACCCGCAAAGCGTGGGAAGATAACGTTCAGGTGATGGTAGAAGGTCCCGGACACGTCCCGATGGATCAAATTGAATTCAACGTCAAAAAGCAGATGGAAGAGTGTTCTGAAGCACCTTTCTACGTGCTGGGACCATTGGTAACGGATATTGCTCCGGGTTATGACCATATTACTTCAGCGATCGGTGCCGCGATGGCTGGTTGGTATGGTACGGCGATGCTTTGTTACGTAACACCTAAGGAACATTTAGGACTACCTGATGCCGAAGATGTACGTAATGGGTTGATTGCTTACAAGATTGCAGCTCACGCAGCTGATATTGCCAGACATCGCCCAGGCGCGAGAGACAGAGACGATGAGCTTTCTCAAGCGCGTTATAATTTCGACTGGAATCGTCAGTTTGAATTATCACTCGACCCGGAAAGAGCTAAGGAATATCACGACGAAACTTTACCAGCAGACATTTACAAAACTGCTGAGTTTTGCTCAATGTGTGGTCCTAAATTCTGCCCAATGCAAACTAAAGTTGATGCTGATGCGTTGACAGAATTAGAGAAGTTCTTGGCGAAAGAGCCGGTAGCGCAAAGTTAACAGATAGGTGTAATAAATAGCCCGCACCAAGCCAAGGGTGGACGGCAGTCGCTTCACTCCTCCACCCCCGCACAGCGCTGCCTCGGCTATACGAACGAAGCTCCATTGGCGAACGCGAGTGCGTGTCGTAGACAACCCTCTCGTTCGCGGAGCGTCCCGAAGGGAAGAGAAGGTTTGAGCGGAGGAAACCTCCGCTCAAACCTATCTCCACCTGCGTGGGCTAATTTAGGGTGTGTATTAAAGATAGGATTACTAAAAAAATATTTATAAGAGCTAAAAATAGAAAATTAGAGCGTGAATATCCGATCGCGTCCTTCGATTTTGGCTTGATTGAGAGCTTTGCTAGCTTTGGTAATTAACATATTTATAGATAATTGCCCAGAGGGAATAATACTCGCAACCCCGATGCTAAGGGTAACGTGTTCGCTAACTTTTGAATTAGCATGAACTATAGCAGTAGCTTTGACAGCAGATCGAATTGCTTCTGCAACACCAAAAGCTGTTTCCGCAGAAGTATTTGGTAAAGCGATCGCAAATTCATCATGAGCGTAACGCGCTACCAAATCTGCCGATCGCCTTTTGCTCTTATTAATCGTGTAAGCAATTTTACATAAACATTCATCTCCCGCTGCATGTCCGTAAGTATCGTTATAAGCTGGGAAAAAATCAATGTCACACAAAATTAAAGAAAGAGGTAATTCTACCCCTTGCAATCTTTTCCATTCGCGCTGTAAATACTCATCAAAGTAGTGACGGGTGGCAAGCTGAGTTAAATTATCAAACAAAGCATGACGTTGTGACTCCCGGTTCGCTGTCTCGATCTGTACCGTCAGCTTACACTCGCGTTGAATTTGTCCTCGGTGTTCGGCGATCGCCCATCGAGAACCAAGCAAGCGACTAATTCGCAAATTCAACTCACCCCAATTAATAGGTTTTGTGATATAATCTGTCGCCCCTACTTCAAAAGCTCGGTTAACCGACTGTTTGTCGTCAAGAGCAGTAATCATTAAAACCGGAGGACAATCATCAGCCAAACTAGCTCGCATTTTGGCGCAGCAAGTAAAACCATCCATCGCCGGCATCATGGCATCTAATAAAATTAAATCTGGCATTTGCTCTTGACAAATATCCAAACAATGTTGTCCACCACATGCCTCAACAACCCGATATCCTTCCTTCTCCATAGCCCGCTTTAGCACTAATCGCAAGGTTTTTTCATCATCTACAATCAAAATTAAAGGTGGGTTGTTTTGATAGTCCGGTTTAATCATGGTGTTTGCTTGAATGTTGTAATTGCAAAGCAGCTTCTACCCGTTGATACTCTTTTTCAACTTGTAAAACCAGAGTAGATGCACTGACAGTAGTCCCAGCGCGACCCATCGCTTCTAGTTCCGCACATAGTTTGGCAAGAGGCATTGCCCCGATGGTGACGCTCAACGACCTCAGGGAATGAGATGTATTACGCAACATAGAAGCATCTTCTTTATCAACCGCTTCGGCGATCGCACTCAGTCTTTGCGGTGCATCTTCCAAATAACTATCAATAATCTCTGCCAGCATTTCGGCATCGTCGCCGGTCATATCTTTTAAAGCTTGAAATGTTTCCGCATCAATCGCTGGTGCAACATCCTCAGAAACTATTTCTGGCTGAAAAACTGTCTTGTCCCGGTTGACACGAGCCATCAAATCAGATGTTTCCATAGCTGAAGCAAAATCAGATTGCCGCAAGCGTCTGTAGTTTTCAAAAGATTGGATGAGAGCCTCAACACGAATAGGTTTGCTGATATAGTCATTCATGCCAGCACCGAGGCATTCTTCTCTATCGCCTTGCATAGCATGGGCAGTCATCGCAATAATCCAAGGACGGGTCGGGTGCGACCATTCCTGACAGATTCGCCGAGTCGCTTCCAGCCCATCCATTTCCGGCATTTGTACATCCATGAAGACTAAATCATAAGACTGGCGCCGTAAAGCTGACAGGGCTTCTAATCCGTTATTAGCTACATCGGCACGGTAGCCGAACCGCTGTAGCATCTGTATTACTACCTTTTGGTTTAAAGAAATGTCCTCTACCAAAAGAATGCGTAACTGCAAATCTTCACTCAACTGCGAATTAAATATTGACGGTGACAACTCCAAAGGTGTTACTGACTTACGTTGCCCGTATAACAGACGGACTAACACATCGTACAAATGCGATTGTCTAATAGGCTTACTTAAAACAGCAACGAATTCAGCTTTTGCCCCAATTTCTTCGTGTGTTAATTTGCCAACAGAACTCACTATCACTAACGGTAGTTCTTCACAACCGGAAAGAGAGTGGATATGTGTCGCTAAATTTAAACCATCGATCTGTGGCATCTGCATATTTAAAGCAACAATATCAAATTGCTCTTTTGAAGTAAGAAATTCTAAAGCTTGCAAACCGGACTCAGCCGCTCGAACAATCATTCCCCAGTTAGAGGCTTGTAAAGTAATAAATTGTTGGTTAACAGCGTTATCATCTACCACTAGCAGCCGTTTACCAATTAAATTTGACTGAACACCTTTAAGGTCAACGATTTCTGAATAAGAAGAAGACGGAGCGACGATGGTAAAATAAAACGTAGATCCAATGCCAACGTCACTTTCGACCCACATCTTGCCGCCCATGATTTTGCTCAAGCGGTTGCTGATTGCTAAACCCAATCCAGTGCCACCATATCGGCGCGTCGTGGAAGCATCAACCTGACTAAAAGGTTTAAATAGTCGTTCTATCTGTTCTTTGGAAATACCAATTCCTGTATCTTTGACGGCAAATTGAATTTCGTAATTCTTAATCGCTGCTTCGTTTTCTTGTTGGTCGCTGATTAATTGTTTTGCTGTCACAGAAACAACGACCTCCCCAACTTCTGTGAATTTAACCGCATTACTGAGCAGATTCACTAAAATTTGTCGCACTCGCGTGCTATCTCCGATAATTGTGGTCGGAGTTTTGAGATCAATTAGGTATGCTAAATTTAGGTTTTTGGCTGCGGCTTGGGAAGCTAGTAAATCTAAAGCTTCTTCTATACAATTACGCAGGTTAAAGGGATGTTTCTCTAAGTCCAACTTGCCAGACTCAATCTTGGAGAAGTCCAAAATATCGTTGATGACGGTAAGTAGTACATCGCTGCTGCTGCGGATGGTTTCCACAAAGTCTTGTTGTTGGGGGGTGAGTTGCATATCCAGCAAAAGTCCAGTCATCCCAATCACCGCATTCATCGGGGTGCGAATCTCGTGACTCATCATGGCTAAGAACTCGCTTTTGGCTCGGTTAGCAGCTTCAGCTTCTCGTGTTGCCTGTTCTAAGGCTAAATTTTTTCGAGTGACTTGTTCATGCTGTTTTGTTTCCTGTTCTAAAAGATGAGCTTGAGCAAGCGCAATTCCAACTTGGGCAGCGACAGATTCCAGTAGTTCAATTTCATCGGTTGTCCAAGAGCGAAAGTGGTCGCACTGATGCAATGCGATTAAGCCATTCGGTTCCCCTTGGTACGATGTCCGAATTGCTAAGGTCGATTTTAATTGAATTTGGCGACAGATGGATTCTACAGGTTTTAACAGAGGTTCACTATAAACATCTGGGCAAACAACCGCTAGGTCTTGAGCTAACAATCTCTCCAGATAAGGATTGCCGATAACAGGAATTTCTAAACCAAGCATTGATAGCTCATAGCCTGGTTCTAAATACTCAGCCATAGTCGGAATTTGATGAATCGGCGTAGAAATATATTGATGAATAGCGCAGCGATTAACACTAAAGGTTTGACCGATTTGGACAACAGTAGTCTCAAAAATTTGTTTTACATTCAGGCTTTGGCGAATTTCTTGGGTAATTTGTTTGAGCAGCAAAGTCCGTTGAAATTGCTGTTTTAGGGCTGTTTCTGCTTGATGGCGCTCAATTTCGCTGCCAACCCATTGCGCCATCAATTTCAACAGTTCTTTGTCTGACGATTTGAACGGTTTGACTCGTCGGGAGCGTGACCAAAAGCTGATGACGCCGTAAACTTTACTTGCCACTAATACCCGTGTCCCGATGTATGACTCAGTTCTAAACTTCATGTATGCCGGGTGATTCTGCCAAAATGAATTACCAACATGATCTACAGTCAAAGGTTCATCAGTGCCTAAAACTTGGCAACACAGGGTTTCTTGGGTGTTAAAAGTATCTCCAGGGGCTAGTGAATTGTTAGGCGATCGCCCAATTATCACTTCATAGCGATCGCCTTCAATGCGCGCCAAAACACTAAAACTTAAATCAAATGACCGACATCCCATTGCTAAAAGGCTCTGGACGCGTTCTTCAAAATTGAGGCTGCGAGCTGCTGCTACTTCATAAAGCGATCGCACCGATACTTCACTTTCTCTAAGTTCGGCTTCGACCCGTTTACGTTCCTGTTGAGCTTGTGCATCCTTAATGACAATAGTCAAGTACTTGGCAACTTCAGTAAGTGTGGCAATTTCATGCTTGCTCCACTGTCGGGGTTCTGGAGATTCAAAAGAAAGTAAAGCTGTTAGCCCGTCTAAATCTTGTAAAGGAACATCCAAAATCGCTTGAGTGTTACCCGCTAACATCCCAGGCAATAGCGATGCCAAACGTTCATCTTGAGTCACATCTTCAACTATGATCGTCTTGCCGCCAATCAGAGCCTGGAAGTAATCAGGAGCAGTGGTAAGGTCAACAACAAACCCTGTAATTCCCGCCATATCTGGCGGTTCCACGGTATAAATTACTTTTAATAAACCTTCGTCATTGATATTAGAAAAAGCGACTCGTAAGGTTTTAAAATGTTTGCTAACTTGTTCTACAGTATGGGAAATCACTTGTGTGATGGACATCCCTGAGGTGATGCTAGTTGCAATATTGTTAAGCAATTTAAGGCGGATTTGACTTAAAAGCAGTGCATGGTCTACCTGCTGACGCTGGGTGATAAAATCTTGTAATTGCTGCTCTCTTTGCCTTAGTTTTACCTCTGTATGCTTGTGTTCGATAATGTTACACTCTAGCTGTTGCTTTGTAGCCTCCAACTGCTTTTTCCGAAATAGCATTATTTGGGCAAGGTAAACCGCTAATGCCAACAGCCAACCACTAAGTAACCCTCCAATTAACACCACTGTTGGGAGAGGGGATTGAATCTTATTTAGTAACTCTGTTTTCGGCTCTATATGTACTTGCCATTTAACGTTATAAAAATCAACTTTTGTCTGATATTCCCATTGTCTTTGGGGCTTTTTATTGTCAGCATTGTAATTATAAATTTTATTTTTTCCATCGAAGATAGTAATTTTATAGTCGCTTAAATCTTCTTTATTTAAAAGAATATCAAGTAAAGATTGAGTTCTAAATCTACCAAGAAGGAATCCATCAAACTTTTCTTTTTTGTACAAAGGAATATAAACTAAAAATTTGTTATGCTGTTGCGCTGAATTGAGAGACTGAGCAACAGTTACTTTTCGGCTTTTCTGGGCAAGCTCTAAAGCAAATCGTTTTTGCTTATCAAAGCTTATATTTAAGTTTTGATCTGCTTTATTACCTGCTTGAGGCACAATCCAACGGACGTTATATGAGGAATCTATCCACTCTATTGCTTGTACACCTCCGTAGTCTCTAAGGAAATATCTTGCATCTACTTCCCACTCTTGCTTGGGTGTCTGAGTGCGAACTTGCCAACGTTGCGCCATCCGATCCAGTGATTGCACACGAGATTCTAACTGTGCTGTAATTTTATTTTTTACGGCAGATGATTGTTGTTCAATCAATTGTTTAATTTGCTCTTGTTCTTTAAAACATAATCCCCGCCAAAGTCAAACAGTTCCAAGTGAAGTACCAAGCGCAATTATTATTGGTAATCTTGCTAGCATCGCTTGCGGAAACAACGTTAGCCATGAATAATATATATTTTGTTTTGCCACTGTTTATCTTTATATTTATAAGTTACTGGCAACGATTAAACCTAACTACCTCCGCCTTTAAAAGTTAGTGGCGGATACACTTAATGCTACGGAAATGCTTAGATTAGAAAAGAAATATTTTCATGTCTAAGAATCTACGTATGTGATGGCTACTTATATAAAGTCTCATAATTATTGAATAATAAGATATAGTATAATTGCGGAAAAATAATAAATAATTAGCCAAAAATATTAATAAAATTTTACAAAGCTGAAAATCTTCGTACTAGTACGTAGGAACTCTTTCTTCCCAATTTTCAAGATAATATTGCAAAGCTTGTAATTAGCGGCAAAGTAACAGCAAACGGCATTGATTACCATCTACGTAATTTTATTGAGAATTGTCCCAACAAAATTAGGTCTGGGAATCGATTTTGAGTGCGATCGCGGGTTTGATAAAATGTCGGTAATAGCATTGATGTATAGAAATGCTATTAATAGCCTGCGTAGGTACAGAGAACTTGAAGAAAACAGAAAGCGATCGCGAAGCGTGGGAGTGTTGCCGAGGCGTTTCTCTTAGAAACGCCTCAGAACTACTCTTTTAGAGTGCTAAAAACCCACCAACTACGGTTTGGTAAGTTAACGAGCTTAGTTTGTCTAGCCCTATTCCAGTCTGAGGGCAACTAATTCGCAAGCTGGTGATATCTTTGCTGAATATCCTCAATCGTAAATACCGCCTGAAACTTCAACCCCACCGATTGATAAAACTCAGCACCACCCTGTAAGCGATCTATCAGTGAAATTACTAAATTTACGGTATAACCTGCGTCTCTAAGCCGTTCTACTGCTTTCATCGCCGATCGCCCTGTAGTTACGACATCTTCCAAAACCACCACTGTTGCATTCTCTGGCAAAGTCGGACCTTCAATATATGCTTTTGTACCGTGTCCTTTAGCTTCTTTGCGAATAATTAAAGCGGGTATTGGTCGATTTTCATACGCAGAAACCACACTTACTGCTGTGACAATTGGATCTGCACCCAATGTCAAACCCGCTACTGCTTGCGTGTCTTCTGGTAGCCGAGATAGAAGAATGCGACCAATTGCTAAAGCACCTTGGGCATTAAGTGTTACCTGCTTACCATTGATGTAATAAGAACTCGCTTGCCCAGAAGAAAGTATAAAATCACCTTCTTGGTAAGCCAGTCGGCAAAATAAATCGAGCAACTGTTGGTGCAGAATATTCACATCGGCAGTAGATGCCCACAAGTCAGACGGGGAAAGGTTTTCAGCTTGATAATTCATCACAAAACATTAAAAGTTGTGCTACACCAAAGGTTGAACTCATCAAAGTTCTGAAATTAAGCATAAGTTAAGATTCGCCCATCATATTGAGGAGTAATAAATATGGGTATAAAATTTAAAGCTGTAGGCAGTTTATTAGTGCTGCTAGCTGCGAGTATTAGCGTCCCAGCTTTTGCCGATGACAAGGGGACAACTAATTATGAAACAGCAAATGAGGTATTTGATCGAGCTTTCTTTAAAAACGATCCCAATTTTTACGGCAATAACACTTTTAAGCGGCAAATAGACTGGATAGTTGGATCGGGTTCGTTATTCCGCAACTCCTTTCCGGAAAATGAAATAGCCCGTGATGCTGAGTTAGTTAACGTTGTCTATCGCGACGTTCTTAATCAGCAAGTTGGCAACGATCCATACATTCGCACGCCAGATTTACCCAATCCTTATAATACATCTTTGATGATGTCTCCTCGCTTAAACTCCAACAAGCTCAAAACCGGCACCGAATTTAGGTTTGAGACTGTACCACCTCGGTAAAATACCGCTACGCGGAATCAGTAGTCATTTGTCATGAACTAATGACTATTGACCAATCATAAAATTATCGGGGAGGGGAAAAGCGGAGGCAGTGCCTCCGCTTTTCCCCTGTTCATAAATAATAATTTAATGCGCCCTACTGGAATCGAACCAGTCTGAAAGCGAATTATGAGCTCGCTGCCTCCCCAATCGGCCAAAGGCGCTTATTTGTTTGAATTTGGGGTTGATATGAGTTTATTCCTTTAACTCTTAGTTCAACCCTGGTTGCTAATCTTAGCGTCAGGTAGCTGACTAGAGTCGTTCTAGCAACCTTCCGACTTGATTTTAGCATGAGTTCACAGACTGTGAACACTCTAGAATAGTTTAGCAGATTTTATACTACATAATTTGACACATAAATAGTGCAGACTAATATTGATTAAGTCTTTTATAAATTGAAGTACACAGCTTCAATACTTTTACATAAATAGACCGACAATATAGCGGCGATAGTTTCGAGAGCGATGAAATTAAATTCCACTGTACTTCTAACGTTGATTTTATTAACCCTAATGTTGGGAGCCGGTTCTGTAAGCGCGTTTTGGGGCTTTACTTTGGGGAGTTCCGCACTTAAAGGTGTGACAACACCGGATGGTCGTCCCACAACCAAATTCGCCAGCAGTAAGGCAAACAGCGCCCAACATCAAGCGGTAACGTTATTGAGAGAGGAAGAAATCCTCAAAGTTGTTAAGTCCCGGATTGAGGGTAAGAGCAAGGCTGCTAAAGCAAAAAAATCTGATGACGAGGACGAAGAAAATACTAATAAGCCAAAACCTCAGGAAAAGCCGGCTGAAGCCGAAGAAAAACCCCAAGCAGGATTTCCAATTACTGCTGAAAGCCAGAAAGTAACGATTTCTGTACAATCTGCTCGCTACTCTGGCGGTGATTTGCAACTTCGCGTGAAAATGGAGAATAAAGGTACCGATTCTGTGCGCTTTTTGTACAGTTTTTTGGATGTCACTGATGACAAAGGACGAACCTTAAGCGCTAGTACCGAAGGCTTGCCAGCAGAATTGCCTGCAAACGGACCGACATTTTCTGGTACAGTGAGTATTCCTACGCCTTTGCTTGACGATGTGAAGCGTATCTCACTTGCTTTAACTGATTATCCCGATCAAAAACTAAAACTGGAAGTGCCAAATATTCCTGTGGAAAGATAGGGACTGTGGACTAGTGGTGTGCCACACAAACTTTGCGCCGTGGTAGGCTGGGGGAGAAAGAGAGCTATGGTTCACTAACTCTTCTCCCCCCGCTCCCCCAGCCTGCCAACACGAGCGGCAATTTTGGATTCATGAAGTACTAGGGACTGGAGACTAGGAAACAGATATAATTCCTAATACTCTAATCTTTAATTCCTAATCCCCAGTGTGGTCGTAAACAATCAACAACTAACCACTAACAATCCCTAATATCAAGATTATCTTACTAAATAGGAGCGTCAGTTGTACACGGGCTTTGGCGGTGATTGGTTTTCCTAGCTTAAGTTTGACAGATGTGGGGCTGCGATTGTTGTCAGTGCTGCTGCTGATAACAATTAATGCTTTTTTTGTGACAGCCGAATTTTCGATGGTGACAGTCAGGCGATCGCGTATTCATCAGCTAGTCGAGGCTGGTGACATTCAGGCGATCGCCGTGGAAATGTTGCAACGTAGTATAGATAGACTGCTATCTACTACTCAGTTAGGCATTACTTTATCTAGCTTGGCGTTGGGTTGGATTGGCGAAAGTACAATTGTCGGATTAGTACGTTCATGGCTTGAATCATTGCCTTTACCTATGGGGACGAGTACCTTTATGGCTCATTCCCTATCAATCCCGATCGCTTTTTTCTTGATAGCCTATCTACAAATTATTTTAGGGGAATTATGTCCCAAATCGATAGCCATGCTGTATTCAGAACAACTGGCGCGGTTTTTGGGACCTTCAGTAAAAGCGATCGTCCGATTTTTTAGCCCCTTTCTCTGGATTCTCAACCAATCAACTCGCGCCATCATGCGATTGTTTGGCATTGAGTATACAGGACAAAGGTGGCTACCACCTGTTACCTCAAAAGAACTGCAACTAATTATCTCCACAGAACGAGAATCTACTGGTTTGCAGCTTTCTGAGCGAGAATTACTTAACAACGTCTTTGAGTTTGGTGATGTGACAGCGCAAGCAGTGATGGTTCCCCGCACCAGCATTATAGCCTTGCCTAAAGATGCCAGCTTCGACAGATTACTTCAAGAAATGGTGGCTACTGGTCACTCTCGCTATCCCGTAATCGGAGAATCTTTAGACGATATTCGCGGCATTATTTATTTTAAAGATTTGGCACAACCTTTAGCTCTTAACAAGCTGAAACTACAGACACATATCCAGCCTTGGATGCGTCCTGCACGGTTTGTACCAGAACATACGCCTTTAAGTGAATTATTGCCGATGATGCAGCAAGAGAAACCAGCAATGGCGATCGTAGTGAATGAATTTGGCGGGACTGTCGGACTAGTAACTATTCAAGATGTCATTGCAGAAATTATCGGGGACGCAGGTGAAGCCGAAAGTAGCGACGACTTGTTAATCAAGATGTTAGATGAAGAAACATATTTGGTGCAAGCTCAAATCAACTTAGAAGATTTTAACGAAGTCTTGCACATCAATTTGCCTTTAACTAAAAAATATCAGACATTGGGTGGCTTTTTGCTCTACCAATGGCAGAAAATTCCTTCTATGGGCGAAACCTTCAATTATGACAATCTAGAGTTTACCGTAATGTCTGTCACCGGACCACGCCTGCACCAAATCCAAGTGCGACGCTTGGGAGAGGGGGAGAGGGGGGGATAGGGGCAGGGGGAGAGGAGCCAGCGCCGTGGGGGGTGGAGTAGTTTGAGGCGACTGGCGTGGGGGGACAAAAAGACAGGGAAAAAGAAAATACTTCCCCCACTCCCCAATACGGTTCAGATAAGCTTTTTTCTCCCCCCCTGCTTCCCCTGCATCCCCTGCATCCCCTGCTCAAGAACAGCCTGCCTCAACGGATAAATTTCTTAACTGAACCGTATTGCCCCACTCCTCCACTCTTCCACTCTTCCACTTCCCTACTCAAGATACGCCACTGGATCGACGATTCCCAATTCGGCAAAAGCCGCTAGACGCAAGCGGCAAGAATCGCACATTCCGCAAGCTTTATCACTACCTGCATAGCAAGACCAAGTTAATTCCCACGGGACGCCCAATTTATTGCCAAGTTGGATAATTTGGGTTTTTTTGAGGTTAATTAGGGGCGATTCAATACTAATTGCTTGTCCAAGACGCCCTTGTTTTGTTCCCAAACGAAAGACTTCTTGCATTGCCTGGATATAATCGGGGCGACAATCAGGATATCCAGAATAATCTAGGGCGTTAACGCCAATGTAAACGCGATCGCCACCGATAATTTCAGCAAAGGCGAGGGCAAAGCTTAAAAAGATTGTATTGCGTGCCGGAACATAAGTCACAGGAATATCTTGCGACATTTGAGCCAATGTACGCTCTTGGGGTAAATCAATCGCGTCGTCTGTAAGTGCCGACCCCCCCCATTGCCGTAAGTCAAATTTTACCACTTGATGTTGTACCACCCCAGCTTGTTGAGCGACCAACAGCGCTGACTGTAACTCTCGCCGATGACGCTGCTGATAATCAAAGGATATGGCGTGACACTCACAACCATCAGCTTTGGCTTGATACAGAATTGTGGAAGAATCTAATCCTCCAGACAACAGAATTACAGCTTTCATCTCGGTTTTAATTTATGGATTTGATTTGTCAACATGGTACAAACAGACTTTGCAGAGTGTCTTTAGCGTGCATTGCATGGAACAAGAGAGTGGCAAGTTGGTCTAAATAAAGGAATTGCATCAATCGAAGCCAAAACGTGGCACGATGACTTAAACAAGGCGCTCTGGGTTTGTGCCGGATTTTAGAGATTATTCAATGAAAATAATTTAAGTGTATAAGCGATCGCAATTTCAAATGAAACTCTTCTTGTTGAAAATGCTGTAAGTACTAGATTTTTCGGCTTTTGTAATTTTACTGACAAAAAAATGAGGAATTTTAACTTGTGTTCAATGGATATTGATTCGGCTAAGTAATTGCCTAAAGCAAGAGCGAGAAAGTGACCCTTATTTATTACTTAATTTTTAAAGTTAAGAAAAATACATATTATTTTTTGTGTAAAGTGCAAAAAAACTAATTGCTCAAAACTAAATATACAAAACAAACTTAGATTGCGGGAACTCACAACAAACTTTGAAATTCTTCATAAATAGAACCTCTATGTTACCATCTGGATGGTTTTAGACGGCTCGTGAGTAGCAATCAAGTATAAACGCCAACGCTCGAAGCGTCTTTAGATTTGGTGGTTGAGGAGAAAATAGTAGTGCAAAATAGCATGTCAGTGGCAGAACCGAATCCATATATACAACGAAACCAGCCACGACCAATCCGCATAGGCGTGATTGGGGTGGGTAACATGGGACAACATCACGCGCGTGTACTCAGTTCAATGAAAGACGTTGAACTGGTCGGCGTGTCAGATATTAATGTCGAGCGAGGGCTAGAAACCGCCAGTAAATATAAGGTGCGTTTTTTTGAAGATTACTGTGACTTACTGCCTCATGTAGATGCAGTTTGTGTCGCTGTTCCCACCCGCTTACATTATGCTGTCGGCATCAACTGTCTTTTGGCAGGAATTCATGTTTTGATGGAAAAGCCGATCGCCGCAAGCATTTCTGAGGCAGAATCGTTAGTGAATGCCGCTGCTGAATCTCAATGCATCCTGCAAGTAGGTCACATTGAGCGCTTTAGTCCAGCTTTCCAAGAATTGAGCAAAGTGCTGAAAACTGAGGAAGTGCTGGCTCTGGAAGCTCACCGCATGAATCCTTACTCAGACCGGGCAAACGATGTGTCAGTTGTGCTGGATCTGATGATCCACGACATTGATTTACTTTTAGAATTAGCCGCATCCCCAGTAGTGAAGTTGACCGCTAGTGGTAGTCGCGCTCAAGACTCTGGCTATTTAGATTATGTCACAGCTACCTTAGGGTTTGCTAATGGCATTGTCGCTACCGTGACAGCCAGCAAAGTCACTCACCGTAAAATTCGCCGCATTTCTGCTCATTGCAAAAACTCGTTTACGGAAGCAGATTTTCTTAAAAATGAAATTTTGATTCATCGCCACAGTACTGCCAATTCAATGATGGATCATCGGCAAGTGTTTTACAAGCAGGATGGTTTAATAGAACAAGTCTACACCAGCAATATTGACAAGTTGGGCGCAGAATTAGAACATTTTGTCAACTGTGTACATGGTGGCAATCAACCTTCGGTCGGTGGCGAACAAGCGCTAAAAGCTCTCAGATTGGCAAGTTTAATTGAACAAATGGCTTTGGAAGATAAGGTTTGGAACCCATTAGAGTGGCAATCTGAGCAGAGAGTCCAATCATTGTCTCCTACAGTTTAAAAAATAGAAGGTGAGCCACTGCGGTAAGCAAGTGGGAATCTTCTCCCAAGGGGAGACGCTACGCGAACAAAGCAGGAGCGTCACCAAACGGGTAAAAGGTAAAAATAATTTTTACCTTTTACTTTCTGTGCATTTAGTGTTATTTAAGCGATAAGTGGAAATTTTATGGCAGCAAATTCAAATTTTTTAACTCTGAGAAAAGCAAATTATTAATTATTAATAAATATAAACTTTAATTTAGCAATTAAATTAGTTTAGTAATTTTAGGAATCAACTTCATGGGAGATTGGATCAAAAATACGATTGAATCCCTAGGCTACTTGGGAATCGCTGCGCTGATGTTTGTGGAAAATCTTTTTCCCCCTATCCCTTCAGAACTAATCATGCCACTGGCAGGATATAGTGCTAATCTACCAGGAGCAAAGCTCAATGTTATCGGCGTATTTTTTGCAGGGCTAGCAGGTTCTGTATTGGGAGCATTAGTTTGGTACTACCCAGGCAAGTTTTTGGGCGAAGAGCGTTTGAAAGCTTGGGCTGACAAATATGGCAAGTGGATAACAGTATCGAGCAAAGATATTACTAAGGCAAAGCGCTGGTTTGATAGCCAAGGTAGCAAAGCTGTGTTGATTGGTCGCCTTGTGCCGGGAGTCCGCACATTAATTTCTGTTCCCGCAGGAATTAGCAATATGCCATTGTTGCCTTTCCTATTTTACACAACTTTGGGTAGCGCTGCTTGGGTAGGTTTGCTAACATACTCTGGATACGTGTTGGGTAGTCAGTACGAACTTGTGGACAAGTACCTTGCGCCTGTATCTAAAATCGTGCTTGGGTGTCTTGCTCTGGCATTTATTTTTTGGATAGTCAAGCGCAAGCAAAAAAGCAGGAGAAAATGACGACAAGAGCGCTAATTGTGTAATAGCAAGCGTGAAGAGTGCCAAAAATTAGCCTACACTATCCTAGATAATGCTAACTTTTTTAAAGCTTTAAGTAATTTTGGGCGTATTTCAGGCTACACCGAAGGCAACCAAAAATTTTTGCTTAACGCATTTTTGTAAGATGAGCATGATAACTTTTAAAGCTAAGTAAAGACTAGGAGCTTTCATGACAGAACAACCTTCCGCCGCTAGTCCAATGAATGCCGCTGCGATCCCGATGAATAGAGTGTCGGCATCTACCCCGCTAAATGCTGCTAGTAATGTTCCCAAGCCTGGTATGGGTATGGTTACAGGGAAAGCGATTCTTAGTGTTGATTTAGGTAGAACTTCCACCAAGACTTGTGTAAGTCGTGAACCGAACAATGTCATGTTCGTGCCCGCTAACGTTAAGCAAATGACTATGGAACAGGTGCGTGGAGGCGTTTTTGAAGCCCGCGCAACTGACCCCTTAATGGATTTGTGGCTGGAGTATCAAGGCAATGGCTATGCTGTTGGTCAATTAGCAGCAGATTTTGGGGCGAATTTAGGAGTAGGTCAATCTAAAGTTGAAGATGCACTGGTAAAAGTTTTGGCTTGTGCCGGCTACTTCAAGCTGAAAGATGACATTTCAGTGATTCTCGGTCTGCCTTTTCTTTCTTTAGAGCAATTCGAAAAGGAAAAAGCGCAACTGATCAGCCAGGTAGCTGGTCCCCATGTGATGAACTTCCGAGGGGAACCTGTGAACCTGAATGTCAGCAAGGTATGGGTAATGCCAGAAGGCTATGGCAGTCTTTTATGGTGTGAAGCTCAACCGAAAAAAGGACCCGGAGTTCCCGATTTTACAAAAGTTTCGGTAGCGATCGTCGATATCGGACATCAAACTATCGATTGTTTAATGGTGGATAACTTCCGTTTCGCTCGCGGTGCTTCTAAGAGCGAAGACTTTGGGATGAGCAAGTTTTATGAAATAGTCGCCAAAGAAATTGAAGGAGCAGATAGTCAATCTCTAGCTTTAATTTCGGCTGTGAACAAGACCAAAGGCGATCGCTTTTATCGTCCTAAAGGTGCCAGTAAGCCTACCAATCTAGATGATTTTCTCCCCAACCTCACAGAGCAGTTTTCTCGTCAGATATGTGATCGCGTGCTAGCATGGCTGCCAGAACGCGTAACTGATGTGATTCTCACCGGCGGTGGTGGTGAGTTCTTCTGGGAAGATATGCAACGGCTGCTAAAAGAAGCGAAGATTAATGCCCACCTAGCTGCTCCCTCTCGCCAAGCTAACGCTTTAGGGCAGTATATTTATGGAGAAGCACAGATTTCCTCCAGTCGCTCCGCTAGGGCTTAAAACTGATGTTCCAATGGTCAAAAAAGGTAGTAAAATCGGTCACGTTCAATCCAGGCGTCGCTGACGAGAGCTTGTTGGCGCTTGTAGAAAGCCATTTGGAAAAAGACCCAGAGAAGACTTTCAGCGACCTCTGTAAAGAAGCCTTATGGCAATCTTTATGTGTACCCGAATCTGTACGACCATCACCAGCAACGCCAGAAAAAGCGACAGCACCAGCATTTGAAGAACAACAAATCGCTGAACTGCAACGTCAAGTGGCTGACCTTGAGGAACGTTTTTTTGCTAAGGAATCTAATCGTTTGGAGGTTATGGAACGCCAGCTTTTGCAACTTAGTCAACAAGTTGCACAGCTGGCAATCATGGTGCATGAACGACCAATCATTCAGCCTCAAACCCAAGCAACATCAGCACCGCAAGAGGTGGTAAATCATACTACTTATACTGCTGCAATTCCTCCTCAAGATGTTGACCCTGTTATCAGCCGCCTGAGTCAGTATCTCGATGATTTTTAAAGAGTCATCAGGGTGTTAAGCAAAAAATGCTCTCAATAAACGTCCTTAATAGTAATTACTATTAAGGATTGTTATTTTTTTTAGATAAAGTTTATAGTTTGGCGATCGCTTGATTGAGAAATAAAGGCTAGTACAGCATGGTGCAAATAAAGCTACCATCTTAAACGCTCAAAAAAGCTTGTATTTCAAGCTTTTTGAATGCGTGAATTCTGAATGAGCGAATAGGAACAGATTCGCTGACTTTTGTGTCCTAATTAACTAGGCTTAACAGTAATTTCTTTTATACTTAATTGTTTTTTTACATAAAAGCATGTATAAATGCTAGAATCCACAGTTGGAAAGTTAGGATATTTCAATGCCAGTTCTAGCTAGCTCAATCAAGTTTGGTACGGACGGCTGGCGCGGCGTTATTGGTGATGAATTCACCTTTGAACGCCTCGCCTTAGTCGCGCCAATTGCAGCAAAAGTATTATTTGACACATATAATTCCACGGTTAATAGCCGGACAATTATTGTCGGTTACGATCGCCGATTTATGGCGGAAGATTTTGCCCGTGCTGTTGCTGATAATGTCACGAAGATCGGATTTGATGTATTACTGAGCGAAACCTTTGCCCCAACTCCGGCTTTTAGCTGGGCAGCAAAACAACTCAATGCTTTGGGAGCGCTGGTAATTACAGCAAGTCATAATCCTGGAAAATATTTGGGATTAAAAGTCAAGGGGGCTTTTGGGGGCTCTGTGCCGCCAGAAGTAACGCATGAGATAGAAGCGCTTTTGTCTGATGGAGTGCCACCCGCAGCAACCCCTGGCAAAATCGAAATGTTCAACCCTTGGGGCAGTTATTGTCAAGCGCTAGAAGGTAAAGTTGATATTGCCAAAATTCGAGAGGCGATAAACTTAGGTAAACTGACAGTATTCGCCGATGTCATGCATGGGGCTGCATCTGGTGGACTAGAGATGCTGTTAGGAAATCAAGTAAAAGAAATAAATAGCGATCGCGATCCGCTTTTTGGTGGTGGTGCCCCGGAACCGTTACCAAAATATATGAAGCGTCTATTTGAAGTGATGAAGACGCACCGCGAAAGCAATCAAGGTGGTTTGGCAGTAGGATTAGTATTTGATGGAGATTGCGATCGCATCGCATCTGTCGATGGCGAAGGCAACTTCCTCAGTTCACAAGTATTAATCCCGATATTAATCGACCACTTAACCTTAAGGCGCGATTTTAAAGGTGAAATAGTCAAAACTGTTAGTGGTTCTGACTTGATTCCCCGCGTCGCTGCACTGCACAAGCTTTCAGTATTTGAAACAGCAGTTGGTTACAAATACATCGCCGATCGCATGTTAGTATCGCAAGTATTACTAGGCGGTGAAGAATCGGGCGGAATTGGTTATGGTAGCCATATTCCTGAACGCGATGCACTGCTGTCAGCATTGTATGTATTAGAGGCAATTGTTGAATCAGGGCTGGATTTAGGCGACTATTACCGGCAGTTGCAAGAGCAAGCAGATTTCAACTCAGCATACGATCGCATTGATTTACCTCTAGCTAGTATGGATGTGCGATCGCGTCTATTGCAACAACTGCAAAAAGAACCTTTGACAGAAATCGCAGGACTTGCAGTGATTGATTGTCAAACAATTGACGGGTACAAGTTCCGTCTAGCTGATAATAGTTGGTTGATGATTCGCTTCAGCGGAACTGAACCAGTTTTACGTCTATACTGCGAAGCACCGACACTTGAACAGGTGCATCGAACTTTGGCTTGGGCAAAAGATTGGGCTGAATAGTTCAGAGTCCAGAGTGAAGTCGCTTCTCTTTCAGAGACGCTGCGCGAACGCTCCAATTCAAAATTCAAAATTCAAAATTCAAAAAAAAGACAATTAGTAGGGGCACCAAGCCGCCACTAATTGAAGACCACTGAAATTAAAAATTTCAGTGGGGGCTTGTACCCAAAATTAATTATTAAAAATAATTTTTCCTTTTTTAATGGGTGAATTTTGAATTTTGAATTCAAAAAGGGTCAATAGTAAAAGTGAATAGTTCAAAGTCTAAGGTTTTTACCATTGCACAAGCGACTATTGACCATTGACCATTGCACAAGCGACTATTGACTCTTGACTAATGACTTTTGACCAATGACTAAATTACTCGTAGTAGCCACAGGAAATCCAGGTAAATTGCGGGAAATGCAAGCTTACCTGGCTGATTTAGCTTGGGAATTGACCCTAAAACCTGAGGAATTGGAAGTTGAGGAAACAGGGGACACCTTTGCTGCTAACGCTTGTCTAAAAGCCTCTCAGGTGGCTTTGGCGACAGGAAATTGGGCGATCGCCGATGACTCTGGTTTGCAAGTTGATGCCCTTGGTGGCGCACCAGGAGTGTATTCTGCACGTTACGGTAAAACTGACTCTGAACGCATTGCCAGGGTGTTGAGAGAGTTAGATAATCAAACTAATAGACAAGCGCAATTTGCCTGTGCAGTGGCGATCGCTCGTCCAGATGGAGCGATCGCACTACAATCTGAAGGTGTTTGTCGTGGCGAAATTCTGCAATCACCTCGTGGTAATGGTGGTTTCGGCTACGATCCAATTTTTTATGTTCCAGAATTGCAATTAACCTTTGCCGAGATGACACCAGACTTGAAACGGTCAATTAGTCATCGAGGCAAAGCAATTGAGGCTTTACTTCCCCAACTAGCAATTTTAGATTGAATCTAAAATCTCCGAAGTTCTGAGCGGAGGAAACCTCCGCTCAGACTTCTCTCAAAATCCCTAAACTGCTTCTGTGTTCTTTTCCCCAGTACGAATCCGCACAACTTGCTCAACTGGTGAGATAAAAATCTTACCATCACCGATTTCACCAGTGCGGGCAGCGGCGATAATCTTGTCTACCACCATATCAACTTGGTTATCTTCTACGACAATTTCCACTTTGAGCTTTTGCAGAAACTCAACCGTGTATTCAGAACCGCGATAGCGTTCCGTTTGACCTTTTTGCCGTCCGAAACCCCGGACTTCGGAAACGGTCATACCAACAATACCAGCGTTGACTAAGGCAATTTTCACTTCATCGAGTTTAAAAGGGCGAATAATTGCTTCTACTTTTTTCATTATTTCCACTCCTGACTTCTAGTAGCTTCGTTTATCTATCTAAGCAGATCATCTGTCTGACGCTTTAAGTAGCATCTCAACCTCAAATAACTATCTATGGGCATTAGGTATGGGAAAGATAATTTTGACGAGTTAAGCTATTTTACCGACTTTGATGCTCAAAAAACGGACGTACAATCACATACCCAACGCCAAAAGCTGTAAGTATGATTAATAAAATGGCAATGATTAACGACCAAACACTGACTTCTTTAGGCTCTGGTTCATTATTGGGGTAATAGCGTACTTCTTCCTCTTCTATGAAAACTGGTTCGGGTATTGGGGGAATCGTTTCTACTACAGGAGGAGAGAAGTGCGAACTGGAAAAGCCGTCATGTAGATTTTCCGAAGCTACGGGTGAATAAAGACGAGAAACCCGCTGTTGTTGTCGTACTTGATTTACGGGATGGCTGGTTTGACTTTTCAAATCGCCAGAAGCGCGAGGAATTTTGTTATGAATAACTGTAGTAGAATTGTCAACCCAATTTTGCAGGTGTGAAAAAGACTGAACAACTTTGGCAATTTCTTGTCGGAGTAGTTGATTTTCCTGCACTAATTGTTTATTTTGGGCGGTGATTGCATCTAACATTGCCTCTGCTGCTTGCAATTCTCCTGCCAAATCCCGGTATACAGATAATGGTACAGACGGAGAATAGCTTTTAGGGTTTGCAGCGGATGTATGACTATGAATAGAACCTGTGCTTGTTTGCATCGGTAGTTTAGTATCAAAAATGAAAGTAATTAGATTATTCAGAACTGCTATCAGAAACAGTCAGCCCGGAAACTATGCCCAACAATAATAGAAAAATGCCCAGAGAGCAAAGAATTTTTATTTACATTTTTCTCTTTAAGGGCATACGGGTAAACCCATAATCCCAAATTTGCTTTTCCAGGGTATGAGATGCGCCACCTCTCACCCCTTTGCACCCTTGAGTGGGGGATGAGGCAGATGAATAAATATATAAAATTCTTAATTTACCCTAGAGACGTTCGGATGGAACGTCTCTAATAATGAGGGTTTTTAGGCTATGGTCAAACGTGTCATTCGGGGTAAGGAAAACCTATAAATACATTTCCTTTTTTAACAATGGGAAAAAATGTCCTACAGGACCTTGCCCATTGCCAATATTTAAGGCGTGAGAAAGCGCACTGGTGAGATAATTCTTTGCTTGTTGCACCGATGTTAACAAGTCTTTTCCTCTTGCTAGATTAGCAGCGATCGCCGCCGATAAAGTACAACCAGTACCGTGGGTATTTTCTGTATCTATCAGCTTTGTTGATAAGGTTTCCAGATTTTGCCCATCAAAGTAGATATCAATGCCTCGCAAATTCTCCTGCATTCCTCCACCCTTAACTAAAACAGCGTTCGTCTCTAATTCGCGGTGAATCATTTGTGCTGCTGCTTTCATGTCATCCAGGGAGTTAATCTCTAAGCCAGTTAAAATCTGTGTTTCATAGCGATTTGGCGTGACAATCGTCGCTTTGGGAATTAGGACATGGCGAAGAGCCTGCACGGCATCATCAGAAATCAATTGCGCCCCGGTGCGTGATACCATCACAGGATCGACTACTAAGTTCTCGATTTGTAAAGCTTCCACCTCTTGGGCAACAGCGGCAATGATTTCCTCATTGAGTAACATTCCTGTTTTCGCTGCATGCACGCCAATATCTTCAACTACAGCGTGAATTTGGGCGATAACAGCCTCTATTGGCATCGCATCAATCCGCGCCACTTCTAAAGTATTTTGGGCTGTGACACAGGTAATAGCGCTTGTACCGTGGACGCAGTGAAAAGCAAAGGTGCGTAAATCAGCTTGAATTCCTGCACCTCCACCGCTATCTGAACCAGCGATGGTTAATGCAACAGGTATTTTGGGTTTTGTTTGGGTATTCATAGAAAATGGGGAATTGGGCAGGGGGAATTGGGCAGGGGGCAGGGGGCAGGGGGCAGGGGGCAGGGAGCAGGGGGCAGGGGGAGCAGGGGGAGCAAGGGGAGCAGGGGGGGCAGGGGGAGCAGGGGGAGCAGGGTGAGAAATATTTTTTCTTTCTTACCATGAATCCCTTTTCGCTTTTCCCTTTCCCCTTCTTCAAATTCACCAATCCCTAGTCCCTAGTCTGATTTAAGCTGGCAAGGTGTAACGCTGCTCGATCGCTTGTTTGATTGCTGTGCGACTTTCAGTAGCTGAGGTATGAGCATTTTTCTCGATTTCCGCAGCTTCTTGTGCTAAAGAATCATCTTTTATCGCTTCTTGGAACCAGCGGGAATAATCTTGTTGTTGCAGATGATATAACCATGTTTCATCATCTACGCCTTCTGCCATTTGAGTAAATAAAATCAAGTTTTGGGCGCGGAGATTTAACTTGCCTTCTGCACCTCGAAAGTAAAAGCTTTTATCTTCTCCGAGTTCGCCTTCAGCATATTTACGGGCATGGCGACGGCGTTCGGTACGCCCTGGTTTGAAGCGAAAACGCAGGGGTTCTGCATCTTTTGCGCGAAACCAAGCTAACGCTTGTCCTGGTTCTAAAGTTTGGGGTGCAAGCTTTGGCGGACAATTACCGACAATTTCGCATAATTGTTTGATATTTTGCTCTGGCGATTTGCCGACGGTAAGGATGGTATCTATTAATGATAAGGCTGCTGGTGCAACTTGATCTGGATGGACTGTTATTAACATTATGCCAGTGAGTTGTTGCGGTAGTGTCAGTTCAGCGGGGTTCCAAGATGAGGGCATTTGGTGGTGTGCTTCATCGACAACTATCCAATGAGGACGACCGGTGCGCGATCGCATTTTTTGCAATATCGGCAGCAGTTCGGCAAAAAACGCCGGACGATCTTGCAAAGCAACTCCCAACAAGTTTACAACCACATTTTGATGCGGTTGTTCAAGTAAATCTAATACTTCTGTTATTCTAGGCGATCGCTCCGCATCACCCAGCACAACCGCACCCTCAAAGTTTTCATAATCACCTTCTGGATCAATAATACAAAATTGATAGTTTTGCTCGGCGATGCGTTCTAATACACCTGTTGCTAAAGTAGATTTGCCGCCGCCCGATGTGCCAGCCAGCAGTATACTTGAGCCATAAGCGGGAATATTTACTTCACTATTATCTTCTGTTGTACCTAACAAGATATTGTGTATTTGCAATTGCTGATTCAACTCAGACAAATCTGAGGCAATCATCTTGTCAATTAGTTCGCTAACACCAGCACCACGACTACCATCAGTTACAAAATCTACACGTTCCTTGACAATCGGCAAGGCATTGGCAACAGCAACCGAAAACTCACATAAGTTGAGCATTGCGTGATCGTTTTCTGCATCACCTACACCGACAACGTTGTGTGGGGATAAATTCATCTCATCCAACGCTGCACTCAGTCCAGATGCTTTATTGATGCCTGAAGGTAGCACCATCACCGCACCTTTGTTAAAAATAACTTGCAATTCTAATCCTAAGTCGCGGATGGTTTGCAATACTGTATTTTCATTGGGATGCCAAGTGGCAACAATTACCCGACCTACTGACAGAGGATCAACGTTGCGTTCTTGTAACAGTTTAATAAACTCTTCTGGTGGTTGTGCGCCTAATAATTTTTCTTCTCGCGAAGCAGGCAAGTACAACAAAGCACCGTTTTCCGCTACCACATAATCAAATAAATCTATTTGCGGAAACACGCGCAACAAGTCATCTAGCTGCCGACCGGTGACTAAAATCAGTTTCCGTCCAGAAATACGCAGACGTTTCATAGCTTCTAAGGTATCGTCATTTACATGACCATCTGTTGCTAGGGTGCCATCGTAATCTGTAGCTAATGCAAAGTAGCGCATGGGCTGGTAAAAAACTTGCTTTTATTCATACATTTATAGAATTACTTCTACTTGCAGCTTTATTTATCCAGCTTGAGATATAAAACGATGTTGCAGAAGTGTTAATTTGGGAAACTGTAACTTACTAATTCTGTTTTAATTATCAGGAAATATTAGCCAATGCCTTACTTGACATCAGCCAGGGAAATTTCCTCTCTTGTTATGGAATATACCAAGAGTCCAACTTTATGGATAGATACAGAAGTAGCTGATTATAAAAGTAAAAATCCCAGATTATCGCTGATTCAGGTATTAGATGATGCAAAAGATATGAGTGGCGATCGCGTTTACCTTTTGGATGTATTAGATCAACCCGATATCGTCGCTGACTTTATTAGCCAAATTATGCTAAATCCTGCTATTGAAAAAGTCTTTCACAATGCTAGCTATGATTTAAAATTTCTTGGTAATAAAAAAGCTCAAAATATTACTTGTACTTTAGAAATGGCAAAAAAAATACCCTACTATATATTGCCATTATCCAACTATCAACTAAAAACTTTAGCTGTTGAACTTTGTAAATTTAATAATATTGAAAAACAAGAACAAAGTAGCAATTGGGGCAAACGACCTCTAAGTGAAGAACAAATAGAATATGCTTGCCTGGACTGCATTTATCTTGCTCAAGTTCACCAACGTTTGATAGAATTGAAGAAAGAAGCTAGCCCTGACCCAGCAACAGAAGATTTAATATCACTTGCAGCTAGATATCAGCAGGTTGAGCAACAATATAAACTGCTAAATTCAGAGTTTGAACATCTGCAAGAACGAGTTAAACAAGCGATGCAAGCTCAGAATTTATCGGAAACTCCAGATTTCCAACTTACTAGCTACGAACGGGAAACGGTGAAAGTGCCGTTTATAGAATTGGCAAGGCTAGTACAAAGTGAAGGTATTAATTTAGATTTTCCGATTACAGTGACGAAGAAACTAAAAACAGATTTAGGAGAAAATATTCAACGGCTGTCTGTAGATGCAGAAAAAACAACCTCATGGCGACTGGCTCCTAAACAAACGGATGATGTTGAGGACGAATAAATAATTTGTCTCAATAATTGCCATAAATCACAATTTATTTGTAACTATTAAACCAAAAATTAGTATAACGACAAACATTAAACACTGATACTTACTACATAAGATACGATTTTACTAAAAATCAAGAAAAGAAGAAAACCAAAAAGTTGAGATAACCGTTAATTAAAGCTATGGAATATGAGGAAAGCCTGTCAATTGACTTTGCACCTCATGCAAAAGTTAGTATTATTTTTTAGTTAAAGAATTAATTAGATTTTGGTACTAATTTCATCCAGACGTAATAGCGGTTTATAGTAAATTATGAGAGCGAGGTTATTTGAGCAAAAGTTGACAAGGGTTAAAAAAGCATTTGCCATAATTATGCTTAGTGCATTTATGGCAACTGGAATTATTTCCTGTAGTAACAACAAAAGTGTATTGGTAACAGAAATAAAAGTTACTCCTCCTAGCCGTCGAATTGGTACATCGAAAGCTGGGGATTTTTATATTCAGGGGCAAAGTCAGCATGTAAAAGGAGACTCACAAGCAGCGATCGCATCTTTTACGCAAGCAATTAGTCTTAATCCTAACTATGCTGAGGCTTACAATAGCCGAGGACTTGCTTATTTTGATTTGGGCAACCAACAGGGAGCGATCGCCGATTATAACGAAGCGATTCGCATCAATCCCAACTTTGCCCAACCGTATAATAACCGAGGAAATGCCCGTGCTGCTCAGGGAGACAGCAACAACGCGATCGCCGATTACACTGAAGCCATTCGGATTAACCCTAACTATGCTGAAGCTTACAATAATCGGGGAAACGCTCGTTCAGTCATGAAAGACATAAATGGGGCAATTGATGATTTCGATCAAGCGATTCTCCTCGATTCTAGATATGCCATAGCTTACAATAACCGGGGTAACGCCCGCGCTGCCAACGGAGATCCTCAAGCAGCGATCGCCGATTATAACGAAGCGATTCGCCTCAATCCCAACTTTGCCCCAGCATATAATAACCGAGGCAACGCCCGCGCCGCAAATAATGATAAACAAGGAGCGATCGCGGACTTGCAACGCGCTGCAACCATCTTTGAGCGAGAAAACAATCGACAATTATACCAAGAAGTGATGAACAATCTCAAAGAATTGGGGCAGTAGAAGAATTCAGGAGTCAGGAGTCAGGAGACGGAAGTAAAAAAGGCTTTTCATCTGGTTTGTAGACCAAAACACTCTACCTCACGCGCTTTGCAATCGGCTGTAAAAGAAAAAAGTTGGCGATCGCTCCCTATTCTTCAATAGCAGGAGTGCGGAGGTTTTCTACCAGCAGTTGAATTTCTGCTGGAGGAGGAGGAGTCAAGCGAGAAACTACCAGAGTAACAGCTAAGTTGATTAACATACCCAAAGTGCCAATTCCTTCTGGAGAAACTCCGAAAAACCAAGGTTCAATACCTGCAAACTTCACGCCGACGATGTAAAATATTGTAAAGATTAAACCGCTCAACATACCAGCGATCGCTCCGTAAGAATTGGTGCGCTTGTCGAAAATTCCCAAGAAAATCACTGGAAAGAAGCTAGCAGCTGCCAAACCGAAAGCAAAAGCCACCACCTCACTGACAAATCCCGGTGGATTTACCCCAAAGTAGCCAGCAAGGACAAGGGAGAAACCTACCATGATGCGCCCAACAAACACCCGTTTTTCTTCTGATGCTGTTGAATCTATCATACGGTAGTAGACATCATGGGCAATAGAACTAGAAATTACTAGTAACAGACCTGATGCCGTAGACAAGGCAGCTGCCAACCCACCAGCTGCTACTAAGGCAATCACCCAAGGAGCAAGTTTCGCCACTTCTGGGGTAGAAAGCACAATAATATCTCGGTCAATTTGAATTTCGTTGGTGTCTTTATTTGGAGTTAACTGAAGACGCCCATCTTTATTTTTGTCATCAAAGGCTAGCAGTCCTGTTTTTTCCCATTTTCTCGCCCAGTCTAGCTGCTGCACTTCCGCAAGCGTATGATTGTGCAGAGAATCGATTAAGTTGTAGCGGGCAAACATCGAGAGTGCAGGAGCCGTAGTATAAAGAATAGCAATGAACAACAGCGCCCAACCAGCAGAGTAGCGGGCTGCACGTACACTCTTTACGGTGTAAAATCTAACGATGATATGGGGTAAGCCAGCAGTACCTACCATTAGCGCAATCGTGGTGAACAGCACATCGAGCATCGACTTGTTCACAAATGGCTGAGTATACTCTTTAAACCCCAAGTCAACCTGGATTTTATTCAGCTTGTCGGCAACATCACTAAAGGTAAATGCCAGTTGGGGAACAGGATTACCTGTAAGTAACCAGGCGATCGCTATAGCGGGAATCAGGTAAGCAAAAATCAAAACACAGTACTGTGCCACTTGCGTCCAGGTGATGCCTTTCATGCCTCCCAGCACCGAAAAAAAGCCGACAATCACCATGCCGATAATTACACCTGTATTAATATCTACTTGTAAAAAGCGACTGAAAACAATTCCTACGCCTCGCATTTGTCCAGCAACGTAAGTAAGGGAGACAAAAATTGCTGCAATAACTGCTACCATACGAGCGACATTCGAGTAATAGCGATCGCCCACGAAATCCGGCACCGTATACTTACCAAATTTACGCAAGTAGGGAGCTAAAAGCAATGCTAACAGCACATATCCGCCAGTCCAGCCCATCAGATAAATAGAACCGTCGTAGCCCAAAAAAGAAATCAGTCCTGCCATTGAAATAAACGAGGCAGCGGACATCCAATCAGCGGCAGTAGCTGCACCATTCGCGATTGAAGGTATACCTTGACCTGCAACAAAAAAGTCTTTAGTATCTTTAACTCGTGATTGCCAACCAATGTAAATATAGATGAGGAAGGAAATTCCAACTAACAAAATCGTCCAAATTTCAACTGACACAGATTTTCCTCACTTCCTGGTATTATACTTGCGGTCTAGCTTGTCCATTTGGAAGGCGTAAATGAAAATCAATGCGACAAATATGAGGATTGATCCTTGTTGTGCCATCCAAAAGCCAAAGGGTACACCAAAAAAGCGGATTGCATTTAATGGTTGAACCAACAAAATACTAAAAACTAACGAAGCCAATGCCCAGACTATTAAAAGATTACGGATTAAAGCAGTATTAGCACGCCAATAAGACCGACGTTGATGTTCATCCATTGTTTTTTATCGTAAGTGCATCACAAACGAAAATGACATAAATCATCACGCAACAATCATGTTTTAGGTTGCGTAAGAAGATTAGGTCAGATTTTCTCATTGAATATCAATAATTTCACATTTTCTTCAGAATTCTTAGTTAATTTTCTGGTTGTTAGGAAAAATAAATTAAAAAATTTGGGGATAAACTCAAAGATTCAGGCGATCGCTTGCTTACCTAGGAAAAAGGTTATAATTAGCACAAAATCTTGTTGCTATCTGCCTTGCGCTAAGTCTAATTCATGACCAAGCACGCTAATCAACCTTTCTTAGCATTCCTGAAAGTTACTGTATTGGGAGTTTCATTTCCCTTGTTGTTGACAAGTCACAATTGGGTGCAGGCGAACACTAAGCAGGATAATATCTTAATATACGCTCAAACACCTGCCAAGTCTACACCCCAAGCCAGTCAACCTGCTGAAGTTAAAAAGACTACACCGACACAGCAGGAAAAGCAGGAGAAAGGGGAAAAATCTGATGATGAGAAAAAGTCGGATCTGCCCTTGACTGTAGTGCTGGCAATTCTTGGAGGTGTTGGAGTTTTGTACGTGGGAGTTCTTTGGTTCTCTCCTCTCTGGCTACTACGGCTACCTGCGGAACTGAAGGTTCCTAAGTTAGGAATGATTCCAGAATTCAAATTACCGCTTGGTTTTGTAATTTGGCTCAAATACCGTCCCAGAGTGCTGGATGCTTGGGTTGAGAAACACATTGATACTTTCGATAAAAAATTCCAGGAGAATGAAACCGTTGATGAGCGCAAAGATTACGTTTCTCTGCCTGTGGAGTTAAATAAGCAGGAGATTGAAGAACTGACAACGGAAGACTTGAGGAAAACTTTTGAAAAAGAAAAGCGCGTGCGACTGCTGATTTGGGGAGAGGGAGGTTCAGGAAAAACAACCATTGCTTGTCAGATTGCGAAATGGGCAATGATAAAGGACAAGTCCAAACGCCTGACTCAACACTTAATGTTACCAGTTTTAATTGAGCAAGAACTGAAATCGCACTCAGGGGAAGGCATGAAGCCTTTGATGGAAGACATTGTAGGACAAATCCAGGATCTGAGCGACGGGGAACAAAAGATTGTTGATGAATTGCTAGTAGAACAACTTTTACGAAAACGCCGGATTCTCTTGATTGTCGATCATTTCTCGGAAATGAGTCAACAAACCCGTGAAAAGATTAATCCGGAAGTTCCAGAGTTTCCAGCGAATGCTTTGGTAATCACCTCACGAATTGAAGAAAAATTTAACGGAATTGACAACAAGATTACGACTCTCCGGTTCGATGGCGGGAAGTTAGCATATTTTATCGAGCAGTATTTGAAACAGTGCCAAAAGTGGGAACTTTTTCAGGAGAATCAACAAGAGTTTTTGCAAGAATGTGCCCAACTTGCAGGGATAGTGGGTGATAAGAAAACAATTACAGTTTTGCTGGCTAAACTGTATGCAGAGCGAATGATTAATGCTAAGGAGAATTCATCACTCAGGGAGCGTTCCCTTGATAATATCCCTGACTTGATAATTGACCACTTAAAAAAGCTTAATCGGGAAGTGGAAAGACTGACGAATGAGGAATACCATACACTTGAATTCGATGCCAAGCTTATTGCTTGGAAATGTCTTGAGCAGCACTATAAGCCAAGTTATGTAGAGCGTGAGTCTGTGATTGTTGCCTTGGGAGAAAAAAAAGCTGATAACTCCCTTGAGCATTTTGAGAAAAAACTCCATTTAATTAAGTCAGGAAAATCAGGCACAATTAGGTTTGCTCTAGACCCTTTGGCTGAATATTTAGCAGGACTATACTTAGTAGAAAATTACAATCAAAAAGAAGCAAGCTGGCGCGAATTTATCGCAAAAGTAGACTCAAATCCAGACAAACGGGAAGAAAATAAAGGTTTTCTGCTAGCAGTGAGAGACTGCTGTCTGGCAAAAGGTACAGAAGCGAAAGTACCCAGTTTCGTAGCTGAGGAACTAGGCAAACTCGCAGGGCTAGATTTGGAAGCGTTAAAGCAAGAACAACTAAAGCGACGCATTCGACGCCTAACCAATGACCTGTTTGTTCCAGAGGTGGAAGATAAGCGACGTGCCGTTGAAGAATTAAGGAAAATGGCAGCAACAGCTAAATCTGCGGTTGATGGTCTTCTCATGGCCCTGAAAAATGATAATTATGGTGTGCGTCTTCGTGCCGCTCAGGCGTTGGGCAACTTAGGTAATCCCTCAGAGTCAGTACTGCAAGGACTTGTGGCGTGTCTGAAAGATGATACTTATGATGTGCGTTATTATGCCGCTGAGGCATTGGGCAAGTTAGGTAACACCTCCGAGTCGGTACTGCAAGCGCTTCTGGCGTGTCTGAAAGATGATAATTATGATGTGCGTTCTTATGCTGCCGCTGAGGCATTAGGCAAATTAGGTAACACCTCAGAATCGGTACTGCAAGCGCTTGTGGGGTGTCTGAAAGATGATAATCATTATGTGCGTGGTAGTGCCGCTGAGGCGTTGGGCAAGTTAGGTAACACCTCAGAGTCAGTACTGCAAGGGCTTCTGGCGTGTCTGAAAGATGATAATGATTATGTGCGTCTTCGTGTTGCTGAGGCGTTGGGCAAGTTAGGTAACACCTCAGAGTCAGTACTGCAAGGGCTTGAGGGGTGTCTGAAAGATGATAATCATTATGTGCGTGGTAGTGCCGCTGAGGCGTTGGAAAGATTGGCTAAACCGTCTGAGGACATTTAGTGATTAAATTAACCACGTATTTGGCAGAACAGATTTACCTGTATCTCATTTATTTACAATTTTTACCTAATTTTTCTCCTCCAGCACTAATGTAGAATCAGCCGATCGCCCAAATTCTTCAGGTGCATATTGCAAATGTACTTTCGCACCCGGATAAAGAAATGTGCCAGGTGTCACGGAACGCACTAAATAATGAAGGCTATAAACGCCTGGATCTAAATGGTCGGCATAGGCGATAATGCGATCGCGATAAATTGTCTTAAAGTTAAGTTGCCAACTGTCGGCTTTTGCTTTTAAGGCTGATGTGGCAGTTTGAAAGCTTTGATCGACAGCTTCAAATCCCGCTGGTAGGGGATCGCTAATCACCACATGATCTACTCTATGATCGGCAATAACTTCTAAATTAATATCTAATACCTGTCCTGTCTCTATTGTCAAGGGCTTATCAAAAGCGTAAAGTCCTATTTTTTGCAACACTTTTTCGTCACCGACACGGCTAATTTCTCGCGATATCCGTAAACCGTTAAATCTTCCTGGTTGATTTCCTGGCAAGCGATAGCGATAGGTAACTAGATAGTGTAATTTGCCTGAACCTGATTTTTGCAGAGTTAAATCATGACGTCCGCGAGGTAAGTTAGCGATCGCTACATTTAGCTGTAAACTAGGATTACGGTATCCTTCAAACCGACTTTCTCCGATTTTCTTACCAGCTAATTTCACAGTCGCAAGAAAATTTGGCGGTGTTGGTTGCAGTTTGCTATATTCCACCAAAGCTGTCAGCGCTTGGGCATTGTTATAACTACTTTGCCATGTCCCATTGCGTCGCAGTGTTAAAAGGCTTTGAAATAACTTATCGATCACTTCTGGTTTGGCTTTGGCAGCGATAAATAACCGTAAAGCTTGCGCTTGTGCGGTTGTCGGTGAACTCATCCATCCCCAACTGCTGGGTAAATTTATAACTGCTGTGCGACCAGTTTCATATATATTTTGTTGTAACTGCTGTAAAAGTTGTTTAGATTCATCTTGCCATTCGGGAAACTGAGATAGATATCGCGTTAATTTAATTTGCGTTACTAAATCAAAAGCGTTGCGTTGTTGGTAAATATCTGTCAAAAAGCTATTGCGTTTATCGCCAAATTGTGCGAGAGCAATTAAAGCATTAAGTTGGATTTGGCTTTTACAGGGTTGCTGTTTACAAAACTCAAATTGTCCGGGGTTGGCGAGGATTTTCTGCAAATAACCCTTGAGGCGTGGTATCATCCCTGAATCTACATTTGCTTTCGCCAAAGACTCAGCCACATAAAGAGAAATCCAAGGATCTGATTTTTCTTGTCCTGGGTAAGCTGCAAAACCACCATCGGCAAGTTGGAGTTTTTGCAATTGGGCGATCGCTTGGGTTGATTCTTTGGTAAAGTTAAATTCTCGGATTTGACTGTATTTGTCTGAGAGTGTTTGCAGATTAGCGGCAATTATCAACTTACTCGCAGCTGGTTCCGCAAAGGGTAAATCATCATCTTCTATAACTTGTTTTGCGGGTGCTTTAATTTCCGGAATCAGAGTACTCGCTAATTGAATGTCTAAACCTCCCGCTTCGGGGAAGACATTTTTATCGACATTCAAAGGAATTTTGACTTGATTTGCAGTGACACCAGTTTCGACAACTTCTTCTGTAATTTCCAGCGGTTTAATTTCCAAAGGTACTTCAAAAGCATCAGCGTTGCGATTTAGTTGAGTGGTAAAGCGGATTTTACTTTCACCAACACTGGAAGCGACAATAGGAAAGCGATAAGCAGAAGTAGCTGATTGAGTCTGGGTTTGTAAAGAAACGGCTGTGGGATTTTTGCCTTCAAAGTTGATTGTACCGCTAACTGCACCATCAATTGTCAAAGTACCAGATGTGCCAGTGTTGTTAGTTACCGATAAACCAGCAAGAAGGCGATCGCCTGGACGCGCAAATTGTGGCAATATTGGATTAGTTAGCAGTGGTTTTGTGGTGATAAACGTCGTTTCCCCATTACCAAAACGCAGATTTCCATCAGTAGCTACAGCCATTACTCGCCATGTAGTTAAGTTATCTGGTAATTTAAAGCTTATCTGTGCCTTACCATCAGCGTCTGTAATTATATTGTTATAGTAAGCTAAAGCTTGAAAATCTGTACGGATGCGGGTATTTGCTGCACCAGATGAGAATCCACCTCCATAACCCCAACCTTTCGGTTTAGCTACAGCATTTTGTTCGACCACCACATTTTGACGATTATCACTAAAGCGGGTAGATATTGGTTGTTCAGCATAAACCGTATTTACCAAATCTGGGGGACGATAACCAGAAAGTTGTAACACTGCTTCATTCACCACCATGACGGTGAATTGTCCTTTGGTGGGATTTCCTTGATTATCCTTTAATTCCAATTGAACCGTTTCTGACGCACCAGGTTCTAATGAAGTTTGCAAAGGTGTAACTTGCAGCTTTAAATATTTATCTGACAAATTAACTTTAAAAGGTGCAAAGCCAATTTTTCCTAAATTATTTAAACTTCCTGGTTCCAATTTATTCAGAGAAACACCCTGACGTACCAACACAGCTTCAACTGCTGCATTTGGTAGCATTTCCGGTGTAACTTTAAATTGAATTTGTGGCGCTCCGCCCTTAACTTTGGTAATCTGTTGAAAGATAGGTTTATCTTTGACAACAGCAAAGTACAATTCTCCTTCTGGATAAGGAGATTGAATCAATGCAGTAGCAGTTTCACCGACTTTAAACTCTTTTTTATCAAGTTTGACCTCCAACTTATCTTTTTCACCTTCACCCCAAAGCACCGGATTTTCCCCAGTTGCCCAAATTTGCAAATCTGTAGCACTTGAATCATCTTTCGCATCGCTAAAATTAGCTTGAATTCTGTAAGAACCGGATTCAGTGGGTGTTAAAGTTACAGATTGAGGACTTTTACCAGATGTAACTTCTATTTTTCCAACCGTCTTATATTCAACTTGATTTTTCGCAGTTTTACTCCCTTCCACCACTTGAGTTAAACTGCTGTATTTCATCTGCTGCAATTCCAGCCTAATGCGTTGACCTTCCAGTACTTTTCCCGTAAAGTCAGAAACGATAACTTGAATTGGAAAAGCTTTCCCAGCTTCAGCCACAAAGTTGCTTTTTAAACCGATGAGACGATTACTTGGCAAAGCTGTAAAAGTCTGAGAATTCGCTACAGATAAATTAGAAACATCTGCAACTTCAACATCCACCCGATAAATCATCGGATAAGGCAATTTTCCCACATTTACAATTTGACTACTTTTACCATTAGCATCTAGCTGAGTATCAGCTTGTAAAACATCGCTTGGTAAAGAAGGAGATTCTTCTGGGAAAAGCCATTGTCTACCAAAACTGAATTCCTCCCAACTTTTAGAGATAAAATTAGTCTGATTTCTCGTGACAAAATATTTTGCCTTTCCTTGTTCCACAGGTGAACCGAAAAGATAATTACTTGTGGTTTTCGCTGCAATATTATCACCAGCTAAAGCAAATTGCTTATCTAAAGCTAGTTCAACTTTAAAATTTGGCGGTTTAAATTCAGCTACGCGAAATTCTCCAGAAATTTGATGTCCGTTTTTCCCCTTCGCTTGAATTGTATAATAACCTAATTTTTGATTGCTCTTGATAGGGACTTCTAAAGAAAATGTACCAAACTCATTAGTTGTTTGCGTACCTAAATCTGTCTTTTGCCCATCTGGATTTATAAGATTTAATTGGTAAGCTGCATTTTTATCTTGCTGAATGATGCCATTTTGCAAATAATCAGCAAAGCCAGTAAAATAAGCTTTCTCACTGGGTTGATACAACTGCCTATCAGAAAAAATTACCCCGCGTGATTCTGGTTGACCATTTTGCCAACCTGCATCAATACCGTAACCATAACTACCGCTATATTCATCAGTGCGTGTAAATGCCCAATCTTGATTTTCACGCGCTACTACTAATAGTTGTGGCGATTTTGTAAAAGTCTGACTTTGAGCATAACATGACTGCAAATCTAAACGATTGAGCTTTAAATTTCCATTTTCATCAGTTTTACTTGATGCACAAGGTATCGGTTGCGGACGAGATTTTGCATTGAATTTTGATTCATAAATTTCCACAGCAGCACCTTTTACAGGTGATCCATCAGCAAGATGATGAACCCGAATTAAACTCGATTCCGGAAACCACTGCGAAAATACACCCAAATTCGTCAATTGAACTAACCCATAACTCGTAGGTTCTCTCCAAAGTTCTTTATTATTCTCTTGATATTTATTAGTGCGTCCCTGTACTCCATAAGCTAGCATTCCTGTAGAAGCACCAAGCTTTTCTCGTAAAGGAATACTCAAATCAGCTGATTGATTCTTCTTTGCAGCTATTTTAAAGCTTTGCCATTCCGATGATTTAGGTAATAAATCATTCCCACTGTTGAAATAAACTAAATCTCTTGGTTGAACTACTTTATAAGCAGCTTTATATTTTGATTCAGGCAAGTTGACTGTATTAATATTTAGTTGTAAATTATTACCCGCTGGGAAAATATTTAATCCATCAGGAACCCAAATATCCCCCGCTAAATCTCCAGTATCATAATTGACGGTAACTGGTTTACCTAAAATCTGCCCAAATTTATCTTTGAGATTTGCACCAATCGTGATTTTATAATGAGTTGCAGGTTTTAAAGCATAAGGATTGATACTTACAAGTTTATCTTGGTCATTCACTTGAATAATTCGAGAAATGTCTTGCGGTGCAGGATTAATTTTAATGTTTTCAATAGCCGAATCAGCTACTAAGACGTTATTAAATTCTAGCTGTGGACTACCTTGAATAAATCTGCCATATGTTCCACCAGCATCAGGTTGTCCGTAAAATTTAATTCCTTGAAATGTCAATGGGGAATAAGTCGTTAACTTACTGACAAACTCTTTGTCACTTAATAGATTACCATAAGCCGGACGCACACCGGGAGAAAATTGCAAGCGATAACGAGTTGCTTTTTCTAGGTTTTGCTGCGGAATCAAGTTATAAACCCAATTGCGTGCTGAAGCATCAAATTTTTGTAGGGGTTCTTCAGTTTCTTGCAGTTTTTCTTCTTTAGCTAAATCAACTTTGAAACGTACACCCTGCTTTTTACCTTCAGAAAGAAGTTGCAAATGCTTTTCCACTGAAGCTAAATTTAGTTCTACATTTGATGTAAATTGTAATTTTTGTTTTAAATCAATCGATTCTTCAGCTTTTTCGATAGGGTTAGCACCTGGTAAATTACTTAAATTGATTAGTTCGGTGTTGAAAGTCCAAGCTAAATATTTATCAAGACGATGTTTTTTTAAGTCTGATAAACCAGCTTTGAGAGTAACTTGAAATCGTGTGGCTTTTGGTAGTGCTTTATCAGCTTTAAATCCGACCATACGCGGTGTCAAAAATCGGAAATGACCGGGTAAAGGTGGTGTAAGTTCAAATTTTTGTAACAAACTTTCTTGTTCTGGGTTATCAAGGCTTTCAAGAGGAATTAAAGCTTCTTTAAAACGGATACGAGTTTGCTGAAGAGGTTTAGCGTCTCCTAGTGGACTAATTTGTTCAATCCAATCTGGTAAAATCGGTGGACTTAGTGCGGAAACTTCTGGAAGTTGTTCTTTACCTGGAGCGATACCAATGAAATTACACCCTGTTATTCCTATTACGAATGTTAGGATAAGCAGGGACTGCATTATTCTTATGAGCATGTGAAAAAATTAAAATAAGGTAATGTGGCACTTTATAAATGCTAGTGATTGTGACAAAAATGGTATGGATTATTTAGACAACCAATTTTGTCTGATTGTTTTCGAAAAATATTACAAATCTTAATAACTAAAGTTAGGTAAATGAGTATAGGTAAAAGTAAGTTTTTAGCAAGAGCTTTAGCCGTTAAATCTATTATTATGAAGGCTAAAGCCCTGACTACGGTTATCGTAATCCTGCTATTATGCGTGACAGTACGCTTATTGCCATATTTCGCGCCAATTCGTACCGCAGATATTACCCAAGATAAACAAGCGATCGCCTTTACAGATCGCAATGGGCTATTATTGGGAACACTACTCACGCGAGATAGCGAACATACCGCAGTCGTACCATTAAATCAAGTTTCTCCCCAATTTATCCAAGCTATTCTCGCAGCGGAAGATAGTACATTTTATCACCACGGCGCACTAGATTTAAAAGCGATCGCTCGCGCTATCAAAGACGCAATTCACGCCAAACGAATAGTTTCCGGTGCTTCTACCATCACCATGCAACTAGCGCGGATGTTGAATTCACTACCCCGCACTGTATCAGGTAAAACTCAAGAAATTTGGTTATCTTGGCGATTAACAGCCGGAATGAATAAAGATGATATCCTCAGTGCATACATCAATCGTTTACCAATGGGAGGAAATATCTATGGTGTAGAAGCTGCATCTCGCATCTACTTTTCCATACCTGCAAGCGATTTGAATTTAGCACAAGCGAGTTTCTTAGCTGCTATCCCCAATAATCCTACTTACTTTAATCCTTACGAACATTATCAACGCTTAAAACAGCGGCAAAAATACGTCCTTAATCGGATGATACAGGATGGGTATATCCAGAAGGCGATCGCAGAACGCGCATACGCCGAAAAAGTTATATTTGCGTCTCGTCAACCGGGAATCATTGCTGCACCACACTTTTTATTTTGGCTATCAAGTCAAATCCCTACATCGCTTAACAAATCTTCATCTCCCATCCGCACTACCATAAATCTCCTTTTACAGCAGTTTGTCGAAGCACAGGTACAGCAAGTACTTACCAACCTCGCTGCTAACAACGTTCATGATGCAGCTGCTTTAGTAATTAACAACCACACCGGGGAAGTTTTGGCTTATGTCGGTTCGCCGGATTATTTTAATGAAGCTAAACTCGGACGTAATGATGGAGTTCAGGCGCTACGTCAACCAGGATCTACACTCAAGCCGTTTTTGTATGAGTTAGCTTTAGAAAAAGCTATAATTCGCCCTAATTCTATTTTAGCAGATGTGCCCGCAAACTACGCAATTCCTGGGGCGAAACTTTACAGTCCTACAGATTATACCCGAAGCTTTACTGGACCAGTACGGGTGCGCGTTGCTTTAGCGAATTCGCTCAATGTACCAGCAGTCAGGGTGTTAGAAAAGGTTGGTGTGCAGACTTTTCTCAATCGTTTGCGTGACTTGGGGTTTGCACACTTAACTCAGCCCGCAGAATATTATGGGTTGGGGTTGACTCTTGGTAGTGGCGAAGTCAGTTTATGGGAGTTAGCTAAAGCTTATGTAAGTATGGCACGATTTGGGTCAGCTATACCTTTAGTGAGTATGTTTGCTCCAGTTTCTAGTTTGGACGCAATTAATCGCGTCACTACGACAACAACGTGGGAATTGATTGTTGACATGTTGAGCGATCGCTATGCCCGTGCTACAGCTTTTGGTGTAGACTCAGTATTAAATTTACCATTTCCCGCAGCGGTAAAAACAGGCACATCTTCTAATTTTCGCGATACATGGACTGTCGGCTTTTCTAGCGATTACACAGTGGCTACCTGGGTAGGTAATTTCGATGGGGAACCGATGCGCCAAATTTCTGGAGTTACCGGCGCAGCACCTTTGTGGAATCAAATAATGTTATATTTGCACTCCTCACAACAACCAGCTAATTTTCCCCCTCCAGAAGGGATGGTAAAACTACCTATGTGTGCAATTTCTGGGTTAAAACCTACACCAAATTGCACCTCAGTTGTGGAAGAATATTTCTATCCAGAAGATAAAAGCAGTTATGAACGTCTTCAGTTCAATTTACCCGCTGAATATGATGAATGGTTAGCAAGACAAAATCAATTCAATTTAGCTTCTGACAACTTCAAAATTTTATCGCCTCATAATCGCGATTTATTCTTATTATATCCAGGTGAAGAAGGAAAGCAAAAATTAGAATTTAAGCTCGCGGGAATATCATCTACCCCTGTAGAATGGCGGTTGAATGGTGAAAAGTTAGATACATCAGCGAGTGCGTTCTTTTGGACTTTATCCCCCGGAAACTGGACTTTATCAGCAAAAAGTGGTGAAATCAGCGACAAAGTAACTTTTCAAGTCCAGTTAGCTACTATTAACCCCACACGTCGCGGCTTTTCTGTGGTTAATCCCACAAAATCTCAGCCGTGAAATTTAGAAACCCGACTTTTTCGAGAAGTTGGGTTTCTGTGCCACGTGAATTTTCACAATGAAAATAGAATTAATATATTTATCAAGAGATAATATCAAGGTTTGACAAGCCAGAAATTTATTTTCTGTTTTTTTCAGGAAAAAGCTATCTAAAGAGTGAAGAGATAAATAAAGCCATAGGCTTTAATTGGAAATTAGGAGATGCCACTGTGATTTCTTCGGTAAGAGTAACTAAAATCTCAGTGGCAGCATGAGGTAAATCAAATGGCAACCACACAAACTAGCTCAAACAAATCAGAAAAAAAATCAGCCAAGAAGAAACAGTCTCTTCATCATACAGATATTGGTACTCCTAAAGTACCAGTTCGCCAACGCAAAACGAACCAGCAACATGAAGCCTTAAGTGACTGGAACCATGCAAGTTAGTGTACAAAAATATGGTGTTTGCTGGCTCTATGCTGGATAGTTTATGCACCATAGCTTTTTGTACCTTCACTGTTTAATATTCACCTCTTGCATGTAATTTCCTGGCTGAAAATTGTCCAAGTTGGTAGCAGTTTTACTTTGGATGAATGAATTTGTCCACATAGCTTTTGCTATTGGTGCTGTAGCTACGTTTTGCTCTTGTCGAAGTTGCGATCGCCTAGTATCATCACTAGAAGTTTTAGCAGCTTGTAAACGCTGCTTTTGCGTATATTCCATTAGTTTAGCTTGAGCTTGAGCATAAATTTGAGTACCTTGGGGAACTTGTTGGAGAAACTCCACAGCACCATTAAAGTCACCCTCTGCTGCTTTGTTGTAAGCCTTTTGAACCAAGTAAGCTGCTCTAATTTGCTGCTTTTTATTGTACTCAGTTAACTTTTGTTCAACTACAGTTTTAGAAGAGCTTTCTTGAGGAATTTGCTGCAAGTAATTTAAAGCAGTGGAAAAATCTTTTTGACCTGCTCTCTCGTAAGCCTTGGCTAATAAGCCCTTTGACTCTACTTCAAGATTGGCGCGTGCCTGTTTAGCTAGTTTATCACTTTTCGATTGCCAATATAAAATATCGGGAACCTGAGCAGCAGTACGAAGTACATCTGTCCATCGATTTTCGTTAAAGGCTCTTTCAACAGCTTGATATCGTTGTGCTGCTACTTCCCATTGTTGTTGCCATTCGCCAATTGTGGCTTGAGCTTCTGAATAAACGTTGCTATTTGAGGGAATAGATCGCGCTAAAGCGATCGCTCCTTCTAAATTTCCCGCTTGATATTCTTCGGTTGCTTTATATAAAGCTTCTGCTTCTGAATAGGCTGGAGAATTATTGATTAAAGAATATACTCCAAATCCCATCACCAAGCAATTAGCTGCTAACCCTACTCTCATTCCTGTCACTGGAGAGGGTGATTTTATGAATTTAAACCGTCCTTCGGAGTTATCACTCTCTGTGGAGACAATATATTCTGCATCTAATATTTGTGACTCATCCAAAGGCATTTGCTTGAGCACTTGCAAAACCTCAACCACTGACTGAAAGCGGGTTTCGTGGTCGTAACGAATCATTCCGCTGAGGACAGCAGCTAGATAATCATTAACTGGCGTATTATTGAAACGCCAATAAATGTCATTTGTATAAGGATCTATTTTTAATTGTAGGGGTGTTAACCCAGTTAAAGCTTGGATGGCAATCATCCCCAAAGCATAAATATCGCTATTGGGCTGTGCTTGACTAATAAATTGTTCTGGGGGTATATATCCCAAAGACGTAGCGGCAAGGGAATTAATCGGCAATTCTCCATCTAAACCAAAATCAATCGGCTGGATTGAACCAAAATCGATGAGAACTAGCTTGCCGTCACAAGCGCGTCTGATCAAGTTTTCTGGTTTAACGTCGCAATGGATGACTCCTTGTAAGTGAACAAATTCGAGAATTTCGAGAACATCATTTAGAAATTGGATAACTTCGCTTTCACTCCAAAGTCGTCCCCATTGTTGACCCATCGGCAATTCAGCCGTCAATGCATGTCCTTCAATAAACTCTTGTACTAGATAAAATCTTTCATTTTCTTCAAAACAAGCAAGAAGTTCGGGAATCTGGTTATGGTGTCCCAACTGCTTAAGAGTTTCGGTTTCCGTGAGAAAGTGCAACCTGAGAGTATCCAAGTAACTCGGTTGAAAACTAGTTGCCTTTAGCTTTTTAACTACGCATTTTGGGTTTTCAGGGTGATCTATATCTACGGCGATGTATGTTTGTCCAAATACCCCCGCACCCAGGCTTTGAACGATTTGGTACCGCCCTTGTAGTACTTTACCGATCATGTATTGAGTCATGAGTTGGTTACTGAGTAAGTCGCTATTTAGGTTTTCGGACATTACCGGGTTTTTCCGGAAACCCTTATGAATTCTTAAATAGAGCGCTGATTCATTCGAGAATATTCTTTATAATTTCAGTATTATTATGCCTAAAGTAAATAAAAATTAGTGTCGTATTATACATGTAGACAAATAGGCATCAGGTATGAAATATTGCTCTTTTGTTGAATATGGGCATTATTCTTCACATTTCGACTATGCCAGTTTGGGTATCTGGTTTAATAAGTATTTTTACGAGTAGTTAAAATAAGTACTTAAAATAAACCCCTAGTCTCCAGCTTCGAGTTCCTCGTTTTCTTCCACCGCTTCAAATTTATCTTGCAACGGCTTGACTACTCGTGCGATCGCCTGTTGAATAAAAGCCTTAACAAATTCATCGCGCCGGTTAATTTGAAACTGTCGTTGTACTACTTCCGTCATCCCACCATCACCCCAATCTTGATCGTGACGGAAATACTCAATAAAGCTTTTACCAGCAATCCGAGTTAAATAAGCCGCTGTAACACCTTGAATTGCCCGACCGACAATAAACGTAGCAACATTAAGTTGCAATGCAGTTGAAAGTAATTGAATCGCTCCTTTGACAATACCCAAACTGGCAAGAGTTTTCGCTAAAGACAGAGCTAATTCTCGTCCGCGCTCCATATTCAACTCACTACCGTAAATTTTACCAATTTCTACAACCATTTGCGCGTTTACGGCAGCTGTAGCCAGCAAATCGACCATCGGTAAAGGTGTTACCGAAACTACACCAGCACCAATCCACTGAAACCGCTCGACAATTTTATCAGCTTGGCGGCGACGTTGAGCGTCGATGAGTTTCCGGGCTTCTTCTCCCAATCGCATTGATTGCAGCAAAATATTATCTGCCACCAAATCTTCACCTTCTGCCCGCAATATTGCAGCCATGCGCCGCAACAATGGTAAAATATCTGGTTCTGGCTGAAAAATTTCGCCATTTTCTAATTGTGCAGCTTCGGGATTAGCAGCGATCGCCACAACATCATTTGCTGCAATAAATCCGCGCACTCGTTGGCGTAACCGTGCAAGGATGGCTTCTTTATCCTCTTCGGTGTACATATCGATTTTGTTGAGAACTAGAAGCGATCGCTTACCAATTTCCGCCAAAGTTCGCAGCGGTTCATATTCAGAGCGCCGTAAATCATTATCCACCACAAACAACAGCAAATCAGCTTCAGTCGCCAGTTCTCGCGCTAATTGTTCGCGTTCGGTTCCCGCTACTCCCGCTTCTAAAATCCCCGGTGTATCCGTAATTAAAATTTTACGCTCTAATCCCTTCAACCTCAAACAATAAGTTTCTCCTACCTGAGTCGTTCCCATAGGCGCATCCACGCGTCCCACCATGCGTCCCATCACGCCATTTACCAAAGAAGTTTTACCAGCACTTCCTGTGCCAAATACTACAACTTGAATTTCGCCGCGTGCTAAGTTTGCCTCAATCTCACGCGATCGACTTAGTAACGCTTGCCTTTGCACTTCATCTTGAATTATTGATACCTGTTGCCGCACAGCTTGTAATGTGGAAGAAGCCGCTTCAGATTTCACAGCCGGAATTTCCGCCGCAGTGACACGACGTTTGCGTTGCGATCGCTTCTCACTTTTTTGAATTTTCAACACATAGTAGACAAAAGCGGCAATTAATGCACCAATCAAAACAACCAGTAGCAATAACAGCAAATTGCCCAAAAGCGGCGAATAAGACAGCTGCCAATAAAGGCGTGATAGGGAATCAATCAGCCACAGGCTTAGTCCTAAAATCAGGATTAGACCAACAATCAGCGTTACTATGCGCGAGAGAGGCATGGATGGCAAAGATTAATGAGTAAGTAGGCAGATGCTTTTCATCTTAATGGTTTCGGTTGTAGGGTGGGGGATTAGGTAAAGATGGGGGAGTGGGTACTTTATTAGCACTCAATATGTAAAAATTTGCATTTGATACGCTAAAAACAAAAGGAGAAAAAAGATTATGGGACTTTTTGAGCAAATTATTGGTGCTGTTGCCAATCCAAATCAACAAGGCAATATCGGACAAATAGGTAATATCATGAACACCGTGCAGCAACTGAGTAATACCACTGGGGCAGATTCCTCAACCATGCAATCGGTTTTCTCAATTATAGGCGGACAAGTACGTTCTGCTTTACAACAAAAGCGAAATACAGATGGTAATGAAGCAGCAGAAGCTGTAGTAAATCAATTTGGTGGTACTTCTCCCAATCCTTCAGCCGTTGCTTCGCTATTCTCATCTGGGATGCAGCAACAAATAGTTCAAACTGTTGCTCAACGTACTGGCTTAGATGCAAATATGATTCAAGGATTGCTACCTATAGTAGTTCCCATAGTGCTGAATGTGTTGAAATCTGGAGCAAACGCTCGAAATCCTCAAGGAGGAGGCAATTCGGTGCTGAATTCTTTCTTAGATGCTGACAACGATGGCGATGTTGATATTGCTGACGCAATGCAAATGGCTAATCGCTATATGGGAAGGTAATAAAGCGTAGACGCGTTTGCCCTTAGCGTTGCCGCAGTTTAGCGGCTTGTGGTTCGCGCAGCGTCTCGAAGAGAAGACATCACTATTATAAGTGCGTCAACTACTTAAATGAGTTAGCAAACAGCCAGATTTATTTCTTAATCTGGCTGTTTGCTTGCCCAAAAAACCAAAATGAATATGCGATCTACGCAAATGAGAAAACAAACTGGAGTTTGAGAAAGCAATATGCCTGTTTGCTTGCTAAATCTACCTAAATGAGAAAGCAAACTCAGGTTTGAGAAAGCATTTAAGCTTTTTGCTTGCTGAATCTACTGAAATGAGAAAGCAATCAGGCTTTTTGAGAAAGCATTTAAGCTTTTTGCTTGCTGAATCTACTGAAATGAGAAAGCAATCAGGCTTTTTGAGAAAGCATTTGAGCAAAATGAGAAAGCATTTAAGTATTTTGCTCATTAAATTCGACTTTAATTTATTTTTTCGATGAAGTAACTAAATATGTTTATCGTGAGGAGAGGGAATTATTAAGTATGACTGAGATGGAATAATCTATTTAATAGTGCGATCGCCAAAGTTCCCTAATTACTGGTTTATTGCATCTGGTAGAATTAGAGCGCAATTTAGACAAGGTTCTATTTTTAGAATACAGTTAGCGATCGCTCATGACGATAGCGCATAGTAGCGATGGGGAATCCAAGCACCCTCCCCAATGCCCAATGCCCAATGCCCAATGCCCAATTCCTAACACCCAACTATGTTCATCACCTTAATTGCAGACTACGGAAACGGCGATCCGGCTTTTGCTGAGGTTACGCAGCGTTTATTAACGGAATTACCGCAAGCGCAAATCAATTTAGTTTCAGCCCCAGCTTTTAGTACCCTTGCTACTGGCTTTTGGATTGCTCAACTCGGTCTGAACCAAGGTCCCGAAGAACGCTTAATTTATCATAATTGTGCGCCCCGCCAAGATGATAAACAAGCCAGACGGGACAATGAAGGCGAGGGATTAACTTATGCTCTCCTATCCAATGGTGTTAAAGTCGTCGGTGTTAATGCTGGTTACACCCTCTCGTTTATCAAAGACTATGCACAAGACTTGCATATAGTCAAGGTTTCAAGAGGCGGTTCGCAATTTCGCTCGCGTGATGTATTCCCCAGTGCAGCCGGCGCAATTGGCAGAGGCGATTTAAGCGTTTTGGGAGAAGTCTTGAACAAAAGTGATGTTCCTGATGCACCAAGCGATCGCGTCGCTTGGATTGATGGTTACGGTAACATCAAAACTACCATTCCGGCAGATAGCATCAACCTCAAACCCGAAGCCAAAGTAATTATCCGCGTCGGTGATGTAGTGAGTGATGCAGTATACTCCGACGGCAGCTTTAAAGTGCCAGAAGGGACATTAGCCTTTGCACCGGGAAGTTCTGGTTGGTTAACACCTGATGGAAAGCGATCGATTCGTTGGATGGAATTATTTCTGCGCGGTGGTAATGCCTGGGAACGCTTCGGTAAACCGCGTGTGAATCAGTTAGTTACTTGTATTGGGTAATGGGGCATGGGGCATGGGGCATGGGGCATGGGGCATAGGGAATGGGGGATGGGGCATGGGTAATGATAAAAAACGCATTCCTAATTCTCAATGCCCATTGCCCATTGCCCAATGCCCCATCTCATCAATCCTTCAGCGGCAGAAAAATCGTTAACACTTCCCCATGCTGCGGACGCTGGCGGACAATAAGTTTGCCCCCAATTGCCTGAAACAAATGCTTTGTCGCAGAAAGGTTTAAGCTAATTACACCTGTCTCTGGTTGAAACATCAACAATTGACCTAAAGCCTTACGAATTGGCGGGGTTACGACTCCAAAGGTGTTTTCACTGTCTTTGCATTGAGTGTGGGGTGATAATTGTAACTTTAATTGATCGCCGGCAGGAATTACGTGTACTTGAATATGGCTACCAGCTGGTAAGCTGCGGGTAAAATTTTCCATCAAACCCGTGAGTACGCGATCGAGCATGGAAGGATTGCTTACCACCGTTGGTAATTGCTGCGGTAAGACAACATCCAAAGTCAAGTTACGGCGATTTGCGGTTTGTTGCCACCGGGGAATGCTCTGCTGTAAAACTTGATCTAGAGAAGTTGGTGTCAATTGAGTGCTGCTCGATTTCGCCGGCGCACAAGTTTCTAATTCTGCGGCTTTAAAGAGCAACTCCATACGATCAATTTGCTCTGTACACTCGTGATCGATAACTTCCAAACGCTTGATAGCGTTTGCTGGCAGAGTTTTCTGCTTCAACAGCAGACGAGTCATGGTGCGAATTGTTGTCAAGGGTGTGCGGACTTCGTGAGCAAAAGCTTGCAGCAATTCGACATCTGGACGGGACGAACGGTGAGCAGAGGCAGAAGAAGCGCAATTTTCCTTATCGTGTCGGCGATCGCCTTTTTCTTGTGGTAATTGCGTTAACAATAACTGACTAAATTGCATCAAAATGTGATAATCTGGTGCAACTGGTTCGTATTTTTGCACTAAAGAATTCAGTTCGGCGTAAAAATCTGGATTGTTCAGCATGACTCTCGCACCAAGCGATCGCCATGCCATCTGAACCACTTCTGGGTCAAAAGAAAAGGAAAACCTTTTCTTACCGCTATTATCTTCTGCTAAAACTAATACTAATCTAAATTTTTCTGTAAAAATTAAACAAAACTGCTCACTTGCCAACGGATCGGCAGCTAATAAAGGCAATACCGATTCATGAGGAGCAATTTCATCTGCCGTTACTGTGGTTGCAGTAGGCATCTGAAATGGCATCAATGCCAACGGGTTAAATGGTTTTGCTGTAAAAGTTATTGTTTGCAAGCTTTGAGTCAATCTTGGATCACTGAACAAAGGTGCCGGTGCAGCTAAAACTAATCCTTGGGTGGCATCAGTTGAAGTAGTTGCTAAAGTATTTAATAGCAACTGTTCAGTTGCGGCTAAACTGACGCACCACTGCCGGTCTGATGCAGCAGGTGAACATTCAGCCACGTTTGATTGACTTTCGGCTAAAATTTCACTCAGACTTGGCAAGATCCATTTGTACACAGGTTTTCACCTCTTAGTTCACTCAACGGCTGACAGCATCTATAAAAGACATCCCACTACGAGGTTATAGTCATTTGTGTACTGGCAACAGTCGTAGAACCGAACACTCTTAGGCGCAATTTCCCCTAGAACAGCGATTGAGTATTCATTGTGGCGAAAAAAGAGAGTTTATTTTCGTTTACCAAGAAAGAATTCAGGAGTTAGGAGTCAGGAGTCAGGAGTCAGGAGTTAGGAGTTAGGAGTGTTTTTATCTATAGTTAACCCCAAGAAATAATTATGAACAATTATTTACAAAACATTATAAGATAATGTCATTGAATAAGTAAGTATTTTTGCTCAGTAACCACAATGGCAGAACAATTCCCCTGGCTAACTGCGATAATCCTGCTGCCTGCCGTAGCTTCCTTACTAATTCCACTATTACCTGACAAAGAGGGTAAGTGGGTACGATGGTATGCATTAGGTGTTGCGATCGCAGATCTGATCTTGATATGCTACGCCTTTTGGAACAATTACGACGCAAGCAGCGCGACTTTCCAACTTGCAGAAAGTTATGCTTGGGTGCCTCAGTTAAGTCTAAACTGGGCTGTTTCTGTCGATGGGTTGTCAGCTCCTCTAGTTCTTTTAGCTGGATTTGTGACAACGCTTTCGATTTTTTCAGCTTGGCAAGTTGACCGCAGACCAAAACTCTTCTACGCGCTGATGTTAATGCTATATTCCGCGCAGATAGGAGTTTTTGTCGCTCAAGACTTGCTGCTGTTTTTCATTATGTGGGAAGTCGAACTAGTTCCCGTTTACCTACTAATTAATATTTGGGGTGGTGAAAAGCGTCGTTACGCAGCCACAAAATTCATTATTTACACCGCAGCAGCTTCTATTTTTATCCTCGTAGCTGCCTTGGGTATGGCACTCTCCGGGGGTAGTAATGTAACTTTTGATATAGCGCAACTTGCCCTCAAAGATTATCCCCTTGGCTTAGAACTCTTTTTGTATGCGGGATTGTTGATTGCATTCGGTGTCAAACTAGCTATTTTCCCCTTGCATACTTGGCTACCAGATGCTCACGGTGAAGCATCTTCACCCGTATCGATGGTTCTAGCAGGTGTACTTTTAAAAATGGGCGGATACGGATTAATTCGCCTAAATTTAGAACTTCTCCCCAACGCACATATTTACTTTGCACCGATTCTGGCAATTTTAGGTGTAGTTAACATTATCTACGGTGCGTTAAACTCGTTTGCCCAAACAAACATGAAACGTCGTCTTGCTTACTCTTCAGTATCCCACATGGGCTTTGTGCTGTTGGGTATTGCATCCTTTACCGATATTGGTATTAACGGTGCAATGTTGCAAATGATTTCCCACGGTTTGATTGCATCAGTATTATTCTTCTTAGCTGGTGTAACCTATGACCGCACCAAAACAATGGCAATGACTGACATGGGTGGAATTGGTCAGGTAATGCCCAAGGTATTCGCACTGTTTACAATCGCTGCAATGGCATCCTTAGCACTCCCTGGAATGAGCGGTTTTGCTAGCGAAATCTTGGTATTCGTCGGGGTGACAACCAGCGATATCTACAGTTCGACATTTTGCACGGTGACAGTATTCCTTGCCGCAGTTGGAGTAATTCTTACCCCGATTTACATGCTATCGATGTTGAAACAGGTATTTTACGGAACTGGTGCAGAACTCAAATGCAACATTGATGATCCTGGGGTAGAAAATCAAGAAGACGAAGCAAGTTGTTTTGGTACCGATTGCGTTATTCCCACCCAAGCTATTTACAGAGATGCAAGTCCGCGAGAAATATTAATTGCAGCTAGTTTCATCGTCTTGATTATTGCGATTGGCTTATATCCTAAATTCACAATGCAAATGTACGATGTAAAAACAGTTGCAGTTAACACTCAAGTTCGCCAAACTTACACGCAAATAGCTCAAACAAACCCTGGAATTTACGCAAATGGATTATTGACACCAAAAATTGCTGAAGTAGAAACAGCACAAATTTTAGGAATCGTCAAGTAAGACGTTGCTGAATTGAAAAATGAATCCTTGTAGATACATTTCTACAAGGACTTATGAATTAGAAATGACTTTATCACGTATTGTTGACTTACTTACCAGATACTTGCGACAGAATCTTTTTTCAAACAGTTAAATTTTCTTTATATCCTGGGGGAGAGGTAGATAAACCTACTTAGAGGGAATCTAGGTAGAAGAGGTGAAACTTCTGTTGACACCGCTTTTGTGCAAATAAAGATTCCATGCAAAGCAATTTAGTTAGGTTCCCCATCGCTGAGGCGTCGGGAAACATTGAACAAACACTTTCTAAAGCATCTACCAAGTACGATTGTGCGGAGCAGCAATTTAAACAGCTGCTGGCAACGGAGGATTTGGATAATAAACTGGATGCACAAGCATCTATAGTTAGTGAGTTTGAAGACACACTACAATCTGCAATTAGTGCTGCTTATGAAAAAGGCTATGATGATGCTCACCTTTTTTTACAGCGAGTTCTTTATGGTATCAATCGGCTAAAGCTGTTTTGGTATGACGATTTGCGGCACTATAATAATGAGCGATCGCTTTATCTATCCTCATTGCGTCAGCAAATTGAAGCAGCTTGGCAAAATTGGGAATTAGCACAAATCGATGTTGCTGCACTCCAACAAGTGGATGTGAAAGATGCATTAATTAAACGTGCTGCTGAGGATTTAGATCCACCGTTGTCGTCGGAAAGTCGCTACATTCGTGAGGAAATGAGCGTTCAGGGTTATTGTCACTTGTTAGCGATCGCCTCATTTGATGGTTTAGTTGAAGGTAGTCGGCTTTCCCGCATTTTGGGTGGTGCGGCAAATGAAGTGCAATGTACCCTGGTACGGGTATTGCTAGAAGAATACGGCAACGGGCGCTTATCTCGCAAGCACTCGACATTTTTCAAGGCAATGATGGCTGAGTTTGGTATGAATACCGAGCCAGAAGGATACTTCGATTTAGTGCCTTGGGAAGTGCTTGCCTGCGCTAATCATAACTTTTTGGTAACCGAGCGTAAGCGTTATTTCCTCCGCTATAGTGGCGGGTTAACTTATTTTGAAGTCGCAGGACCCGCAGCTTATAGGAATTATCTCACGGCGGCGCAACGACTGCAACTGTCGGAAGCGGCGATGGGTTATTGGGAACTGCACATTAAAGAAGACGAACGTCACGGACGTTGGATGCTCGATGATGTGGCTTTGCCTTTGGCAGAACAATATGCCGATGATGCGTGGGAATTGGTTCTGGGCTATGACCAAGAGAAATTGATGAGCGATCGCGCTGCTGGTGCTGTCGTGCGATCGATACGCGAGGCTGAACATTCCGGTTCACTCATCAAAGAAATAGAACAAGTTCAAAACTAAAAATTAAAGATGGCAAGTTTTCTCTTGCCTTTTTAGTTTTGTTTCTTAATTATGTAATTGGAAAGTTGCTCATAAAAATATTCCTTTAGTCACTAGTTACTAGCTAAAGGAACACTATTTTCTTGCTTTTATTAAGCGAGTAATTAAGTTTTTTCCTAGTCATATCATAAACTGCAATTACCATGAAAGACATTTTTGTTTGTCCCGAAGAATCTAATTTTTATTCCAATTGTTTGGAAAACCTTGTCATAAGAAATTGTCAAAATGAAGAGTCGGTTGTAGAATTTGGCTCTGGAGATGGCAGCCCCGTTATCAATTCATTATTAAGAAACAAATTTGATGGTGTAATACATGGATTTGAATTAAATACTTCGGCATGGAAAGCTGCTAATTCTACAATTGATGAATATAATCTCACGAATAAATACATAATCAATAATTCATGTTTGTTTAAATCATCTAAACCTAAAGCCGAGTATCTAATTGCTAATCCGCCATATTTACCTGCACCAGATAAAGATATATACATGCCATTGTTATTTGGCGGTACAGATGGAGCGGCAGTTACTAACGAGCTTTTGTCATTAGATTATGATAATGTCTTACTTTTAGTATCTAGCTATTCTAATCCAGAAAGTACGATTGAGAAGGGGAGAGAAAACGGCTACAGTGTTAATAATTTTGTCGTCTTACCGTTGAAATTTGGCTACTATAGTTCTGAGCCAAAAGTCAAAAAACACATCGAAGAATTAAGAAAACATAAAATGGCGTTTTATTCCGGTGATTATTACTTCTTAGCTGGAGTTTTATTTAAAAAAAGCCATGACTGTGATGTTGATTTATCTAGTGAATTAGCTCATGTAATGACCAGTCTGTAAGAATGGGGGCTAATATCGTGTCCGGTTAAAGACTTATCATTTAGACCGCAGGGGGCAGGGGGCAGGGGGAAAGAGGCTTTTAGGATTTTTCCACAGTGCGGTAATCATAAGTGATTAACGGGACTTGATATAATAAGCCACACCTTAAAAGGGTGAAGTTATACGAACAAAGCCCACTTTCGTGGGCTTTGTTTTTGTAGGTCTAGGCTTATAGCTTGAGGGCGCTATATTTACTTAGGTTTGACCAATCTTTATAATTTAGGTTGCGTGAGAGCGATCGCCTTTTTTATATACAGCAGGAAAGCAAGTTGCTCCAAGGTACAGTATTTAAAGAGTGAAAGCCAGATACAAAGCGTTTTTCACTTCGGAATTCTGACTTCTTCCTTCCTGAATTCTGCTGTATAATATTAAGTCTGCACCCAACACAAGCTGAGTATAGTTAATTTTTTTCATATCTCTCCTACTTTTAATTCATTATGAGAGAAAAAATTTTAGAAACACTCATCACTGCATTAGAACCAAAAGATTTTGTATTAGCTTTTTGGCAAGGAGGTTCAGCAGCGCATGGGTATACAGATGAATGGTCTGATTTAGATATTGAAGTAATTGTTAAAGATGATGAGGTTCAACAGACTTTTGATGCTGTAGAAGAAGCTTTACAAACAATTTCAGAAATTAGTTTGAAGTATAGAGTTCCCGAACCTACATGGCACGGTCACTCACAAACATTTTACCAGTTAGCAGAAGCCAATCCATTTTTGGTGATTGATTTTGCAGTTATGAAGCAAAGTAGCCGCAACGATTTTTTAGAAATCGAACGACATGGAAACGCGGTTATTGCATTTGATAAGGCTAATCTAGTTGTACCGAAAAATGTGAATCAATCCGAGCATTTTTCCCAAATGAAAGAAAGATTTACACATCAAAAAAAGCTCTTTAACTTTTTGCAAGTATTCGTCAAAAAAGAAATAAATCGCGGACATTTAGCGCAAGCGATCGCCAATTATCAATCATATACCCTGCGAAATTTAGTTGAACTTTTGGGAATGCTATATCGTCCCTACCGATACGATTTTACAATCAAGTATTTTAATCGAGATTTTCCATCTGAAGTTGTAGCGCGTGTAGAACCACTTTTTTGTATAACGGATTTGGCTGATTTGGCAAACAAACAGCAGCTTGCAGAGGAAATGTTCGCAGAAACTTTATCGCGTGTAGAAGAAGCGCTTGAAAAATATAAGTAGCCTTGATGAACTGTGACCCCATTTTGAAGATAGGTCAAGATGATACAAACAAATCTTTTCTACTTCAGTTAAGCTGACAACAGCAGTTTTAATTCCCAAAACAATGACGGCAAATAGTCCTACAATTCTCGCTTTAGACTTTGATGGTGTAATTTGCGACGGACTAATTGAATATTTTGAGGTAGCATGGCGTGCTTATTGTCAAGTATGGTTGCCAGCTAAACAAACGCCATCAGATGATTTAGCTTCTAGATTTTATCGGCTGAGACCTGTAATTGAAACAGGTTGGGAAATGCCCGTCTTAATTAAAGCTTTGGTAGCGGGAATTGATGATGAAAAGATTCTTCAGGAATGGGCAAGTATCGCTCAACAAATTTTGTTAGAAGACAAGCTACTGGCTAAAGAAATTGCCACTAAATTAGATAGCCTCCGGGATGAATGGATTGCCACAGATTTAGATGGTTGGCTGAGTCTGCATCGATTTTATCCGGGTGTAGTAGAAAAAATTAAAGCAACTCTCGCTAGTAAAATCAAGCTGTATATCGTCACTACCAAAGAAGGACGTTTTGTAGAGCAGTTATTGCAACAAGAAGGAGTTACTTTAGACAGAAATGCAATTTTTGGTAAAGAAGTCAAGCGTCCTAAATACGAAATTCTGCGAGAATTAATTCAGGCAGCACAGGAAAAAGCAGTTAGTTTATGGTTTGTAGAAGACAGAATTAAAACGTTACAGTTAGTCATACAGCAAACGGACTTGCAAAATGTCAAACTCTTTCTGGCAGACTGGGGTTATAATACTCAACCAGAAAGAAACGCGGCTGAAAACGATTCGCGAATTCAGCTAATATCACTTTCTCAGTTTGCTCAAGATTTTTCGGAATGGGTAGGGATTAGTGGTTAGTGGATAGTGGTAGAGACGCGAGAAACATCGCGTCTCTACAGGGGTTAGTAAAACAACTATTAACCAACAACTATCAACTAACTACTATCCACCAACTACTATCCACTAACAATTAACAAAACTTTATGCTTGACCTTACACAATTAGCGCGACAAATGCAAGGCTTAAGTCAGCATCTAACTTTAGAAGCTGCTGCAAGTCGTCAGCGTTTAGAATTGGCGCAACAACATCTCAAAAATGCTTATGATTGCCAAGATGATTTAGTACAGCGACAGGAAAAATGGCGCGATCGCATTATTTTTTCTAATGCTACCCCAGTTGAGCCTCTAGATGCCTGTATTGATATTCCGGTTCCGCCAAAGGTACATAGCGTTATTGCTACCGACGGTTCCCAAATTGCCCCCAACCACCACGAAATTGCTTACTGCTATCTTCTCAACATCGGCAGAGTCGTTTTGCACTACGGACAAAATCTTCATCCGCTTTTAGATAGTTTACCAGAAGTATTTTACCGCGCTGAAGATTTATATATGTCGCGGCAGTGGGGAATTCGTACTGAAGAATGGATGGGTTATCGACGTACTGCGAGTGAAACAACTGTGTTAGCAGAACTTGCTTGTGCAGAAAAGACGGAAGCACCAACCTTAGCAATGGTGGATGGTTCGTTAATTTACTGGTTTTTGGAACAGTTGCCGTTTGATGCACGCGATCGCATTTTACCCCCCATCCTCGAAGCTTGGAAGCAAATGCGCTCTGCTCAAATTCCCATCATGGGTTATCTCAGTGCTTCTCGCAACATTGAAGCGATGAACTTTTTACGTTTAACAGCTTGTTCTCACCCAGTACCTGATTGTAAAAGTTTTTGCCCAAATCAATTAGAAAAAGTACCCTGTAAAATATTTGAACCTTTACGAGATACTGCGCTTTGGTTAACTAAACTCAAACCAGGACAACGCAGCAATTTATGGCGTAGTAATGCCCACATTTTAGAACAGTATGAAGACCAAAAAATTTACTTTTGCTACGTCCACGTTGGTACCGAAATTGCTCGGATAGAAGTTCCGGCATGGGTAGCAGAAAATACCACTATGTTAGACCAAGCATTAGGATTGATGTTAGCACAAGTGCAAAAAGGATATGGGTATCCAGTAGCGATCGCGGAAGCGCATAATCAAGCTGTAGTCAAAGGTGGTGATAAAGCGCGTTTCTTCGCTTTATTGGAACAACAAATGATTAAAGCCGGCTTGAGAAATGTGGGCACTTCCTATAAAGAAGCCAGAAAACGCGGTAGTATCGCTTAATTTGACGCTAGTTGCTAAATTTTATGTAATATGCAGCAATGAGAGTGCCTAAACATCGTCCTCCCACCCATCCTGGGGAAATCCTACTTAAGGATTTTTTAGAGCCTTTTGCAATATCACAAACTGAACTTGCACAAGCAATTCACGTTCCCTATCAGCGAATCAATGAGCTAGTAAACCAAAAGCGTGGAGTAACACCAAGTACTGCCCTGCGGTTATCAAACTTTTTTGGAAACAGTGCTGAGTTTTGGTTAAATCTTCAACAAAATTGGGAACTGTACCACGTCCTTAAAGAAGAAGAGAAAGACCTTAACACAATACCAAGGTTCGAGCTTAAAGAAGATGAAAAAGTATCCATTTGACATTTATATTTTATTTGATACATGGGTGTGGGAGTGTCAATAGGCTAAAATAGAAAAGCTTTCAGTCCCTCTTGTTTTTCTATATGCCTCTGAGCGAAATTTTATCAACCGTCAGTCAACTTTCTCATCAAGATAAACTTCGGTTGATCCATTTTCTTCTTTTAGCAGTTGCGAAGGAAGAAGGATGTAACTTAGAACCTGTTGCAGATATTGAATCAGAGAGCGCACTTCTAAATCAAATATCATCAACTGAAGCTGTTGTATGGTCTCCTCAAGCAGATCATGAGGCAGTTCAAGCCTTGTCAGATATTCTGGTAGCAGCACAAGAGGCAGCTAATTGTTAATGGTCAACGTTTTTCATTCACAAAGCGAACTGATAGCTTTGGCAGATCAAACGTCATGCCATATTTGCCCTTAACCCTTAGCAACGGAAGTCTTTCTGTAGAAGTGATGGCATTATTGGATACAGGTGCCAGTGTCAATGTTCTGCCTTACGAAATTGGTGTACAGCTAGGGGCAGTTTGGGAAAATCAAACTGTCTCTATTCCATTGACCGGGAACTTAGCTCATAGTGAGGCAAGAGGCTTGGTTGTGTCTGGTACAATTGCTCCATTTTCCCCTTTTTTGCTTGCATTTGCCTCGACTCAATCGCAAGATGTACCTGTGATTCTTGGACACATGAACTTTTTTGCAGAGTTCAACGTGTGTTTTTATCGATACGATTTAGCTTTCGAGGTTTTCCCAAGAGAAAAATGAAGTTGAGTTTTGTAACCAGCAGCCTAACCAGTCTGTTATGGTTTTTAGCATTGATGTTCCAGAGGAACCGCTACGCGATCGCATAAAATACCCATCCCAAGCGATCGCACCAAGCGCATAATCAAAAATGCGATCGCCTTATTAATTCTGTCCTGGATGCAAATCAAAACCAATCAACAAATCAGCCAGGTTTGGGACGTGCTAAAATCTTCACCTGCTCATCAGCGATTTAATGCAGATATGGTTGCTACATTACCCGCAACCGTAGAAAGTTACTTTAAAGCCCAAATTAGGGCGTTGCATATAATGATGAATTATTGAACCACGAAGGCGCGATCGCGCAGCGTCTCGCAGAGAAGAAATTAGGTTTTTGAGTTAACAAAAGTTAAAAAACATCCCGCAATTATGCAATGCCCAAATTAGATATATCAAACTCACCTGTAGGGTGCGTTGTCGCACAGCGCAACGCACCAAGCACGGTAGTTGGTGCGTTAGCTAACGACAAGCGCCTTTGCGTCTACGCTTTGTATCAGTTCAATTCTTGCGGTTGATTGAATTCGGGCAGCCGTTGATTGAATTCGGGCAGTCGTTTATTGAATTCGGACAGTCGTTTATTGAATTCGGGCAGTCGTTGATTGAATTCGGGCAGTCGTTTATTGAATTCGGACAGTCGTTTATTGAATTCGGGCAGTCGTTTATTGAATTCGGGCAGTCGTTTATTGAATTTGGGCAGTCGTTTATTGAATTCGGGCAGTTGTTGATTGAATTCGGGCAGTCGTTGATTAGATATCTTGCAAAAATCCCTAACACCCCACCCCGATCAGCCCCTCACGCCAGTCACCTCAACGGGGGGAACCCCCGCACGGTGCTGGCTCCCCTTACCAAGGCTACGGTGTACACACAAGTTATCGAATCACTACCAGTTCTCCGAATTACCCCACCCTAACCCTCCCCTTAGAAAGGGGAGGGAACTAGATTTTCTTGTTTCCCCCCTTTCTAAGGGGGGATTAAGGGGGGTAAAACCCGGATCTCAAAGTAACTCCGAGTTGTGTGTACACGGTAGCTTACCAAGGGGAGGGGAGACAAAGCGTAGTTTTGGCGGGGTGGGGTTCAAATTTTGTGATTTATGCAAGAGGTCTATTGAATTCGGGCAACCCCCAAGAATTTACATAAAGCCATTCAATATATTTGTGATAAATAAATAAATTTCTACTGAAAAATGCGGGTGTCAAATAACCCTAATCCTGTCTATCTTAGTGCTGTACAGTTCAGGGTTGAAGTCAGTTTTTATCCTGGCGCATTATTAATAACAGGAAAGTGATTTATGTCACGTCAAAAACGCGGGTCTAAAGTAATTGATAGAGCACAGCGTCGGATTGCGGCTTTAAAATCGATCAGTCCCACCTTAGACTTAGGCAATGGAGTAACAATTGACTCCTTTGCAGCCGTGATCAAAACAACACAAGACAAGTTGGAAGCTTATAATTCAAGCCTCTCCACCGTGGATATGACTCAGGGAGCCTTTGAATTTGCCGAAAAGTCGCTGATGGAACTAACAGAACATATGTTACTCAGTGTAGCTGCAAAGTATGGCAAGAATAGCGATGAGTACAAAATGGCAGGAGGCGTTCGTCGAAGCGATCGCAAGCGTCCGGTGCGTCAGCCTAAACAAGGGGCTGTTGCTTGATAAATCTGGGTTTTACCCCACCCTAACCCTCCCCTTGGAAAGGGGAGGGAACTGGATTTCCTGTTTCCCCTCTTGGGGTTTTTCTGCAATATTCGCACAAGGAAACTTGGAAAGGGGAGGGAACTGGATTTCCTGTTTCCCCCCTTTATAAGGGGGGATTAAGGGGGGTAATTTGACTATAGTCTCTTAAAGCCCACCTTTATAAGGGGAGTTGGGGGGTAACGTCAGAAGAAACTATGCTGCGAGTCTACAGTTGACGATAAATCCCCATCTACAGACAGAAACGCCATGTTAAAAATCATGCCTATTGCCGATTGCTTTTCCAGGCTTTAAGGAGGCAGTAACTGAGATCATCGGCATATTGAGCAAAATACAACAGAAACATCCAGCTGCGACTGAGGCAGAAGCGGAGGAAATAATTGAGGCGGAATTTGAAGAGATTATAAGCAATCAACCAACTAAATGGCAGAAACTTCGGCAACAACTATTGAATCGGGAACGTTGGTTTAATGGTGGCAAACAAGCTGTGAGTGAGGTTGCTAAACATTATGTGGATGGCAATGTAGTTTACAAAGCAGGACTTGCATTCCTCGATGGCTTCAGTGCAGATGAGGATTAGACATCAAGACAGATTTATTGACTGTGCGATCATCGCACTTGAGAACTACAGCCTGACAATACTCCGATTCAGTGCGCTGATCGCTGCTTGTGTGCGGTTCCGAAAGCGTTATCATCAGCGTCGGAAACCACAGATCAGACTTCTTTGTGCATCTGTGCGGTTTAAGAATGCGTCATATCATGTCCGCTTGATTACTTACTCTTCCCCGCAGAACCCCACCCCGCCAAAGCTGTGCTTTGTCTCCCCTCCCCTTGGTAAGGGGAGGGGATTAAGGGGTGGGGTGCAGTGTGTGGGAATCATAACTAATTATCCGGACTTGATATCAGTCTTAAATTAATCACTATATATATAGATACTCGAAAGCGCTTTTACTAACTTCTGAATATGCACTAATTCATGCGTCGCCATCACACATATGCGGATGCGACTTGTGGGAACTGTTGGGGGACGAATCGCTGGGGCAAAAATGCCAGATGCTTTTAGCTGCTTTCCCGCTTCTAAGGCTGCTGCTGCACTTGGCAATTGAAAACATAATATAGGAGATTCTGAAGGCAATAATTTTAAGTTGGGTAATTGCATCGACTTTTTCAACTCATCGACATTTGCCCATAATTGCCTGCGGCGTTGCGGTTCTTGCTGTACTATCTTGATTGCTGCTAAGGCTGCTGCGGTGTCTGCGGGTGACAGCGCAGTGGTGTAAATCCAACTGGGGGCGCGATTTCGTAAAAAGTCGATTAAAGTGGCACTCCCGGCAACATACCCCCCTAAACTACCTAAAGCTTTACTCAAAGTGCCAACTTGAATTAATTGCCGATCGCTACACCCAAAATGTTCCACACAGCCAGCACCAGTTTTACCCATCACCCCAGTGGCATGAGCTTCATCAACTAGCAGCATACTGCTAAATTCTTCAGCTAAATTTAGCAGTGTGGGTAGAGGACACAAATCCCCATCCATGCTGAAGACGCTATCAGTGATAATTAAACAGCGTCGGTAGTTTTGCCGCTGACTCAACAGATTTTTTAATGTTGCTACATCACAGTGCGGATATTCGATAACCGTTGCACCACTGAGAATCGCTCCATTTTTCAAGCTAGAGTGATTGTATTCGTCAGAAAGTATTAAATCACGCTTGCCTACTAAGGCGGTTATTGCTCCTAAATTTGCTAAATAGCCAGAACTGAATACCAGTGCATCTTCTGATTGTTTCAGTTCGGCGATCGCTTGCTCTAACTCTCTATGTAATTCTCGATGCCCGCTGAGTAATCTCGAACCAGTGCTTCCCGTGCCAAATTGTTTGGTAGCTGCAACCCCAGCCTCAACTAGGCGATCGTCCCCTGCCAATCCCAAATAGTCGTTACTGGCAAAATTAATTACCTCTCGACCATCCACAATCACCATCGCACCAGGGCGACCGTGGATGGTTTGTACTGAACGATACCAGTCTGCCCGGTGAATAGTTGCCAGGGATTCGTTTATCCAAGCATAAGGGTTTGGGGGCATGGGGAGTGGGGGAGATGGGGAGACAAGGAGACAAGGGGAGATGAGGGAGATGAGGAGGTGGGGGGGAGTACCAATTACCAATGCCCAATGCCCCATGTCCAATGATTAATATTCAACTTGTTCGCTGCTAAGAAGTGCGATCGCTTGTTTTATCCAATCTTCTACATAAGCATCTTTGGGTAGTCCAATATCTTCGCTCACTACATGTAAAGCGTGACTGACTTCATGTGCGGTATATCCCAAAGCAAAGAGGGTCATTTGCACTTCTTCGAGAATATTTGGTGCGGGACCACCTGTAGCCACGAAGAAGCCTGCTGATTTGCGCCACTCGATTAACTTGCTTTTAAGTTCTAAACAGATGCGTTCAGCGGTCTTTTTGCCCACTCCTGGCGCTTGAATTAAGATTTGTGTATTGGCGGCAATGATCGCTTGGACTAATTCTGGTAATTCCAGAGTGTCCAATAAGGCGATCGCTAAAGATGCACCAATCCCACTTACAGTTAAAAAGTGGCGAAACAAATCTCTTTCGGATGGCGAAGCAAAGCCATATAGGAAAGGCACTTCTTCACGAATTTGGTAATGGGTAAAAATTTGTACCTCCCCTCCCGTTCCTGGTAACTGTTGTCCCAGTCGTTGGGGAACTTGTAAATCGTACCCAATGCCATTTACTTCTAAAGTCAATATGACGCGATTCGCGCCAGATTTTTGCACACCAGCAACCAGACCTTTAAGATAGCTAATCATTCGATAAAACCAAAGTGTTTTAAGCCTTCGAGAATTCCACCTGCACAAAAGTTTTGTGCGAGGTAACGATAGTCAGCGGGATTTTCATTGTGCCATTGGAGTAATTCTGGACGGGCATTTCCGACGAGAATTCCTCTTTCGTTCCCCACGGCAAATAAAGCAATATCATTGCCAGAATCACCACAGACAACCGTTTTCTCTGCTACAATTCCCCACTTTTGGCGGAGAAATTGCATAGCCTGACCCTTATCGCTGTGGCGGGGTACGATGTCAAGGTCAACACCGCTGCTATAGATTAACTTTATATTTAAACCACATTTTGACAAGTTTGTGTCAAGTAATGGTAAAATTTTATGTGCTGATTCTTCTTTTAGGAAAAAACTTATCTTAAAAGGGCGCTGTTCTGAATCTGGCTGGGGGACTAATTCAGGATATTTTGCAGTTTCAGCTAATACCAGGTCACGATTCCAGCCGTCGGAAAGTCGCTCTGACCAAGTAGAATCTGGAGTATCGGTTTCATCCAAATAAATTTCTGTTCCGACAGAAACGACCAAAGCATCTGGTTCTATCAGGTTTTTTTCAATTTGCAGTTCTCGGTAAAGTACACGCGATCGCCCTGTGGCATAAACAATCTTAGTACCATACTTTTGCCGATGTTCGCTAAGTGTTTGCTGAAGTTCTGTTAAGGCTTCGTCATTACCCACGAAGGTATTGTCTAAGTCTGTTACAAAAAGAAATTTATCCACAGCTACCTCTTATTGTGTTGCCAGGTTTACCATCAAAAAGTTTATGTCAGATAGTGCCCATCGCAGTAGCTAGATTTTTCCTTTAAGTGTCCAATTAATTAAAATTCACTTTAAGTAGTACTAAATTACTATTAAACTTAGTTATAAAGCAATTAATTCAAAAATTTTAAAGTTAGTACTAATCTACTACTAAATCTCATCAGAAACTAATTAATTGAAAGTTGTTTCAAGTAGTACTAATTTACTAATAAACTAACCTAATATAAAAAATAGGGTAAGCAATGCTCACCCTAGGTTTAAAAATTCAGCAACATTTAAAATTAGACAAACTTAATTACTGAGAAGTTTCGCGTTTTACTTTTTCTATGTTTTGATCGTAATCTCCACGTTGCGCTTTGTTGCGGGAAAGTTATTGCTCAATTTCGCTACGTTCGTAGTCTTCTGAACCCAAAGAGCGTTGTGCGGGGTCGTTGGTTAGTTCTGAGCCAAAGCGCTTCAGCATTTCCACGGGATTTTTTTGTCGGCTTCCAGTTCCCAAATCCTTGGGAATGACTTCTGCTGCGCGCTTACCGCTTTCGATATAATTATCACCACCTGTGGGTTGTGCGGTAGGATTAATGTCTTTAGTGCCAAAATCGCCAGAGTAATAACCTGCGGCTTGAGCTGAAGCGGGTAAGCTAGTTAAAAAGATTAAACCGGCGAAAAAGGCGATCGCAATACTGCGACGCAATTGATTAAATATTCTGTTGAATGCCAACATTCGGGAATTTCCCTCCAATTTCTCTGCCAAATGCTTGAATGTTAGGAAATTCTCATCATATTAACGTCTTCCTCTGGGATGGTTACATATATATATCAAAAGTAGGGGAGATGGGCATTGGGCAATGGGCATTGGGCAATGGGCATTGGGCAATGCGAATTAAAGAGGTTTTCTCTCGTTCCTTGACTTAGGCAAGGAATGCATTCTATGAACTAAAGCCACCTCTAAAAGTTTATTCCCAGGCTGGAGCCTGGGAACCAGAGACGAGAGAATCCTCAGTCAGCTTTTAGGCGATCGTCACATCTTTTGACAAATAAACATCTTGAATGGTGTGAAACAGCTTTACACCTTCTTCAAAGGGACGCTGGAATGTCTTGCGTCCAGAAATTAAGCCAGTACCACCAGCACGCTTGTTAATTACAGCAGTGCGAATCGCTTCGGCAAAGTCGCTTTTACCGGACGCACCACCAGAATTAATCAAACCTGCACGTCCGCAGTAGCAATTAAGCACCTGGTAACGAGTCAAATCGATGGGGTGGTCGGTTGTCAAGTCTGTGTAAACTCTTTCATTGGTTTTGCCGTAACTTTCACCCGTCGCTTTGGCAACAGCTGCGTAACCATTGTTAATTTCGGGTAACTTTTGTTTGATGATGTCAGCTTCAATGGTGACACCTAAATGATTCGCTTGTCCGGTGAGGTCAGCGGCAAGGTGATAATCTTTATCTTGTTTAAAAGCGTTATTACGCAGATAACACCAGAGAATTGTTACCATCCCTAATTCATGAGCGCGTTTAAAAGCGTGGCTGACTTCTTGAATTTGCCTGGTGGATTGTTCGGAACCAAAATAAATTGTCGCACCCACCGCAGCTGCACCCAAATTCCAAGCTTGTTCCACATCACCAAACATGACTTGATCGAATTGGTTGGGGAAAGTTAGCAATTCGTTGTGGTTGAGTTTGACGATAAAAGGAATTTTGTGAGCGTATTTGCGAGAAACGATACCCAATACTCCTAAAGTGGTAGCGACAGCATTACATTCAGCAGCGATCGCTAACTTGACAATATTTTCGGGATCGAAGTATATCGGATTAGGTGAAAAAGATGCGCCGGCAGAGTGTTCTATACCTTGGTCTACTGGCAAAATCGACAGATAACCGGTATTCGCCAAACGACCTGTAGAATACAAAAGCTGGAGATTACGCAAAACTTGCGGATTGCGATCGCTGTTTATCCAAACTCGATCTACAAAGTCGGGTCCGGGTAAATGGAGTAAATCTGAGGAAACCTTTGCTTTAAATGTAAGCAGGTCTTCTGCTTCTTTACCTAGCAACGATTCGATAGAATTAGGCGCAGATAGTGTTGAAGTCATAGCCTTTTCCTGAAAACTTCTGTTTTTATGGTGGCTATGTTCAGACTAACGTATGTCTGTCTGAAGACAGAGTATGATTATCTTTTCTTTGAATGCCTAAGAGCGGGTGCGTGTAAAGATTTTCTTATAAATATTTACAATCTCCTCCTCTGCGCTTATTAGACATGTGTTCAAAATGACCTGAAGACGCGATAAATCGCGTCTCTACGAAGGGTTTTGGGTAACGCATAGTATGCGATCGCCAAAATAGCCAAATCGCTAAGATGATATAAAAAGTGAACCGTGTCCCAACCAACTTACTAACTGGTGAGGACAGGTGATTCAACTAAGATACGATTGAGAGAATTTTTTTGGCTAAAGTCAATTGCTTGAGAGCGATCGCACTGGATCACAGACACTTGTGCATAGCTACTTTAAGTATGGGAAACAAACATTTTGCTAAGAAGCAAGTTTTTGCTTTAAGTTCTCATCATCAGGACCAATTTTTGCAATATCATAGCTATTGGCACCATAAGAACGATTGGGATAATCAACAAACAAACCACTTGTTCGACGTGGTGGTAGGAAACTCAGTATATTAGCACGCGATCGGATAGCAGCGATTACTAAACTCTTGAGTATTTTTGGTGGTGGTTGCATATCGAATGCTTGCAGCGATTGTTCATCTAAAATGCAACGAAATATTAAGTCAATAATTGGTTTAGGAATTAGAGGAAACCAACTCCAAATCAAGTCAATGAAAAGTCTTCCCAGTTCTTTGGTTGCTTCAGAACTACGAACAAGCTTGTTTTCGTAATTAACCTTAAAGCTTTCCATCTCCTCTAGAGATTGCGGAAGATTCGAGATATTCATCCGCGAACCAATTTCTAACCAAAAGTTGAGCCAAGCTTGCTTCTCTATATCTGACATCAGGCGCCAGCCAAAGCGTTTATTCCAATAAATTGGTTCTAAAATTAACGACGCTGTAATGTACGCGAAGTCTTCATTGTTTATGGGAAAATGACCGTGAATGTAATTCATTCGTTCAATACAAGCACGACCTTTCTCGCTGTCATAACCATTTTTAATCATCTCAAACAGCAAAATTGAGGTGTCGTCATAACGCTTCTGAGGATGGGTTTGTGCGTAACCACGCTTTTGCACCAAACCAGCCATCCTCGGACCTGCAAAGAACCGGATAAATACCATATCTATGTAACCGCGCTGAAAATCCCAAGGAAATTCATAACTAACCATTATTTTCACGATTTCAGAGTGTTCCCTAACCGGGTCCATCTGCTCGATTTTTCTCAGATTATCGTAGCGACCCATTGTCTTCTCCTGATGTTTTAAGTTGAATCCAAGTTAGCTTGCCTTATACAAATATGGGTGTAGGTAAAATTGGTTTATGCATTTTTGCAAAAAATCAAAAATAATATTTTCTTCCCCAATGATAGGCAGGTGCTACAACGGGGAGAAAATACGCAACGCACTGCCTCCCCCTCCCCCCTCTTCTTCATCGTTTCTTTTGACGTTTTAGCTGATATCCAATACCTAAAGAAGCAAAGGCTATTGTGCCTAATACATAATCCGATTCAGGCACTGACTTATACTTATATTCAAACTCCTCCCCAGGAAGAGGTGGTGTAGTTGTAGGTAAGCGACGGTGATTAGTTGCTTGCTCGTATGAATAAGCAATATTAATCAGAGTTGGTTCACCAAATTCCGAACCTAACAACTCAATTCCAACTGGCAAATTATCAGATGTAAATCCTGCGGGTACAACCAAAGCCGGAAATCCTGTAAAAGAACTTAAAAGAGCGTTGCCAGGATATCCTTCAGGATAAGGAGCACCGATTAAACTTGGCTTTAACACTATACTTGGGTACAAAAAAGCGTCTAGATTTTGTGATTGAATAACGCTTTTAACGGTAGTTGTCAATTCTTCTTTGTTTTTGAGATAAAGCTGATATTCTGGACTTTGTTCTGGAGGTACTGTTGTTTCGTCATACAAACTTAAATATCCCTCAACAGAAGGAATGGGGAGTATCTTACCAGAATTGATTATTTCTGTAAGAGTTTTATATGGAATGTCGGGTCCACGAGAAGCTAAGTAATCATTAATATCAAACTTACTTCTGTATTGAAAGCCTAGGTCTGCATAAGGATTTGTCCTGACAAAATAATCCAGATTGGGAATTTCTACATCAAAGACTTCAGCACCTTTTTTCCTCATATCTTCGATTGCTGCATTCACTAAAGCCTTTATCTCTGGGTCGGTAGCATTTTTACCCATGTCAGCTTCAACCAGTTCTCGAATTACTCCGATGCGCTTTCCTTTAAGTCCGTCTTCATTCAAAGAGTCTGTGTAGCTTTCGGGAATTTTACCGATGTTTTTTGCAGTCGCAGGGTCATTAGGGTCATATCCTGCCAAAACATCTAGCATATAAGCTGCATCGGTAACATTTCGCGCGATTGGTCCTCCGGTGTCTTGGGTTAAAAGTAGCGGAACAATACCATCTCGACTTGTTAACCCAACAGTTGGTCGTATACCAACTAAATTATTCACAGATGCTGGTCCACGAATAGAAATTGCCGTGTCTGAACCAGTTCCAATTGTGGCAAAGTTAGAAGCAATAGATGCTCCAGTTCCCCCACTTGAACCCCCAGGTATTCTATCAAGTGCGTAAGGATTGCGTGTTTGCCCACCTAAAGAACTAATATTTGTAAAATCTAATGAAAACTCGTGCAAATTAGCTTTACCAAGTACGAGCGCTCCCGCATCTCGCAGTTTTTTGGTGAGAAAAGCATCATCTGGAGGAATAGAATTTGCCAGAGTCAGAGAACCAGCTGTAGTCGGCAAATCAAAGGTATCGTAATTATCTTTTAAAATAACTGCAATTCCATGCAGAGGACTTCTCTTACCTGAAGTTTGACGTTCGTTATCTAAAGCTGCGGCTGTCTCTAACGCTTGCGGATTTATGGTGATGATAGAATTAATGCTAGGACCTTGCTTGTCATAAGCATTAATTCGATTTAAATACAGTTGCGTCAATTGTACCGATGTCAATGCCCCAGCATCAAAAGCTTTATTAATATCAGCAATTGTTGCTGTTTCTAATTTAAAGCTTGCCGCTAAAACTGCGGTAGGTAAAAGCAAAGACGAAACTATAGATGTAGTTAATATAGAAAAAGTTGGTCTGAGATTTTTTAGCACTACACATTCCCTTAATACAAATCAAAAAACTCTCAAAGTTTTCTAGTTGTCAAAATCTATGCAAAATCTAATAAAGCTTTCTCCGTTAATGATATCCCTTGTTGCTTACTGAGTAGCAAATTGTATTTATTCCGATTTATTTTGTAATCTAATCCATAAGTAATAGATAAACAAATACCATTAGGTAGATGCGGTAAGTTTTGGGTTCATGATATTATGATGGCCTAATTATGATTGGTTTTTGCACCGTAGTTAGCAATAAATTTCTGTGCTCCCTGCTGATGTTGCCTAAACCCAAAAAAGCGTTGGACACCTTGTAGACCAAATTTTTTAGCCATTTTTGCAACTCTGGTCTAATATATAATTAGAGTAAATAAAAAGTAGCGATCGCGTATATATATCGGGATCGGGCTAATGGGCTAATCAGCGTTAGCTACCTGGTCATTGCTGCTGGTACATACAGTAGTTTAGGGTTAGCAGCGTGAATGAAGCTTTGGTGAAAAGCTAGTCAAAAATTAGGCAAGTATAATTCATCAGTGCCATTTAGCCACCTACTTCAGTAGTACTGAGGGTAGGTTATCAGCCGCATCTATTTGTTAGTCCATTTCTGAATAGATAGCTTCTGAGGCTAGTTACGTCTAAACCCCTCAATTTGGGGCTTTATCGATTCAGTAACCTAACTAAATTTGCTTGGTCAAGTTTTTTTGACTTTGATTTGGTCTTTCTGTATCTCGTCATTTGCATACTCCACTCACAGTTTACAAATTAAATTTGTAAGCTCCTCGCACACTTTTACGTCTAATTAAATGTCATGACTGATTTTGACTTTATACTAACTATCTGCATCATAGCTGTAGCCTATCTATCCAGCATTTATTTGTGGATATCGCTTTCTCATCACTCAAATGAGTAAACTGAGTGCTGCAATGTTAATTGCAAAGTAAATTTCAATCTTTGCCAAGGTCTTTAATAACAGAAGCCAATATAGCATTGTGGCAATGAATCAGTCAAAAACTATACGCGCATCTTTAAGAGGTAGTCATGCTATCGTGACAGGAGTTTAACCAGATATCTAAGAAAAAACCACGACGAAGGGGGAGGCTTTAGACCCAATTTTTCGGTAAGTTTTGATTCATAATAGAATAGATAAATTTATATGCCCCCTGCTGATGTTGCCTAAACCAAAAAAGCGTTGGACACCTTCACATTGGGCGAGTTGGAAGCCCTTCGGTATTGGCGAACAATACCCCAACAACTATTGGGAGGTGTTTCGGGCAATTTGGCTGTCACGGCACAAGCTTCCCTATGCATGGAATATCTTAAATAAGGGTGTTTGCGATGGTTGCGCTTTGGGCACAACCGGGATGAAGGATTGGACTGTAGATGGAATTCATGTCTGCAATGTTCGGCTGCGGTTGTTGCAGATGAATACTATGTCAGCTTTAAATCCCGAATTGTTAGAAGATGTTGGGCAATTGCAAACTAAAAAGAGTGCCCAATTGCGGGAGTTAGGAAGGCTTCCTTACCCAATGATTCGCCGACGCGGGGAAAAAGGCTTTAGTCGAGTTAGCTGGGATGAGGCTTTAGAAGTGATTGCGAGTAAAATTAGGGGTACAACAAGCGATCGCCTCAGTTTCTATATTACCAGCCGAGGCACCGTTAACGAAACTTATTACGCCACTCAAAAAGCAGTCCGGGCGATGGGGTGCAATAATATTGATAACGCTGCCCGTATATGTCATTCTCCCAGCACAGCAGGACTGAAAGCAACTCTTGGTGCAGCAGCTACCACTTGTTCTTATAAAGACTGGATTGGCACAGATTTATTAGTCTTTATTGGTTCTAATGTAGCCAACAATCAGCCTGTCACCGTCAAGTATCTCCACAACGCCAAAAAAGCCGGCACAAAAATTGTGGTAATTAACACCTACCGCGAACCGGGGATGGAGCGCTACTGGGTGCCTTCAATTGTTGAAAGTGCGATTTTTGGGACAAAGTTCGCCGAAGACTTCTTTTTGGTGAATATGGGCGGAGATATGGCATTTTTGCATGGTACAATCAAGCACATGATCGCCAACGGTTGGGTAGATCAGTCTTTTATAGAAAAGCACACAGCAAACTTTGAAGAACTAAAAGCCTTTCTACAAACTCAATCTTGGGAAGATTTAGATAGACTTTCTGGAAGCACCCAAGATGAAATGTACGCTTTTGCGAAAATGGTCGGAGAAGCTGATAAAGCTGTGTTTGTCTGGAGTATGGGCATTACGCAGCATTCTGGCGGTGAAGACAATGTACGTGCCATCATCAACTTAGCTCTCACCAAAGGTTTTGTCGGTCGCGAAGGTTGCGGTTTAATGCCAATTCGCGGTCATTCTGGGGTGCAAGGTGGTGCAGAGATGGGATGTTATGCTACCGTGTTTCCTGGTGGAAAGGAAATCAACCCAGAAAATGCAGCCGCGTTAAGTCACCTTTGGGGCTTTGAAGTACCAGCTACCAAAGGTTTAATTGCTCCAGAAATGATTGATGCAGCATTCGATGGGCGATTAGATGTATTATTCTCCGTGGGGGGAAATTTCCTAGAAGTCTTGCCAGAACCCGATTATGTGGAAGATGCTTTAAAACGCGTGCCGTTGCGGGTCCATATGGACATTGTTTTGTCAAGTCAAATGCTAGTGGAACCAGCAGACACCGTGGTGCTGTTACCTGCAACGACTCGCTATGAAGTACCGGGGGGAGTTACAGAAACTAGTACCGAACGCCGAATTATTTTCAGTCCGGAAATTCCCGGTTCGCGTATTGGTGAAGCGCGTCCGGAGTGGGAAGTATTTATGGAATTAGCAAAACGGGTGCGTCCAGATTTGGGACTGCATTTTGATGATACCATAGCTATTCGCCAAGAAATTGCTCAAGTAGTTCCACAATACGCTGGTATTCAACATCTTAAGGAAGCTGGCGATCAATTTCAGTATGGTGGTTCGCATTTGTGCTTTGGCTGGAATTTCCCCACAGCAGATGGAAAAGCACACTTTGCGGTGATGTCGCATCGAGAAAGGAAATTACCAGAAGGTTGTTTTTTAGTATCGACGCGCCGAGGTAAACAATTTAATAGTATGGTACAAGAACGCAAGGATGCAATTACCGGCGCAATGCGAGAAGCAGTGTTGATGAGTCGCCAAGATGCTGAAAAATTAAAGTTGAAAGATGGCGATGCTGTGGTTTTGAAGAATGAACTTGGTACTTTTTCGGGTAAGGTGTACATTGCACCAATTAATCCGGGAAATTTGCAGATTCATTGGCCTGAGGGTAATGTGTTGTTAGATAAAAGTAAGCGATCGCTCGAAGGAGTTCCCGATTACAATGCGATCGTGCGTTTGGAAATTTCAATATAGAGTCCCGCTACACTAAAGTTATATCACCCAACTACTTGTAGCCATGTCCGTCGCCAAAGATTTTGAACCCCAACTTGATGTAATATTTCCTCCAGGGGATTTATATAGTGACGAACCACCTTTGGAAAGCGAATTACATTTACGCCAGATAATTCTGCTATTACAATCTTTAGAATTGTGGTGGCAAAATCGCAATGACTTTTACACTGCGGGAAATTTGACAGTTTATTACAGTCCACGTCAGCGTAAATCAAATGATTTCCGGGGACCAGATTTTTTTGTAGTCTTGGGATGTGAACGCAAACCGCGTAATAGTTGGGTTGTTTGGGAAGAAGACGGCAAATATCCGAATTTGATTGTAGAACTACTTTCAAATTCAACCGCAGCGACTGATAAAGGTTTAAAAAAACAGATTTATCAAGATATCTTCCGCACTCCCGAATATTTTTGGTTTGACCCGAATAATTTAGAATTTGCGGGATTTATTTTACTTGGTGGTACTTATCAACCTATAGAACCTAATCCTCAAGGACTTTTGTGGAGTCAACAGCTAAGTTTGTACTTTGGTGTTCACGAAAATAAATTGCGCTACTTCACAGCGGAAGGACAGCTAATTCCTACACCCGAAGAAATCGCTGAACAAGAAACCCAACGCGCTGAACAAGAAACCCAACGCGCTGAACAAGCAACCCAACGCGCTGAACAAGCAACCCAACGTGCCGATCGCCTAGCCGCAAAACTGCGAGAATTGAATATTGACCCAGATAATATCTAAAAAGCAACGCGATCGCACTGCTGGTATGCCAGACTATAACGCAGTTGTCCTCTTTTAAAAAGTTGTATGACAAAGCCTCCAGCAAGCAAAACCAAAGCCACTGTCTGGGTAGTGGAGAAAGGTCAGGTACGTCCGAAACTAGATCAACTGACTACCGAGGAACCTTTAGAGATTCGCCTAGCTTCTCCCCAAAAGACAATTGCTGTAACAATGCGATCGCCTGGAGCAGATTTTGAATTAGCTGCTGGTTTTCTCTACAACGAAGGCGTAATTACTTCTAGAAAAGATATCCAACGCATCAGCTATTGTGTTGACGGCGAACAGCGTTACAACATCGTCAATGTCACTTTAACAGAAGGATTAATTCCAGATTTACAGCCTTTGGAAAGACACTTCTACACTACCAGCGCTTGTGGAGTTTGCGGTAAGGCTAGCCTTGAAAGTCTGCGTCTGCGAAATTGCCCAGCAATTCTTCCAGTCCCCACAATCACGCCTGAGATTATTTATAGTTTACCAGATAAACTCCGATCTGCTCAAGCTGTTTTTACCGCGACTGGAAGTTTGCACGCTGCGGCTTTATTTGACCAAAGCGGAAATCTCTTGAAGTTGCGCGAAGATATTGGGCGTCACAATGCTTTGGATAAATTGATCGGTTCGGCGTTACTGGCTGACGAATTGCCCTTAAATAATCACATTGTCATGGTCAGCGGACGCTCTAGCTTTGAAATTTTACAAAAATCTACTGCTGCGGGGATTGCCATTGTCTGTGCGGTTTCTGCTCCCAGCAGTTTAGCAGTATCCGTGGCGCAAGAATTTGGAATTACCTTAATTGGATTTTTGCGCGGGGAACGTTTCAACGTGTACTCTGGTTTGGAGAGGATACGCACTCACTTGTAAATTGGGGAAAAGGAAAACGTTATTTATATACTTGGCAGTGTCCGAATACGGTTCGGATAAGCCTTTTTTCTCTCCCCCTGCTCCCGAAGCTTCCCCTGCACCCCCTGCTTGCCTCAACAGATAACTTTCCTAACCGAACCGTATTGGGTGGTATCCGAAGTTCATAGCGACTATCTGAAAAAGTAATAATAGTAAAAGCAAATATCATAACTGGGTAATTGATATGAAAGACTTTCAAATTCAAGGAATAAACCATATCGCGTTAGTATGTAAAGATATGGCACGCACAGTTGACTTTTATACCAACACTCTAGGTTTGAATTTAATTAAAACGATCGCCTTACCAAACGGTGGACAGCACTTCTTCTTTGATATTGGGAATGGGGATGCTTTGGCTTTTTTCTGGTTTCCCCAAGCACCACAAGCAGCACCTGGAATTGCCTCTGTCAGACGTGATGCGATGGAAACTGGCAATATAGCCACCGCACACGCTTCTATGAATCATCTAGCATTTAATGTTCCAGTAGAAAAAATGGAGGAATATAGAGAAAAACTGCTTGCTAAGGGTGTGGAAGTAACACCTGTTTTACATCATGCAGATGTTCCCTCTGGTATTGTTTCTGAAGTTGATGAAACTGCATTCATTTCTTCAATGTATTTCTTCGATCCTGATGGAATTATGTTAGAGTTTGCCGCAAATTTACGTGAATTAGGCGACCCGGAGAGAGATATTCAACATCAACCAGCTAGAGCCTTGAGTCAAATTAACTAATTACTTCGTGCTATGGTGGTGAATCGTCTGGAAAAACTATATTTTTTCAGACTTAATTTTTCTAATTTTTCTTAGCTATTTTTCATAAGTATGGTTTTCCAATATACTGATGCTTTCGTCACCCTAGCCACTAATGATATAGAAAAGATCGTATTATTTTATACTAATATTTTGGGAGAAAAACCAATAAAAATAATCCCAAATATTTATGCTGAGTTTCAATTACGAAGTGTAAAATTAGGTATCTTTCAACCAAAAAAGACTAATGAATCTGAATTTATTAACTCACCTAAAAGTAAGATCAGTTTGTGTCTAGAGGTGAGTAATTTGGAAGATGCGATCGCTCACCTTACCGCTTTAGACTATCCCCCACCAGGAGAAATCACAACCGCTTCTCACGGTAGAGAGATTTACGCATACGATCCTGATGGGAATAGAATCATTTTACATCAATCTAAAATGGATAGTGAATAGTGCGAATCTGAAGAGGGGAAAAGGGCTTTTTTAAGAGGGGGAAAGGGAAAAGGGGAAATGTCCAATGCCCAATGCCCAATGCCCAATGCCCAATGACGGCAGATGCTCCACTTGGGGAGACCCCTTGGCGCTAGCCTCTCCCTTTGGGAGAAGACCGCACTGCCTCCCCAATGCCCATTGCCCAATGCCCATTGCCCAACAACTAACACCCAACAACTAACAAATGTCAATAACTCAAAATTATAAATTAAACCTGATTCAATGGTATCCTGGTCACATTGCCAAAGCTGAAAAAAAGCTCAAAGAACAGCTAAAGCGTGTAGATGTAGTACTGGAAGTAAGAGATGCACGCATACCTTTGGCAACAAACCATCCGCAAACGGCTGAGTGGGTGGGGACTAAAGGACGGGTGCTCGTGCTAAACCGAGTAGATATGATTACACCACTAGCGCGATCGCTTTGGATAGATTGGTTTAAGCGTCAAGGTGAAGTGCCTTATTTTACTAACGCTCAACATGGTCAAGGTGTAATTGCGGTATCAAAAGCAGCACAAGAAGCTGGAATAGAGATAAATAAAAGAAGAAGCGATCGTGGAATGCTACCTCGTCCCGTTCGCGCTGTAGTCATTGGTTTTCCCAACGTCGGTAAATCAGCTTTGATTAACCGTTTGCTCGGAAAGCGAGTAGTCGAAAGTGCTGCTCGTCCTGGGGTAACTCGTTCCTTGCGCTGGGTGCGAATTTCTGAGCAGTTAGAATTGCTTGATGCTCCTGGTGTAATCCCCGTAAAATTAGAAGACCAAGAAGCAGCATTGAAGTTAGCTATTTGTGACGATATTGGCGAAGCATCTTATGATAATCAACTAGTAGCATCAGCATTCGCAGATATAGTCATGTATTTAGAAGCCGTAGCGACTAACGTATTGCCGAAAAAACCCTTAGAGACTCGCTACGAACTCGACCCCACAACCGACACCGGAGAAGCATATTTACACGCTTTAGCAGAGCATCGCTTCAAAGGAGATGTCGAGCGTACCGCAAGGCAACTTTTAACCGATTTTCGCAAAGGATTTCTCGGTCCAATTTCCTTAGAATTACCACCTAATTTTGCTTCGTAGTCAGATAGTGGGACTTAGACAAAACAGAAGGTAAAAAAAGGGTATAATGCAGTCAGAGCATAGCTTTAACGTCAAACTATCCCCGATGAAAGAGACAACTCCCGCAGCCATCCCCCCTTGCTTTGAAAAA